>Ga0070741_10016383_pt1 | contig 12368 bp, 16 predicted proteins | sample Coa_R1_4_FD_66440 | JGI IMG/M metagenome (GOLD analysis project Ga0070741, IMG submission 66440) | Surface soil microbial communities from Centralia Pennsylvania, which are recovering from an underground coalmine fire - Coalmine... | ecosystem: Environmental > Terrestrial > Soil > Unclassified ...
GCAGCTGAACGTCGGCGGCAACTCGGACTTCCTCAACATGCTCGAGCGCGAGCGCCTCGAGTCGAAGAAGATCTCGAAGACGAACGCCGTCACGTCGATGCTCGACTACGACCTCGGCGACAAGAACGTCCACGTCGGCCCGTCCGACTACGTGCCGTGGCTGACCGACCGCAAATGGGCCTACATCCGCATGGAGGGCTCGTCGTTCGGCGACGTGCCGCTCAACGTCGAGCTCAAGCTCGAGGTGTGGGACTCGCCCAACTCGGCCGGGATCGTCATCGACGCCGTCCGCCTCGCGAAGCTGGCGCTCGACAACGGCGTTGCCGGCTCGCTGATCGAGCCGAGCTCGTATCTGATGAAGTCGCCGCCCAAGCAGATCCAGGACGACGACGCGCGCGAGCTCACCGAGGAGTTCATCCGGCGCTACCGGCGCACAGCGCCCGCCGAAGCGCCGGCGTCGGCTACGACAGCGAGCTGAGCCAGGTCACCTCTGCAGGCTGGTAGCGGGACTCGGTCGAGAAGCGGATCTCGATCGGGCCCCGCTCCTGCCCGTGCGAGGCGAGCAGCGGGTCGACGCCGGCGGCGAGGACGACGGCGCAGTGATGGCCCGGGTACTCGCCCCAGACGACGATGTCGCCGCGGAGGACGGCGCCGTGGTCGATGTTCTCCATCGTCTCCATGAGCGTGCCGGTCCAACCGCGGCCGTCGTAGCCGAAGCCGTTCGGGTCGGGCGCGCCCGCGAGGAAATAGCAGAGGGTCGCGAAGCCGGAGCAATCGGTGGTCAGCGGCAGCTCGCGGGTCAAGGGGAACGGCCGCACCTCGGCGTAGTGGATCCGGGGCTCGTTTCGGATCCCCCACCGGGCCGCAGCGACGATCCGCCTGCGCACGTCGCTCATTAGTGTTCCCCTGGAACGATGGCACTTCGGATCGCCCTCGTCACCCCCTTCGCCTGGTCGCAGCCGCACGACGTGAACGAGCACGTCGCGGGCCTCGCGGCCGAGCTGCGCGGGCGCGGCCACTCGGCGGTCGTCCTCGGCCCCTCGAACCGCGCTCGCGACCTCTCGGCGGGACGGAAGATCCTTGCCGGCAACGGCGTGCTGGAAGCCGAGTTCGTCGCCCTGGGCCCCGCGGTCCCGATCTCGCGGCGAAGCCGTATGGGCGTTCCCGTCGGCGTGCGCGCAAACCTCGCCGTAGCGCTCGCCGGCGGCCGCTTCGACGTCGTCCACGGCTTCGAGCCGGGCCTGCCGAGCCTTTCGTACCTCGCGCTGCGCCACGCCGACGCCCTGACCGCCGCGACGTTCTTCTCTCCCGAGCGCCTCTCGTACCCGCCGGGAAGGGCACAGCGCGAGCGGCTGCTCGGACGCCTCGACGCGCTCCTCGCCACGAGCGAGGAGACGGCGGAGGCTGCGGCGCTGCGCTTTCCGGGAACGTACGAGGTGGTCCCGCTCGGGGTCGACCTCGAGCGGCACCGCCCGGGGGCGAAGGAAAAGACCGTCGTCGTCGAGTGGCGGCAGCTCGAGCGGCCCCTTCTGCGCGCGATCGCGAGTGAGCTCGCGCTGCTGCGTGAATGGGAGCTCGTGCTTCTGCGCACGCGGCCGCTCAGCGGCCGCCCGCCGCTCCCACGCGCCCTGCGGGGGCGCCTGCGCGTCCGCACCGGCTTCGACGGCGACAGCCGCGCGGAGATTCTCCGCCCCGCCTCGGTCTTCGTGCCTGCGCTCGACGGCGTCCCGCGCGTCACGCTCGAGGCGCAGGCGGCAGCCGCGGCGATCGCCGATCCGCCCGGGCGTGAGCTTCAGCCCGAGCTCGCTGCGGCCGAGACCGCGCGCCTGCTCGAGGACGACGCGTTCCGGGCGAAGCGGAGCGCTGCGGCGGCGGCGGCCGCCGCCGGCCAGAGCTTCCAGGAGCTCGCCGCCCGCGTCGAAGAGGTGTACGAGGGTCTCGCACGCCGGCGCCGGCCGCACGCGCCCACCTCGGTCGAGGACCGCGACTGGATCGCGGCCGACCTCCATCTGCACACGAGCTGGTCGCACGACTGCTCGATCGAGGTCGACGAGCTGCTCGACCACGCCGAAGCGGAAGGGCTCGGCGCGATCGCCGTCACCGATCACAACGTCCTCGGCGGCGCGCTCGAGGCGGTCGAGCACGCGCGCCGCCGCCGGCTCGTCGTCATCCCCGGCGAGGAGATCAAGACCGACGGTCAGGGCGAGGTGATCGGCCTGTTCCTGCGCGAGGAGATCCCGCGCGGGATGTCGTTCGCCGACACCGTCGCGGCGATCCGCGCGCAGGGCGGGCTCGTCTACGTCCCGCACCCGTTCGACCGGATGCACGCGATTCCGGACGCGGCGACGCTGCGCGACCATCTCGCCGAGATCGACGTGCTCGAGGTCTACAACGCACGCCTGCTGTTCGAGGGGTACAACGAGGAGGCGCTCCGCTTCGCGCGTAAGTACAACCTCACGGCCGGGGCGGGATCGGACGCGCACGTCCTCCCCGGGGTCGGAACGGGCGCGGTGCGCCTGAGGCGCTTCAACGACCCGGAGGAGTTCCTCGTCTCACTCCGAAGCGCCGAGATCCTGCGTCGGCCGAAGTCGCTCGCGTACCTCCAGGGCCTGAAGTGGGTGGCGCAGGCCAAGGAACGGGTGCGGTGACCGCGAACCCTGCGTCGGGGCTCAAGTGACCGTGGCGACCGACGAGATCTACGAGAAGTACCTGCAAAAGGCCATCACCGAGATCAACGCGCTCGGCGATGAAGTCGCGCAGGCCGGCGGCGGGACGCGTGTGCCCGTCGTCGGCTCGGGCCACCCGCTCGCAGACGTGATGCTGCTGAAGTACGCGCCGCGCCCGTCGGAGCTGCAGGAAGGCGTCGCCTTCTTCGGCCGCTCCGGCAACGCGATCCTCAAGTCGCTGCAACGGCTGCACGTCGACCCGATGGCGATCTACGGGACGAACTGCCTGAAGTTCGCCGACGGCGACGAGGAGGAGTCGCGCCCCTTCCTCCTGCGCGAGCTCCACATCGTCCAGCCGAAACTGATCGTCGTGATGGGCGGGCAGGCGCTCGCGTTCCTCAACGAGCTCGGCTTCCCGCTCGCGCGCACGCTCGAGACGACGGAGGGCGAGCGGCAAGAGTTCACCCCGACGATCGAGGCCCTCTACACGCCCGACATCGACGCCTCCCTCGACGGGCAGGCGGAGAAGACGCGCTTCTGGAACGCGTTCAAGCCGCTCGGCGCCTGGTGGGAATCCCTCCCGCCGTATTGAGATTCACGGCGGTCTTCGCCGCCGTGATCGCGTGGTTTCTCGCCGCCCCGCACCTGCCGGGCCTGTCGCTCTGGCCCGACATCGTTCTCGTCAGCGCCGTCGTCATGCCGTTGACGTTGCTGCTCGTGCCGCTCGGGCTTCCGATCCTGCGCTACGGCGGGCGCCCGGTCGTGTTCGGCGCGGCGGTGTGCGCGCTCGCTGCGTTCGCGTTCTCGGAGGCCGGCTGGGGGCTGCCCGCGAACTTCGCAAAGCTCTTCGCTGCGGTGCTCGCGGGCTGGTCGTTCCTCGAGCTGTTCGAGCAGCTCTCGTGGGTGGTGATCGTCGCGTGCGTCATCCCGTTCGTGGACGCGATCTCCGTGTGGCGCGGGCCGACGCACTCGATCACGACGCATCACTTCCACGTCTATCTCGACGTCGCGATCGCCTTTCTCGTCCCGGCCGGGCGGGCGGCGTACCTCGGGCCGCCGGATGTCCTCTTCTACGCGCTCTTCCTCGCCGCCGCGGCGCGGTGGCATCTTCGCGTCTGGGGGACGTGGATCGCGTCGACCTTCATGTACGGCATCACGATCGTGATCGCGAACGCCGTCGACGTCGGCGGTCTGCCGGCACTGCCGTTCCTCTCCTTCGCGTTCCTCGTCGCGAACGGAGACCTGCTCTGGGCGAGACTCAGACCCCGGACTGCTTCTTCCCCGGAGCGCTGCTGACGGCCGACTCACCGAACGAGAACGGCGCACGGAACGAGGCGATGACGGCGAAGATGATCCCGACGGCGACGGCGAACCACCCGCCGCCGGAGTCGTAGCCGGTCACCACCATGGTGAAGCCGAGCGCGACCATGGTGAAGCAGAGCACCCACGCCGGGCCCTGCACCCATACGTGGAACTTCTTCACGGGCGTACCGACCTGCACGCGCAGGTTCGCGTCCGTCTGGACATCAGCCGCATCAATCCGGGCCGCAACCGGAGGAGCAGAATCGGTCATGCCTGCCTCCGTGTTCCCGAGTTTGACCGGTCGAGCCTATACGCTCCCGCCCGTGCTGGCCAGCCTGCACGCGGTCGTCCACTGGCCCACGCAAGGGGGCTACAACTTCGTCAGCGGCCCGCTTGCGGACATCACGCTCGCGACCGGCTTCGTCGCGTGGCTCGTCGTCTTCGTCCGCAGCCACAAGTGCCACGTCCGGGGCTGCCCGCGGCTGGAATGGCACCCGCATCCCGACCATGGGCACCCGGTCTGCCGGCACCACCATCCGGACGGCGCAAAGATCTAGGCCGCGCCTGCCTACGCGCGCTCGAGCAGCGCCACTGCCTCGACGTGCGGGGTGTGCGGGAACATGTCCACCGGAGTGACGCGGAGCAGCTCGTAGCCGTACTCGCCGCGCAGCGTCCTCGCGTCGCCGGCGAGCGTCGTCGGGTTGCAGGAGACGTAGACGAGCCTCGGGGCGCCGAGGCGGCCGAGGTGGCGCAGCGCCTTCCCTGCGAGGCCCGCGCGCGGCGGGTCGACGACGACGACGTCCGGCGCGCCGGAGCGGCCCGCGAGCTCGTCCACCACCTGTCCGACGTTGCCGGCGAAGAACGCCGCGTTCGTGATCCCGTTCAGCTCCGCGTTCTCGAGCGCGCAGGCGACCGACTCCTCCGACACCTCGACCCCCCACACCGTCAGCGCGCTGCGTGCGAGTGTGATGCCGATCGTGCCGATGCCGCAGTAGAGATCCCACACCGTCTCGCTGCCGGTGAGTGCGGCGGCGTCGGCCGCGAGCGCGTACAGCCGCTCCGCCATCGCCGTGTTCGTCTGGAGGAATGCGTTCGGGCGGACGCGGAAGCGAAGGCCGCCGAGCATCTCCTCGATCCACTCCTCGCCCCAGAGCAGCCTCGTCGGCAGGTTCGTCACCTCCGCCGGCGTGTCGTTCACCGACCAGTGCACGGATCGCACTTCGGGGAAGCGGCGGACGACGTCGGCGAAGTACCCGGGCTCGAACCGCTCGCCGGGCGCAGTGACGAGCTGCACGAGCGCCTGGCCCGTGTTGCGCCCCTCGCGAACGACGAGATGGCGGAGATAGCCGCTGCCGTCGGCCTGCGAGTACGGCTCGAGCCCCTCCTCGCGTGCCCAGTCGCGGACGGCGTTCCGGATCGCGTTGCCGAGATCCGTCGTCAGCCAGCACCTCTCGATCTCGAGCACCTCGTCCCAGCGGCCCGCCCGGTGAAAGCCGAGCGCCGGCCCGTCGGGCGTCTGCGTGAACGAGTACTCGAGCTTGTTGCGGTAGTGGAAGATCTCCGGCTCGCACGGGACGATCGCGCGTAGCGGAGGGTCCGCGATACCGCCGAGGCGCTGCAGCGCGTCGCGCACCTGCACGTGCTTCTGCTCGATCTGCGTCTCGTACGCAAGATCCTGGAAGCGGCAGCCTCCGCAGACGGGGTAGTGCGCGCACGGCGCGTCGACATGGTGCGGCCCCGGGCGCAGGACGTCGGTCGCGAGCGCCTCCGCGTATCCGCGCTTCACCTTCGTCACGCGCGCGCGGACGCGGTCGCCCGGCAGACCGCGGCGGACGAAGACGACATAGCCGTCGACGCGCGCGACGCCGCTGCCGCCGTACGCGAGCGACTCGACGTCGAGCTCGAGCTCCTCGTTCTTCGCCACCGGCGCGGCCATCGCCGCAGGGTAACGCTCAGTCGTCGCGTGCCAGCCCGAGCAGCAGCGACCGGGCGCCGAAGACGTTGAGGACGACGCCGGCAATTCCCGCCGGAACGAGCAGGTACAGACCACCTCCGCCGTGCGCGAGGAGGCTGGCGCCGGCGGCAGAGCTAAGCGTGCACGCGGTGACAGCCGCGGCGATGCGGAGCCGCAGCGGCGCTTCGAGGCGCGCGATGTGCTTCCGCAGCGGCGTCGAGAAGATCCAGGCGATCACGATGCCTCCGATGAGGATCTCGATCCCGAGCGGCGTCCGCCCCCTGTCCCGCCGTGAGCGCGAGCGCAGACACGACGGTGACGTAGACGATCCCCGCCGTCAGGCCTCGGGCGCGGTGGAGTGGATCGGCTGCGACGGCCCGCGCGTGGATCGAGAGGCCGACGAAGACGAGGCCGGCGAGGGCCGCAGAGGCGCCGCCCAGCATGACGAAGAAGTCGTGCCACGGGTCCGCATCGGCCTGTAGAAGGTCTCACGGTGAAGGGGCCGGCCAGTCAGAGCCCGGGATGCGGCGGCGCAGCGTAGAGAGCCCGCAACCGACTGCGCAGCGACCGGAGCACGCGTCGGTATGCGGGGTCGGCGGCGACGTTGTCGAGCTCCCACGGATCCTTGCGGAGGTCGTAGAGCTCCTGCCAGCCGTGGTACCGATACTGGACGTAGAGGTATCGCGGCGTGTGGATCGCGACGTACGGCGGCGGGCCTCCCTGGCGGAGCGCGTTCCGGCCGAGGTACTCGACGAGGTAGTCCTTCCGCCACGGGGTCCTCCGGCCGCGGAGGAGCGGCGCGAAGCTGTCGCCGTCCTGCGGGATCGACGGCGTCACGCCTGTCAGCTGCGCGATCGTCGATGCGAAGTCGATGTTGAGGACGGGCTCGCGGTCGACGGTTCCGTTCGCCTTCGTCCAGGGGGTCCGGACGACGAGCGGCACGCGCGTCGACTCCTCGTAGGGCCAGAGCTTGCCGCCGAGCCGGTGCTCGCCCCACAGGAAGCCGTTGTCGCTCGTGTAGAAGATCACGGTGTGCTCGAGGAGGCGACGTCGCGCGAGGGTGGCGACGATTCGGCCGACGGCCCGGTCGACCGCCTGCAGCGACTCGAGCTGGTGCCGCCGCACGGCGGCGATGTAGGAGAGCCCGGCCGGCGTCAGCGCGCGCGCGTGCCATGCGGTCCACGGCTCGCCGTCGACCTTCGCATTGACCGACGGTGATGCGAACGGGGCGAGCCGGTCGAAGCGGCCGACGTCCTCGGGCGCGGGCACGGCCGGCAGATGCGGCGCGACGGGCGCGAAGTAGAGGAAGAAGGGCTTCTTCGCGCTTCGCAGGAACGCGATCGCCTTGCCCGCGAGCACGGTGGTCGAGTAGTCGGCGGGCTTCGTCCCGTAGTGAACGAGGTGCCCGTTCTCGTCGAGGGTGTAGTCGTAGTACTTCTCGAGCGGGACGCTGTCCATCGCCTGCCAGTCGTCCCAGCCGGGCGGTGTCACATTGTGCCCGTCGAGGCTGTAGTCGTTCAAGTACTTGCCGACGAGCGCCGTCTCGTACCCCGCGTGGTGCAGCCAGACCGGCAGATCGCCCTCGGCGTCGAACGCCGGATAGCCGTGCGGCCCGAAGTTGTCGGTCACACCGGTGTGGTGCGAGTACTGGCCGGCGAGGATCGAAGCACGCGAGGGCCCGCACTCCGACGTCGTGACCCGGAAGTTGTCGAAGGTCACGCCGTGGCGTGCGAGCAGCCGCTGCACATCGCGCATGACCGCGTTGCCGTCCACGCGCTCGTCGTCGCTGACGATGAAGACGACGTTCAGGCGATGCCCGCCGGTCGCGGCCTGCGTCCGGGCGGCGAGCCCTGCTGCGGCCGCCAGCGCAACGATGAGAACGAAGGCAGCCCGCCGCACGCCCCGAAGCTAGGCAGCGTTTGTTGAGCTGAGGTTGCCTCCCGGTTACTGCAGCGTTGTGACGTACACCTTGCGCTGCCGCGGCCCGTCGTACTCGCAGAAGTAGATCCCCTGATATGTACCGAGCGCGAGCCGGCCGTCGCGAAGCGGGATGAGCACCTGCGACCCGGTCAATGTGGCGCGGACGTGGGAAGGCGCATTCGGGCCGTCCGGATCCTCGGTGTGCTTCCACTTCCAGTGCTCGTCGACGACCTTCTGCAGGGCGCTCTCGATGTCTTGGCCGACGAGCGGGTCCGCGCCTTCGTTGATCGTGACGCCGGCCGTCGTGTGCGGGACGTACACAAGCGCCGCGCGCGCGCCGTTCTCGTCGGCGAGCGCGTCCTGCACCTGCCTCGTGATGTCGACGAGCTGCGTCTTGCGCTCGGTCTTCAGAGTGATCTCGTTCATGCGCCACTATCCTAGGACGCTCATGTCCGAGCCGCTGAGCCAACGTCAGCTCGACGATCTGAGCGAGGATGCGGACCGCTTCATCGCCGAGCTCGACGAGGAGGCGTACCTCCACTTCTCCGGCCAGAAGGACGCCTACGAGATCACGCCGATCTACGAGCGCCATGCCGAGCTGACGAAGCTCGAGACCGCACTCGCCGTCGGAGGCTCGGTGGACGGGAATCGAAACACGCGCGAGCTCTGGCGCTTCGCCTGCGAGGGCTATCTCGGCAACTTCACACGCGAGGAGGCCGAGCGGGTGGCCGAGCTGGAGGCGACGCTGAAGGCGACCGTCGACGGCGAGGAGATCCCGTACCGGAACCTGCGGCCGGCGATCATGAACGAGCCGGAGCGCGGCCGCCGGGAGCGGCTCGAGCACATGCGCAACGAGCTGACGGAAGAGCACTTGAACCCGCTCCATCTGCGGGCGATGGAGGTCTTCCACCGCGAGACGCGCAACCTCGGCGCGAGGACCTACACGGATCTCTATCGCGGCTTCGGCTTCGCGCTCGACGACCTCGCTGCCCAATGCCGTGCCTTCCTCGACGCGACGGAGCGGCTGTGGGAGGACGAGGGCGACCGCTTCTTCCGCTCGCGCGTCGGCCTCGGCCTCGGCGAGGCGGAGCGCTGGGATGTTGCCCGCGTCTGGCGCGGCGCGTCGTGGGACGACGCCTTCCCGGGAGCGCGCATGGTGCCCGCGCTCGAAGCGAGCCTCGCCGACCTCGGCGTCGACCTGCGTGCGCAGCGCAACGTCGAGCTCGACCTCGAAGACCGGCCCAACAAGACGCCACGGGCGTTCTGCGTCCCGATCGAGATCCCCGGCCGTGTCGTCCTCGTCATCAAGCCTGCGGGCGGGCCCGACGACTGGCGGGCGCTCTTCCACGAGGCCGGTCACACCGAGCACTTCGCGCACACCTCCCCGTCGCTGACGGTCGAGGAGAGGCGTCTGGGCGACAACGCCGTCACCGAGGGCTGGGCGATGCTGCTCGAGCACCTGACCATCGATCCGGTCTGGCTCCAGCGGCGGCTCGACTTCCCGCGTCCGCGCGACTACGCAGCCGAGGGCGCGGTGCAGCTTCTCTGGATGGTGCGCCGCTACTGCGCCAAGCTCCTGTACGAGCTCGAGCTGCAGGCGGCGGACGACGTCACCGCGTTGCGGCCGCGCTACGTCGAGCTGCTGAGCGACGCGCTGAAGGTGACGCCGAGCGACACCGATTACCTCGACGACGTCGACGGCGGCTTCTACTCGTCCGAGTACCTCCGCGCCTGGGCGTTCGAAGCGCAGCTCCGCGGCCACCTGCGCGAGCGGTACGGGAACGCGTGGTTCATGCGCCGCGAGGCCGGCTCGCTTCTACGCGAGCTGTGGAACGAAGGCCAGAAGCCGACCGCGGACGAGATCCTGAACGACGTGAGCGGCCAAGGCCTCGAGCTCGAGGCCGTGGCCGCCCGCGTCAACGAAGCGTTGTAGCGACTACTTCGCTTTGGTGGCGCTGCCCTCGATCGTGGGCTGCGTGCCGCCGACCGCGATCGCGATCTTCTGCGGTTTCGCCTGCTCGGGCTTCGCCACGTGAACCTCGAGCACGCCGTGCTCGAAGGTGGCCTTCACGTCCTTCTCGGTCACGCCCTGGGGCAGCCCGATCGTGCGCGTGAAGGTGCCGAACCGGCGCTCGAACCGGAAGTAGCGTCCCTCCTCGACCTTGTGCTCCCGCTCGCGCTCGGCCGTGACCGTGAGCGCGCCGTCCTCGAGCTCGACGGAGATCTTCTCCTCGGGAATGCCGGGGAGGTCGAACGCGTAGACGACCTCGTCCTCCTTCTCCCAGACATCGGCGGTCGGGACCCAGGCCTGCGTCTCGCGGCCGTTGCCCTCGAAGAGCCCGTTCATGAACCGGCTCATCTCGTTCTGGAGCGAGGCCAACTCGCGGAAGGGCTCCCAGCGAACCAGCGTTGCCATCGTGCCTCCTTCGTGATACGACTACCTGTTGCAACAGCAAGCATAAAACCTCAGCGCCTTATTGTCAAGTAACAGGAACGCTTAGACTCCGGCAGCCGTGCTCCCGCTGCGGGACAACGTCCCCACCAGACGGTTCCCGGTGGTCACCGTCGGGATCATCGTCGCCTGCTTCCTCGTCTGGTTCTGGGAGCTCTCGCACCCGGGCGTCGACGTCCACATCTTCCGGGACGGCTACTACCCGTGCGCCGTCGAGGGCCCCTGCATCCGCGGTGTGCATCCCCTGCCCTGGTACGAGGGCGTCTTCACCGGCATGTTCATGCACGCGAGCTGGGAGCACATCCTCGGGAACATGCTGTTCTTCTGGATCTTCGGGAACAACGTCGAGGACGCGATCGGGCGGCTCGGCTTCCTTGCCTGGTACCTCGCCGCAGGCATCGCGGCGATGGCGGCCCAGACGGCCGTCACCCTCGCATTCGCGTCCACGGCCGGGGCGAGCGTCCCGAACATCGGCGCGAGCGGCGCCATCGCCGGCGTCCTCGGTGCGTATTTCGTCCTCCTCCCCCGCGCCCGCGTCCTGACGCTCATCTTCTTCGGGATCGTCCTCATCCGCGAGATCCCGGCCTTCTGGTTCCTGCTCATCTGGTTCGGCCTGCAGGTCTGGTCGGGCGGGCTCACGTTCCTGCAGCCGCAGTCGGGCGGCGGCACGGCGTTCTTCGCCCACATCGGCGGCTTCGCGTTCGGCGTTGCGACCATCCTCCTCGTCGCCCGCTACCGGCCGAGGGTCCCGGCGTCGCGGTATCCGGTCTATTGAGGTTCGAGGACCGCGTATCCAGGGCGTTGGAGTCGCTCCCTCCGGAGCTGCGGGCCGCCGTCCGGAACCTCGACATCTCCGTCGAGGACGAGCATCCCGACGACCCCGACCTGTTCGGCCTGTACGAGGGCGTCCCGCTCCCGGAGCGCGGCGACTGGGCGGGCGCGCTCCCCGACCGCATCCGGATCTTCCGGATCCCGCTCGTCGAGTCGTTCCCGGACCCGGCCGAGCTGGAGGAGGAGATCCGGATCACCGTCCTTCACGAGCTCGCCCACTACTTCGGGATCGACGAGGATCGCTTGGACGAGCTCGGCTACGGATAGTTAGTTCTCGGTCTCCTGCGGAATGTCCCAGGGTGGCACTGCGTTCAAGGAGGCATGAGAACGTTCCAGGAGATCCACCAGGAGATCGAGCGCCGGAGCGAGGAGCGCTCCGAGCTGTACAAGCGACTCTCCCAGGAATACGACGCGGCCGTCGTGGCCGACATCCACCGCCTCGACGCGGAGCTCGACCGCCTTTGGGACGAGCATCGCGTCCTGCGGGCGAGGGTGCGCTTCGGCGACCGCAACCAGATCGTCGCCCGAGCCCGCGTCGAAGAGCGGCTCGAGCGCGCCGCCTGACCAGTTCCCTCCGAGAAGACGGCGCGTCCCCTCCATCCCCTTTTTCGGGATTGACGGGGGCGCGCCCGCTGCCGATCCTTTAAGTCGGTCTGCGGCAGATCGAATCCGAGGAGCCCCCGCCGCGTGACCATTTCCCGACTGCCCGAGGAGACGCCGACCGCGGCCGAGCTCAGCCGGCGCATGCGCGAGATCGAGCGGCGGGAGCGCCAGCTCGACCAGGCGCTCGCGGCCGTGGCGTCGCAGCGGGAGCAGCTGGCGGCCATCCAGTCCGAGTACGAGCTGCGGCGCCAGGGCCTGATCGAGCGGACGCGCGAGGTCGAGGTCGAGCGCGACCGCCTGCGGGCCGAGCGCGCGGAGATCGTCGCGGCGAGCCTCACGCACGACAGCGCTCTACACTGACCGCCACGGGGCGTTAGCTCAGCTGGGAGAGCGCCGGCTTTGCAAGCCGGAGGTCACCGGTTCGATCCCGGTACGCTCCACTTTCCAAGAGACCGGCGCATGACGCCGGTTCGCGGGCACACTGACCTGACATTGCGCAGACCGTGGGCCTCAGGCGGCACGGTAGATGAGGTGCGTCACGCGGTTCCCTTCGATCACCTCTGGATCGCTGAACAGCCTGGTCCCACCGTCGTAATCGCCGAAGAATCGGACACCCGACCCGAAGAGGACTGGGACGAGG
>Ga0070741_10016384_pt1 | contig 12368 bp, 10 predicted proteins | sample Coa_R1_4_FD_66440 | JGI IMG/M metagenome (GOLD analysis project Ga0070741, IMG submission 66440) | Surface soil microbial communities from Centralia Pennsylvania, which are recovering from an underground coalmine fire - Coalmine... | ecosystem: Environmental > Terrestrial > Soil > Unclassified ...
GGCATGAGCGAGAGCCGGAGCGAGGCTGGCCCCCCTGTCCCCCCAATTCTGGGGAGAGTCCGGTCGGGGCTTCCGGGCGCGGTACTGGCGGCAGACCTGCGCCGCCTCTTGCGCCACAGCCAGGTGGTGGACGCCCCGGCCGAGCTGCGTACCTTCAGCTACGACGCCTCGTTTCTCACCCAGCTCAGCCCGCGCGCGCCCGACGTAGCGGTGATCGCCGGGGCCGTAGATGACGTGCAGGCGCTCATCCGCTACGCCGCCGAGCGCGGCATTCCGATCACGCCGCGCGGCGCCGCCACGGGCCAGACCGGCGGCGCCGTGGCGCTCAGGGGCGGCATCGTCCTCTCGCTGAACGCGCTGAACCGCGTGCTGGAGATTGACGCGCCGAACATGCAGGTGTTCTGCGAGCCGGGCGTGGTCCACGCCCAGCTCAACGAGCAGCTTGCGCCGCACCGCCTGGTCTTCCCGCCCGATCCCGGCTCCAGCCGCATGGCCACCGTCGGCGGCATGGCCTCGACCAACGCCCACGGCATGCGCGCCGTGAAATACGGCCCCACGAGCGCCTGGGTGCTGGGCCTCGATGTAGTGCTGCCTGACGGCCAGCTCATCGAGACGGGCTCGGCTGGCTCCCGCGCCAAGCAGTCCTCCGCGGGCCTGGAGCTGACGAAGCTGTTCGTCGGCGCGGAGGGCACGCTTGGCATCGTCACGCGGCTGCGGCTGAAGCTGATGCCGATCCCGCCCGCGCGCGCCATCGTGCTCGGCCTGTTCGACGTGCTGGAGAACGCCGGCCAGGCGGTGCAGGCCGTGTACCAGGCGGGCATCAGCCCCTCGGCCATCGAGATCCTGGACGCGCGCTGCATCCGCGCCGCCAACCTCTACCGGCCGGGCCTCGCGCTGCCGGAGATCGAGGCGCTGCTGCTGTTCGAGGTGGACGGGAACCCACCCGGCGTGCGCCACGACGCCGAGACGATCGTGCAGGCCATCGGGCCGCTCGCCCGCGCCGCCGAGTGGTCCGACGACGCCCAGCGCATCGCCGCGCTATGGGAGGCGCGCGCGCTGGTGGGCGCGGCGGTGGGCGCGCTGCGGCCGGGCGCCAACCGCGCCTACTGCGGCGAAGACCTCTGCGTGCCCGTGGCGCGCATCCCCGAGACGCTGCGCGCGATCCAGGACATCGGCGCCCGCCACGGCATTCCCATCGCCACCTACGGCCACATCGGCGGCGGCGGCCTGCACCCCGGCCACCTCATCGACGGCCGCGACCCCGACGAGGTGCGCCGCGTGCTGCTGGTGGCCGACGAGGTCCACGCGCTCGCGCTGGCGATGGGCGGCACCACGACGGGCGAGCACGGCGTGGGCGCCGTCCGCGCGCGTTACATGGCCCAGGAGCACGGCCCGGCGCTCGACGTGATGCGGCGCCTCAAGCGCGCCCTCGATCCGCACGGCATCATGAACCCCGGCAAGCTCTTCCCCGAGGCCGTGCCCGCGCTGCCGCTCGAATACCCGCTCCCCGCCGCCCTGGGCGAGCGCCCCCACGCCGCGCTCGACCCCGGCTAGCCGCGCGTACAATAGGTTAGCGGCCAGGCATTGGCGAGCCCTGAGCCACCTCACCAGACGCGGGAGGGCCGAAACGCACAGCTAGCCGCGCGAGGAATTGAAATGTGGATCGACGTCGAAGAGCTTTGGCCACCCACGAAGGAGCTAGTCGGGCTTCAGTTCGCGAGCCTAGAAGACTTCCAGAAATGCTGGCTCTATACTCTAGAGCACCCCGAGGCCTTCCGCATGACCGACGCGGACCATTTGACGGTGGAGGTCCGCAAGACGCACAAGCACCTCGTGGACGAGCTGGGGCTGTCCTATAGCGAGTTCGAGCTAGTGGACCTGGACGATCTTCCTCCGGAGGAGCGCCGGCGACAGGAACGCGAAGCGATTCAGTATGGCATGCAGATTCTGCTAGAGCGCATGCGCCGAGAAGACGGTGCGTGAGAATAGACCAAGCCGAGTCGCTCTGATACTCCCTGTCGCGTCGCCGCCGCAGATCGTGGCCGCCACTCAGGTCGCAATCTTCCTGGTGAGAGGTGTCGGACGAACGGAGATGGATCTGCTCGACCTCCCGGTAACGCCGGCTGCCGCGGAGCGACGCCGGACCGAGCGAGCGGCACTGCTGATCGGCGCAACGGTTAGGACCCGGGTACGCGAGGGCATCTCGCGCGCGGTGCTGGAACGCATTGTCCGCGCGCGCGTCGAGCGGGAGTACGCTCGCCAGGGTATCACCCCCGTCGAGTACGACCTGCAGGTCCTCTAGCCGGAGGCCCGCACGGCCCCCCATACTTGCCCTGCACCCGGGCGCGCAGCCCCGCCCCATGGAGGCCGCATGGTCGAGCAGGCACTGGTCCTCTACGAGACGCGCGAGCACGTCGCCCACATCACTCTGAACCGCCCCGAGAAGCTGAACGCGCTGAGCGCCGAGCTGCTGGCCGAGCTGGTGGCCGCCTTCGAGCGCGCCCGCGGCGACGACGCCGTGCGTGCGGTGATGCTCGCGGGCGCGGGACGCGCGTTCTCCGCCGGCGCGGACCTGGGCGGCCCCCGCGCCGGCCTCGGCCGCACGCTGCCCGACTGGTGGGCGCGGCTGGAGGGCGGTCTCACCCGCCAGATGGCCGTCCGCGATTTCCCGAAGCCGGTGATCGCCGCCGTGCAGGGCTACTGCCTCGGCCGCGGCTGCGAGCTGGCGCTGTGGTGCGACATCGTGGTGGCCGCCGAGGATGCGAAGTTCGGCGAGCCCGAGATCCGCCACGGCTCGCTCGTCGCCAGCATGATCCCGTGGCTGACGAACCCGCAGCAGGCGAAGCTGCTGCTGCTCACGGGCGACACCATCTCGGCCCAGGAGGCGCACGAGATTGGGCTGGTCGTGAAGGTCGTGCCGCCCGACCAGCTCCAGGCCGAGGCCGCACGCATCGCGCGCCGCATCGCCAAGGTTCCGCCGTTTGCCGTGCAGTACACCAAGCAGCTCATCAACGCCATGTACGACGCGATGGGCTTTCGCCAGGCGATGGACTACGGCCACAAGATGGAAGTCATCAGCCACCTGCGCATCCCCGAGGCCGAGAACGTCCATGGCATCTCGCTGGAGCGAGCGCGCCAGGAGGGTGGCGTGAAGGGCTTCCTCGAGGCCCGCGACGGCCCCTTCCGCGAGCCGTAGTCAGCGGTCGCGCGTCGGCCGCACCTATATCATGCCCCGGATCTCGGGCTGGTAGAGCGCGGCGCGCGTGTTCTGGGGCTTGAACAGGAAGGAGATGACGTCGCTATCAACGACGATGCTCGCCATCAGGGAGCTGGGGGCGTCTCGCACCGCCACTCGCGCACGGCTGCGATCAAGTCATCCGCGCTCTCGTCCTCCGGCCAATCGGCAAAGACTAAGCTGGCAGGGTCCTCGATAGGCTGGGCTCCTGGGCTGCCGCGAGTGCCGCCACCCGCTCCACAGGAGATGCCGTGTGAGCTGGCTGCTCCGTCGCCGCGAGCGCAGAACGCATAATCTCTAGGCCACGCACTCCGTCCTTGGGCGACCATACCTCTCCGGCGCGGAGCGCCAGCTTCCAGAGCTTGCGCAGGCGCGGCTCCCAGTCGGCGGGATGCTCCGCGCGCAACCCTCGGGCGAGCTGGACCAGCACAGCGCGAAGATCTGCACTCACGGACGCGCCAGCCAGAGCGGCATCAACGGCCGTGTGGACTGCCGGGTCGGTGCTATCCGCAGGCTTATGAATAGTTGTCATGAATGATACCGCTCATTATGCCGTGAGAACGCTGCTTGCCCACGGGCCTGGAATGGTCTGCGCTTTCCCGGAATGATACCAGCCGGCATGGAAGCAGAGTGCAATGGGCGGGCCGGGAGCGGCTCCCGACCCGCCCGCGTACTCGCGGGGGTGCAGCGCGCTACGTGGCTAGTGGCTGGCGGCGACGAGCGGGTGGCCGTGCTCGGCGGCGCCGCTGTCGAGGGCGGCCTGGATCGCCTGCATCAGCGCCTGCGCCGACTCGGCGCTCAGCTCGACGGAGACGCGCGCGCCGGGGCCGGCCGCCTCGTCCACGAAGTCGATGATCAGCGCGTGGTCGAGCGGCACGCTCGCCGGGTGGTCGTAGTACACGTTCGCCTTCGTGAGCTTGATCCAGTCGGCGACGCCCTTGCCGTGGCCCATCAGGTCCACTTTGTTATTGATGTAGGTACACATCTGGCGGCCCCTAGCGGCCCGCGCCCGCGCCCGCCAGCGCCGGCGCGGTCTGCAGATACTTCTCGTAGAAGGCGAAGACCTTCTTCCAGCCGTCCACCGCCTGCTCCGGCCGGTAGCCCGGCCGGTCCGTGGCGAAGAAGCCGTGGCCCGCGCCGTCGTAGCGGTAGAACTCGTAGGTCTTGCCGCACTCCTTCAGCTTTTCCTCGGTCTTGTTCACCTGCTCGCGGTCAGGGTTCTCGTCGTCGTTGCCGAAGATGCCAAGCAGGGGGCAGTTCATGTCGGGCGTCATGTCGATCACGGGCACAGGGCGCTCGGGCGTCAGGTCGGCCGGGGCCGGGATCACGCGGCCGCCCCAGCAATCCACGGCGGCGTCGAGCGACGGGATCTTGCAGGCCAGCATGTAGGCCTGGCGGCCGCCCGAGCAGAAGCCGATCACGCCCACCTTGCCGGTCGAGATCGGCTGCGCCCGCAGGAAGGCGATGGCGCCCTCGGAGTCACCTACCACCTGCGCGTCCGGGGCGCCGCCCGCCGCGCGCGCCGCGGCGGCCAGGTCGTCCCAGCGGCCCGGCCCGTGCCGCGAGAAGAGGTGCGGCGCGATGGCCGCGTAGCCGTGGAAGGCGAGCTTGCGCACCACCTCCTTGCTCCACTCGTCCCAGCCGGGCATGTGGTGCAGCACGAGCACGCCCGGCACCGGGGTGGCCGTGATCGGACGGGCGTAGTACGCCTCGATGATGTCGCCGTTGTGGCCCGCGATGCCGACGGTCTCGGCGATCATGCCCTCGTACACGACTGTGCCTCCTCATCCTCTGGTGAATCGAACCGCGGGTGGGCTAGCGCGGCGCGCAACCCGAGCGTATAGTGCCGGCATTCTGTCAGGCTGTCAAGGGCGAGCGCTATAATCGCGCCGCGTTCACGCGGGGCTACCGGCGGAGCCGGCACCTCCCTTCTCCGCTACCGGGAGAGGGGAGGCCACGGGAGAGAAGGAGCGGGGAGGAACGCAATGGCTTACGAGACGCTGGTCTACGATACCGCCGAGCGGGTGGCGACGATCACGCTCAATCGCCCCGAGAAGATGAACGCGCTCAACGCCCAGCTCTGGGCCGAGCTGGCGGACGCCCTGCGCACGGCCGACGCGGACCGCGAGGTGCGCGCCGTCGTGCTGGCGGCGAACGGGCGCGCCTTCTGCGCCGGCGCCGACATGTCGCACAACGTCGGCCCCAACGCTATCGAACGGGGCGTGTTCGAGTGGTTCGAGCGCGAGCAGGAGGGCGAGCAAGTCCATCGCCTGTTCCGCGACATGACGAAGCCGATTGTCGCGGCCGTCCAGGGCTACGCGCTCGCCTGGGGGCTGGAGGTCGCCTGCATGTGCGACTTCATCTTCGCCTCCGACCAGGCGAAGTTCGGCGCGCCGGAGATCCGCCACGGCTCGACGATCAACACGCTTCTGCCCTGGCTCGTCGGCATCCAGAACGCGCGCTACCTGCTCTACAGCGGCGACGTCATTGACGCGCAGGAGGCCTACCGCATCGGGCTGGCCTTCCGCCTCGTGCCCCACGACCAGCTCGCGGCCGAGGTGCAGCGGTTCGCGCGGCGGCTGGCGATGATCCCGCCCGCGGCGCTGCGGCTGAACAAGCGGCAGCTCGACGGCATGCAGGACATGGCGGGCATGCACAACGCGCTGCGCTACGGCGCGCTGGCGGGCGCCATCTGCCACGCCATGCAGGAGCTGGCCGAAACCCCCGACGGCCGCAACCTCGGCGAGATCCGCCGCACCCAGGGCATGCGTGTCTTCCTCGAAGCCCGCGACGCCCCCTACCGCGAGTAAGCCCAGACCGACTGATTCCCGCGCGCGGCACGCTCGCCCCCCATTCCGTGAGTCGGAGTTCGAAGCCTTCACCCGTTGGGTGAAGGCTTCAAACTCGAATCCACGGTTTGGGGCGCCCGTGGCGGCTTGACCGGCCGCGAGCGGTCTGGCATAGTGCGGCCGTCCACAACATTCCGGGCGGCCGGCGGCGTGCCTTGCCACGCACCTTCTGTCGAGCCGCTGCTAACTCAGGTGGGGACAGCATGCGACGCCTCCGTGTGTTTCCGATCGTCTGCGCCACCGCGGCCGTGCTGCTCGCGGTGCTGGCGCTGCCGCCGAGCGCGCGGGCCGCCGTGTTTAACGTCAACACGGTCGCCGACGACGACGGCAGCTCGGCGAGCAACTGCACGAGCGGCTCGGGCACCTGCACGCTGCGCGGGGCGATTCAGGCGGCGAGCGGCCAGCCGGGCATCCAGGTGATCAACCTGCGCGCGAGCGGCACCTACTTCCTGGGCAAGGGCACGGGCCAGGGCGCGCTCGCCTTCAACAACGTGACCGTGGCGATCGTCCACGACCCGGGCGTCGTGGCCGTCATCGACGGCCAGAACGCGGTGCGCGTGCTCGACGTTGGGCCGGCGCTGCCGGCCACGGTGTCGATGGACGGGGTCACCATCCAGCACGGTAACGCCGGGGCGAATTCGGGCGGGGGCGTCTGGGTCCACAGCAACTCCGCCCTGACGCTGACGAACAGCACGGTTGCCGCGAACGCGGCCACCTCCCAATACGGCGGCGGCATCTACAACGCCGGCGACCTGACGCTCGCGAACACCGTGCTCTCGGACAACCAGGCCTCCGAGGGCGGCGGGCTCTACAGCACGAGCAGCGGGTTCGCCGTGCTCACCGGCGCGACGCTTACCAATAACGGCGCGCCCCAGGGCGGCGGCGGCATCCGCAACCTGGGCACGCTGACGGCGACGGGCAGCACGCTCACCGGCAACTACAGCCTCTTCGGCGGTGGCGGCATCGACAACCAGGGCGACGCCGTGCTGACGAACAGCACTATCGCCAATAGCTCTACGGCCCAGGATGGCGGCGGGATCCTGAGCAGGAACGGCACGGTAACGATCACGAACAGCACGCTCGTGGGGAACCACGCCAACAACCCGAGCGGTGGCCACGGCGGCGGCGCCGTCTACCTGGCCAGCGGCACGCTGACGGTGACGAACAGCACGTTCGCCAACAACGTCGCGGAGGAGCAGGGGGGCGCGATCTTCGTCGGGAGCGGCACGGCCACGCTGACCACGCTTACGATTGCTGGAAACACGGCATATGACGGTCCTGCGATCGCGGGTGGAGGGACCACCACGCTGCGAGCTAGCATCCTGGCGCGCAACACCGTGGGCGTTGGCCCTGCGGGCCGCTTGTGCACGGGGACGATTACGTCTCAGGGCGACAACGTGGCCGACGCCAGCACCTGCTTCGCCGATAACCCCGGCTTGAACGACCACGTGGTGGCGGCCTCGGTGCCGCTGCTCGGCACGCTCGGCAACTATGGCGGGCCAACGCAGACCATGCCCTTGCTCAAGCCGGACGCGCCGCAGGACAACCCCGCGATCGAAGGAATCAACCACAACAAGGATACGCTGTGCCCGCCGGGCAATCCGCCCCCCGGACCGGGCACGCCGACGCCGATCACGACCGACCAGCGCGGCGTGACGCGCCCCCAGCCCCCCGGTGGCCGGTGCGACGTCGGCGCCTTCGAAGGGTTCTTCACGCTCACGCCGACCCCGACGGTTACGCGGACGCCCACACGCACGCCCACTCCTACCCGGACATCCACGGCGACCGCGACGGCGACCGTCACCCGAACGCCCACGGCGACGGCCACGCCAACGGCCACCGGGACGCCCACGGCGACCGCCACGGCCACCCCTTACCCGCGGCCCAACGTCGGCGTGCAGGTGACGCCGGGCGGCGGGGCGCTGCAGGCGACGATCGTGGCGCGCGACGCGGGCTGCAACAACAACACCCAGAACAACCAGTTGCTCTCCCTGGAATTCACGCGCCTGACCAACGCGACGGTTGACGTGCCGAGCTTTGGCACCGTCTCATCGCCTACCACGGTGCCGTTGGGCAGCCACCCGGCGAGCGTCACGCTCACCGTTCACCGCACCGCGGGCGCCCAGGCGACGACGGTCGAGCTGATCGTGACCGATGGGTGTGGCGCCTGGCCGACGTTCGTCGGCGGCGGCCCGAGCGCCTTCTGAGCGGCCGCGCCTGTGGGGCGCGCACCCGGCGCCAGGCGCTATAGTGCAGGCGACGGTCAACTCGGAGGAGACGACGATGCGCGGGAACAGATGCCGGTTGCTGGGGCTAACGATCTGGCTCGCGCTGGGTGCGGCGGCCGCCTGCGCGCCCGGCGCGGCGCCGGGCGGCGGCGCGGCGGCGCCAGCGGCCAGCGGCGCCGCGCCCGCCGCCTCGAGCGGGGTCGCTTCCGCCCCGGCGGCCGCGCCCGCGCCGCCGCCCACTCAGCGCGTGAAGATGAGCTACGTGAACGCGCTCGATAACGCGCCCTTGTTCGTCGGCATCGACCGCGGCTACTGGCAGGAGCAGGGCGTGGAGCTGGAGACGGAGGCGCTGCAGTCAGCCGCTGACGCCATCGCCTTCCTGGCGAACGGCCAGCTCGACGCGGCGATGGGCTCGATCGCCGTGCCGCTGTTCAATGCCGCCAACCAGGGCATGGACGTGCGCATCATCGCGCCCGTAGCCTACGCCCGGCCGGTGCCGGTGTTCGTGCGCAAGGAGCTGTACGAGAGCGGCGCCGTGCGGACGGTGGCGGACCTGCGCGGACGGCGCGTGTTCAGCGTGGCGCCCGGCTCGGGCGCCAACTACGCGCGCATCAAGTGGCAGGAGAACGCGGGCCTGCGCAACGAGGACGTGGACCTCGTCAACATGCCGCTGCCCGACGCGCCGCTCGCGATGATGAACGGCCAACTCGACGGAGGCACGTTCTCCGATCCGTGGGCCACGCGCATCCTGCGCGAGGGCTCGGCCGTGCCGCTCGACCCCGGCCCGATGACCGACCGCTTCTCGATCGTTATCATGGCCGGCACGCGCCTGCGGCAGGACGACGTGGCGCTGGGCCGCCGCTACATGCTGGCGTACCTCAAGGCCATCCGCGACCTGCAGACCGACGAGCAGCTCAAGAGCGACGCCACCGTGGAGACGTTCGCGCGCTGGACGGGCAACGCGCCCGAGCTGGTGCGCTCGCTCCAGTTCATGCCGCGCTTCGACCCGAACCTGACGTTCGACGTGGAGAACCTGCTCGACCAGCAGCGCGTGCACATCGCCACGCGCGCCACGACCTACACCGAGCCGCTGCCCGCCGAGCGCCTGATCGACACGTCGCTCGCCGACTACGCGCTCCAGCAGATGGGGCGCCAGTAGGGCCGCGGAGCGCCGCGAAACCGGGCCGCTACGCGGTACACTCCTCGCAGACGTGGGAAGGAGGAGGCGCATGGCAGAGCGGGCAGTCGGGATCCACGTGCAGGGGCCGACCCTGCCGGAGAACGTCGCGCTCATCCGGCGGGCCGACCAGGCGGGCGTGTACTCGGTGTGGCTCACGGCCGGCGGCCTCGGCCCCGACAGCCTGACCACGCTGGCCGTCGCGGGCACGCAGACCGAGCAGATCCAGCTCGGCTCCTCGATCGCCGTGACCTTCTCGCGCCACCCGATCGCCATGATCCAGCAGGCCACGGCAATCGAGCAGGTAGCGCCCGGCCGCTTCCGCCTCGGCATCGGCCCGAGCCACCGCCCGACCATCGAGAACACTTACGGCCTACCGTTCGAGCGCCCCCTGGAGCAGGTGCGCGAGTACACGATCATCCTGCGACAAGCCTTCGGCGACGGCCAGGTGGACTTCGACGGCAAGCGCTTCCGCGTCCACGCCCGCATCGCCGACCCGCCACACGTGCCCATCTACCTGGCCGCGCTGCGCCCCGCCTCCTATACGCTCGCGGGCGAGCTAACGGCGGGGGCGATTAGCTGGGTGACGCCGGCGGCGTTCCTGCGCGACGTGGCGCGGCCGGCCATGCTGGCGGGCGCGGCGAAGCGCAGCGACGGCGTGCAGCCGCGGCTGGTGGGCCACGCGCTCGCGCTCGTCACCGACGACGCCGCCACAGTGCGCCAGGCGGGGCGCGAGCGGCTGGCCGTCTACACGCGGCTGCCGTTCTACCAGGCGATGTTCGCCCAGGCCGGCCACGCCGAGGCCGCGAGCGGTACGGTCAGCGACAGCCTGGTGGACGACCTGCTGCTCACCGGCTCGGAGGAGCAGGTGACGCAGGGCATCCGCCGCTTCCTCGACGCGGGTGTGGACGAGCTGATCCTGAGCCTGCTCCCCGCCGGCGCCCACGCCGAGGCCAGCGTCGAGCGCACCCTGCGCCTCCTCGGCCAGCGCAATTTCTAGCCCCGCCGGTGGCGTGTCTTCCCCCCTTCCCTGCTAGGGAGGGGGGCCGGGGGGGTAGGTGCGTTACTTCGCCAGCCGCGCCAGGGTCGCTGCGTCGTCGGCCGCGAGCGCGATGCGGGCGGCCGCGACGTTCTGCGCCAGGTGCTCAGTGGAGAGCGTGCCGGGGATCGGCAGCATGACGGGCGAGCGCCACAGCAGCCAGGCCAGCGCAAGCTGCGTGGGGGTGGCGTCGTACCTGGCGCAGAGTGGCGCCAGCTCGCGCGCGTGCTGGGCCAGCTTGCTCGTGCGGACCGGGTAGTACGGCACGAAGACGATCCCCTCGCGCTCGCAGTAGTCGAGCACGTCCTCGTGCTTGCGGTCCGAGATGTTGTACTCGTTCTCGACGGCCACGATCGTCGCGTGCTTCCGCGCCTCCTCAAGCTGCGGCAGCGTGACCGTCGAGACGCCGAGGTGCTTGATCTTGCCGGCGGCCTGCAGGGCGCACAGCGCGGCCACGCTCTCGCCGATCGGTACTTTCGGGTCCACCTTATGGAGGAAGTAGAGGTCAATGCGCGGCACCTGGAGCCGCGCCAGGCTCCCCTCCACCGCGCGCGCGAGATACTCTGGCGAGGCGTCCAGGCTGCGCTCGCCCGACGGGCTGACGACGATGCCGCCTTTCGTGGCGATCACGACCCGGCCGCGGTCTGGCGCCAGCACCTCGCCGATCGTCCGCTCGCTCGCCTGGCCCGTGTAGCTGTCGGCCGTGTCCACGAAGCTCACGCCCAGCTCCACCGCGCGGCGGAGCACGGCGCGCGACGCCGCGTCGTCGCGGATACGATTCGTGCCAAGCCCCACCCGAAAGACCGTCAGATCGCCGCCGATGGTAATCGTCGCCGTCGCGCTGCCCGTCGCACGCTCCATCCTCGCTCCTCTACCGCGCGCTGCCAGTCTGCTGGCTCACCTTCATCTTACCGGTGGCTGGCACGAGCGCGCTCGGTGTGCGTGGCGCGCTGGCCGCGCACACCAGGCGCCGGGATGGCGTGCTACAATCGCGCCAGCGAGCGGGGGTTTCGGGCGGCGGAGCGACAACGGGAGGAACGGCGATGGCGAAGCACGGCTTCCGCATCCTGGACAGCGACATGCACCTCATGGAGTCCCCCGACCTGTGGCAGCGGTACATCGAGCCGCGCTTCCGCGACCAGGCGCCGCGCGGCCTGCAGCAGTGGGTGCGCGACCTGCGGATGGTGGACGCCGACGGCCGCGCGTGGGGCCGCCCGCCCGATCCCAACCCAGACCGGCCGACGACGCCAGGCCACAAGTTCCGCGAGGACCAGGTGCGCTACGGCCCCGACCAGGCGCGCGGCTGGACCGCCGAGGTGCAGCTCGAGGCGATGGAGCGCGAGGGCATCGACGTGGCGGTGCTCTACCCCACGCGCGGCCTGCACGCCCTCTCGCGTACCGACCTGGCCCCCGACCTGGCGGCCGCCGTGGCGCGCGCCTACAACGACTGGCTGTACGACTTCTGCGCCGCTGACCGCCAGCGCCTGCTCGGCGTGGGCATGATCTCGCCCTTCGCCATCGAGGACGCCGTGGCCGAGACGGAGCGCTGCGTCCGCGACCTCGGGTTCCGCGGCGTGTTCCTGCGCGCCAACGTCGTGAGCGGCCGCAACTGGCACGACCCCTACTACGATCCGCTCTGGTCCACGCTGGAACGCCTCGACGTGCCGGTCGGCTTCCACGAGTCGAACAGCTCCGCCGCGCGCCAGGTCGGCGACCAGTTCGAGCCAAACTTCATGCTGCGCCACACCTTCTCGCACCCGGTCGAGCAGATGATGGCGCTCGCGGCGATCTGCGGCGGCGGCGTGCTGGAGCGCCACCCGCGCCTGCGGGTCGCCTTCCT
>Ga0070741_10016385_pt1 | contig 12367 bp, 8 predicted proteins | sample Coa_R1_4_FD_66440 | JGI IMG/M metagenome (GOLD analysis project Ga0070741, IMG submission 66440) | Surface soil microbial communities from Centralia Pennsylvania, which are recovering from an underground coalmine fire - Coalmine... | ecosystem: Environmental > Terrestrial > Soil > Unclassified ...
GAGGCTGCGCGATTCGCCGGAGTGGCGGAGCGCGACGGGCCCGGTCGTCTCGACGACGGAGGTGCCCTGCATGAGCCCCTGCAGGCGCCCGCGGACCTCGGACGACCCGGCGGAGGCGCCCCAGAACGCGAACATGGCGAAGACCACGGTCGCGAGGACCGACATCGCGGCGACGGCGGCGAGTGGGTCGTACATCTACACCCTCACTGCGAAGAGCTCCGGCGGCAGGTGGATGCCGGAGACCTCGAACTTCTCCACGAAGCGCGGCCGGATGCCGGTGGTCCGCAGTTCGCCGAGGACGCGCCCATCGCTGTCGATGCCGGTCTGCTCGAAGCGGAACAGGTCCTGCATGGTCACGACCTGGCCTTCCATGCCGGCGACCTCGGCGACGTTCACGACCTTGCGCGTGCCATCCGGGAAGCGCGCGATCTGGATGACGACGTGAATGGCCGACGACATCTGCTCGCGGATCGCCTTCACCGGCAGCTCGAAGCCGGCCATCATCACCATGTTCTCGATGCGGGCGAGGGCGTCGCGCGGGGTGTTGGCGTGCACGGTGCCGAGCGAGCCCTCGTGGCCGGTGTTCATGGCCTGGAGCATGTCGAACGCCTCGGCGCCGCGGACCTCGCCGACGATGATGCGGTCGGGGCGCATGCGGAGCGCGTTGCGCACGAGGTCGCGTTGCGTGACCTCGCCCTTGCCTTCGAGCGACGCCGGGCGCGCTTCGAGCGTGACGACGTGGCCCTGCTGGAGCTGGAGCTCCGTCGGGTCCTCGATGGTGACGATGCGCTCGGTGTCGGGGATGAACGACGAGAGCGCGTTGAGCATCGTCGTCTTACCGGAGCCGGTACCGCCGGAGATGAGGATGTTCAGCTTCGCCTGGACGCTGGCGCGGAAGAACTCCGCGAGCTCGTTGGAGAGCGCGCCCGTGGCGACGAGGTCGTTCATCGTCATCTTGTCGGTGCGGAACTTGCGGATGGTGATCGTCGGGCTCTTCGGCGCGACGGGCGGGATGATCACGTTGACGCGCGAGCCATCGGGCAGGCGCGCGTCGACCATCGGCGAGGACTCGTCGACGCGGCGGCCGAGCGGCGCGACGATGCGCTCGACGATGCGCATGATGTGCTGGTCATCGCGGAAGCGGACCGAGCTGAGGTACAGGCGCCCTTCCTTCTCATAGAAGGTGGTGTCCGGCGCATTGACCATGACTTCGGAGATCGATGGGTCGCGGAGGAGCGGCTCGAGCGGCCCGAAGCCGAGCACCTCATCGGCGACGGCGGAGACCAGCTCGTCGCGCGTGGTGCCGACGATGCCGGGCATCTCCTGCGCGATGAGCGTGCGCGCGGCCTGCTCGACGGCCTCGCGGGCCTTCTCCTTGCCGAGGCCTTCGAGCTTGTTCGGGTCGAGCTCCTCGATGAGGCGCTGGTGGAGGGTGAACTTGAGCTCGTTGAGGGCGACGATGTTCTGCGAGAGGCTGTTGGGGCGCGAGAAGCCGCCACCCCCCTGGGCGTTCCCGCCGCCGCCCGGCTGAATCTTGCGCGACTGCCACTGAAACTGACTCATGACTGCCTCCGGCAGCGGCTATCCTCAGGCCGAACGGCCCAGGAACCGGTCCAGGAACCCCCGCTTTTCCTGGCGCGTGCCCGTGAGGGTGTGCGCCAGGTCGATGATGGCGCGGGAGACCCGCGCATAGGGCTTCGCGATCACAATCGGCTGGCCGAGCTGCGTGCTGCTGGACACCGCGAGGTCGTGCGGGATGCGCCAGAACACCTCGTACTCCAGCACGCGCGCGACGTCGTCCTCGCGCAGGCTGTTCGCGGCGGTCGAGTGGTTGATCGTGAGCTTCACCTTGTCTTCGGAGACGCCGGCGGCGCGGAGCATCTCGAGCGCGAGCGCGGTGTCCTTGATGCTGGCGATGTCCATGCTCGTGACGAGCAGGATCAGGTTCGCAAGCTCCAGCGTCGTCGCGATCAGCTCGTTGAACGTGCCGGGCGTGTCGATGACCACGTAGTCGTGGGTCTGCGCGAGCATCTCCACGATCTTCTCGATGTGCTGCGGCGTGAGGTTCCGCCACTCGGTCGGGTGCAGCGGCGCGGGGAGGATGTTGACCCCGCTGTGGTGCTTCACCAGGTAGTCGCGGATCTTGTCGCGGTCCAGGTCATCGATGTGGCGGGCGACGTCGGCGATGCTCGCCTCGACGGCGATGTCCATCATGATGGCGACGTCGCCGAAGCGGGTGTCCATATCGAGCAGGCAGACGTTGGCGCCCGTGATCTTCGCCAGCGTCGTCGCCAGGTTGGTCGAGATGGTGGTCTTGCCGATGCCACCCTTGGCGCCGAAGATCGTGATCACCGTGCCGCGGGCGGCGCTCTCGGCGGCCTGGCCGCCCGCGCGGAGGCGCTTGCGCTCCTCCTGCTCGAGCACGCCGTAGACGGCGCGGCCCAGGTCTTCGGGCTTGAGCGGCTTGATGAGGAAGTCGCGCGCGCCGGCGACCATGGCGCGGCGGACGCTGCCTGCATCGGCCAGCGACGAGTAGGCGATGGTCGGGACAGCGGGCGCCGCATCGGCGAGCGCCTCGATCGTCTGGACGGCGAGCGCGACGGGCTCCTCGAAGGCGACGAGGAAGACGTCCGGGGTGTGCTCCTTCGCGACGGTGACGGCTTCGACGCCGTAGCCGGCTTCGCCGATGACCGAGAAGTGCGCGAGCTGCACGGCCCGCTTGGTCTCGGCCCGGCTGCCGAGGTCCGGGTCGATGGTCACGATCTCAGGATTTCGCGCCATGGGATACGTCTCCTACGCTCGCGCGTCCGTCTCCAACCTGATGGTTACTGCTGTCCCTGCTTGAACCCGTCGGGCTTGAGCGCGTCGGGCAGGCCGGCGATCGCCGCGGGGGGCACGAGCTGGGTGATCAGGGTGACCGGCGGTTCCGCCGGGTCCTGGTCGTTCGGGCCGCGCAGGTCGGCGCGCAGGTCGCCGTTCCCTTCGGCGAGGAAGATCTGCTGCGCCTCTTCGGGCGAGAGCAGGAGCGTCATGGTCGAGGCGTCCGGCACGGGCTTGCCCGGCGCCGCGGCGATCGGGTTGTCCGAAGACGTGCCCTGCACCGGGCCGGAGTTGACGATCGCCTGCGCGACGGCGCCGACCTGGACGTTGCGGAGAATGGTGCGGGTGAGCACCGGCTTGCCGCCGCAGCACGCCCAGACGATGTCCACGAAGTCGCCGGGCAGGATCAGGCCGCCGGCGTTGCTCACCTGGGAGGCCTGGATGGAGATGGCGCGCTTGCCGTTGGGCACGACGTACGAGAGCACGTCCCCGACGACCGGGCGCGACACGTCCACGACGGACGACGCGACCACCTGCTCGTTGGCCTGGATCGGGAACTTGGTCACCTTGCCGACGACGTCGGCGGTGTTGGCGAACGACCCGGCGACGACGGCGTTGGCCGGCACGCTCTTGACTTCGAGCATGTCGGCGGTGATCGTCGTGCGCTCCCTGATGACGCCCTTCGCGACGACGACGTCCTGCGCCCCGGCGCCGGCGGAGCCGGAGCTGTCGGAGCCGGACGAGATCTTCGCGTAGACGAGGACCGCGCTGAGGACCGCCAGGACGGCGGCGACCAGGAGAAACTTGACGTTGAGCCTGCTCCGCGAGGCGCCGCCTGCGACCGATCGTGCCATGGCTACATTCCCCCGTAGTGATTTCGGGCCCGTGGCCCACTGGGCTGTATAGGTATCGGCCCGCCGCCGTCCCGCTTTACGTCCCGCGGGCAACGGGCGCGCCGGATCAGCCGGATCCCCACCCCACGGTGGCGCCCCCAGACGAGGCCTCGGACCGGCCATCGGCCTGGTCCATGAGCTTCATCTGCTTGCGCAGCGCGTTCAGGGCACGGTGCTGTATGACGCGGATGGCCGCGACGCTCTTACCGATAATCTCGGCGACTTCCCGATAATCCAAATCCTCGATGAAGCGCAGGATGATCACCTGGCGCTGCTCGTCGCGCAGCTTCAGGATGGCGGCCCGGACCATCTCCTCTTCCTCGGTCTGCTGGAACGAGGATTCGGGGTCGCGGCGCATCGTCTCATCGACGATGCCGTCGTGGAGCTGCGAGGAGTCGCGCCTGGCGCGCAGGTAGCTGACGCCGAGGTTGTGGGCGATGCGCAGCAGCCACGAAACGAAGGGCGCGCCGCGGACCTGGTAGCGGTCGATCGCCTCCCAGGCGCGGAGGAAGGTCTGGGAGGTGAGGTCTTCGGCTTCGGGGGCGCTCCCGACCATGTAATAGATGTGCCGGTAGACGCGCACGACGTGCCGCTCGTACAGCTCGGCGAACGCCGCTTCATCGCGCTCGATGGCGCGCAGGACGAGCGGGGTGTCGTCGTTGGAGCGGGGAAGGGCCGAATTGGCGCTGACCATTCGCGGGCCCGCCCTCCAGGAGCGGCAGTCGCTGGTTGGAGCCGGGACTGGTTGGCGCGATCGCGAGGTGCGGGCGTTCCCCTACGTCCCAAAGAGCATCGGCACGCCGGGGGTCGCGCTTGAGGGCGGTGAGGCCGGGAAAGGGGTCAGCTCGCCTGACGCGATTCGGCGTCGTCGTCCGACGCGTCGGGGGTGAACGAGTCGCGCGGCATCAACTCGGCGAGCCGGCCTTCGAACGCGGGCAGGGGCGGAGTTGCGTCGCGCCGGACCCGTGGCGCGGACGCCGCAGGCTCCTGCGGCGCGTCGCCCTGCGGCTCGGGCAGCAGGCGGAACTCGTACGTATGCGGGCCGATATCGAACTTGTCGCCCGGATCGAGGATCTGCCAGCCGCCGGTCGTCCCTTCGGTCTGAAGGGCGTTCAGGCTCACCATGCGGTGCACCATGAGCTGGCCGTTGCGCACCCACACGCGCGCCTCGACCTGCGAGAGGCCGCGGTCGGCGATGCGCACGGCGCAGCGGTCGCCGGAGCCGACGCTCACGGGATGCGCGCCAACGACGTATTCGCTGCCGAGGTCCGACCCCGCGCGCGAGACGAGGATGCCCGCGGGCTCGTCGATGGTCTCAGGCTGCACGCGACGGTCCTCGTCATCGAGCACGACGGACACGGCAGGGCGCGCGCGCAACGCCGCGATCTCGCCGACGACGGACGGGCCGAGGTTGCGACGCGCGCGGGCGCGCAGCACCAAGAATGTCGCAACAGCCGGCATCAGCAGCACGACCGCCGCAACGGCGACCACCGCGACGGGCGAGAGCGACCCGCCGCTCGCGGGCTCCGCCGACGAGAACGCGATCGACTGCTCGGCGGGACGCGCGGCCGTCTCGACCGTGACGGAGAGCTGGTGATCGCCCGGCTCGAAGTTGCGCGGGTCGAAGACGTATTCGTACGGCGGGGCGAGCGCCTCCGCGACGTTCACGCCATCGACGCGAAAGACGACGCGCGTCGCCGGCGGACCGCCGACCTCGACGCTGATCGTGCGAATGGAATCCAGGCGCTCGCCCTGCGACACGCCCGAGATGGCGATCGTCGGCGCGGGCACGGCGACGGCGCGGAAGCGCGCGCTCGCGTGGGCGCTCCGGCCGGCCGCGCGCACGTCGATCTCGACGCCGGCGTCCTCGGTGCCCGCGGCCGTCGCATCGAACGTCAGCACGTACTGGCTGCGAAGCAGTTTCGCGATGCCCGCGTAGAGGCCGTTCAGCTCGTCGGGCGTCGGCGCCGAGAGGAAGCGGCCGCGCGAGAGGAACGCGACCTGGTTGAGGTAATCGACATCGATGTCGGTGCCTTCGGCGACGGCGAAGAACGGCACGCCCGCCTGCACGACGGCATCGATCGCCTGCTGGCGGCCGACGTTGCTCTTGCCTCCGAAGTCCGCGCCGTCGCTCAGCAGCACGATGGCGCGCCGGCTCGCGCTCGAGGTCGCCGCCTTCACGGCGGCATCGGCGGTCGCCTGGTACAGCGCGGTGTTTCCGACGGCCTCCAGGCTGTCGATGGCGCGCTCCGCCGCCGCGCGATCGTCGGTGTAGTCCTGCAAGACCGTGACGGCATCGCCGAAGCTGATGACACCGACGCGGTCGCCCGGGGCAAGCCCGGCGATGAGCGTCTTGGCCGCCGCCTTCGCCTGGGCGATCGGCTCGCCGGCCATGCTGCCGCTCGTGTCCATCACGAACAGCACGTCGAGCGGCGCATTCTCGCTGCTCGCGAGCTCGGCGGAGATGACCTCAGCGTCCTTGCCGTTCACTGTCACGGAGAAGTCCGCGGGCGTGAGCTGCGTCACCTCCGCGCCGGAGGTGTCGTCGATGCTGATGACGGCCCGCGCGTTCGGGTATCCGGCATCGGTGACGCTCGTGACCTGCGCTTGCAGCGTCGGCTCCTGCGCGCGTCCCAGCGGCGTCGAGAGCAGCGCCAGGGACACGGGGACGAGGACGGTGAGAGCCCATCTCTTCGCGTTCATGCTGGCTCCAGAACCTCCGACAGCGGCGCCGCGGCGCGCCGGTTCAGCGGCTTCGGAAGGGGCAATTCGGGCGCCCGAAAACGTCGTAAACTTTGGGCCGCAGACGCTTGACAGCCTGCAACCCGCGTGGCAGAATCAGCCCACTCTGGGGTTGGCGCAGAACGGCGCCGGGTGGAAGCCTCAGGGATACGCTTCACACGTTAGTATCGACACCGTGATTGCCGCGCTGAGCGGCAATGCGAGCCGGCAGGGAAGCGGGCACGCTTCCTGTGTCGGTTCCTCGCGCGCCCGGCGCGCGGGTCGCGGCTCGGCCCGCAGGGACGAGCCCAACGTTGGGGCTAAGGGCCCAGGGGACGCGCTTTCAGGAGGCGGGGCCTGGCTGGCGTCCCCTGGCCCCAACCCGTTCACTGCCGCACTTCTTCAACCCTCCAACCGGTGCCGCCTGAGCGCCGGTTTCGCGCGTTCGGTCCCGCCCCCCGCCACGAACGCGTGCGAAGTCTCTCATCAGCGCTCCAGCTTCCGACCGGCCGAACCGATATTCCTATCGAGGGCGTGGGGGACTGCCGTTCGTCACGCCTGTTTCCGTTGAGCCGCGCACCCCGAACGTCCGGGCGTGCGGTAGGAGCGAGAGGGCCGCGCATGACGATCGAGGCGACGCCGGGCAAGGTGCGCAGCTTCGCGGAGACGAACGGCGCGGGGCCGCGCGGCGAGGCCGCCATCGAGCAGGCGGCGCCCTTCGTACCGCAGCCGCAGACGGTCGAAGAGACAGGCCTCGACCTCTCGATGGTGCTCGACCTGGTCGTGAAGGCGATCTATTTCGCCGGGCGCCCGGCCGCCCGCCAGGTCGCCGCCCAGCTTGCGCTCAGCTTCCCGGTGGTCGACGAGGTGCTGACGTTCCTCAAGCGGGAGCAGCTGGCGGAAGTGGTCGGCAGCTCGGGGATGGGCGAGCAGCTCTACCAGTACTCACTTTCCAACAAAGGGCTCGAGAAGGCCGAAGAGGCGCTCGCCCGCAACCACTACATCGGGCCGGCGCCGGTGCCGTTCGAGGAGTACGTGCAGGTGCTGAAGCGCCAGAGCATCATGTCGGTGCGCGTTTCGCCCGCTTCGGTGGAGGCCGCGGTCTCGCACCTGGTGCTCGACCCGCAGGTGCCGAACGCCGTCGGGCCGGCGGTGAACTCCGGGCGCTCGATGCTGCTCTACGGCGGCTCGGGCAACGGCAAGAGCACGATCACCCAGGCGATCGGCCGCATGCTGCCGGGCGAAGTGCTGATCCCGTTCGCGGTCGAAATCAACGGCAACATCATCCGCGTGTACGACCCGCGGATGCACCACGAGATCCCCGCGGACCAGCAACTCGAACGCCGGTCCTCGGAGGCGAACATTGCGGGCAGCGAGCGCCGGCGCGACCGCCGCTGGGTCGTGGCGCGACGGCCGATGATCAGCGCGGGCGGCGAGCTGACGCTCAAGGAGCTCGAGTTGCGCTACTCGCCGCAGGCGCAGTTCTACGTCGCGCCGCTGCAGTGGAAGGCGAACAGCGGCATCCTCATCGTCGACGACTTCGGGCGGCAGATGATCCAGCCGAAGGAACTGCTGAACCGCTGGATCGTGCCGATGGAGGAGCGCGTCGACCACCTCTCGCTGCACAGCGGGGACACGCTCGAGGTGCCGTTCGACGTGCTGCTGATCTTCTCGACGAACCTGCAGCCGTCGCAACTCGGCGACGAGGCGTTCTTCCGCCGCATCCGGCACAAGATCCACATCCCGGACCCGACGCGCGAGCAGTTCCTGGAGATCCTGGCGCGCGTATGCCAGCAGCGCGAGATGCCGCTCGACCCGGATGCGGCGATCTACCTCGTGGAGCACTACTACGAGCGCACGGGCCGCGGCTTCAAGGGCAGCCACCCGCGGGACATCGCGGACCTCGTCGCAGACATCTGCATCTACCACGGCGAATCGCCGGCGTTCACGCGTCGCTACCTGGACGCCGCGTGCCACTCCTACTTCGTATCGCTGCAGGAGGAGGAGCGGGCGCCGCACGAACAGTTCGGCGGCCTGGCGGCATAGGCAGGCGCCCGGCGCAGGGGGAAGACGATCGAGGCCAGCGATTGCTGGCCTCATCGCACCGGGCGGGGAGCTCGGTTCAGCCCGCGAAGACGAGGGCGAAGTACTTCATGCCGGACGCGTCGACGGCGAGTGCTACGCCGAGGCGCGTGTAGTTGGGGCCAAGGATGTTCTCGCGATGCGGCGCGCTGTTCCAGAGGGCGTCATCGGCGACGGCGACGCACTGCGCGTCGGGATAGTTGTTCTTCGCGAGGTTCTCTCCCGCCCAGGCATACGGGACGCCGTAGCGGTCCATCAGCGAGAACGCGGTGTCGCCCGTGACCGGGCTGGTGTGCGCGAAGTAGCCGTGCGCCGCCATGTCGCGCGCGCGGATGCGGGCGATGCCGACGAGCGACGGGTCGAGCCGGAGCACCGGCAGGCCGCTGTCCGCGCGCCGGCGATTCGTGTCGTCGAACAGCGCCTGCTCGTACCCGTTCATCGGCGCGGTGTCGAGACCGGCGGGTGCCGGGCGCGGCGCCGGGGCCGCTGGCGCGGGCGCGGGTGGGGCGACCGGCGGCGCGGGGCGCTCGACGGGCGCGGCGGGAGGCGCTGCCGGCGGCGGTGGGACCGGCGTCGGCGTGGGCGGGATGGCGGTGGGGGTCGGCTGGCCGGCGATCTCGGCGAAGCGCGCGATCGCGGCGATCTCGCGGGCGGTGGGCGACGGCACATCGAAGCCGAGCCCGAGCGGGGCCAGGGCCGAAGCGTCGGCCGGCGCTGCGGTGGGCGTAGCGCCGGCGCCGCCCATGGCCGCGCTTCCCGAACCCGAGGAGACGAGCATCGCCGCGCCGACGGCGACCGCTCCGAGCGCCGCCAGCGTGATCCGAGGCGGTGGGACCGCGATCATGCGGGCGAGAATCCTGCGGAAGCGTTCGGCGATCGGCCGTCGCGGCATCGGTGCTCCGTGGGGCTCGAGGTGCGGGCGGACGCCCTGCCACCCGCGGGAATGGTCGGCATCCTTAGGGGGTCTCTTGAGGTCATGCGAATCTGACGCAGGCGGCGCGGGAGCGATCTGAGGTGCGCACCCCTACTCCCTGACAGGCCTTAAGGGCGGGCGGCTCGCGCGCGGTTGCCCCTCGATCGGGGCGTTGTTACGCTGCTCGCCGAGGGCCGTACGGCCCTCGTCTTATGTCATGATGTGAGGATCCCTGTGCCGGACGGCTCGTTCGCCGCGCTCGATTACCTGTTCCATCCGCGTTCCGTCGCCGTCGTCGGCGCTTCCACGCAGGACGGCCCGGGGTCGTTCGTCGCGGCCATCAAGGAAATGGGGTTCACCGGCTCCCTCTACCCCGTGAACCCGAAGGCGGACGAGATCCAGGGTCTGAAGTGCTATCCCCGCCTCACGGAGATTCCCGGGGACGTGGACCACGTCATTTCGAGCGTGCCGCTGCGGTTCGTCGAGCAGCTCGTGGAGGACTGCGGCGCGAAGCGCGTGAAGGTGCTGCACTTCTTCACCGCCGGATTCAGCGAGACCGGCGACGCAGAGGCGGCGGCGCTCGAGCGCCGGGTGATGGCGCGGGCGGCGCAGCTGGGAATACGCGTCATCGGCCCCAACTGCATGGGGCTGTACGCGCCCGCGTCGGGGCTCTCGTTCATGCCGTTCCTGCCGACGGAACCGGGGCCGGTGGCGTTGCTTTCGCAGAGCGGCGCGAACGCCGGCGAGTTTTGCCGCACGGGCGCCGTGCGCGGGCTGCGCTACAGCAAGGTCGTCAGCTACGGCAACGGGGCCGACCTGCGCGAGTCGGAGCTGCTCGAGTACATCGCCGAAGACCCGGAGAGCAGCGTCGTCGGCTGCTACATCGAGGGAATCAAGGATGGGCCGCGGTTCCTTCGCGCGCTCCGCAAGGCGGCCGGCGCCAAGCCAGTGGCGATCCTGAAGGGCGGGCGCACCGAGGCGGGGAGCCGCGCCGCGAACTCGCACACGGGCAGCCTCGCGGGGTCGCTCGAGATATTCGACGCCGCCGTGCGGCAGGCGGGCGCGGTGCGCGTCGACCGGATGGAGGAGCTCGTCGACGCGATCGTCGCGTTCCGGTACCTGCCGCACCTGCGCGGGCCGCGCGCCGGGATCGTGGGCGGCGGCGGCGGGTACAGCGTCCTCGCATCGGACGAAGTCGCGTCATACGGACTGCAAATGCCGGCGCTGCCCGACGACATCCAGCGCAAGCTCGTGGAGTTCACGCCGACGGCGGGCACCAGCGTGCGCAACCCGGTCGATACGAGCGTGGGCTGGGGGCCGGAGGGCCTCAAGCCGATGCTCGACACGATCCGCATCGTCGCCGAAGCGCCGAATATCGACTTCATCCTGTACCACACGAGCTGGAGCTGGGGGCCGAACCGGCGCAACGACGGGCCGGACATCGCAACGGCGGCGCGCGAGGCGGCGACGAAGATCGCCGGGCTGAGCGCGGAGGTGCGCAAGCCGGTGGTGTGCGTCGCGCGCATGCCGACGAGCGAGATGGGCATGGCCGGCACGCTGGCGTTCCAAGAGGCGGCGGCCGAGGGCGGGCTGGCGGTGTTCAACAGCGTGCAGGCGGCGTCGCTGGCGATCCGGCGCCTGGTGGCATGGCAGGCGCGCCGGGAGGATGCGGCAGCGGCGAAGTAGGCGCGGCTCCGGCCGGCCTACCTAGTCCGGCCCGGGCAACTGTGATACAAGGGTATGCCTTTCGCGCAGGCGGGAGAATCGATTGTTCCGGAAGATCTTAGTCGCGAACCGCGGTGAGATCGCGCTGCGCGTGATGCGCACGGCACGCGAGATGGGCATCGCGACGGTGGCCGTGTACTCGACGGTCGACCGCAACATGCTCCACGTGCGCTACGCCGACGAGGCGTACCACATCGGCGAAGGGCCGCCGCTCGAGAGCTACCTCAACTACCACAAGATCATCGAGGCCGCGAAGAAGGCGGGCGTCGACGCGATCCATCCGGGGTACGGCTTCCTCAGCGAGCGCACCGAGTTCGCCGAAGCGTGCGCGGACGCCGGGATCAAGTTCATCGGCCCGAAGCCGGACGCGGTGCGGCTGCTGGGCGACAAGGTGAGCGCGCGCCGCACGATGATCGCGGCCGGCGTGCCGGTGGTACCGGGCACGGAGGGCCGCGTGAGCGCCGACGAGGCGGTGCGGCTCGCGCCGGAGATCGGCTTCCCGCTGCTGATCAAGGCGGCGGCGGGCGGCGGCGGAAAAGGCATCCGGCACGTCGGCAGCGCGGAGGAGATCGAGAACGCGGTGCGCGTGGCTTCGAGCGAGGCGCAGTCGGCGTTCGGGGACGGGGGCGTGTTCCTCGAGCGGTACCTCTCGCCGGTGCGACACGTGGAGATCCAGGTGATGGCGGACTCGCACGGGAACGCCGTGGCGCTCGGCGAGCGCGAGTGCTCGGTGCAGCGCCGGCACCAGAAACTGCTCGAAGAGTCTCCCTCGACCGTCGTGCTGCCGGAGACGCGCCAGAAGATGATGGCGGCGGGGGTCGCGGCGGCGAAGGCATCGGGCTACGAGAACGCCGGCACCGTCGAGTTCCTCTTCGAGCCGAAGACGCAGGAGTTCTTCTTCCTCGAGGTGAACACGCGGCTGCAGGTCGAGCATCCGGTCACGGAGTGGCTGTGCGGCCGCGACCTGGTGCGGGACCAGATCCGTGTGGCGGCGGGCGAGCCGCTCGGCTACACGCAGGAGGACGTGCAGCTCCGCGGCGCCGCGATCGAGTGCCGAATCGCCGCGGAGGACCCGTACAACAACTACCTGCCCTCGCTCGGGCGCATCGACTTCGTCTCGGAGCCGAGCGGACCCGGCGTGCGCGTGGACAGCTCGCTCTTCAGCGGGATCGAGATCCCGTACTTCTACGACCCGATGCTCGCGAAGCTGATC
>Ga0070741_10016386_pt1 | contig 12367 bp, 11 predicted proteins | sample Coa_R1_4_FD_66440 | JGI IMG/M metagenome (GOLD analysis project Ga0070741, IMG submission 66440) | Surface soil microbial communities from Centralia Pennsylvania, which are recovering from an underground coalmine fire - Coalmine... | ecosystem: Environmental > Terrestrial > Soil > Unclassified ...
AGATCTCCCGGACCCGGTCGAAGTACCCGGGCTGCGGCGGGATGCAGCCGCCCGCGTTCTGGAGCGGTTCGAGGATGACCGCCGCGACGGTCTCCGGCCCCTCGAAGAGGATGCGCTCCTCGATCTGATCGGCGGCCCAGAGGGGGTCGCGGTCGGCGGGCCAGCGGTAGCTGTCGGTGTTCGGGACGTGGACGCCGCCCGGCGTGAGCGGCTCGAACTGGCTGCGAAGGGCCGGGATGCCGGTCGCTGCAAGCGCTCCCAGCGTGGTTCCGTGGTAGGCGATCTCGCGGGCGACGACCTTGATCTTCTGGCCGTTCCCCCTCATTCGGTGGTAGCTGCGCGCGAGCTTGATGGCCGACTCGACCGCCTCCGAGCCGCTGTTCGTGAAGAAGACCCGGTTCAGGTCACCCGGCGCCAGCGAGGCGATCCGGCCGGCCAGCTCGATGGCGCCCGGGTGGGCATAACTCCAGACGGTGATGAAGTCGAGCTCCCGCACCTGGGCGGCCATCGCGTCGCCGAGCTCGGCCCGGCCGTGACCGGAGTTGACGCAGAAGAGAGCCGAGAGGCCGTCGAGGTAGCGGTTGCCGCGATCGTCCCAGACGTAGCACCCCTCCCCGCGAACGATGATCGGCACCTCGTGCTCGGGCCCGTAGGCGCCCATCCGGGTGAAGTGCATCCAGAGATGTCGCTGCGCCTGCTCCTGCAGCGTGCTCGCCTGGGCGGGGGCCTGCTGCGGGGCGCTGGTGGGTGCTGCCATCCTCTCCTCCTCCGTTCTCTAGCCTCCGCGTACAAAGCTACTCGCCCCCGGTCGCGCCCACAAGCGGAATTCTGTGAAACGAGGCCAAGCTCGCTTGTACGGATTGGACAATGGCGGTAGGGCGTTTTGGGCCTTGCGCCCCTTGTTGCGATCTGGTGCGTTCCTTACGCTCCGCTCGGACTCGGTGGCCAAACAGGGCCGGGACGGCCCGTGAGGGAAGGAGAAGCCCGAATGGAGAGCGCGTCCGCCGGAGTTGAGGCCCCATCCGTCGCTGCCCATACGCCCGAGGGCGCCCACGCGGGCGGCAAGGGGCTGAAGTCGGGGGCGCTCGGCGAGTTGTCGAACCTGGTCATCGGCGTCGCCTCGACTGCGCCGGCTTACAGCCTGGCGGCCACGCTCGGCTTCATCGTCGCGGTCCACGGCGTGGGGGCACACGCACCGGCGATCATGCTCGTCTCCTTCGTCCCGATGCTGCTGATCGCGTCGGGCTACTACTGGCTCAACCGCGCCGACCCGGACTGCGGCACGACCTTCACCTGGGTGACGCGCGCGATCGGGCCGCGCCTCGGCTGGCTGAACGGCTGGGTGATCGTGGTCGCGGACGTCGTCGTGATGGCCGCGCTCGCCTACATCGCCGGCACCTACACCTTCCTGCTGTTCGGCATGGACGCCGCCGCCGCGAACTCGACCGACGTGGCGATCGCGGCCGCCGTCTGGATCGGGCTGATGACCTGGATCTGTTACGTCGGCATCGAGCTCTCGGCCCGGACGCAGTACCTCCTGCTCAGCGCCGAGATCGTGATCCTCTCGATCTTCGCCGTGGTCGCTCTCGCCCACGTCTACATCGGGCACCAGGGCACGCCGGTCCAGCCGGGCTGGTTCTCACCGTTCTCGATCCCGGGAGGCTGGACCGCGCTGGTCGACGGCGTGCTGCTCGGAGTCTTCATCTACTGGGGCTGGGACAGCGGCGTCTGCGTGAACGAGGAATCGCGGGACGCCACCGAGGGACCGGGGCGGGCCGCGGTCCTCAGCACCATCGTCCTGCTCCTGATCTACCTGGTCGTCTCGGCGGCGGCAGTCTCCTTCGCCGGCACCGTCTTCCTCAAGCACCACGGCGACGACGTCCTCAGCGCCCTCGGGGGTGACGTCTTCGGATCCCCCTGGGACAAGGCGCTGATCATCGCGGTCCTCACCTCCGCGTCGGCGTCGACCCAGACGACGATCCTGCCGACGGCCCGGACGACGCTCTCGATGGCGCGCTTCGGAGCGATCCCGAAGGCCTTCGGACACGTGCATCCACGTCACCTCACGCCTGACGTCTCCACGCTCGCGATGGGCGGCGTCTCGATCGCCTGGACGGTCTTCATCATCCTGGTGAGCCAGAACGTCCTGTTCGATTCGATCACGGCGCTCGGCTTCCAGATCGCCTTCTACTACGGCTTCACGGGATTCGCCTGCGCGGTCTTCTACCGGCGGGAGCTGACCGCGAGCTTCCGCAACTTCTTCATGGCCGGCGTCCTGCCGTTCCTGGGCGGGGTGATGATGACGGCGATCTTCGTCAAGGCCTTTATCGACAACAAGGACCCGTCCTCCGCCTATTCGGGCGGCTTCCTGGGCGTCGGAACGGCGGTCGCCATCGGGGTCGGCCTGATCCTGCTCGGGATCGTCGTGATGCTGATCGCGAACTTCAGTCACCGGGACTTCTTCCGCCGGAAGACCGAGACCGCCGAGCCCGGCTTCCTCGAGGGCACGGCGGTCGGAGAGGTATCGGTAACGCGGGGGTGAGCCCGCCGATGGCCCTGGCGCCTCTCGCCGGTTGTCGCCTCAGTTGCAGGAGGTTTGAGTGGTCTCCGATCAAGGTAGTTTCGGCGGTGTGCGAACGGGGGAGCTCGCGCTCGAGCGAACCGAGGTAGGACCCGTAGTGCTGACCATCTCCGGCGAGCACGATCTGAGCACGGCACCGAAGTTGAGGCGCCAGCTCGATGCGCTCCTCGATGAGGGAAAGGTCACGATCGTCGACCTTTCACCGGCCACCTTCATCGACTCCTCGATCCTGGGAGTCATCCTCGATGGGCGTAGGCGTGCGTCCGACGTCGGGACCGGCTTCGAGGTGGTCCAGTCGGGCGGCGCCGAGGCTGTCGACCGCGTCCTGGAGGTGACCGGCCTGCGCGGCGAGCTTCCCGTGCACGAGAGCCGCGAGGACGCCTTCACGGCTGCGTCCGAGAATCTGGAAGCGCCGACGTCGTGAGCGCCGGCGAGCTCCGTCTCACGCTTCCGGCGACCGCGGAGAACGTGATGGTTGTCCGTCAGGCGGTCGCGGGGCTGGGGGAGGCGCTCGGCCTGGCCGCTTCCCGAATCGCCGACCTGAAGACGGTCGTCACCGAGGCCTGCAACAACGTCGTGCTGCACGCCTACGAGGACGAGGCCGGGCCGCTGATCGTCACGGCGGAGCCTCACGACGAGCAGCTCGAGATCCAGATCGCCGACGAGGGCCAAGGCTTCAGGCCCCGCGCCGGCGAGGGCGATGCCTCGCTGGGGCTCGGCCTGCCGCTGATCGCCGCCCTCTCCGACAGCTTCGAGATCACCGGGGGGGCCAGGCGGGGCAGCAGGACGACGATCCGGTTCAGCTACAGCCCACAGGAGTTCAAGAACAACGGCAGCCGCGCCGAGGTGCCGGCGGAGTTCGCGATGGCAATCACCCCGGGCGTGATGGTGAAGCCCGTGATCGCGCGCGTGATGGGCGCTCTTGCAGCCCGGGCCGAGTTCTCGGTCGACCGCCTCGCGGACACGGTCCTGCTGGGCGACGCCGTGTCGGCGTCCGGGGAGGGAGACTTCGCGGAGGGACGCTTCGGCATCTCGATCCGCGATTCGGAGGGGAGGCTCGGGGTACGCGTCGGTCCCCTCGTCGAGGGCGCCGGCGAGCGGCTGATCTCGGAGATGGACGTTCCCGGGGCGGGCTCGCTGCGCAGCCTCGCCAGCACTATGGAGGTCACCAGCGGAGAGACGCCCGACGGCAAGCCCGCCGAGTTCCTCGAGTTCGAGGTCAGCGGCTAGCGACCGCCGGGGCGCTCCACCTCTAACCCTCTTCCGGGATCCGCTGCCGGAGCTTCTCGATCGTCGCGCGGAGAATGCGCGAGACGTGCATCTGCGAGACGCCGACGCGCTCGGCGATCTCGCTCTGTGTCATGTCCTCGACGAAGCGCAGGTGCAGCACCGTGCGATCGCGCTCCGAGATCTCCTCCAACACGGGGGCGATCGCCTCGCCGTATTCGACGGTGTCGAAAGAGAGGTCCTCCCCGCCGATCCGATCGCGGAGCGGCCCGGGCTCGTCGCCGTCACCCATCGTCGAGGTCGCGTCGAGGGAGACGGCGTGATGGCCCTGGGAGGCGTGCATCGCCTCCAGGACCTCCTCGTCGGTCGCCTCGATCCTCTGGGCGATCTCGTGAACCGTCGGTGTATGGCCGAGCTTCGCCGGGAGATCCGCCATCGCCCGCTCCACCTTGAGGATCCGCTCCTGGACGTCACGCGGGACGTGCACCGACCAGCCCCGATCGCGGAAGTGGCGCTTGAGCTCTCCGAGGATCGTCGGGACCGCGAAGGTGGAAAAGGCCGTGCCGCGTTCTGGATCGAAGCGGTCGATGGCCTTGACGAGGCCCACGCTCGCCACCTGGATCAGGTCGTCGAAGGGCTCCGCGCCACCTGCATACCGGGCGGCCAGCCGGCGAGCGAGCGGCATGAAGCGATCGACCAGCTCCTCGCGGACGGTCGGCGACCGATCGCGCGCATAACGCTCCAGCAGGCGGCGCTCGCCCGCCAACTGCTCCTCCGGCCCCGGAGAGGGGATCGGAGTCATGTGGATGTCGGGTACGGCAATTTCGTGCATCCGGTCAGCCCCCTCGCGCCCGTGGCCTGAATCGCCCCTGGGGGAGCCCGAGGCAGGCTGCCCAACCAACGGTAGCTACCCACGTCTCGGGGGGCGCCAAACGGCGGTTTCACTCGTATGAGCGTCGGGTACGGCAGCCGTGACACCACCCGAAGGAGTGATTGCTATGCCACCCCGCGGCGTCAAGAAGGGCACCAAGCGTGCAAGGCAGTACGAGAAGATCAAGCGGAGCGCACGCAGCCGAGGGGCTTCGGCCTCGCGTGCGAAGGAGGTGGCTTCGCGGACGGTCAACAAGAGCCGCGCGCGGGCGGGCGAGTCGCGGACGCGATCGAAGAGCTCCACCCGAGGTGCCTCCCCGTCGCGGCGCGGCGGACAACGCTCGGGCAGGAGCCGGCCGAAGGGCCAGACGAAGGAGCAGCTCTACAACCAGGCGAGGCGGCTCCGGATCGAGGGCCGCTCGAGCATGAACAAGAGCCAGCTGCAACGAGCTGTCGCCGCGAAGAGCCGCTGAGCGGCTGCACGTTTAGTTGTCTTCAGGCAGGGGTACGGTTGGCTTGAGTCGAGGCAGCGGGCGGGCGTTCGGAGACCCCCTACTCCGGCGCCCGCCCACCTAAAGCAACATGCCTCGCCTCCGCCGGGTTTCAGCCTCGGCGCAGGCGGGCGGAAAGGGCGGTCGGTTTCCTTCTCCCCCTGGCCGTCCTTCCCCGCCATGCCGGAAACGGAATGGCGCGCAAATAGACTCGGCCGGTGGATCAAAGTGAAGTTCCGTACCTCGATGCCGTGGTCGCCTACGTCGCGCGCAATCCGGGGCGGTTCCACATTCCGGGGCACAAGGGCAGGGGGGTCGATCCAGATCTGATCGAGGCACTCGGCGGCGCGGCAGTGCTCCACGACGTCCCTGCCGGCATCGAGGGCATCGACGTCGGACCCGAGCCGACGCCTTTCCAGCGGGCTCAGCGGCTCGCGGCCGAGGCCTGGGGCGCCCGTCGAAGCTGGTTCCTGCTCAACGGCGCCTCGGGCGGCAACCACGCGATCTGCATGACGCTCGCCCACGCCACCGACGCGCTGGCGACGGGGCCGCCTCACCGGGGCCGGGTGGTGGTGCAGCGCAATGTCCACTCCTCGACGATCGACGGACTGGTTCTGTCCGGCCTGCTGCCGACCTTCGTCGCGCCGGAGATCGATCCCGAGCTCGGGATCGCCCACTGCGTGCTCCCGGACGCGCTCGACCAGGCCCTCGCGGCCGAGCCCGATGCGAAGGCGGCGATGCTGGTCTCACCGACCTACTTCGGGGCCGTGGCCCGGATCGCTGAGCTGGCGGAGGTCGCCCACTCCCACGGCGTGCCGCTGGTGGTCGACGAAGCCTGGGGCTCGCACCTCTACTTCCATCCGGAGCTGCCGGAGGGGGCGCTGCGGGGCGGCGCCGACCTCGTCCTCTCGAGCACCCACAAGATCGTCGGCAGCTTCACGCAGTCGGCCATCCTCCATCTCGGCGGGGCCGGCCTCCTCGACGAGGACCTGATCGACCGATCCGTGACCCTGGTCGAGTCGACCAGCCCGAACGCACTGCTCACCTCCTCCCTCGACGCGGCTCGCCGCTTCGCCGCGACCAGGGGTGAGGAGCTGCTCGCGGAGACGCTCGAGACCCTGGCGCGAACCCGCCGGCGCGTGCGGGAGATCCCCGGGCTCGACGTTCTCGACGAGCGCCTGGCGGGACGAACGAGCGTCGCGGCCTGGGACCCGCTGCGACTCTCGATCGACGTGAGGGGAACCGGCGCGACCGGCCACAGGATCGCCGAGCTGATGCGCGAAAGGGACGACATCGTGCTCGAGCTGTTCTCCGAGAACGTCGTCGTCGCGGTCTTCGGGATGGGCGAGCACGCCGCGCCGGCCGCCGACCGCCTGATCGAGGGCCTGAAGCACGCCGTCGAGGAAATCGGCCCACGTGACCTCGAGCAGCGCCGCGCCTTCGCCGAGCCTCCGCCCTGGGGGCCGCTCGAGCTCGCTCCGCGAGACGCCTTCCTGGGTCCGCAGGAGGTGGTCCCGTTCGATCAGGCGGAGGGCCGGATCGCTGCGGAGTCGCTGGCCGCCTATCCGCCCGGCGTGCCTAACGTGCTGCCCGGCGAGCGGCTGACCGGGCCGACGATCGCCTACATCTCCGACTCGCTCGCGCACGGCGGACTCGTCCGCGGCGCCAGCGACCGCTCCCTGCGGACCATGCGGGTGGTGATCGAGTGAGCACACCGGAGGACGCTCCACCCAGGTTCAGCGGGATCCGCACCTTCGCGCGGCGGCGGCACACGACGGACCCGGCCGGGGCGGACGTGGCCGTCGTCGGGATTCCCTTCGACACCGGGACCAGCTACCGGCCGGGCGCGCGCTTCGGCCCCGAGGCGATTCGCTCGGTCTCGGTGCTGCTGCGCGACTACGACCCGGTGATCGACCGGGACGTGCTGGGCTCGCTGAACGTGATCGACATCGGCGACGTCTGGGCCCCGCCGGGGGACGCCGAGGGCGCGGTCGCCCGCTTGGCCGACGGCCTGCGACCCGTCGTCGAGGCGGGCGCGCGGACGCTCGGGCTCGGCGGTGACCACCTCGTCGCGCTCGCCGAGCTGCGCGCGCTCGCCGCCGTGCACGGTCCGCTCGGGCTCCTCCTGCTCGATTCGCACGCCGACACCTGGGACTCCTACGGCGGGCAGCGCTATTTCCACGGGACGCCCTTCCGCCGGGCGGTCGAGGAGGGCCTGGTCGACCCCTCGCGCTCGCTGCTCGCGGGCATGCGGGGCAGCCTCTACTCCAAGCAGGACCTGGACGACGCCACGGAGCTCGGCTTCGAGCTCATCCCCTGGCGCGAGCTGCGGACGATGAGCCCGGGCCAGTACGGCGACCGGGCGAGGGCTCGCGCGGGCGATGGCCCGGCCTTCCTCAGCTTCGACGTCGACTTCGTCGACCCGGCGTTCGCGCCGGCGACCGGAACCCCGGAGCCCGGCGGGCCGAGCTCGGCAGAGGCGCTCGAGCTGGTCAGGGCGCTCGACGGAATCGCGTTCGCCGGCTTCGACGTGGTCGAGGTCTCGCCGCCCTACGACTCCCCGGGGCAGCCGACCGCCCTGCTGGCCGCGAACGTGGCCTACGCCATGCTCGGCCTGGCGGCGCTGTCGCGCCGCTGACCCGCCGCACAACTGCAACGGGACTCGCGTGTTGGGGGTGGAGGCGCCGTTAGCTTGCGGCGCCCTCGTCCGCTCATGCTGGGAGACGTCGCTGGACATATGCAGGGACGCGCGCTGGCCCGCCGCGCATTGGCGCTCCTCGGGCTCATCGCGCTGCCGGCCGCCCTGGTGCTGAGCGCCGGCTCGGCCAACCCTGCCGTCGCGGAGGCGGCCAAGGCGGCGGCGTGTCCCGCGCTGCCCTCGGGCTTCGCCCCGAACGGGCCGAGCGCGAACCGCTTCACGATGCTGATCCGGATCAACACGCAGGGCAACGTCAACACCTGGACGCAGTTCAACACGGACCCGGGCCATGGGGGCCTTGCCCCGTACGTCCGCCCGCGGGACGTCTTCGTGATCAACACGCGCTTCGCCGGCAATGGGAGCAATCCGCCGGTCACGCCCGCCGTTGCGGCCCAGCTCTCCGCGGGACTGCGCGCCACCTTCCCCTGCAACCGGATCATCGACCTGAACGGGATCAGCTACGAGCCGACGCAGGCCGGATACGCGTTCACCGGCATCGACGATCCCAACGTCGCGGCGCTGATCACCGACTTCGAGCAGTCGGACTGGAACGGCGGGCGCGTCACCGATCCGACCCGGGCCCCCTGGGCCAACAAGTTCAAGCTGGCCCTGCCCTTGATCAAGGGCTGGGACTTCACCCTGGCGAGCACGGTGGCGGGCAACCCCGCCGGAGCGGGCAAGCGAACGGCCCTGGCGCCCCAGGACCTCTCCACCTGGAACTACGGTCAGATCGCCCAGGACCTCGACAAGAAGAACGCGCGGCTCGGGCGCAAGCTGGGTCTGCAGAGCGTCCAGACCCAGGACACATGCGCAGACTCGGGCGCCGCCGGCTTCGGCGCGCGCGCCAAGCAGCTTCGCCTCCAGTACTCGTTCAAGTTCATCACCCGGAAGATCAAGGTGCCCGCGAAGAAGGGGAAGAAGAGGACGAAGCGGGTGACGATCCGGGTGCCCCTCCACAAGAAGGCGAAGCCACTGCTGAACAACCTGGCCATGGAGATCTCGTTCACGGACAGCCCCCAGGCCAGCGCCAGCCAGGCCATCCTGAGCACCTCCGCCGCACAGGCCGCCGCCTGCGTGGGCCCCGCGCTCAAGCAGGGCGTCGGCGCCTTCTTCTTCTTCGCCGCCGAGGACGCGATGCGACTGCTCTTCCAGCAGCCCCAGATCGCCGCCCTGCGGCCGCCGGTCGGCGCCACCTCAGCCAACACCGGCGGCGTTCACCCCTAAGCGCTCGGCTGCCGGCGGGTTAGCCGTCCTCGGCCCGGAGTGTCAGCCGGTGTGGACCGCGTCCCCGCCCATCCCCTCGAGGGTGTTGCCGATCGGTGGGATCGGGTTGTCGCGCAGGATCCTCGCCATGTGGAGCAGGTTGTGGGCGCACCAGGAGCTGGTCCGCTTCGTGTAGGGATGGTCCTCGCCCCCGGCCTCGATGTATGAGGGGCCGGGGCCGGCCTCACCCACCCAGTAGGTGTCCGCATTGGGAGGCACGACGCAGCCCAGGTGGGTCAGGTTGAACAGCGTGGTCTCGGCGCTCGCGTGGGCGCCGTCCTCGTTGCCCGTCACGACCACGCCGGCGACCTTGTTGTAGAGCGGGTACTGACCGACCTCGTTGGTCTCGTTGTAGGTCCCGTCGAGGCGCTCGATCACCAGCTGGCAGACAGAGGAGCGAACCCCGAACCAGATCGACATGCCCATCAACAGGATGTCGGCTGCCTTGATCTTCTCCAGGATCCGGGGCCACTCGTCGCCGTCGCCCTCGTCGGAGCTGACCCCGAACTTGATCTCGTAGTCGACCGGCCGCAACAGCTCGGTCTCGACGCCGTGCTCGCCGAGGATGCCGAGCACCCGCTTCATCAGCGCCTCGGTGTTCGAGACCTCCGGGCTCTTCTTGAGCGTGCAGTTCAGCCCCAGCGCTTTCAGGCCGGCGCCCGCGTCGGCGCCAAGTTCCTCGGCCATCTCTCTCCTCCTCGCTCGACGATCGCGCGGCCACTGTCCCGCGCGGCGGCGCAACGTTACGCGACGCGGCCGGCCGGAGAGTGGCGCTCGGTAGTCTGCTCCGCCGGTGGCGACCTACGAGAAGATCAAGGACCTGCCGCTGGAGATCGACTCCTACGAGCTGCAGGGGCTCGAGTTCAAGGTCCCGGACGCGTTCGATCGGCTGACGACGATCATCCATCTGAAGGGCGGCGGCCACGAGGGCCTCGGCGAGGACGTCGTCTACGACGCCCTCGACCACGTCGCCTTCCAGGACGCCGGCCCGGCGCTCGACCTGGCGGGCGAGCACACGCTCGGATCCTTCTCGGAGCTGCTCGAGGGTCTCGACCTGTTTCCGACGCCGCCCGAGCGCGAGGTGTCGGTCAACTATCGCCGCTGGGCCTTCGAGAGCGCCGCGCTCGATCTGGCGCTGCGCCAGGCCGGGAAGCCGCTGCACGAGGTCGTCGGCCGGGAGCCGCAGCCGGTGACCTTCGTGGTCTCGATGCGGCTCACCCCCCCGGGCTCGGAAGAGACCTCGACCATCGAGCCGGTTCGCAAGCGCCTCGAGATCTACCCGACGCTGCGCTTCAAGCTCGATCCCACCAACGACTGGACCGACGAGCTGATCGCCGAGCTGGCCGAGACCGGCGCGGTGGACTCGCTCGACCTGAAGGGGCAGTACAAGGGCACTCCCGTCGACGTCGACACGGATCCGGAGCTCTACCGCAAGCTGATCGAGGCCTTCCCCGAGGCCTGGCTGGAGGACCCCGATGTGAACGGCGAAACCAAGCCGATCCTCGATCCCGTCGCCGACCGGGTGACCTGGGACGCGCCGATCCACTCGGTCGCCGACATCCGAGATCGGCCCTGGCCGCCGAAGATGGTCAACATCAAGCCGTCACGGTTCGGTCCGCTCCGGGCGCTGTTCGAGGCCTACGACTACTGCGCCGAGCAGGGCATCGGGGCCTACGGCGGCGGCCAGTGGGAGCTCGGGCCCGGCCGCGGGCAGATCCAGTACCTCGCCTCGCTCTTCCATCCGGACACGCCGAACGACGTGGCGCCCTCCGGCTACAACACCGCCGGCACGGAGCCGGGGCTGCCGGCCAGCCCGCTCGAGCCGACGCCTGACGAGACCGGCTTCCGCTGGGGAACCTGACAAATAGGGCGCATGGCGCGCCCTATAGGGTTCAGCCATGGCTGAGCAGAGCTTCGCGGACGCCCTCAACGCGCAGATCTCGAACGAGTTCGCCGCCCAGCAGCAGTACATCGGCGCGGCCGTCTACTACGACTCGGAGACCCTCCCCCGGCTCGCCGCCTTCTTCTACCGCCAGGCGGTCGAGGAGCGAAACCACGCGATGATCATGGTCCAGTACCTGCTCGACACCGACGAGGAGGTGCGGATCCCGGACATCAGATCGCAGCAGACCCGGTACGACGACGTGGTCGGGCCCGTCCAGATGGCGCTCGAGCAGGAGAAGCGCGTCACCGACGAGATCAACGCCCTCTTCAAGCTCGCTCGTGACAGCGGCGACTTCCGCGCCGAGCAGTTCCTCACCTGGTTCGTCAAGGAGCAGGTCGAGGAGGTCTCCTCGATGACCGACCTGCTGAACGTCTGCCAGCAGGCCAAGGACAGCCCGCTGCTGATCGAGGACTTCCTGGCGCGCGAGCAGGTCGGCGACCAGGGCGCGGACCCGACCGCCCCGCCCGCCGCGGGCGGGATGCTCTAGGGCGCCCGACGCCGGTCCCGCCGAATCCGGAGGGCCCTCCGGACCGGGCGTCGATCTGATGCGGAACGCGCTGCGAGCGTCTGGCGCAGCTCGCGGATCTCGTCGGGCACGCCGTTGATCGGCGGACGGCTGTCCTCGAGGCGCCGGGAGACGAGCTCCGCCTCGCCGGTCTTCGTCACCTGCCAGACGGCGGCGCCCTCGCGAGCGCTGACCGTCTCGACGAGCTCGGCGTCCTCGAACAACGCGCCGGTCTGATCCTCGAGGCCGAGGCCGGGCTCCAGCTCGCCGAGAGCGATCGCGCGGAGGAACCGCCGCCTGCGGGCCGGCTCCGACAGATAGTGAACGCAGGCGCTTCCCGGCAGCAGTCCAAGCCCGTCGGCCACGGCGGGTTCGCCCTGCGAGCTCGTCACCCCGCCCTCGAACCAGCACATCGCTCCGGCGCTCTGGCCGCAGATCAGGATGCCGGCGCGCCAGCACTCCCGCAGGATCCCGTCGAGTCCGTGGGCGCGCCAGATTGCGATCAGATTCACCATGCTGCCTCCACCGACGTAGATCACGTCCTGGGAGAGGAGCTCTTCGCGGAGATCGACAGGATCGGTGCCGAGCCGAAAGAGGGAGATCACCTGCGGCACGCAGTCCCGATCGCCGAAGGCGCGCCGAAAACGGGCTATCCCCTCCGCCGGGTCGCCGCTCGCCGTCGGCAGCAGGCAGACCCGCGGGCGCGGCGAGTCGGCGAGCTGCACGATCAGGTCGCTGATCGCGTCGTTCCCCGATCGCCGGTCGAAGTCGTGCCCCCCGAGCGCGA
>Ga0070741_10016387_pt1 | contig 12366 bp, 13 predicted proteins | sample Coa_R1_4_FD_66440 | JGI IMG/M metagenome (GOLD analysis project Ga0070741, IMG submission 66440) | Surface soil microbial communities from Centralia Pennsylvania, which are recovering from an underground coalmine fire - Coalmine... | ecosystem: Environmental > Terrestrial > Soil > Unclassified ...
TGGGAGTAAGTTATGGCTACACGTTCGAGTTTTCCCATCCTGCCAGCGCGCACCTGAGCTTGGGCAAACTTCTCCGAACGCGCGAAGTGGATTTCATCGGCGGGCCGCCGAGTTACCGCGACCGGCGGATGGGAGGCACCGCCGCCTTTCCCGGCCCGATTGATAGTTTCGCCCTGAACGGCAAACTTTACATCAGCGAAGAAGACTACAAAACTTCCATCAGCAAGGGTCAAGAGCCCGACGAATACAATCCGGTGCTCGCAACGCCGCAGGCTCTCGAAGCCGCACATTGGCGGGGCCTCGGCACTGCGCTGGTTCACGGCACCGGCGTCGCATGGATGGACCTTTGGGGAAACGGCTGGCTTAACACAAGCGCGATTTGGCACCGAGCCGAGAAAGTCAAAGACGCGCTCGTCTGCTCCATTGACGCCCCGCGAGAAGACCCCGATCTGGCCGTCCTCATTGACGAGCGGAGCCTGGCGTATCTCAGCGACACCCGCGCATTCAAACTACTCATTCAAAACTCCCGCGAGGCTGTGCTGAGAGCCGGAGTGAGCGCAGGGTTCTATCTGCTCACCGACCTCGCACACAGAAAACATTTCCCCAACTCCAAGCTGTTCATTTTCCTGAATGCGTGGGACCTTCGCGCCGAAGTTCGCGACGCGATCAAAACCCGGCTCCAACGCGAAGGCAAAACGTTGGCGTGGATCTACAGCGGAGGCCTGTTCGAAGGAGGCCGCCCCTCTTTAGAGCGTGTTCGCGAAGTTACCGGCATCGCCATTCGGCCTCAGCCGTTTGCCAGCAAAGCCGGCACCACCATCCTCAATCGAAAACACCCGCTCACCGAACTGCTCGAAGAGCGCGCGCTCAGCGTGGTTGAACAGTTGGAGCCAAGCTACTTCGCCATTCCCGAAGAAGGCTGCGTCGTGCTCGGCGAATACACCCAAACCGGCCTGCCCAGTTTCGTCGTGCGGGAAGTGAAAGGCGCAACCCCCGACCAGAACTGGCGCACGGTGTTTCTGGGAGAACCGCTCATCAACGAAAAAATCATCCGCGGGCTGTGCACGCTTGCCGATGTTCAGGTGTGGAACTATCACGGCGATGTGGTGCATGTGCGTCCCCCTTATCTTGCAATTCATTACACGGGTGCGGGGCACCGAACCGCGATTCTTCCTGACCGTTGGCACGCATTCGACATGATCAATCAACAGATGATCAGCGAGGATTCCATCCATCTTCGAAGCGAAGCCACCGACGGCGCAACTCAAGTGCTGGTTGTGGGCGAAGAGGCCGAAGTGCGCAGAATCGCTTCGCTCAAACCCGAAGATCTGATTACGATCGCCGAGATTCCCGAACAGGAAGACGACACCATCGTCCGCGAACAAACCAGTCTGGAAACTCCGGTCATCGGATCGCTGCAAGCCGATGAGTTTCTCAGCCTTCTAACGGAGTCCGCCGAATCCAGCGACACGATTGAAGCCGAGCCGGCTCCCCGCAGACCTGCCGGCAAACCGCGGCCCACACCGAAGCGGCCAAGCAAAAAGAAGGACTCCAAAAAACCGAAAAACCCGCCGCAGGCGGGCACCGTGGGAGTCGTTTTCCGCGAGAAGAGTTAGCCGATGGCATTCCGCGCAGGAATCGTGGCCGTTGCGGGCAAACCCAATGTCGGCAAGAGCACGCTGGTCAACAAAATCGTGGGCGAAAAAGTGTCAGTGGTGTCGGGCAAACCGCAAACCACGCGCAAACCGGCCGAGGGCATCGCGAATTTTCCCCACGCCCAGATCATTTTGCGCGACACCGCCGGAATTCATGCTCCAAAAACCAAACTTGGCAGAGCGATGGTTGATCTTGCGATGCAAGCCATCCATTCCGCCGACCTGATTCTTTGGGTCGTTGACGTTTCGCATCCGGCAGACTCCGAAGACAAACGTCTTGCCAAAACGGTGTTCGATGCCGTGAACGACGACCCGAACCGCGTGGTGGTCGCGCTGAACAAAATGGATCACCTCCGCCCCGAAAACGTCGAACTTCATTACGGAGAATATGCCGCGCTGGCAAAAGGCGCGAAAATGATGTACACCAACGCCCTCACGGGCGAAAACGTCAACAAACTTTGCGAAATCTTGATCCAATCTTTGCCCGAAGGCGAACCGTTTTTCGATGACCCGTCCGTTTATACCAGCGAACCGGTGCGCGGCATCGTGAGCGAACTCATTCGAGAGCAGGTTTTGAAACACACCCGCGACGAGATTCCGCATGCCGTCGCCGTGCGCATCGAAGAGTGGCGCGAACCCGACGCCGAACACAGCCTTACGCTTATCCGCGCGACCCTGGTCGTAGAGCGCGAATCCCAAAGGCCGATCCTGATCGGGCACAACGGCGAAATGATCAAGCAGATCGGTTCGGCGGCCCGGCGCGAAATCGAAGCCCTGATCGGCGCGCAGGTGTTCCTCGACCTCCATGTGAAAGTCGCTCGAGATTGGCGGAACAGTCCAATCAGGCTTCGCGAACTTGGACTTATCTAAAGGATGAAGGTGCTCGTTTTTCCCTTGGTTCTGCTGGTCATCGGTTGCGCAGCCGCAGGCGGACCTTCCGAAGGTGCGCGTGAACGCGTGTCTCAGCCTCCGCGGCCGACGGGACCGCTGACCGCGTCCGAAAAAACACGCATCTTTCACGCCGCAGATTGCGAATGGGCACAAAGAATCTCCCCGTCGAGCCGAATCTATTTTCGATCACGCAACGAAGCGATCGCCAAAGGGTATCGTCCATGCCAAGTGTGCAAACCGTAGGCCTATGATCTGTTCACTGATTCCACTGATCTGCGCGCATTTCGATTCGGTTGATCTGTCGCGTCGCTGCATTGCCGGAGAAGGCGCCTTCTATAGTCTCAAACTTGATTACGTGCAAGACGGCACGCCGATGGCGATCGCGGGCGATTATAAATGGTCAACGATCGAAGTGGACAAACGGGGGAACGCCCGCATGAGCATCAATGCTCGATCGCTCGTGGTGTCGGTCAAAGGAACCGAACGCACTGCTCCACCTTTCGAAAACTTTGAACAGCGGTTCGGCCCTAACGGGCTCCCCGACAGCCTCCCGTTCGAAGAATCGGAGTTTGCATACGCCGTAATCTGCATCGCGCAATACGTGCCCGCAAACAAAACTGATCTCCACAAGCCGTTTCCCATCCGGTGGGAAAGCGCCGACAACAAAACAAAAATCATCGGAACGGGCACGCTCGAATCGCTCAAATCCTCCGACGGTATGGGCATTGCCGAAATCCGCTGCACGGCTCGCATCGTCCCTGCATCCGAAATGCTCGCCCAAATCGAGTGGCGCTCGCAGCTGGCGGTCTCCAACGGCAGACTGAGATCGTGCAAAGGCTCCTTCGAAGCGCTCGACGGCGGAGGCAAGTTCGAAATCGCCATCACCAAAGTCGAAAACTGAGTAAAATCTGCCATCGGAGAATTCAAGGAGGATTCTGGATTTGAACGTCCCAACTGACAGGCTGTACACACCCACGCACGAATGGCTGAAACTGGAAGGCGATGTCGCCACCATCGGCATTACCGACTACGCGCAAAGCGAACTCGGCGACATCGTTTACCTCGATCTGCCCGAACCCGGCAGAGTGTTGCAGCAAGGCAGCAGTTTCGGAACCGTCGAATCTGTGAAAACCGTCAGCGACCTTTATTCTCCCGTTCCAGGCGAAATCGTCGAAATCAACTCCGCCCTGGAAGGACAAAGCGAACTTGTGAACTCCGACCCGTACGGACAAGGGTGGATCGCAAAAATCAAACTGTCCGAAAAACCTGAAAACCTGCTCACCCCCGACGATTACAAAGCCGAAATCTCCAAATAAGCGATGCGATACATTCCCCACACTCAAGCCGATACGCAGCAGATGCTCGGCACAATCGGCGCGGCCGCGATTGACGAACTTTTCGACGACATCCCCGCCTCGCTCCGCCTCTCTTCGCCGCCAAACATTCCCGCCGCTCTCGATGAGCACGCCATCCTAAAAAACCTCGAGGAGATTTCCAAAAACAATCAAATCCTGACAAGTTTTCTTGGAGCCGGCGCCTACGAACATTACGTGCCGAGCATCGTCATGGAACTCGTCAGCCGCGGCGAATTTCTTTCGGCTTACACGCCCTATCAGCCCGAAGCAAGCCAGGGTTATCTGCAAACCATCTACGAATTTCAATCCATGATCTGCGCGATCACGGGAATGGATGCCGCGAACGCCTCGATGTACGACGGCGGCACCGCGCTCGCCGAGGCTTGCATCATGGCGTCCGGCGTCAAAAACCGATCAAAACTGATTCTGTCCAGCGCAGTGCACCCGCACTATCGCAAAATCGTCGAAACATTTGCCGAGCCCGCAGGCGCGCACGCGGTCACAGTTTCCGACGAGCAGCTGTTCGCAGCGATTGACGATCAAACGGCATGTGTCGCCGTGCAATATCCCGACTTTTTTGGCCGAGTCCGATCTCCAAAAAAGGTCATCGAAGCGGCGCACGCAGCAGGCGCCCTCGCTGTGGTGGTCAGCGATCCGGTCGCGCTCGGCGTGCTCAATCCGCCGGGTGATTACGGCGCCGACGTGGTGGTGGGAGAAGCGCAAAGCCTCGGCGTGCCGCTGGGCTATGGCGGGCCGATGGTCGGTTTCTTCTGCGTCCGCCGTGAACTCATTCGAGCCATCCCCGGAAGAATCGTTGGAAAAACTCACGACGCAGATTCAAGGCGCGGATTCGTGATGACGCTGCGCACACGCGAACAAGATATCCGCCGCGAAAAGGCGACAAGCAACATCTGCACCAACCAGGCGCTCATGGCGCTGGTGACCACCGTTTGGATGTCCGCGCTCGGCAAGAGCGGCTTCCGGGCTGTTGCCGAATCGTGCGTGCAAAAAGCCCACTACTTGGCAGGTGAACTTCTTAAAATCCCGGGAGTTTCGCTCACATTTCCGAACGATCCGTTCGCGTTTGAATTCGCCGTTGATCTTGGCCGCGATGCTGAACACGCCGCTGACCGGCTGCTCGACTCCGGATACATCGCCGGACTTCCGCTCGGCCGTTTCGATCAGAACCTGCGAAATTCGCTTCTCATTTCTGTTTCCGAAACCAAATCCAAACAGACTCTCGACGCATTCGCGCTTGCGCTTGCAAAGGTGTGCGGCTGATGGCTGACTTTCCGCTCATCTTCGAACGTTCCGTCCCGAACCGCCGAGGATGTGTGCCGCCCGTTTGCGATGTGCCGACTAAAGATGTCGCATCCCTGATCGGCGCCGACAATCTGCGCACCGAACCCGCGGAACTTCCCGAAGTGAGCGAACTCGACGTTGTGCGTCACTTCACCAACCTCAGCCAGCGCACTTACGGAATTGACAACGGGTTCTATCCGCTCGGTTCGTGCACCATGAAATACAACCCGCGAGTGAACGAGGCCGCAGCCGCGAACCCTGCATTCGCCAGCGCGCACCCGTTCCAGCCGCCAAAAACCGTGCAGGGAAGTTTGCGCGTGATTCACGATCTTCAAACGTGGATGGCCGAAATCACCGGATTCGATGTCGCAACCATGCAGCCCCCCGCCGGCGCATCCGGCGAACTGCTGTGCCTGCTTATGATCCGCGCTTATCACCTTTCGCGCAACGATGCCCAAAGAACCGTGATCTTGGTGCCCGACAGCGCGCACGGCACCAATCCCGCAAGCGCCGCCAGGGCGGGGTGCACCGTGCAGTCAGTAAAAACCAACGAACGCGGAAGCACAGACCTTCAAGACCTGAAGTCGCACCTCGGCCCGCACGTTGCGGCGATGATGCTCACCAATCCAAACACCATCGGGCTGTTTGAAGAAAACATTCTGGAAATCTGCGACCTGATTCATCAAGCCGGCGCGCAGGTGTTTTGCGACGGCGCCAACATGAACGCACTTGTGGGAATCGCAAGACCCGGCGATATGGGCTTCGACTGTATGCACCTGAATTTGCACAAAACTTTCAGCACACCGCACGGCGGAGGCGGGCCGGGATGCGGCTGCGTCGCAGTCAAATCGCACCTCGAACCGTTTCTGCCATCGCCGGTCATTCAAAAAACCGGCGGAGAATACGTTTTGGATGAAGACCGCCCTCGATCCGTTGGCAGAGTGCACACCTGGTACGGCAACTTTTTGATGAATGTGCGCGCGTGGGCGTATGTTCGCGCCTACGGCGCCGAAGGGCTCTCCAGCATCGCCAAATACGCCGTGCTGAACGCCAACTATGTTCAAGCCCGCATCCGCCATGAGTTTCCGCCCGCCTATGACCGTGTTTGCATGCACGAATGCGTTCTCACAGCATCCAACCAGAAGAAACTCGGCGTGCGCGCGTTCGACATCAGCAAAAGGCTCATTGATTACGGGTTCCATCCACCCACAAACTACTTTCCGCTCATCGTGCCCGAAGCGTTGATGATCGAACCCACCGAATCCGAATCAAAACAAACGCTCGATGCGTTCTGCGACGCGATGCTCAAAATCGCCGAAGAGGCGAGGACGTCTCCCGAACTTTTGCATTCTGCGCCACACAACGCGCCGGTCGGCCGGCTTGACGAAGCGTGGGCCGCCAAAAACCTGGACGTACGATGGAAACCCTCGAGCAAGCCGCAAACCGTAAAAGCATAAGCATCGAAGGCGCGAACGACGGCCCGTTCAACATGGCCGGCGATGCCGCCATGCTCCAAAACGCCGAACAGAACGCTGCCGCAAGCGCCCGAATCTACAAATGGAACGGGCTTTGGATTTCGCTCGGAAAAAACCAACAGCCCAGTCAGGTTTTTTCTGATCCCGACGCATGCAGTTGGGTCATCCGTCCGACCGGAGGCAAAGCCGTTTGGCACAACGGCGACGTTACCGTGTCCATCGCAGCGCCGCTTTCAGCCATCGGCTGCGCTCCGCGCGAAACCAAAAAAGTCTATCGAACCATCATCTCGCCCATCGTGAACGCGCTTTGCGATTCAGGAATTGACGCCTGTTTGGGCGAAAACCTACAATCCAAACTGCTCGAGCATCCTTCGCACAACTGTTTCTTGTCGCGTTCGCCGAACGATGTTCTAAATAGGGCAACCGGCAGAAAAATCGTGGGCTGCGCGCTGCGCATCACCCGCCGCGCTGTGCTGGCACAATGCTCGATACCCCCGATGGAAAACTTGGACCAAACCCGGTTGATCGAACATCTGGCCGTTCGGCTTCAAAACCACTCGATGTTTGAATCGTAAACTTCAACGCGCGGATCGGCTTCACACTTTCTGATGAATCGCGCGGCGGTCGCTTCCACCTGACCGCGCGAGCTGCCAACGATCGCCGCCGCCACTGTCGCGCTTCGAACTCGGTTTTGAAACCCAACCTCGGCGGCGCTGACCCTAAGGTCGTTTCGCGCCCTCGTGAGCAGGCGAACAATCACGCTCCGCTTCTCTTTCAAACTGTTCGCATGCGGAAGATTGAGTTCAACAATGACCAAGCACACGAAAACGCTCATCCGGAGCCGATAGATTCACCCGTCTCCATCTCCCGCGCCATCTGGTCGAGGGTCGTTTCGCGGCTATCGGAATAGGGAAGTTCCAAGAAAGAGTGCTCCACCGTCTGCATGGTGATTTTCTGATAAGCAAGTTGAAACGCTTTCCTTCCAATTTCACGATAATTAATGCCGATCAGAAAACGCCCTTTTCCGCCGCGCGCCCAATCGAGTGCGTACTTCGATCCGTCCACCGCCGTGAGCGCTTTCGCATCCAGTTTGATGCACGTTCGCAGCGCGTCGTCACCGATCGCAATCACGACATCCACCTGCGAAACGTCCTTTGCCGTCACCTTGTCAAAATCCACAAAACGGTAACGAATCGGGTTTGTGGATTCCCGAATCTGCTGCGAGTTCACCTTCAGTGTAGAGCCGAAGATCGCCCCTTGCAGCCGCGCGCGCTTGAACGTTGGCGAACTGAACACAACCAGCACGCTTTTTGCGTTCGGGAACGCCTGCCTTCGAATCTCATCCCACCTTTTGGCGGCATCCGAAGGAAGGCTGCCCACGTGTCCCACTCTTGCGGCGGTCGAATCGTCCGAACCCACCGTAATCAGCCTGATATCTTTTGAAACCAGCGTCTGCGCGGTTTCAGCAATCGCGTCGCGCTCCGAAAACAGCACGCACACGGTCATCGTGGATCCAGGGTTCAACGCTTCTACCGCACCGACGATGGATTTTGCATCTTCCTTGTCGAACGTGCCGATTTTTGCATCGGCATTCTGCTTCTTTGCTTCGGATTCGAACCCGTCGCAAACCGCACGAACCCATTCCGCGCCGCCCGAAGGCACCACCATATAAACTTGAGTGCGCATCGGCACGATGTTCCTGTTTGGTGCGCCGCGGTTGCAGCCGGCGGCAATCGCCAACACACAAGCAAAAAACCAAACTCTCATGATTCCATCAGCGCCTCGGCAAACTCATCCGCGTCGAACGGCTTCAGGTCGGACGGTTTCTCGCCGATTCCGATAAATTTTATCGGAATTCCAAGCGACTGTTTGATTCCCAACACCGCTCCGCCGCGCGGAGTGCCGTCAAGTTTTGTGACCACAACGCCGGTCACTCCCATCACGCGCGCAAACTCTTCCGCTTGACGAATCGCGTTTTGGCCCGTGTTGCCGTCGAGAACAAGCAGCAGTTCGTCCGCCTTTCTGCCCAGAGCCTTTTCCGTAACGCGTCCAATCTTTTCAAGTTCGCTCATCAAGCTGGTTTTTGTGTGCTGACGGCCCGCGGTATCTGCAAGCACATAGCCGATTCCGCGCGCCTTCGCCGCGGTAATCGCATCGAACACAACAGCCGCCGGATCGCCGCCCGGCTGCGCCCTTACGATCTCCGCTCCCACGCGCGATGCCCAAATCTCGAGCTGATCAATGGCCGCCGCGCGGAACGTGTCCGCAGCCGCCAGAATCACGCGCTCCCCGCGTTCCATCAGCATCTGCGCAACCTTGGCAATGGTGGTGGTTTTGCCCGCGCCGTTCACTCCAAAAAACAGCAGCACCGTCGGCGCAGTTTCCGCGCGTCTGAGCTGAGATCGCGCATCCCGAAGCCGCTCGGCAATCTCCTCCTTCAACGCCCGTCGAACGTCTTCGGCGTCGCGAAGCCGATCTGCGCGCACGCGCTCGCGTAAAGATTCAAGGATGGAATCCACAACGCGGACGGGAACGTCGGCAGAGGTCAGCGCGTCTTCCAAATCGTCGAACAGTTGCTCATCAACGATTCCTCGGCCCAGCATCCGATCCAGGCGGTCTTTTAGACCACGAAAAATGCCAAGCCGCATCGCTCGACGATTATAGCCGCTCAATGCCGCGGCGCATGTCCAGGCGGAGGCCCTTCCACCAGATAGAGCCGCGCCTCCGCAATCGGTTCGCCTTCGTGCAAAACGTCCAAACGGTAGTTTCCAGGCTTGGGAAAACTCAACCCGTCCACTCGGAACAGTTCGAACATCGTTGCTGGGCGTCCCGCCTCAGAATTCGGGATTGGAAACTCGCCATCAATTCCCATCATCTCCCGGCCGTCTTCGTCAATCAGCCGCATTTTCACCGAAGCGGTTTCGCCTGCATGAAACGGATCGAATTCGAACTCCACACAGATATAAAACGTCGGGTGCACCAACGGATACTCGCTTCCGCCGATCGTGTCGAACATCCCGATGATGCACCCTTTCGATCCGTCCACTCTGCAAGCGTAGTCGCAAAACTTGCACAAAATCACTTTAAGTTTTTGGTTCATTCGCTGCCTTCAACTGTTCAATCAGTTCCCGCTGCATCGCCGTTACGGCCAGATCGCTCCTTGTTCTTTCCAAGACGGCGCGAAGCGAGTCCACGTTGCGCCGCAGATTCCCCGTAACCGCGTCGGGATAATCAAACGTGATCAGTTCGTCGTAAACGTCCTCCATCGCATCGCACAGCCGAAACGCGAATTCCGCATCTCCCAAACGAATGGCATCGAGCGCAAACCGCCGGCATTCGCTTGCCGCTTCGCACAAACCGTTCAAATAAGCCGCGTCCTCAACGCCGAGTTCGCGCGGCGAAGGCAGCCCGTTCTCCTTCACCAACGCCATGAACACGCAAGCCTCAACATACTCTTTGATCGCATCCTGAACCAACGCACCGAAGCGGAACTGTCCGTGCGCCTCGACCGTCGCCATCAACCTGCGCACAATTTCGCCGGTGTCGCCCGCGATCGCCCCCGCCTCATCGAACTGCTTTCGATGCACGCACTTGATCGCCTTCGAACTGCCCTGTATGATCTTCCTGCTGAGCGCCAGCGCTTCCTCGCGAACGGCGTGCGTCGCATCCATCCGCTCGCGAAGCGACGCTGCGATTTCCGACAAGTTCTCAGGCATCCTAACGTTTTAGCCCAAAAGCCCCATTCTTTGCAGGCTTCGAAACTCTCCAGCCGCAACGATAATATGGTCAATCAGCGGTATCCCAAGCGTCTCGCCCGCCTGAACCAGCTGCTTTGTTACCTGAATGTCTGCCGCGCTCGGTGTGGGATCGCCGCTTGGATGATTGTGAACCGCGATCACCGTGTCGGCGCTTTCAATAATCGCCTCGCGAAAAAACTCGCGAACCCCAACCACCGACATCGAGAGCGTGCCCACATGGATCACCGATTTTCGAATCACATGCTTTTTCGCATCGAGCAAAACCGCGCAAAAATGCTCCTGACGCTGTTCGCGCACATCCACCATCAAATCAAAAACGTCTTCCGGTCGCGAGATCACCGGCCTGTCACCCAGCGCCGCCTTGAAAACCCGCTGCCCCAGCTCCAATCCCGCATAAAACTTCAGCCTCTCGAACTCCGAACAGATTCCGCTCTCTTCCAGTTTTCCAGGAAGCACCGATGGCAGATGCTTGATTCCCCCGCTGGATTTCAAAAGTTCGCTGGCAGCACGCATCGCCGAAGGCACATCTTCAGGAGCCTTCGAGATCAGGCACGCGATCAGATCCACAGCGTTCATCGCCGAAACGCTCTCCGAAGTCCGGTCTTTTCCTGCCGCGCTCATCACACCCTCCTTAAAGTTCTGCATCCACCGCCCGTCTCCTTCGCAAAGCAGCCCTCCCGGCCTAAGCCAAAATAGCCGCGATGATCGCCGTCATCGGTGGAACCGGCATCGGAAACCGACTTCAGCAGGAAGCCGGCCTCGGACTGCGCATACCCACTCAGTTCGGGCTCGCGCGGGCAAAACGTCTGGATTGGGCCGTGGCGTTTGCCCGCCATTCCGAAGGACATCGGGTGGGTCCCCAGGCTGTTGATTACCCAGCGATCGCCGCGGGAGTCAAAGCCCTCGGCTGCCGCGCGTGCGTCTCCACCGCGGCGGTGGGAGCCGTCCACAAAAACCTGAAGCCGGGTGATCTTGCGGTCTGCACCGACTTCGTGGACCTCACGCAGAACAGGCCGTCGGTGTTCGCGTCCCAGCCCGTGCATACGGACTTCTCGCAGCCGTTCGATCCCGAACTCACAGCCAGACTTATGAAAGAAGTGCCCACCTCGGAGCGTTGCGTGTACGCCTGCACTTCAGGCCCCCGTTACGAAACTCCAGCAGAAATCGCCTGCCTCCAATCCGTCGGCTGTGATGTTGTGGGCATGACGGCCTCGTCCGAAGCGATCGCGATGCGCGAAATCGGCGTTCCTTATGCGTGCGTGTGCATCGTAACCAACTACGCCGCAGGAGTTTCCGACCACAATCTTTCTCACACCGAAGTTGAACAGCAGATGAGCAGGAGCGCCGAACGGGTGATCGCAATTCTCAAAAAACTGGCGGCCGACTTTGTTTGAATACGTCTTCGATCCAGACCGCGATTATCTGTTTGCGCTCTGCCTTGCGCCGCGTATGGGAGGCGCCGCGATCACACGCATCATCGAGCGCAATCAGATGCTCGGCCGTTCGCCATCTCAGTTCTTCAACATGCCGCCCACGAGCCTCCAAGACGAGTACGACCTGAACCCGGAAGCCGCCGAAGCGCTCGCGTTCGGAGCCCAAAAACTGCGCGACGTTCTGGAACATTTTTCCCGCCGGAGCCTGGGCAGGCTGAGCGTTGTTACGCCCGATAGCCCGATGTATCCGGCACGCATTCAGCAGTTCATCTCCGCGCCGCCCGCGTTTCTGTTCGTGTACGGAAACCTCGCAGTCCTCAAGCAGAAAACGTTTTCGGTCGCGTGCAGCCGAAACCCAAACGACCAGATACTCCTGAACCTTGAAAGAGCGGTTGAACAGGGAGTTTTGAACGGCGAACAGCTCGTGACAGGAGCCAACACAAACGCCTATCGCCGCGGCGCCGTCGTGCCGCTCAGGTGGGGTTCGCCCCGCATCC
>Ga0070741_10016388_pt1 | contig 12366 bp, 10 predicted proteins | sample Coa_R1_4_FD_66440 | JGI IMG/M metagenome (GOLD analysis project Ga0070741, IMG submission 66440) | Surface soil microbial communities from Centralia Pennsylvania, which are recovering from an underground coalmine fire - Coalmine... | ecosystem: Environmental > Terrestrial > Soil > Unclassified ...
TGTGACTCACCCTCACCCCCGGCCCCTCTCCCATAAAGGGAGAGGGGGGCGTCTTCGCCGCGATCGTGGCGGGCCGGTTCCCTCTCCCCCCCTGTGGGAGAAGGAGGCAGGGGGTGAGAGGAGCCGCCGGGAGTAGCGAGCGTGTGCCCAGAGGGCGGCCGGCCAGCCTCCACCGGAAGCAGGGGAGCAGACGAGAGCGCGCCCGCCGCCACCAGCACACGAAGCGCGCCGTCGGCCATGGCGGCGCGCGCTGGCCCGGCAGCCACCTCCCAGCGCGGAGCGAGCGAGATGAGCCCGGCCTGGGTGGGGCTGGGCACTCCCACGGAGAAGCGGCAGTGCTGCGAGAGGCGGTGCGCCGGGCGCTGCTCGCCCGGCAGCCAGAGCGCGGCCGAGGCGGTGTAGGCGGCGGCGCCCAGGTGCAGTGGCCCGAGCCAGCAGCGCACCTCGCCATCGCCGGGCGCGAGCGTGAGTGGCATGCCGGCAGCCGCGGTGCTCGTGCCGAAAACGTAGATGCCGTCGGCGCGATGCACGCCGATGCCGATCGAGGCACCTTCCACCGCCTGGGTGGCGTGATAGCGCACACGAATTCCCGCCTCCTCGCCGGTAGCGACCTGGCGGACCGGCTGTCCGAACCGGTCGACCAGATCGACGGCGAGCAGGCGCACCGGCCCACGCGGCACCGCAAGTGGATCGGCCGGCCGTGCCGCCGTGACGCTGGTGCGGCTGCGCTGCGTCTGCGCCGCCGCCAGATACTCGCGCAGCACGAGCTGCGCCGGCCCGGCAGCGCGGATGCGTCCGCTCTCCAGCCAGATGGCGTCGTCGCAGAAGCGGCGCACCGCCGCCGGATCGTGCGTGACGAACAGGATTGTCTTCTCGCGCGCCTTGACCTCGGCCAGCGCGAGGAAGCACTTCTGGCGAAACGACGCGTCGCCCACAGCCAGCACCTCGTCGATCACCAGCACATCCGGATCGACCGAGATGGCGATGGCAAACCCCAGGCGCATGTACATGCCGGATGAGTAGTGCTTGACCGGCGTGTCGATGAACTGCTCGAGCTCGGCAAAGGCCACGATCTGGTCGAGCCGCGCCGCCATCTCGCGGCGCGAGAGCCCGAGAAAGGTACCATTGAGAAACACGTTCTCGCGCCCGGAGAGCTCGGGATGGAAGCCGGCCGCCAGCTCCAGCAGGCCGAACACGCGGCCGTGCACGGTGATGGTGCCGGAGGTTGGGCGCATCGTGCCGGCCAGGAGCTTGAGTAGCGTGCTCTTGCCCGCGCCGTTGCGCCCGATGATCCCCAGCGTTCGTCCCCGCTCCACGGTGAACGAGACATCACGCAGCGCCCAGAACTCCTCGCTCTGGCCCCGGCCGCGGCGCAGCCGGGCCAGGTTCAGCGCCGCCTCCTGGAAGGTGCGCGCGCGCTCGTGCCGGATGACGAAGCGCTTGGAGACGTGTTCGAAGCGTACCGCGTCCACGCCGGGGCTACACCTCTTCCACAAAGACCGGCGCCGTGCGCCGGAAGAAGAGCCAGCCGCCGGCGAGCAGCAGCAGGCCCATGGCCAGCGAGATCAGCGTGTGGCGGATCACCGGGTAATGGTAGAGGAGAATGTAGCGATAGTCGGTGATGATGGTGGCCATCGGATTGAGCGTGTACTCCAGCCGCCAGACGTCGATGATGCCGAAGGCACGGTTGGGCAGCAGCTCCAGCTGCCAGAAGACCGGCGTCAGGAAGAACCAGGCCGTGAGCGCGACGTCGAGCACCACCTCGGTATCACGGTAGAAGACGTTGAGCGCCGAGACGAAGAGCGCAAGCCCGAGTACCAGCACCAGCTGCACCGCGATCACCGCCGGAAGCGTGAGCGTCCACAGGCTGAAGTCGGCTCCCAGCAGCCAGGCCAGGGGGATGAAGACGGCCAGACTCAGCAGAAAGTTGACCAGGTTGGCCAGCACCACCGAGAGCGGCAGGATCTCGCGCGGGAAATACACCTTCTCGATGAGGTTGGCGTTGCTGGTGATGCTCCGCACGCCGCCGGAGAGCGAGCCGGCGAGGAAGTTCCACGCCAGCAGCCCGGTGAGCACGAAGAGCTGGTAGTTGCGCACCTGCTGTGGCTTCACCACCATGAAGACGATGTAGAAGACCAGCATCATCAGCAGGGGGTTGAGGAACGACCACAGGAAGCCGAGGGCCGAGCGCCGGTAGCGCACGGCGAGGTCGCGCCGGACGAGGCTGATCAGCAGGTCGCGGTAGAGCCAGAGCTCGCGGAGCGCCTGCGCCGCCTGGAGGAGCGGCTGCCACTGGCGCAGCGCGGGCGCGCGCTGCCGGCCGCTCATCGCCTGAGGTGCAGAAGCTATAGTCATCGGGTGTGGTCGGCTGTGCTCTTGGTCGTCGATCCGCTTGACGATCTCACGATTGAGGCGCCAGGATGGTCATCGGGTGTGGTCGGCTGTGCTCTTGGTCGGGCCGGACAAGCGGCTCATCGCCTGAGGTGCAGAAGCTATAGTCATGGCGTAAGTCATGGCGTATGCGACTGCATGGCCCGCGCGCGAGCCACCTCATCGGCCTCGGGCGGGGCGATGCCTGAAGCCGGCTGGGTGTGTGGGATAGCCGGTGGAGCGGAACCTTGCACCAGCGCGTCGTGCGGCGGCACTGGGGAGGCAGAGTCCTGGGCCATAGCCGATTGCACCGCCATCTTGAGATGGTAGGCGATATCCGGTGTGAACCACTCGTCGATGGTGCGCTCGAGCTCACGCTCGCGGCTGAGCGCGAAGCGGTTCTCTAGCTCCTCGCGGGAGATGACGCCGCGCTCGATCAGGAGCTCAGCCAGGGCGCGGAACTGGACGTAGCTGGTGATCGCGTGGGCGGCGACGCTCATCATCATTCGCGCCACGGGACCAAGCGCTTCTGGTTCACTCGCGCCGCTGGCCATTGGTATCCACTCGTGGCAACTCAGCCCGGCACCGCTGGGAGGAGTACCCGAAGCACGGGTTGCGCCCAGTGCGGCTGAGACGTTACATACACTCAAACGTGCCGCCGGCCTCCGCAGTCGGCCGGTGGAGGAATTCTACCCAACTCTTCGCTGAGCCCATCTTGTGGATCCTCTTGTATCGGTCGTGGTCGTGACCTGGAACGGTCTGCACCACCTGGAGCGCTGCCTGCCGGCGGTTCTCGCCCAGGAGCTGCCGCGGGGCGCCGGCCTCGAGGTGCTGGTGGTCGACAACGCCTCGACCGACGGCACGCGCGCCTATCTCGAATCGCTGGCGCGAGGTGACCGACGCCTGCGCCTGCTCTACAACGCGCGCAACGAAGGCTTTGCTGCGCCGAACAACCGCGCCTTCGGCATCGCGCGCGGCGAGTTCGTGGCCACGTTGAACAACGACGCCATCCCGGCGCCCGGCTGGCTGGCGACGCTCGTCGAGGCGGCACACGCCGGCGAGCGCATTGGGAGTGTGGCCAGCACGCTGGTCTTCGCCCACGCGCCGCAGACGATCAACTCGGCGGGCATTGCCATCGACCGCGCGGGCATCGCCTGGGACCGGCTGGTGGGCGAGCCCTTGAGTGCTCGGGAGCGAGGGGTGACGCCGATCTTTGGCGCCTCCGGTGGCGCGGCGCTCTATCGCCGGCGCATGCTCGAGGAGTTGGGGGGCTTCGACGCGCGCTTCTTCATGTACCTGGAGGACGTCGACCTCGCCTGGCGGGCACAGCTGGCTGGCTGGCAGGCGGTCTATGCGCCGGAGGCCATCGTGCAGCATGCGCATTCGGGCAGTGCCGGCGAGGGCTCGCGGTTCAAGAACTGGCACCTGGGACGCAACAAGGTATGGACGATTGCCAAGTGCTACCCCTCGCCGGGGCTGGGGCGCTACCTGCCGGCGATCGTTGCCTACGACCTGGCGTCGCTGCCTTATACGATGGCCACGAAGCGTGATCTGAGCCCACTACTGGGGCGGCTGGCAGCGCTGCGCCAGCTGTGGCCCATCCTGGTGGAGCGTCGCCGTCTGCAGGCGCGCTACCCGCACGGGTGGGAGCGTACGGGCCACTGGCTCCAGCCGCTGGCGTCGCCGCTGGCCGTCTTTGGTCGCTACCGCCGGCTGCGCCACGTGCTGCAGGCGCCGGGCGGCCGGCAAAAGGCGCAGGCTGAGGTCTAAGTCTTCGCCGGTCTGTTCGTCCCGAGCCGCACCGCCAAGCCTCGAAGGGCCAAGAGGGCGAGCTTGCCAGCGCCTACGTAATCTGCGGCTCGAGTCGCTTCCTGCCGGCGACATTCACACGAGGCCTTGACAGCCAGGAGGCTGTGTGCTATTTTGCACGCAGCTAGATACACAGAGATTCAGACAATAGTGTATACAGAAGTGGATACGCATGCTCCTCCAAGCTAACTCCTCAACCATGGCAAGAGGCCAATGATCGAGCTAGAGACAAGCGCGCCTCAGGAAAGCAGTGGCAGGACGCCCGATCTGGCCACTCGGGCCTATGGGGCGATTCGCGACGCCATTCTTCATCTGGCCTTCGAACCCGGCCAGCAGCTACAGGAGGTGGCGCTCGCCAAGTGGCTGGGGATCAGCCGCACGCCCGTCCGCGAGGCGCTGCGGCGCCTCCAGACCGAGGGGCTGGTCGAGAGTGCCGGTGCACGCGGGCTGGTCGTGGCGCAGGTATCGATCGACGACGTCGAGAACGCGTATCTGGTGATCGAGGTGCTCGAAGGATTGAGCAGCCGGCTGGCGGCCCAGCGGCTGACGGAGGAGGGCGAGCGCGAGCTGCGCCGGCTGCTGGAGCAGCTGCGAGATGCCGCTGCGACGGCTGATCTCGAGCGCTGGACGCAGGTCGATGCCGAGTTTCACGATGCCGTTCGGTCGATCGCCGCGAATCCCAAGCTGAGCCAGATGGCGAGCCTGGCCTTCGCTGTTGTGGAGCGCGTGCGGAACATCTATCTGCGAGAAGGGAATGAGCCCGACATGCTGGCCATCGCCACCGCCGACCATTGTGCGCTCGGGGAGGCAATCCTGGCGCGCGACGAGCGGCGTGCCGAGGAGCTGGCCCGAGCCCTCTTTGCCAAAGCTGGTGCTGACAATGTGCGGCTGCTGCGGCGATGGGTCTCGCCGCTACGACGGAGCTTCTAGACCAGGGCCAGACTGGAATCCTCTTCAGGTTCATGGAGTTCCCAGCTTGGCTTCGGTATAGACCGGCCAGCGGCCGCCTTGCACGGGGTGCGGCGGTGCGCCAGATGAGTTGAGTGAGAGGAGGATCAACGCAGGTGAGTCGTCTGGTGCGAATCGGCTTCATCGGCTGCGGGGCCCACGCCAGCAACAGCCTGTATCCCACCTTCCGGCTAGGGGTCACGCGGCGCACGGTGCTTGGTGAGCCGGTGGGCGAGCTGGTGGCCTGCTGCGACCTGGATGCGGAGAGGGCGCGGCAGACGGCCCGCGCCTTCGGCTTCGAGCGCTGGTACACCGACCACCGCGACATGCTCGCGCGGGAAGACCTCGACTGCGTCTTTGTCGTCATGCACCCACGCCTACAGGCGCCGCTGGCGATCGAGTGCCTGCGGGCAGGTCTACCAGTCTTCGTCGAGAAGCCGGCGACAGTGACGCTCGAGGAAGCCTATGCGATCAAGGCAGCCTGCCAGGAGACTGGAAAGCCGCTGATGATCGGCTTCATGAAGCGCTTCTCTGAGCCATATCGCCGAGCACGGGAGCTCATGCGGCGGCCAGAATTTGGGCCGCCGACGACGTTCGAGGCGCGCTACACGTACGGCCGCTATGCGCCCTATGCGAGCTACGACTTCATCAACGGCTTCTCCTGCCACGTGCTGGATCTCACGCGATTTTTCATGGGCGATGTGGCGAGCGTCTTTGCCTCGTACGTCTCACGCACCGGCGGCATCACCGGCCGGCCGAAGACGTACGCCGAGGTGATGAGGGAGCGCGACCCGGCTGCCCCGCAGCAGGAGGCCTGGCTGCTCAATCTCCAGTTCGAGAGCGGCGCCGTCGGCTTCGTGCAGACCAACTGTCTCGAGCGCGTACAGGAACGGGTGGCGATCACCGGCGTCGGGAGTTGGATTGTGGTCGATGATTGGCGGCGCGTCACAGCGTATCTTGGCAATCCTGAGCTCCCCTACTACTACGAGCCTAACGATCAGCTGCCAGCCGAGCAGTTCGACTTCCGTACCTTGCACGGGTATACGGGCGAAGTGCGCCACTTTGTCGAGTGCGTGCGGGATGGCAAGGTACCCGTCCCAAACATCGATGACGGCATCGCGCACCTCAAGCTCGAGCTCGCGGCAAAGCGCTCTGCTCTCGAAGGCCGGCCGGTGGCGCTCTCTGAGATCAGCTGAGCTGGCGCTGGCCTATGGAGGAGCACGTGATGGCGGAGCACGGAGCGCTTCGTTTCGATGAGCTTACCGGCCAGATGGATGCGGAGGAGCCGGCTCCCACCGGGCACGTCCCCGACCGTGCCGGCCGTACCAGCTCGCGCTTTCGTATCGGTATAGCCGGATACGATCTGTGGCCGCACGCCGTCGCGTTCTGCCGCACGCTGCGTGACGCCGGCTTCTGTCAGATCAGCGCCGTGTGGGATGAGGAGCCGCGCCACCTGGCGCGGCTGGTGGAGCTTACAGGAGCGAAGGCCTACGACGACCTGGAAGCCTTCTGCCGGTCGGACATTCAGGGGGCGATCGTCACCGTGCGCACCAATCTGCGCTGCCGAGTAGCGACCGCACTGGCGCGCGCGGGGAAGCACGTCCTCTCCGACAAGCCAATGGCGATGACGGTGGCGGAGTGCCTCGAGATCATCCGTGCCTGCCGCCGCGCCGGCGTCACCCTGATGGGCGGCTACAACTTCCGGTTCTGGAAGGTCTGGCCCTTGATGAAGCGAGTGATGGAGACGGGCGACCTGGGTACGCCCGTTCATCTCTACTGTGCCTACAACACCGGCATGGTGCGGCGCAGTGAGTGGGACGACTCGCTCGACTCGTACTGGACCGACCCGATGACCACCCCCGGTGGGGGCTGGTTTACCCACGGTGATCACGCCATCGATCTGACTCGCTGGCTGCTCGGCGTCGAGTTCACGGAGGTGTTGGCCGATATGCGCAAGCTCCGCTACCCACAGTTCGCGGTGGAGGACTACGGTGTTGCGCACTTTGTGCTCAGCAATGGCGCCACCGCCCTCATCCACTCCGACGCCATTGCGCCGGCGGCGCGTCTCGATGTGGAGGTGATCTGTCAGCACGGCGGCATGTCATACAAGCGCGTGCCGGAGCCGCGCTTGCTGGTATGGGGTGCGCCGTCGCTGGGCGCGAGCGTCGTCGAGTATGCGATCCCCGAGAACTGGGTCGATGCACTGCGCGAGATGACGCGCGCGTTCGTCGTGGCAGCCGAGAGTGGCACACCGCCACCGATCAGCGGTGAGGACAACTTGCGTGTCATCGAAGTCGCGGAAGCCACCTACCGCTCCGCGCGCGAGGGACGATGCGTGCGGATCGAGCAGGCAGCGGTGGAGTAGGTCAGGAAACCAAGTCGAGGAGCAAGCCAAAGAGCAGGCCACGGTAGGGTCGGCAGTCACGCAACGGCATCATGCATGGCACAAGGAGGCCAAAGATGAGGCACACTGGAACGCGAATGAGCCGCCGCGGCTACCTGCAGTGGCTGGCCGGATGGGGTATTACCGGCTTGCTGGCCGCGTGCACGGGCGGTACTCCCCAGCGCAGCAAGCTGCAGGGCTCACTCGAGCTCTGGCTCTGGCAGCGGTTCTGGGAGCCAGGTACTGTCGGCGAGGCTATGGTCAAGGAGTTCGGGCAGCAGAACCCTGAGCTCCAGATCAGTAGCCAGATTCTGCCCGGCGGCGTCGCCGGCCGCGAGAAGGTCACCGCCGCCGTTGCCGCCGGCGCCGTTCCGGATCTCAGCTACATGGACCGATACCTGGCAGCTGAATGGGGCACCGGTGGCATCGCTCAGGCGCTCAACGAGCGCATCAAGGGGTCCAAGACGCTTAATCCGTCGGATTGGCGCGATGGCCTGCGTAACGATGTGACCTGGCGCGACAAAGTCTATGCCGTGCCGCAAGGATCGGAGCCCTGGGTCTTCTTCTGGAACAAGCTCATGTACCGCGACGCTGGCCTGGATCCGAATAAGCCTCCGGCCACGTGGGATGAGCTGCAGGAATACTCGAAGAAGATCTACAAGCCGGACGAGCGCTATGGCTTTCTCCCCAACTATGGGAATGGTGGTGCACAGGCGGCCTGGCTGATCTTCATGTGGCAGCAGGGCCAGGACGAGCTGAGTCCCGACCGGACGAAGGCTGTGTTCAACAACGACCGCGGTCTGAAGGCACTGGAGCTCGTGGTCGATTTCGTTCGGGCACAGGGTGGAGCCCAGCGCTTTACCGAGTTCCGCACCAACGCTGGCGCCGAAGGGACCATGCTCCTGCCGGCTGGCAAGCTGGCCATGCACTTCGATGCGAACAGCCAGCCGTCGGTCTGGCTGCGCTCAGTCCCCCAGACCAATCATGGCACTGGCCTGATTCCGAAGCCGCTAGGCGGCAAGGATACGACCTACCAGGGTGGCCCCTCGTATATCATCCCTACCGGTGCCAAGAATCCAGAGGCGGCGGTGCGCTTTATGGAGTTCATTCTGACCAAGGAGAACGAGCTGCGCATCGCCGATGCCTTCGAGGCCGTGCCAGTCTCGAAGACCGTCTCGCAGAGCACTGAGTACCTGAGCAAAGCCCCGGAGCGGAAGGTGTACGTGCAGCTGGCGCTGGGCGCCAAGTGGGTGCCGGTCGTGCCTGGGGCGGTTCAGATCCTGACCCTGCACGGGCAGTTCACCGCCGATGCAATCAACGGCACCAAGTCGCCGCGCGAAGCGCTCAGCTGGGCACAGGCAGAGATCCAGAAGGTGCTCGACCAGTACATCAAGTAGCCTGTCGGCATCGCCTCTACCCCCGCTACACTCACCATAGTTAAGGAGGGAGTGTGAAGCGCGCCTTGGTCCCGCAGAGTGACTTCCTTGGCCTGGATGGCGTGACACATCTCTATACCGCGGCGGAGTGCCCGATGCTCGCGGCGGGCGCCGCGGCCCTCCAGGAATATGCCGTCCAGAAGTCGCGCGCCGAGGCTGGCAGAGCCCATCACCTCGCCGTGACCCATGCCTGCAAGGAGGCGCTCGGCCGCCTGCTCGGCGTCGCCCCCGAGTCGATCGCCTTCGTGGCCTCGGCCTCTGCAGGCATCAACCAGGTCTGCGGCGCCATCGACTTTCGCCAGGGCGAGAATGTCGTCGTCAACGACCTGGAGTTCCCTTCGGTGACGCTGCCGTGGCTGCGCCTTAAGCGCCGCGGGGTCGAGGTGCGTGTCGTCCACCATCGGCAGTGGGAGATTCCCACCGAGGCTCTGCTGGAGGCCGTGGATCGCCGCACGCGCCTGCTGGCACTGAGCCACGTGAGCTATGTCTCGGGCCTGCGCCACGACGTGCCTGCGATTGCCGAAGGCCTGCGCCGCACCACCGGCGGTCGGGCACTCCTGCTGCTCGATGCGACGCAGTCGCTCGGCGTTCTGCCGGTGCCGGCCGAGGCTGCCGATTTCGTCGTGAGTAGCACGTATAAGTGGCTGCTCGGGACGCACGGCCTGGGCGTGCTCTATTGGAATCGCGCGCGCCAGCCGGAGTTCGAGCCGGCGGCCATCGGCTGGTATTCGGTCGAGAACCTGTTCGCGCCCGACCGTTACGAGCGCTACACGCTCAAGTCCGACGCCGGCCGCTTCGAGACCGGCTATGTAAGCTTCCCCGCGATCTATGTCTTGAGCCGCGCGGTGCCTTACCTGCTCCAAGCCGGCCTGGAGCGCATTGCCGAGCACGCGCTCGCGCTCGGCGAGCGCCTGATCGATGAGCTCTGCCGTTGCGGCCTGGAGGTGATGACGCCGCGGGACCCGGCTCGGCGCGGGGCGAGCATTTCGGTGGCCCACCAGCGTGCTGCCGAGCTTGGCCCGGCCCTGGCGCGGCAGAACATCCACGTCTGGGCGGGCGATGGCCGCGTGCGTGCCTCAACGCATCTCTTCAACGACGAGCGCGACGTCGTCCACTACGTCGAGGCACTCGACGCGCTCTTGCGCCGTGGCTGAGGTGGCTCGCAGCCGCTAGGGAAGGAGCGCAGGGCTGAGAGCCATGGCGTCGAGCGGCCGGCAGTGGCGCATCAGCTCGAGGGAGGACCGGAGGTGGAGCGTCCAGTTCGCGTTGGATTCGTTGGCTGCGGCGAGCATGCACGCATGAGTCTCTACCCGAGCCTGCGGGCGGCGTTTGGTGGGGCACCGTCCGGCCTGCCGGCCCTGGTGCTCACGCAGCAAGGCCGCCGGGAGCCGCCGCTGCTGGCCGAGCTCGTGGCCATCGCCGAGCACAAGCGGGAGGTGGCCGAGCGCGTCGCTGCCTTCCATGCGGTGCGCCGCCTCTATACCGATCATCTGGCCATGCTCGACGCCGAGGATCTGGACGCGGTCATCGTGTGCATGCATCCGCGGCGCCAGGCGCAGGTGGCGATCGAGTGCCTCGAGCGCGGGGTGCACGTCTGGGTAGAAAAGCCACCGGCGGAGACGCTCGGCGCGGCGCAGGCGATGGCCGAGGCGGCGCGCCGCGCCGGGAAGCAGCTGGCTGTGGGGTACATGAAGCGCTTCTCTCTCCCCTACCTGCGCGCCAGAGCCTTCATGCAGCGGCCGGCCTTCGGTGAGCCGTCGGTCTTCGAGTCGCGCTATACGTACGGCCGGTACCCCGTCGACGTCTACCGTTTTCTCAATGGCTTTGCCACCCACCATCTCGACCTGCCGCGCTTCTTCATGGGAGAGGTCGAGTCCGTGTTTGCCGAGCGCGTCAGCCGCGGCGCAGGGCTCGATGGCTATGCGATCGTGCTGCGCTTTATGAGCGGCGCGGTGGGACTGGTGAACGTGAACTGTCTGGAGGGAGAGCACAACAACTGGAGCGAACGCGTGGCGATCACCGGTGTGGGCGGGCGCGTCTTCGTCGAGAACTGGCGTCGGGTGATCGGGTTTCTTCCTGGTGGGCCTCATGGGCCGCAGACGTATTACTGGGAGCCAGAGGATATCCGTCCTGCCGACGACCAGAATAGCCTGGCCATTCACGGCTTTGTCGGCGAGCTACGTGACTTCGTCGAAAGCGTGCGCGAGGGCCGCCGTCCGGCCTGCACCATCGACGATGGCCTGGCCGCGCTGCGCCTGGAGCGGGCGGTCGAGCTTTCCCTCGAACGCGGTACGAGGGTGCGGCTCACGGAGGTGGTGGATGGTGGAGCGTAGCCAGCTGGCGGGCTGGCGGCCGTTGCGGTTCGCCGTCGTCGGGCTGGGGGCGTTCGGCGAAGCGTACCTGGCCTGCCTGAGCGGGCTTCGTGCCGCTGCCGGCGCCGAGATCGCCGCCGTCTGCTCGCGCACTGCGTCGCGGGCCGAGTCGCTGGCGGCGCAGTACGCCGTGCCTCGCTGGTACACCGACGCGGCGGCAGTGGCGAACGACCCGGAGGTCGATGTCGTGTGCGTCGTGACTGCCGAGGATGAGCATCGCCGCCCGGCGGTGCTGGCGCTCCAGGCCGGCAAGGATGTGATCGTCGAGAAGCCGCTGGCGACGACGCTAGAGGATGCCGATGCCATCCTGGACGCGGCGGCGCAGTCGGGCCGGCGCCTGCTGGTGGGCCACCTGCTGCGTTCCAGCCCGCTGTATGCGGCGCTGGCGGCGCGGGTCCATGCCGGCGAGCTGGGCGAGATCGTCTCGCTGCATGCGCGGCGCAACCGGCCCGGCCGGCTGATGGCCGGCTACCGGCGGACTCATCCCGTCCTCGAAACGGGGATCCATGACCTCGATATCATGCTGTGGCTGGCGCAGTCGCGGGTGCGCCGGGTGCGTGCCTACGCTCGAACCGTCCATCCTGGCCCGACGCCGGACGTCGTCTGGGGCGTGCTCGAGCTCGAGTCCGGCGCCCTCGGCATCGTAGAAACGATCTGGCTCGCGCCCGAGCAGGGCGGCCTCTACACCGACGACGCCCTGGCCGTCTTTGGCAGCCGGGGCGTCGCCCGGATCGACCTCTCGCGCGCCCCGCTCACCGTCACCACCGACGCCGGCCCGACAGTGGTCGACCTGTTCTACGAAACCCGCATCGAAGGCATCGTCGGCGGGGCCCTGCGGGAGCAGCTCCTCTATTTCATCTCCTGCGTCCGCGAAGGGAGGCAGCCCGATCGCGTGCCTTTGGACGAGGCGCGCCACGGCCTGGAGGTGGCGCTGGCCCTGATCCGCTCGGCCGAGGAGGATCGAGAGGTCGTGCTGGGAGCACGAAATGGGCTCGATGCGTGAGATGAATGCGCCTCGGTCGGTAGCGTCGGTAGCGTCGGTAGCGTC
>Ga0070741_10016389_pt1 | contig 12365 bp, 6 predicted proteins | sample Coa_R1_4_FD_66440 | JGI IMG/M metagenome (GOLD analysis project Ga0070741, IMG submission 66440) | Surface soil microbial communities from Centralia Pennsylvania, which are recovering from an underground coalmine fire - Coalmine... | ecosystem: Environmental > Terrestrial > Soil > Unclassified ...
GCGGATCCGGCGTTGTAGAGATTCGGAATCGGCGAACGATAGCCGAAGTGGTTGTACATCACCTGTTCGGCATTGAACGCACCCATGAAAATATCGCCGCCGCGCATGTTGATCATCTCCTGCACGTACTCGCGGCCGGTGTAGATGTAGCGTCCCAGGATGTTCCTGCTCGTCATGTTCGGGCAGTAGCGCGCGAAGCACTCGATGATCTTGTCGGAGAACTCCTCCTTGAACGTCTCGTAGCCCTTACCGCCGAGATCGGGGTCAAGCGGCATGACGTGCCAGCAATAGGTCGTGTGTTTGCCGGGCGGTGCCTGCGTCGGATCGAGCAGGCTGAGCGGACCCGAACCGAATTGCACAATTTTGGGCACACGGCCCGCCTGTACGTCCTGGTGCGCCGAAAACAGGTCCTGCATGGTCTCGGCGCCGATGCTCCACTTAAGCGAGCGGTTGATGTTGGGATCGAATTTCTCCGCCGCAAAGCGCGGGCTCTCGTTAAGTGCGAGATGCAGTCCGAACAGGCTCCACGCGGTGTACTGGAAACCGTCGAGTTTCTTCAGAAATGCAGCCGGTAGCTGCTCACGGCCGATCAGGCTCTCGAAGGTCTGGTGCACGTCGAGCGTCGAGGCAACGAACTGCTTCGCGCGCACCGTCCGTCCCCCGGCCAGTTCGATGCCGGTCGCACGGCCATTCTCGATGACGATACGGTCAATGTTGATCTGCGGCGCAAACGTGCCGCCCGCCGCGATGAAGGCTTCCATCAGGCCGCGCGCCAGGTTGAACGAGCCGCCCTGGCAGAGCTGATAACCGCTCTCCAGGTCGAAGGCACGGATGACTGAGCCCATCGGCGAGGTCTTCGATAGCGTGTCAACGAGCCAGGTGCCGAACAGCGACACTTTGAAAAGAAACAACAGCCGTACGTGCTCGTTCTCGAACAATTCACGCACGACATCGAGCGGCTGGCGGTTGGAGACATCCAGGAATTCGCGGCCCAGTGCCGTACGTGACAGCAGCGCTTCGCGTTCTTCTTTCGGCAAGGGCTCGGCATAGCGCTCCGGCAGGAATATCTGCGCCGTGATTTTCTCCGCCTTACGGTTCCACTCGCGGAAAGTCTGGGCGTCCTTTTTCGAGAAACGCGCAACGTTCGCCAACGATTCCTCGAGGTCGCGTCCGAGCACGAGCGCGGTTCCGTCCTGATGCGCCTGGCCGAATTCGTAGCGAGGGGTGATGTAGGTCACGCGGTCACCAAGGCCCAGATCCTTGAACCACGGCGTTTCGCTGATGTGGAAATGATTGATCGAATGCAGGTTGTGATAGAAACCGGGCAGCGTCACCTCGCGCGTGCACAGGCCGCCGCCGTAGGTCAGCCGCCGATCCACGAGGAGAATGTCGAGGCCGGCGCGGGCCAGATAGGTGCCGAGGATCAGGCCGTGATGCCCGGCGCCAATGACGATGCCGTCATAGGTCCTCTCAAGTGCCTTGGACAAAGGTCGAAGTCCCTCGAACTATATTTCGCGACGGCGGCCCCGGTGGGCCGACGGGCTAGACTGCAGGGCAGCTGCCATCGCGGTCAACCGGCGCTCCCGAAGTGGCTTACCAGGGCGTACGCCCACCCATTGGCCTCGTTCCTGCGCCACGTGCCGGGTGGACCAATACCGGCAGATTTCGGTACATTAGGCCATCCAAAACACCGGCCGAAATGGCCTCGGGGAGGAACACATGCGTAAGACGCTTTTGGCCGCGGGCGCAGCTCTGCTGCTCGCAGCGGGCCCGGCGGCGGCCCAGCAGAAAACGATCAAGATCGGCTTCATCAGCACATTCACCGGGCCGGTCGCAGTGATCGGCAACGACATGCGCAATTCTTTCGAGCTCGCGCTCGATCATCTCGGCCGCAAGATGGGTGGTATTCCGGTCGAAGTGATCTACGAAGATGACGGCTTCAAACCCGAGGTCGGCAAGCAGAAGACCGACAAGCTCATCGAATCCGACAAGGTCGATTTCCTTACCGGCTACATCTGGTCGAACGTTCTGCTCGCGTCGCTGAAGTCGGCGGTCGATTCCAAGACGTTTCTGATAACGGCCAATGCCGGGCCGTCGCAGCTTGCGGGCGAGCTGTGCTCGCCGTACGTGTTCTCGAGTTCTTGGAACAACGACCAGACGCCTCAGTCGGTCGGCCTCTACATGAATCAGAAAGGCGTGAAGTCGGTCTTTTTGATCGGCCCGAACTACGCCGCCGGCAAGGACATGCTTGCGGGAGTTGCCTCGACCTTCAAAGGCAAAGTCGTCGGCCAGGAACTGACAAAGTGGCCCGACCAGCTCGACTTCTCCGCCGAGCTTGCCAAGGCTAAAGATGCCAACCCGGATGCCGTGTTCGTGTTCTATCCGGGGCGCGCGGGCGTCCAGTTCCTGACGCAGTACGCGCAGGCGGGACTCAAAGGCAAAATCCCGCTCTACACCGCATTCACGATCGACGAGCTGTCGCTGCCGCTGCAGAAGGACCTCGCACTTGGCGTGCCAGGGGCGCAGCAGTGGGTGAACGATCTGCCGAACGAGGCGAACAAGAAATTCGTCGCGGACTACCGTAAGAAATACAACCTGCGCCCGTCATTCTACGGGGCGCAGTCTTACGACGCGGCAATGTTGATCAACTCCGCGGTCGTCGCGACCAAGGGCAACTTGTCCGACAAAAACGCCGTCCGCAAGGCGCTCGAGAAGGCGGACTTCAAGTCCGTGCGTGGCAACTTCAAGTTCGGCCCCAACCACGTTCCGATCCAGAATTTCTATCTTCAGGACGTGGTGAAGGAAGGCAACGAGTACGTGCTCAAGACGACCGCCACCATCGTCAAGGATTTCCAGGACGTCCATCACGCGAAGTGCAAGATGCCGGCGAACTGATGCCGGAGCGGTCCATGACGGCGGCGGCGCGTACGCGCTGCCGCCGTTTTCCATAGCGAACGCGTGAAGTTTGCGTGCCATGACGCTGTTCATCGAGCAATGTCTCAACGGCCTGCAATTCGGCCTGCTGCTGTTCATGCTGGCGGCGGGCCTGACGCTGGTGTTCGGCATCATGGACCTCGTCAATCTGGCGCATGGCTCGCTGTACATGATCGGCGCTTATTTCGCGGCGACATTCTCGGCATGGACAGGCAGCTTTCTGCTCGGCGTGGCTATGGCGCTCGGCGGAACGCTGCTGGTCGGTATGGCCGTGGAAGTAATCGTGATGCGGCGGCTTTACGGCCGCGACCACCTCGACCATGTGCTGGCGACATTCGGCCTCATCCTGTTTTTCGATGAGACGGTGCGGCTGATCTGGGGACCGGCGGGCCTGAGCCTCCCCTTGCCGTCGTGGCTCAATGCGCCGGTGCAGATTCTCCCGGGAATCTACTATTCCGCCTACAAGCTTTCGATCATCATCGTGTCACTTGCGGTCGCGGCCGGTCTTTATATCCTGGTGATGCGCACGCGCATCGGCATGCTCATCCGCGCCGGCGCTTCGAACCGCGAGATGGTCGGTGCGCTCGGCGTCAACATCAAGCTGCTCTATACGCTGGTCTTCGGGCTCGGCGCCGCGCTTGCCGGGCTTGCCGGATTGATGCAGGCGCCGATCCTCACCGTCCAGATCGGGATGGGAGAGATCATCATCATTCTCGCCTTCGTCATCACCGTGATCGGCGGCATCGGGTCGATCCGCGGAGCGTTCGTCGCGGCGATTTTCGTCGGGCTGATCGACACGCTCGGCCGCGCCTTCTTTCCGGACCTGCTGCGCGTGGTGCTCAGTCCGGCGGCGGCGTCGACGGCCGCGCCGGCGCTGTCCTCGATGCTGATCTATCTGCTGATGGCAATCGTGCTCGTGGTCAAGCCGGAAGGCCTGTTCTCTGCGAGCAACAAATGAGCGGCCGGTTTTCCGCACGAACACTCGCCGCGGTCGTGCTCCTCCTCGCGCTGGCACTGCTGCCGCTTTATGTCGATCTCACCGGGAGCCGTTTCCTGCTGACGCTGTTCACGCGCATCATCATTCTGGCCCTGGCGGCGGTCAGCCTCAATCTGATCCTCGGCTACGGCGGGATGATGAGCTTCGGGCACGCCGTCTATCTCGGCATCGGAGGCTATTCGGTCGGCATACTGGCGCACGAGGGTATTTTCAGCGGATTTATCCAGTGGCCTATCGCGCTTGCGGCGTCTGCACTTTTTGCGCTGGTGATCGGCGCGCTCAGCCTGCGCACACGCGGCGTCTACTTCATCATGATTACCCTGGCATTTGCGCAGATGGCTTATTACGTCGTCGCTGGCCTTGCCCGGTACGGCGGTGACGACGGGCTCACGATTTACAAGCGCAGCCAGTTTGGTGCGCTGAATCTCTCGAACAAGACCGAATTCTACTATTTCTGCCTCGCGCTTCTTTATGCGTCGATGTATCTCGTCTGGCGTATCGTCAATTCGCGTTTCGGTCTGGTGATCCAGGGTTCGCGGTCGAATGACACGCGCATGCGTGCGATCGGATTTCCGACGTTTCGCTACAAGCTCACCTGCTTTGTGATTGCCGGGACGATGTGCGGGCTATCCGGTGCGCTGCTCGCCAATCATACCGATTTCGTGAGTCCCGCGATGATGTACTGGACCCGCTCGGGTGACCTCATCATCATGGTGGTGCTCGGCGGCATGGGTTCGCTGGTCGGACCGGTCTTCGGCGCGGTCGTGCTGCTGGTGCTGGAAGAAACGCTCTCCGGCATTACGGAATACTGGCAGATCATTCTCGGACCTCTGTTGCTGCTGGTGGTGCTGTTCGCGCGCGGCGGCATTGACGGGCTGCTCGGCAAGGTGCGCCATGCCTGACCTGCTGCGGGTGGAAAACCTGTCCAAGCGCTTCGGCGGCATCGTCGCGACCGACGGGCTCAACATCAGCATTCCCGAAGGTGAATTGCATGCGGTGATCGGCCCGAACGGTGCGGGGAAGACCACGCTGATCGCGCAATTGAGCGGCCAGCTCACCCCCGATTCCGGAGGCATCCGCTTTGCGGGAAACGACATCACGACATTGCCGATGCCGGCGCGCAGCGCGCTTGGCCTTGCACGCTCATTCCAGATCACCTCGCTGTTTCTCGACCTGTCGGTACTCGACAACGTCGCCCTGGCGGTCCAGGCCCATGCCGGGCATTCATTCCACTTCTGGCGGAATGCACGCCGCGAAGCCGAATTGCGCGACCCGGCCCGCGCGGCCCTTGCCCGTGCCGGGCTCAAGGTGCGCGAGGATCTGCCGGCATCCGCACTCAGTCACGGTGAGCATCGGCAGCTTGAGCTTGCGATGGCGCTCGCATCGAAACCGCGCATGCTTCTCCTCGACGAGCCGATGGCGGGTCTCGGACCTGAGGAGTCCGCACGCATGGTCGCAATGCTGCGCGAGCTCAAGAAGGAGCTGACCATCCTTCTGGTCGAGCACGACATGGAGGCAGTCTTCGCGCTTGCCGACCGCATTACGGTTCTCGTTTATGGCCGCGTGATCGCTTCGGGGAGGCCGGAAGAAATCCGCAACAACGCGCAGGTGCGCGATGCCTATCTCGGCGAGCAGGAGGCCGTCCATGGCTGAGCCGGTCCTGGCGCTTGACGGAATCGAAACCTGTTACGGGTTGAGTCAGGTGCTGTTCGGCGTCTCGCTCGCGATTGCGCCGGGCGAAATGGTGACGCTGATGGGCCGCAATGGCATGGGCAAGACCACGACCGTACGCTCGATCATGGGTCTGACGCCGGCCCGGGCGGGCGCCATCCGCTTCATGGGTGACGATATCCGGGGGCTGCCGTCCTACAAGGTCGCGCAGTGCGGCATCGGGCTCGTGCCCGAGGGCAGGCAGATCTTTCCGAATCTCACCGTGCGCGAGAACCTGCTTGCGACGGCCGTGCGGCGCGACGGCGCGGGGTGGACGCTCGAAAAGGTCTACGGACTGTTTCCGCGGCTCGCCGAACGTAACGCCAGCATGGGAAACCAGTTGTCGGGCGGCGAGCAGCAGATGCTGGCGATCGGCCGCGCGCTGATGACCAACCCGCGGCTGCTGATACTCGACGAGGCGACCGAGGGTCTCGCGCCGCTGATCCGTGCAGAGATCTGGCGCTGCCTGGCCAGGCTCAAGGAGTCGGGGCTGTCGATCCTGGTGATCGACAAGAACGTCGGAGCACTCTTGCGCGTGGCCGATCGCCACTTCCTCATCGAGCGCGGACGCGTGGTGTGGAAAGGGACTTCGCCCGAACTCGCCGCCGCGCCGGGCGTGCAGCACAGGTACTTGGGCGTCTAGCTTATTCCGCCGGCAATGGCGGGCCGCGACGGCGGATGAACGTGAAGCTTGTCCCGCCGAGCCTGCGATGCAGGCGATCGAGCAGGAGATAGATCACCGGCGTCGTGTAGAGCGTCAGCATCTGTGACACCAGCAGTCCGCCGATGATGGTGATGCCGAGGGGCCGGCGCAGCTCCGAGCCGGGGCCAGTGGCAATGACCAGGGGCAGAGCGCCGAGCATGGCGGCCATCGTGGTCATAAGGATCGGGCGGAAGCGTGCAAGGCATGCATCGAAGATGGCGCGTTCCGGTGAGAGGCCGAGCCGCCGTTCGCCGTCGAGCGCGAAGTCCACCATCATGATGCCGTTTTTCTTCACGATGCCGATCAGGAGAATGATGCCGATAAAGGCGATGACGGAGAGCTCGACATTGAAGATCTGCAACGCAAGCAGGGCGCCGAGACCGGCCGAGGGAAGGGTTGAGATGATCGTCAGCGGGTGGGCGAGACTCTCGTAAAGCACCCCGAGCACGATGTAGACCGCGATGAGCGCCGCGAGCAGCAGCAGCGGCTGCGCGCCGGCTGCCTGCCGGAAGGCGCGGACATCGCCGGAGAAATCGGTATGGATGATGTCCGGCAGATGCAGGTCCGTGACGGCTCTTTCGATCGCAGCCGTTGTCTCTTCCATGACGGCGTCGGGTGTTAAATTGTAGGAAATGGTGATCGACGGGAATTGACCCTGATGATTGACCGCCAGAGGCACGTTGCCTCGTTCCATCCGCGTGACTGCCGATAGCGGTACTTGTGCGCCGCCTCTCCCCGGCACGTAGACCCGATCCAGATCACTTGGATCGCGGCTGTATTGCTGGTCGACCTCCAGAATCACGCGATACTGATTGCGCGTTCCGTAAATGGTCGAAATCTGCCGCTGCGAAAAGGCGTTGTTGAGCGCGTTGTCGATATCCTGCACGCGAACGCCCAGCCGTGCCGCCGCCTGGCGATCGATGCTGATACTGACCTGCAAACCGCCCTGGTCGCGATCGGTCGTCACGTCGACGACTCCCGGTATGCGCTTGACGCGATCAAGCACGGTCGATACCCGCTTTTGCAATTCCTCGATATCGGCACTCCACAACGTGAATTGATATTGCGAATCCGTCCGGCGCCCGCCGACCCGCAAGTCCTGCGCCGGAAACATGAAAACACGGATACCTGGAATTTCCGCAAGCTTCGGCCGCATGCGCGCGATAACCCGCTGCGTGCTGAGTCCACCACGCTCATTGATCGGCTTCAGGCTGATGAACAGACGCCCGAAATTGACCGCCGCATTGAATGGTGAGGTGCCGATGGAGGAGCCAAGCCCGGCGACTGCAGGATCGGAAAGCACGACGTCCATGGCCTTGAGTTGAAGCGCCTTCATGGCGTCGAACGAAATATCCGGAGACGCAATCGTGCCGCCGAAGATCAACCCGGTGTCGTCCTGCGGGAGATACCCTTTCGGAGTCTTGATATAGAGGCCGGCGGTCAGCGTGATCGTCGCGACAAATACGATCAACATCAGCGGTCGATGGTCCAGTGCCAAGTGAAGCGTGCGCCCATAAAACTGGATCATGCGGGTCAACAATCCGTCGATCCGGCGGTCGAGCCAGGTTCCGTCCCGGCTCGGCGGTTGTCGCACGAAATAGGCGCAGATCATCGGGGTAACCGACAACGACACGACCGTCGATATCGCGATGGCGAAGGCGAGCGTCACTGAAAATTCGTGAAACAGCCGCCCCACGATCCCGCCCATGAACAGCAATGGTATAAAGGCCGCGATCAGCGATACCGAAATGGACACCACGGTGAAGCTGATCTGTCTTGCTCCCTGCAGGGCGGCACGGAACGGCGATGCGCCTTTTTCGAGATACCGAAAGGCGTTTTCGATCATCACGATGGCGTCGTCGACCACGAAGCCCACGCTGACCGCAAGCGCCATCAGCGACAGGTTGTCAATCGAGAAACCGGCAAGCCACATCGCCGCGCACGTGCCGGAAAGCGCCAGCGGCACGGTCACGCCGGCGGCCGCCGTCGGCGCCGCGCGCCGCAGGAACAGGAACACGACGAGCATGACGAGCACGACAGTTGCCGCGAGCGTGAGCTGCATGTCATGCACGCTCGCCCGGATCGTCTGCGTACGATCACTCAGTACCGAGATATCCAGACCCGCCGGAATCCATTGCCGAAGCTCGGGCAGCAATTCGTAGATCCTGTCTACGGTGTCGATGACGTTCGCGTCTGCCTGCTTTGTTACAATGAGCAGAACTGAGGAATCTCTGTTGAACCACCCCGCTGAACGGCTGTTGCGAACGCTTGGACGGATGGTTGCAATATTCGAGAGGCGGATCACCGTGCCGTTCACGGTCTTGACCACCACCGGATCGTACTCGTTGGCATCGCGGAGCTGGTCGTTGATTCCGATGGTGACAGCCCGAGTCGCGCCATCGAAAGTTCCGATTGGCCCCGCCGCATTGGAATTAGTGATCGCAGTGCGGACGTCTTCCATCGACAGGCCCATCGCCGAGAGCCGCGCCGGATCGACGCGGACGCGGATCGCCGGCTGTTCGGAACCTGCGACGGTCACGTCGGCGACTCCGTCGACCTGCGACAGGCGCTGGGCGATGACACTGTCAGCCACGTCGTAGATCGCGCTCGGTTGCATGGTTTTCGACGTCAGCGCCAGAATCAGGATGGGTGCCGCCGACGGATTGGCCTTGCGGAAAGTCGGCAGGGTCGGCATGTCGCCGGGGAGATCGGCGAGTGCCGCGTTCAACGCAGCCTGTACGTCCCGGGCCGCGCCATCGATGCTGCGGTTCAGGTCAAACTGAATCGTAATACGCGAAAGGCCCAGCGAGGATACCGACGTGAGTTCCGTCACCCCGGAAATCTCGCCCAGTCGCCGCTCGAGCGGCGCCGCCACCGTCGCTGCCATCACGTTCGGCTCGGCGCCGGGACGGCTGGCGCTCACAAAGATTGTCGGAAACTCCACGTTCGGCAGGCTTGCAACCGGAAGAAACGTGTAGGCAACCGCGCCGGTGAGAAACAACCCGGTGGCGAGAAGAGTGGTGCCGATTGGCCGGCGAATGAACGGATAGGAGAAATTCACGGGCGCCCCCGGACCGCGCGCGTCGCCCGGCGGCCAACGGGAAACGGCGCAGGTGCGAGGCGCGCACGCAGGCGCTCCATGTAGAGATAGATCACGGGCGTGGTGTAGAGCGTGAGCAGCTGCGACAGCAGCAATCCGCCGATGATGGTGACACCGAGCGGGTTGCGCAGCTCAGAGCCGGTCCCGCTCTCGAGCGCAAGCGGCAAAGCGCCGAACAGCGCTGCCAGTGTGGTCATCATGATCGGGCGGAAGCGCAGCATGGCTGCCTGTACGATCGATTCTTCCGGCGAGAGGCCCTGATTGCGCTCGGCGTCGATCGCGAAGTCGATCATCAGGATCGCATTCTTTTTCACGATGCCCATCAGCAAGATGATGCCGATCAGCGCGATGACCGAAAGGTCGTAGCCGAACAGCATCAGCGCCAGGAGTGCGCCAACCCCCGCGGAGGGCAGGGTGGACAGAATGGTGAGCGGGTGGATAAAGCTCTCATAAAGGATACCCAGCACGATGTAGATCGCGATGGCGGCGGCGAGGATGAGCCACGGTTCTCCCGCCAGCGACTTTGCAAATTCGGCGGCATCGCCTGAATAGCTGCCGGTCACCGAGGACGGCATGCCGATCTGACGCTGCACCGCGCGAATCGCCGCCACTGCATCGGAGAGCGCATAACCGTCATTGAGGTCGAAGCTGATCGTGACCGACGGAAACTGCTCCTGATGGGCGATGGCAAGCGGTGCCGACGTCGGTACGAAGCGCGCGAAAGCGGACAAAGGCACCTGGTTGCTGGTCGTGATCGCATTCGGGGTCGCCGTCGTGTTGGTGTTCGTAACACCGGTCGCGGTGTTGCCGACCGTTGCCGCTGTGCCCGTCGAGGTGCTGGCGCCGGTAACGTAAAGCTTCGTGAGCGCGTTTGGATCCTGCTGGTAGCGCGGCTGTGCCTCGAGAATGACGCGGTACTGGTTGGCCTGTCCGTAGATGGTCGAGATCTGCCGCTGGCCGAAAGCGTCATTGAGCGTGTCGGTGACGCTTTGCATGGAGACGCCGAGTCGGCCCGCCTGCTCGCGGTCGACGTCGACGCGTACGCGCGGGCCGCCTTCCTGCGCTTCCGACGCAACCTCACGCAGCGCGGGGTTGCCGCGAAGGCCGCGCACCAGCCTGTCCGACCACTCAATCACCTCGTCACGGTCGGTGGAGACGAGGGTGTACTGGTACTGCGCGCGACTCACGCGCGTGGCTATCTGGATGTCCTGTGTAGCCTGGAAATAGACCGCCATTCCGGCCACGCCGGCGACGGCACGCTTGAGACGCTCGACGATCTCATCGACGTGCGCTCGTCGCTCGTCGCGTGGTCTGAGGGAAATCGCAACCCGGCCGGTATTCGGCGTCGCGTTGATCGGGCTGACACCGACGACGGAGATGACGCCGCTAACATCGGGATCCGCCCTGATCGCATCCTCGACGCGACGCTGGCGGCGCTGCATCTCGGTGAACGACACATCGGTGCCGGCCTCGGTGACGGCCGTGATCAGGCCGGTATCCTGCAGGGGCAGAAAACCTTTCGGCGCCACGACATAAAGCAGGACGGTGGCTGCGAGCGTTGCGAGCGTCACCGCGAGCGTTTCCGGCTGGTGCCGCAGCACCCATAACAGACTCGCGTGGTAGAGCTTAACGACGCGGTCGACCAGGGCGATAAAGCGTCGGGTCAGCGCATTACTTTCGCCGCCGCCACCATCGCGCAAGAGGCGCGAGCACATCATCGGCGTCAGCGTCAGCGAGACGATCGCCGACGCGACGACCGCGATGGTGAGAGTGAGCGCGAATTCGCGGAACATCCTTCCGACCAGGCCGGTCATGAACAGAAGCGGGATGAAGACCGCGATCAGCGACAGGGTCAGTGAAATGACCGTAAATCCGATCTCGCGCGCACCCTTGAGGGCGGCATCGAGCGGGCCTTCCCCGTTTTCCATATGGCGGACGATGTTCTCGATCATGACGATGGCATCGTCGACCACGAAGCCCGTCCCGATAGTCAGCGCCATCAGCGACAGGTTGTCGAGCGAGAAGCCGCAGAACCACATCACGCCGAATGTCGCAATGAGCGACAACGGCAGCGCGACGCCGGCAATGACGGTGGCGCGGATCGTGCGCAGGAATATGAGAACGACGAGCACAACCAGGGCAACGCTGAGCACCAGCGTGAACTGCACGTCGTGGATCGACGCGCGAATGGTGGTAGTGCGGTCATTGACAATGGTCAGGTCGACGCCAGCCGGCATTGCGCGCCGCAGGCGCGGGAACTCCGCTCGCACGCGTTGCACCGTCTCGATCACGTTGGCTCCGGGCTGACGCTGCACGTCGAGAACGATCGCGGACTGACCGCGGTACCAGGCACCGACCTTGGTATTCTCGAGACCGTCGATAACCTCGGCAATCTCGCTGATCTTGACCGGCGCTCCGTTGCGGAAGGCGACGACGATGTCCCTGTAAGTGCTCGCGGCGGTGATCTGGTCGTTGGCGGAGATGGTGTAGGACTGGTGCGCGCCATCGAGCGCACCTTTCGGGCCGGCGACGTTGGCGCCGACGACCGCCGTGCGCACGTCGTCGAGGGCGATGCCGTAGGCCGCAAGGCGCGAGAGGTCGGCCTGGATGCGGATGGCTGGCCGTATTCCTCCTTGTACCGACACGCGTCCGACGCCCGTCACCTCGGACAATCGCGGCGCCATAACGGTATCGGCCAAGTCGCTCAGCGTGCGCAGATCGATGGTCTTCGAGGTCAGCGCCAGCGTGATGATCGGCGCATCGGCCGGGTTCACCTTCGAATAGAGCGGCGGGTAGGGAAGGTTGCGTGGCAATGTCGAGGCGGCTGCGTTGATTGCCGACTGCACGTCCTGCGCGGCCGCATCGATGTCGCGATTGAGCTCGAACTGCAGCGTTACCTGGCTGATGCCAAAGGAGCTCGA
>Ga0070741_10016390_pt1 | contig 12365 bp, 7 predicted proteins | sample Coa_R1_4_FD_66440 | JGI IMG/M metagenome (GOLD analysis project Ga0070741, IMG submission 66440) | Surface soil microbial communities from Centralia Pennsylvania, which are recovering from an underground coalmine fire - Coalmine... | ecosystem: Environmental > Terrestrial > Soil > Unclassified ...
ACACAGGAAAAGATGAGTTGATGGGAATCAACTCAGGGATAAGTGTGGATAATGTGGATAAGTTGTCCACATTGATTGTGGATAAACACAGGAAAAGATGAGTTGATGGGAATCAACTCAAGTGATTATGAAAGAGTTTTCAGAAATAGGTGTGGATAAGTCTAAAATTTAAATACATTGATGTGGATAATGTGGAAAACTTATCCACAATTTTTGTGGAAAACTAATAACTCAATGTCAAGTTGAGTTAACAGATATCAACTCAAGAATCGCAATGTGGATAAGTCCCAAAAACACTGGTTGCTAGCTAAATCATCACTGCTTGCTCGTTTTAACAAAAATGCGTTAGAGAGTCAATTTATAGGGAGGGGGAACCGCGATAAAATCTGCCTTTCGCGTTATCTAAGAATCAAGAAAAAGGCTAGAGGGATTAGCGAGCCAGAACAATTGGTGAGGCTAGTAGAATGAGAAAAGAGGCTATTACTCAGGAAAATGATAGTGAGAAGGGCAGGTAAAATATGTCACCATAATGGAGGAATGAACGTTTCATATAATGTTGTTATATGTAGTAGTGTTTCTCATTCGTATTCGTCTGATATCAAAGCTTCGCCCATGCGACCTTCACAAGTAGCGGCAAATAGTACAACAGGTATATTGTTTCCTGCCAAATCGTATATTTGTATTATTAGCGCGACTTTCTGTAAGATTGCTCGTTATATGTGGTGGGGGACAAACTGATCTGCAAGCTATCATCTACCGTATTTGCGCTGAGGATTGTGTATGACATCGACCATTGAAGCCATCAAGGCGAAAGTAGATGTAGCGGAGGAGATTGGTCTGACCGTTGTTTTACAGAAATCGGGAAAATCTCTCAAGGGATTATGCCCGTTTCACAATGAGCGTACCCCTTCATTTTACGTCTTTCCTGAAACGCAGACATGGCGCTGCTTCGGATGTAATGAGGGTGGGGACATCTTCTCTTTCGTAGAGAAGCAGCAGGGGATCGAATTTCGTGAGGCGCTGCTTTATCTGGCTGAGAAGGCGGGCATCGTTGTTGAGGAGCATAGCGGTCAAAGTTTAGAGGAGGCGCGAGAGACCAGTGCAGCTAAAGAAGCGTTGCTCAAGCTCAATGAGGAGGCGCTACTCTGGTTTCACCAGATGCTATCTCGTTCGAAGGAAGCAGAAGGGGCGCGGGCTTACATCCAGAGTCGGGGCATTTCGGCTGACTCCGTTGTAACCTTTAGTCTTGGCTATGCGCCCGAGCAGTGGGAGGGTTTGACCCGTTATCTGCTCAACAAGGGGTATAGCGAGCGGGAACTGGTGATGGGCGGGCTGGCGCGGGAGCGTGAAGGGAATCTTGAAGAGGGTCAAGGTGGTGGGGTATATGATTACTTTAGGAACCGCCTGATTTTTCCTATTCGCGATATCCGTGGTCGAGTGATTGGTTTTGGCGGTCGCGAGCTGGGCGATGGCAAACCTAAGTACTTGAATTCGCCGCAGACGTTACTATTCGAAAAGAACAGCGTACTTTATGCTATAGATATGGCAAAGGACGCCATAAAACAAGCTAAACAGGTTGTCATTGTAGAAGGGTATGTTGACGCAGTTATTGCGCATCAATACGGTACCAGGCAGACGGTGGCATGTATAGGTAGTGCCATCACAGAAAAGCACATTCAACAATTAAAGAAGCTGACCCGGCAGGTGACCCTGGCCTTAGATCCTGACGCAGCGGGGAGTGCGGCCACCGAGCATGGCATTCAGGAGGCGCTGAAAACGTTTGATCGTGTGGTAGTGCCGGTTCCATTGGCGACGGAAGGAATAGGAAAGCAGGAGCGGCAACGTGGGCAGAGCAAGCAGCGTTATCGGTCGATCATTCGTCTAGAAGAGCAGGTGGATGCTGAAATCAACGTCTTGCAGCTTCCGCCAGGCGAGGACCCGGACGAATTTATCAGGCGCGACCTAGATGCGTGGCTCTATGCGGTCAGCCACCCGTTGCCGTTGGTGGAATACTACTTTGTAGTCAAGGCGGCTGATCTTAACTTGCGGGAGCCTTCCGGCAAAACCGAGGCGGCCAGGCGTTTATTGCCCGTGGTAGGAATGATTAGCGACCGCATTAAGCGCGACGCGTATCTGAGGAAGCTGGCGGCAATGATCAGCATTGACGAGCGTAGCTTGCATGAAGAACTCCAAAGGGTTCTCAGGGGGCAAAAGTTGGTCAATGTCGCGGCGGAATTCTCGGCGGGAGCGGAGCAAAAAGCAGGAAAGAAGCTGCCGGGGACAGGCTCGGCGCAGGGAATAGCGGGAGAGCAGGGAAAAAGCGAGGCTGGGCGGGTCAGCGAGCGAGGAGAAGAAGCACAGGCTGGTAAGCAGGGGTACGAGGTCAGGCTTGACAGAGGCAGTGGTAATAGGTTACAATGGGAGGACTACCTGATTGGGCTACTCTTGCAAAATCCAGGATTGAATCTCCATGTTTGTGGTATAATAAACGATGGTGACTTCGCTGGGACAGACACGCGGGAGTTGTACCACATACTCAATTCTGAGTATCAACGTGATTCTTCCCCCTCACATCAAGCCTTAGAACAAGTCGTGCCTGCGGTTCTACTGTCAACAGTGACCCGGGTACAGAAGTGCGTTGAGTCGAGGTCTCCCAGGAGGGATGGGGTCGGGCTGGTAAAGGAGGCTATCCAGTGTGCGACTCGTCTCAAGCGGATGCGGCTGTTACAATTAAATACAGAACTAAAATATCTTTTACATGAGGCTGCCGAGGCAAAAGACAGTGGTATGGCGCGGCAGCTTCAGCAGCAATTGTTGGATATTCATCGGCAATTGCGCACAATCGACTCGGCGACGCATCTACAGGGGTAATCTGCTAGATGCAGAAGGAAGCAGCCTTGATATATTGGCTATTGGTGGAATCATTTTGAACCAAATCGGAGCGGGAAACAGGATTTTTCTCATTTTATACGTTTTTCATTGCGGGCCTGTTTTCTGAAGGGGGATGCCAGAATGGTGAATCGGGAACAAGATGTAATTGATCGGGTGCAGGAAGAACATGTGAGTACGGGGACGTTACAGAACATGTTCGAACTTGAGCCTTTTGATGAGTCCATGTTGAATAATGCGGAGAATGATTTCGATATTGATGCCGTGGGTCGTGCTCGTGCTCATACAGCGATTGGCGAAGATCTGGTAGAGCCTATCGCTGAGGGCCATGAGTCATTTGACCTGTTTAAGCTCCAGGACGAAGAACCTATGGACGCTCTTGACACAAGCAAAGAACCCCCAACTGATTGGGAGCCTGAACCGAATGAACTGGATGCTGAAGTTCTGGCAGATCCCAAGTGGGAAGAGTTGCAAGATGGCTTTGGTATTGCTATTGCTGACCTTGAGAGCAGCTTGGATGATCCTGTGCGTATGTACCTGCGCGAAATCGGACGCGTTCCTTTGCTGAGCGCGGAAGAGGAAGTGCGGCTGGCGCAGTTGATGGAGCGTGGCAAAGCTGAGCAATTGCGGGCTGAGCGCCTGAAGGTAGCACCCAATCGCCGGTACATTGATGAAGGCGAGGAGGCCCAGCGCCGTCTGACAGAGGCCAACCTTCGCCTCGTGGTCAGTGTGGCGAAGAAGTACATTGGACGCGGCATGAACCTGCTGGACCTGATCCAGGAGGGGAATATTGGTCTGATCCGCGCCGTCGAAAAGTTCGACTACACCAAAGGGTACAAGTTCAGCACCTACGCGACCTGGTGGATTCGCCAGGCCATCACGCGCGCTATCGCTGATCAGGCGCGCACTATTCGTATTCCGGTGCATATGGTTGAGACCATCAACCGGCTGATCCGCATCAGCCGCCGTCTCTTGCAAGACCTGGGGCGCGAACCCACGTCCGAGGAGATCGCGGAGAAGATGGAGATCAGCGCCGAGAAGGTGCGGGAGATTATTAAGGTGAGCCAGGAGCCGGTGAGTCTGGAGACGCCGATTGGCGAAGAGGACGATAGCCACCTGGGTGACTTCCTTGAAGATCATACCGCGCTGGCTCCAGCCGAGGCGGCGAGCCACCAGTTGCTCAAGGAGCAGGTGGAGGATGTCCTGGACAGCCTGACGGATCGCGAGCGCAAAGTGCTCCAACTCCGCTTTGGCCTGGACGATGGCCGCAGCCGCACTCTGGAGGAAGTTGGGAAAGAGTTTCATGTGACGCGCGAGCGCATTCGTCAAATTGAGGCAAAGGCGTTGCGCAAGCTGCGCCACCCGAGCCGCAGCCGTAAGCTGAAGGATTACCTGGATTGATGACCTTTTAGCGCGTCATTGCATAATAGAGTCAGGAAGAGATGTGATGAAAATCGCATCTCTCCTTTTTGTTTGGGCGGTACAGCTATACTAACGTAGGAACTACTATCAGTATCATGGGAGTGGAAAGCGCTTTTATGCAATCCAGACGACACATGACGGCTCCGCCCCGCCCGAAAATACAGTTACAAGATGATGCATGGCTAAATGATAGAGGGCCTCGGGTGCAGGGGCCACTACAGGAAAAAGCGGAGGAGCCAACCATCCTTCTCAATCGAGAGGATGCGAGATTGCCAGGCAAAGTGGAAGCTACATTCAGAGCTAATGACTTTATTGGATATGGGCATCCTCTCTGGCCTGCGATGCTCCATATCAGTGAGCTTATCTGGCGAGACCTGCACAATACGCCTGATCCTATTAATCCTACCGATCCCTCGTCAGTAGAGGAAGTGCGCAAACGTGCCGTCGCTCTCTTGCGGACGGAGCTGGCGGCCCGCCAGGTTCATGGGCTGACTGAGGCGAGCTTATTATTGAAGGGGATTGTTAACGAGGTGCTGGGCTATGGCCCGCTAAAGCCATTATTGCAGGATAAAAATATCACAGAAGTAATTGCGATTGGCCCCCGTCATGTCTCTATCCAGCACGAAGGTCGGTTAGAGGAGGTGCCATATCACTTTGCCGATGAACGTCATATGCGGCGCGTTATCGAAAATTGCCTGTTTCTGGCAAAGCCCCATATCCGCCAGAATGGACCGGTTACTGAGGCGTATCTGCCGGACGGCTCACTACTGATTGTAGCAATGCCTCCCAGTGTAATCAATGGACCCGTTGTCACCATTCGCAAACGCGATACGAAGCCGCTCACGTTGTCTGAGCTGGTTGCGGGCGGAACGCTGAACGCGCCGATGGCTGATTTTTTGCGAGCATGTATACATGCTCGCTTGAATATCGTCATTTGCGGCAATGTCGGAACGGGGAAAACCACGTTACTGAACGCCCTCTGCGCCTGTATTCCAGAACATGAGCGTATTGTGACGATTGAAGAGGTCAGCGAACTTCACCTGAAGCAGAAATATGTGATCCAACTGGTGGTGAATCTGAGCCAGACGCCGGGGATAGATACCGCCTGTAATCTGGTGATGCATGCCCGTCATTTGCGGCCAGATCGTATGATTGTCGGAGAGTGCCGGGGCAATGAAGCCGGGGAACTGCTGCGGGCTATGTATAGCGGATATCAAGGAGCTATGACAACAATGTACGCACAGCATATGCAGGACTGCCTGACGCGCCTGGAGCTATTGTGTATCGCGGGTGGGATGAGCGTTCCCACCGGATTATTGAGATCGGAAATAGCTGCGGCTCTGGACATGATTGTCTACCTGTCCCGGCGAGCCGATGGCACTTATAAAATCAGCAATATTACTGAAGTACGAGGCGTGGAGAATAGCGGCAATATTAAGTTGCAGAGTATATTTCATTACCAGGATAGAGGAGTGGACGAGGAGAACGGCCAGGTAAAAGGGACGTATGAGCCAACCGGTATTTGCCCATCATTTCTGTCGAAGCTGGAGGCAATGGGAGTCCAACTATCACGAGAGATTTTCTTATCAAACGCCTCGGGCACGCTATCAAAGAATCGGTCTTAGAACACTTTTGGAAAAGCCCTCTTTGCCACGTATGAAAGCTGCGGAAGCTTGATCTCTTGTTTAATAAATCGTTTTTGCACGCTCTTTGGCTTCCTTTTCTTTGTAAATTTCGAGACCGTGTTTTGGAAAAACGAGAGGAGATCAGCGATCTAAGGGGCTAATGCGCAAATCTCCTCAGAGAGAGCAGCGACGATCAGGATCTGGCGCAATCAGATGATCAAGAGTAAGATGAGGCAAGGCTGGAGCGCATGCTTCATGGTTGAGAGGAAGCTGAGCGAAGGGAGAGTATTTGCCTTACCTGCCAGAGGTTAAACAGTGCAGTCAGCCAGAAAATCACTACTATTCCCAACTCGACGATGGCAGACCATATTCCGAGGTCACCAGGCGTCAAACCAGAGAGCAGAGCCAGGATCGCCACTCCTGCCAGGAGAGAGGTCGCCACACCTAGAAGCGTGTATACTCGAACCTGAAAGAAAGAGGCCAGGGGTAGAAAATGCAGCCCAACGATGAGACCAATAGTAGGACCAATGTATTCTGGATGATCGACGAAGTTGAACAGCAATATTGCCGCCGCGATTGCCGCGAATTCCACAATCACGACTATCCAAAAACGTCTGATGGTCTGCCTATATCTTGCCCGTGCTTCTGGCGTTAGCTCCTCCGGCGGCAGCCGCCGTACTGCCCGCATTGTTATAAGAGAGAGGAATATAAGTATAAGAGCTACAACAGGGACGATAACAAGTATGATACGTGGGACCAGGAAGCTACTCTGTAAGCCCCAGAGGATGCTAAAACAAGTTAAAACCAGAGCGCCAACGACCCTTCCTGTTAAGTGGCGACGAGGTATTGCTACGATGCTGCTTTGCGTGGAATGGTCCTCCTTCCTTTTCACCTGCTTTCCAAAAGCACGACTGCTTCTCGGTGTCTCCTTCTCGCGTTTTATGCCATGCGTTTGTTCCATCTTCAGAACCTTTCTTCCTCCTGCGAGGACTCGCTGATTGCCAATGCAAGCAGGGCGAGATTCAAATTGCGGAGTTTGAGAAGCACACGATAGAGCGCCGCCTGGTCAGGGAGGCTTCCAGACAGGATGGTCGTACCTGAAGCTGTGTGGACAATGGCCGCTCCCTCAAGCCATTCCTGCCAGGAAGTATCCAGATGACCTTTAAGACGAATGCAATAGCGCACGCCTCTTTGCTTCCTCCATTCAGATAGGTACTCACAAGGGAAGGATACCATTCCAGCGCTCTCTACACACGGGTCGAAAGTCTCCTCTGAAGGCCCATTTCTGGTGCGCAGAGATCAAGAGAAAACAGCACAAGAGGTAGAACATGCAGAAAAACACCCACCCAACACCTGGGGGGTCATGCGCCAGAAGATCCGCGTGAGAAGAGAAACGAGAGCGCATCGGCTAAGAAGCTGCCGCTCCTGGGCGTGAAGCGCCAACGCTCGGCGAGCGGCACTCCGGCGAGATCGCGTCAGAGCAAGGACAATTCGCGCGCTCGTGCTACCGCCTGGGTCCTGTTTTCTACCATCAACTTTGCCAGGAGGCTGCTCACATGTTTCTTGACGGTGGTGAGCGAAATGACGAGTTGGCTGGCGATGTGTTGATTGGAGGCACCCTGGGCCAGAAAGTGCAAAACATCCCGTTCGCGCGCAGTGAGTGGTTCCATCAGGCTCGGAGAGAGGGGACGATGCTCAATATGCGCGCGATGTGGGGACGTCGTAACAGGCCCCCTCTCCAGAGGAGCTGGCCTGCTTTGTTCTCCGCGAAAGGCTGCGAGCAGCGTAGAGACATACGCCAGGGGAATCCTCTGGCGCGCGCCTTTCTTCTCTTGCGGCGCTTCCTTTCCCACTCTTCCTGACCTGCTCACGGACTCAATAAGAGCCTGCAACAGAGAGCGCATAGGCTCACCCTCATCGAGATAGACGCGAATGAAACCCTCTAGCTCAGTCATGTGGAGCAAACGAATCAGTATCTCGCTCGCACGTTTGCTCTGGCCACCCTGGTGGAGGGCAAGGGCAAAAACCGCGAGAAACGCGCTGGTAGCCAGGAATTCTCCGGGTCGGTCAAAATACCTGCTGAAACGTTCCAGCATCTCAATCGCCTGAGTATACTGGTGTCGGGCACAATACACCCGCACCAGCATCAGGAATTCGTGTTTGCGGTTTGGGTCCCAGTCATCTAGCTGAAAGATGGCGTGGGCGGCCCAATGACTGGCTGCGGCCATATCGTCCGTGGCGAGCCAGTACCCCACCTGAACCGTAATAAGCCGAGTGTGAAAAAGCGCCTCCAACCGCTCTTGCTGGATGCGTTGTTCCGCGTCCTGAAGAGCCTGCTGCGCGCTCACCAGATCACCCGCCGCGAGCGCGTACCCAACCAGGCAGAGATACGCTGTGATCTCCACATCGACCTTCTGCCAGATGGAAGCCTCCAGAATAATTTTCTGCTGCAAGGCCTTTCCCTCCTCCTGGCGATTCCACTGATACAAGACGTCTCCCTGACAGGCCCAAAAGTAGCCTGCCAGGATAGCGTATCCGCCAATCTGTTGCAGTAACGTCTGGGCGGCCAGGCATTCCTGGTATGCCTGGTGCAGATGCCCGGCATCAAAGGAGGCCAGGGCGAGCCATTGCATCACCTTGATGAGCGCGAAGGGGTTCCCATCCCGACGAACCCGCTGCTTCATTTCATGGAGCCTCGGCACGAGCAAACCGCCTTCGCGCAAAAACGTGTAGTGCAGAACGAACTGGTTGGAAAGGGGGACCATCTGCCAGATGATCTCATCCTCACTATCCACCAGCGGCATAGCCTGAGTGCTTCTCTGAAGACGTTTCGCATCGCCCGCCATAATAGCTTCCAACGAGATGCTCCACTCGCGCAACAAGCTCAGGCGTTGTTGAAGGAATGGTATCTCCTCCAGGAGCCTCACCTCATCGTCACGCTGCCTGAAAACGTCCTCCACACGCGTCATCATCTGTTCTGCCTGAGCGCGCAATCTGGTACGCTGTGCTTCTACTGTGGAAGCGCAGGAATTCAAAACATAGAGCGCAGACGTCAGTACCAGAGGCGTATGATCGCGCACCGCCGTATCGGGCAGAGCCATGATCCAGTGATACAGGGTTTGAGCCTCGCCATGTAACCAGACCTTCTCGGCCACGCGCCCCATTAGCAGGACCGCGTAGGAGAAGTCAGAGGCGGCCAGCGCGTGAGTAATCGCCTCTCGCGCCTCACCCTGCTCCTCATACCAGCGGGCAGCACGGATGTGTAAGCATGAGATGCTGGTAGGATACGTGGCGCGTAAGCGTGTGAGGAGCCCTTCACGGAAGAGGTCATGGAACCGATACCACTGCCGACATTCATCCAGAGGGATGAGAAAAAGATTCGCGCGTTCAACTGCCTCCAACATCTCCTGGCTGGCCCTGGTCGTGGAAGCCTCGGTCACGGCCTGGCAGAGAGGGGCAGACAGGCGGTCCAGAATGGATGTTTGGAGCAGAAAATCTTGTAGAGCGAGTGGAAGCCTGGTCAGAATTTCCTGCTGCATATAGTCCAACAAATAGCGATGACTGCCAGAAATGGCTCGTACAAAGGCTGAGTGATCTCCGCTTTTGTGCATCGAAAGCGCCACCAGTTGGAGTCCCGCGATCCAGCCCTCCGTGCGTTGGACAAGTGTTGCGATATCCGCTGTTGAGAGAGAAAGATCCATGACCTGTGTCAGAAAATCGGCAGTTTCTTCCGGCGTAAAACGTAAATCCCTCTCGCGGAGTTCAGCCATCTGTCTCCGCACACGCCAACGGGGAAGGGGAAGATCGGGGTCAATACGACTGGAGAGCACCAGGTGCAGGTTGTCAGGCAGTGCATCAACGAAAACGATCAAGGATTCATGGATAGCCTGGTTCTCAATGACATGATAATCATCCAGAACCAGGAAAACATCCCTGGAGACCTCCAGGAAGTCATGAATGAGTGTCGTCAGAATCCTGAAAAGCGCCGGAGGTTGCGGGGTCTGCAGCATTGCGAAAGCGATGCTGCCAACAGTCGCCAGATCAGGATCGCTATGTTTCAGGGCGGTAATGAGAGAGGTCCAGAAACGAGCTGGATCATTGTCCAATGCATCCAGAGAGAGCCAGGCGACCTTCTGTGAGGCACGAGCCGCCCACGCAGCAAGCAACCGTGTTTTTCCGCTCCCGGCAGCCGCAGAGAGCAGCAACAAATGGTGATGTTTTACTGTATCTAACACCCTCAATAAGCGGTCTCGTGGTACAAGAGTTGAGGAGAACCAGGGAGGTGCAAACTTGGTTTCCAATAAGAGCCTCTGCACTCGCTCGGTGCCTGGTGAAGCGAAAGGCATTTCTTGCATGGATCTATGCTGTGTTTGCGGTGGCTGCGTCTTGGTAAGAGCAATCGCCAGAGCCACCTCCTCCAGGCGCGCAAAGGAAAGCTGGTCTGTCTGCCCAAGATAGCGCTTCTGGGCTTTCCGGCCATGCGTACTGTAGGCGTACCAGTACATCCCTCCTCGTGATCGGGCCTCTTTCGCGATGCGCAGACGCCCTGCCTGCCCCTGAAAAGAGAAGGAGGCGAGCACAGCCTGCTCGCACAACCAATTCAGCCATAGCTTCTCGTCTTTCGGCTCAAACCGCGTGTGGAGTTCTCCAGAGACATACAGTTCATAATGGTGGTGCTCTTCTGACCAGCGAAGGACAAAACGAGATAATTTCGACATAGTCTCTTCCTCTGAAGGGAGCTAACAACACCATTTTCCCTTAGTATATCTGATCAGCAGGATAATCACCAAATCGGTGTCAGACCCGCTTAATCTCAAAATTTACATTTCTTCATGCCAAAAACATGCTCCAGGCGTATTTCGAATCCTTAAATTTAGAGTATCTTGTCTAATAAATTTAAGTATTTTAAAACAGATTTTTATACTTAAAAATATTAATATTTTTTTAATAGACTTCTAATAATTTTGGAGTTATATTATTGAGGAAGAAGAAAATACTTTGTATCCTGCTGTGAGTAGATTGCTTGTCCGACGGGCAAATCGTTTTCAGGTGGGGTTTATCGGGGGATTGCCCCGCCGAATGGATTGCCTTCATTAGCAATCAGGCATGTATGTGAATAGACTCTCATGTACATCATCTGCTCTGCTCCCCGCATGAGCAGAGTTTCTTCTTCAAAGCATTTCGCTGTCATCGGTGCCAATGACAGAAATCAAGAAGGCAACCAACCTGATATCGTACCGGAGAGCCCATTATTCATCCGGTCTTTTCCTCGTGTTCCTGTTCTTACCCGGCTGAAAATATGGGGCTTCCTGGTAGGGTTTTGCATGAAAGGAGGTATCTTCCATGAGGGGATGCTCTTTCACGGCACACCATCTGTCCCCTCGCCAGGGCTATCCTCTCCTGTGACAGGAGTACAACTGCGGAACGGATTCCGCATCGGTCCTTGTATCTTGAGTTGTTACGGATAACACGTAAAGAAAAGGATGTTCCTTATGAGTTCTCGATGTCAACCCAATCGTTCCCCCCGATCAGGGCAAGCTATCACCCCGGAGCAGATTGTCAAAGTTCCAGCTCCCAAGCTGGACCGCCGCACCCTGCTCAAAGTCGCTGGTTCCAGTGCTGCGGCCCTGGCCACCGTCGGCTCGCTCACCTGGATGCCCAAACGCGTCTCGGCAGCGACGAATGCCACCATTTCCGATATCCAGTTTGACATCGGCGCCTTTGTCCATCCCGCCCAGGCATTCACCAATACCGTGCTCAATACGCCGGTGCCCTTCCAGTTTGGTGTGATCTTTACGTTCTTTGCGCCCGCGGCGCTGACCCGCAATCCCACCAAAGCCGATCAGGCCACGCTCTCCAATGCGCTGGCGACCCTGGAGGCTAACTTTCCCTTTAGCCCCAGCGGGCTCTTCACCTTCGTCTCCTATGGCCTGCCCTACTTCAACCGCCTGCCCCAGAGCCTGGTCGCCGCTCATGTGCCAACGCTGCGCTTTGACGCGACTCGCTCGGTCTTAGAAGAGGCGGTGCCCGGCCCCACCGATTTCGGCGTACCCGGCATCAGCAAGTTGCAGTCGAAGTTCCGCGTGCCGGTGCGCATTGAGCACAACGACGTGCTGTTCACCTTCCGCAGCGATGCGCTGGCCAACATCGTCAACGCCCTGGCCTGGTTGCAAGGCAGCAACACCCTTAATGGCAACTCAGTGGCCTCGCCAGACTTCGATGGTCTTTTCAGCTTTGGCCCGACCCGCTTCAACTTTGTCCAGCCCGGGCTGCCACGACGAATCGCGGATCAATCTGCATCCCTGGGTATTGCGCCGTTCCCGACGATCCACACGGAGATCAATCCGGCCTCCTCGATGTGGATGGGCTTTGTCGATCAGCAGTTGGATGGCAGCGCACCCAGTGGCTCGACGGTGACCTTCGCAGGGA
>Ga0070741_10016391_pt1 | contig 12365 bp, 12 predicted proteins | sample Coa_R1_4_FD_66440 | JGI IMG/M metagenome (GOLD analysis project Ga0070741, IMG submission 66440) | Surface soil microbial communities from Centralia Pennsylvania, which are recovering from an underground coalmine fire - Coalmine... | ecosystem: Environmental > Terrestrial > Soil > Unclassified ...
GCGACGGCACTGACCCGCTCCTGCCGGCCGTCTTACGCTGGGCCCACCGCACCGGCACCCAGGCCCGCGAGCGCTGGCGGCCCCTCTACCGCCTGCGGGCCGCCCTCGCCGCCCTCTGGAACAAACACACCCCGAGCCTCCAGGGGGTCCCCTGAAAGTTCGGGGTGTGTCATGTTAAATTCTGTTTAGCGCTCGAAGAACCGCTCCTCGCGCGGGTCGGTCACTTGCACGTAGCGTGCCAGGCCGGGGTAGGCCCGCGCGAACGCGGCGTACATCGCGTAGGCGATCTCGCGGTAGGAGAAGTGCCCCGCCGGCCGCGTCCGCACCTCGGCGATGTAGGCCAGCTCGGCCGCGTCCATCTTGAACAGCGTCCGCCGCCGGTACCCCAGCGGCAGCGCGTACTGCGCCAGGCCCGGCCCCAGCGCCCCGACCGCGCACGCCGTGGCCCCCGCCGCGTCCATCGCCGCGCGGTAGCTCTCGGCCAGGCCCGCCTCGGCCAGCGCGGCCGGCACGTCGTAGCCGTGCCGGCCGGAGAACGGCTGCACGATCTGGACGCAGTTGCGGTGGCGGTGCAGGTCGCGGAAGCCGCCGCAGTCCATGCACACGTCGAAGATCAGCCCGTAGCCGGTACGCGTCTCGCGGATCGGCGCGTCGTGGGGCCCGCGGTGGCGGTAGGCCAGCTCGATCACCTCGCCGCGCTGCGCCGCCGACAGCCCCTCGACCGCCGCCAGCACCTGGCGATACGAGTAGGGCGTGACGCGGTAGAGCAGCGTCGCCACCAGCTCGCGCTCCTGGTCGTGCGGCTCGATCAGGTCCACGCCGCGCGCGCCGTTCGGCTCCATCCGAGGCAGCAGCGCGGCCGCCGCCTCCGCCAGCTCGGCATAGGTGCGCTCCAGGTACGGGCTCGGCGCCGTGTACTTCACCAGCGTCGGCGCCACCGGCGCGTCGCTCAGCGCCGCCTCGCGCAGCGCCGCCGCCAGCTCGGCCTTGCGCGCCCAGGCCGCCTCCGCCTCCAGTGCGGCCGTCAGCTCGGCCAGCCGCCGCGCCTGGGGATTGAAGGCCGGCCGCGTCGTCGCGGCGTCCTTCAGCGCCGCGCCGATCTCGCGCACCTCGGCGAGTGGATCAGACAGCAGCCGTACGATCTGCCGCTCGAGCGTTCGCGCGCTCAGCAGGTAGCCCAGCCCGGTGTAGGTCGAGGTCGGCAGCAGGTAGCGCGCCACGTCGAAGGCGCGGGCCCGCACCGTGCGGCGGTACTCGTCGTCGCTCACCTCGGGGGGCCGCTCGTCCGCGTACAGCTCCATGAAGCAGTCGGTCAGCGCGCGGTGCGTGGCGCGGTAGGCCTCGAACAGGGCGTCGCAGCTAGCGCGGTAGCCTGCCTCCAGCGGCGTACCGCGCACCTCGGGCGGCGTGTAGTAGCGGCGCTTGGCGAAGTCCTGGTAGCGGGTGGAGCTTTCCTGGGCGTCGACCAGCGGCTCGTCGAGCAGCGCGATCGCCGCCACGATCGACACGTTCTCCACCACCAGCGTCAGGTGGGCCAGGTCGGCGATGGAGGCGTGGCCGTACTGGAAATAGTACGCCTCGTAGAAGCGCTCGGCGCCGGCCTGCGTCAGCTCGGCGGCCCACTCCTCGTACGGGCGGGCCGAGCGGCTGAACTTGGCCACGGCGTAGCCACCCGGCTCGGGCCGCATGCCCAGCACGGCGAACACCCGCCGCTCCGCCTCGTCCGCCTCCGGCGGCGTCTGCCCAGCCACCGCACCCTCTTGCACCAGCATCTGCGTCGCTCCTAGCGAGGATATCGTACGGCCTCGCCCACAGGCAGCCCTATGGCAGGCTGCACCATCATTGGCGGGCCGTCGTTCTGGTAGGGGCGGTTCGCGAACCGCCCGCCGCTGTTAGGCCGCAGGGTCAGTCACGCCTAAGGCCGCCTCACGTTCCAGCTTAGAAGAGTATTCATCACGACGCCGACAAGAGATACAAGGGGAGCGTCTCTTGCAAGCTACAACGTGTCTTGGAAGCTACAATTCGAGCAGCCGCAGTCCCTGCTCCACGTCGCTCGGCGCCACCCGTCGCTGGCGCAGGACCCACGGCAGACCGCGCAGCGCCTCGCCCAGCGCCTGTCGCACCATGGGATCGCGCAGGCCGTCGTGTGCCGCCGCCAGCGTCCTGGCCAGCGCGCGGCGCCACGGCCGCCGCAGCCAGGCAATCCACAAGGCGTTGCGGGCCAGGAGCCGCCGGCGCCCCTCGGCGTCGCGCAGGCGCGACGGATAGTGGTGGATCACGACGTCGTCGACGTAGGCCAGCGCCCAGCCGGCGCTGGCCAGGTCGATGGCCAGCAGCGCCTCCTCGGCCCCGAGAAACAGGCGCCGCTCGAACCCGCCGGCGGCCAGGAATGCCGTGCGGCGCACCATCGAGGCGCCGGCCAGGAAGCCGAGCAGCGGCACGCCGGGCAGCCCGGGCGCCGGGCGCAGAGGGCTGCGCGCCATGACGTGGCACGTCGGGTCGACCCAGCCGCTCTCCCCCACCAGCACTTTGCCGCTGACGACGGCCAGCGATGGGTGCGCGTCCAGCAAGCTGGCCGCCCGCGCCAGCGACCCGGCCTCCCACCAGGTATCGTCGTCGCACAGCGCCACGTAGGGTCGATCGCACAGCCAGACACCGACGTTGCGACCCGACGCCCCCAGGTTAGCGCCCAGGCGCACGTACTGCACGGCGGGATAGCCCCGCTGCACGACGGCCGGCGTCTCGTCGCTCGACCCGTTGTCCACCACCACGATGCGCGGCCGTTCGGGTAGCGCCAGCAGCCGCTCGATCGTCCGCGCCACTTCCCGCGCCCGGTTGTGGGTCAGCACCACCGCGCCGACCCGCGGGTCCGGCCGTGGCGCTAGAGCCCGGAGCGGCTCAGCGACCATCGTGCCACCCTCCCGGCCGCGTGCTCGGTCACGGCCGGCAGCAGCTCCAGGCGCCAGTACCGCTCGGCCGCGAACACGTCGTCATATCCCGGATAGCCCGGCGCCGACAGCGCGCGGAGCTGCGACTGGTACGCCGCCACGGCCTGGCGCTTCCGCGCGCCAGCGTCTGTCGACGAGCCCGCGAACCGCGCCACCACGCCGGTCCGGCGCAGGGCCGCCAGCCGCTCGGCCAGCAGGTTCGGCACGCGCCGGTAATTCGGCTCCTCGTAGCCAAACCAGCGCCAGCCGGGGTGCCGCCGCATGACCCGCAGCGCCGCGGCGTGCGTCAGCGCGTGGTCGCTGTGGAACAGGCCCAGCGGCACGAACACCGCGGTCAGTCCTGCCTCGACCACCGCCGCCTCGAGCGCCGCCGCCAGCGTCTCCAGCGCGGGCGTGCAGCCGTACTGGCTGTCGCAAAAGTCCAGCCAGACGGGTCGCGCTCCGAGCACGCCGAGCCCCGCACGGTCCTCGGCCCGGCGCACGGCGACCACGTCCTCGCCGGCCCGGAACCCCGCCGCCGCGTCCCACAGCGACAGGCCCGGGTACACGGGAGGCCGCCCCGCCAGCGCCGTCACCACCACCGACCCGGGATGGCCGGCCAGCAGTTGCCCGCAGGCGAACACCGCGTCGTCGAGGTGCGGCGAGATGACCACGACCGGCTCGCTCTCGCGAATGCCGTTCATCAACTCCCTCGAGACGTGCTGGTCCTTGCTTGGCTACTTCACCGCCTCGACGAACAGCGACTCGCGCTCGCGGTTGTCCAGCTCCACGATCTCCGGATAGCGGCTGGCCGTTTCCCGATACGCGCAGCGGTACACGCGGCTGAACCCTGCTCGGAGCAGCAGCTCCCGCGCGAACTCGTAGGTGAACATCATTCGGTTCGACCCGTACCAGGTCATTTGAACGATGAATTTGCCGGCGATCGTCGCGGACTCGCTGTCCGGAACGTAGAAGTAGGCCGGATCGTTCCGCAGGTAGGCCGCGATCGCCCGCTCCAGGTCCGGCAGGGCCAGGCGTAGCACCCCACCCGGCTCGAGGACGCGCCGCAGCTCCCGCAGCGCCGGCACCACGTCGAGGTAGGGAAGAGCCTGCAGCGCGTGGATGCTCGTGACGTAGTGCAGGCTATCGGTTTCCAGCGGCAGGCCGTCGCGGACGTCGACGCTCACGTCGATCCCCGGCCCTGCCAGGATGTCGGAGTTGATCCAGCCCGGCGCCGGCTGCGGCCCACAGCCCCAGTTGAGTCGCCGAATGGACTGCACCATTGCCACGCTCTTGACCTACGCCGAGAGTGCCCCGCCGCCAGCACCGATCGGTGCAGACAGCGTGCCCGCAAGCCGTCGCCCGGACATAGAGATATCGTAGATATCCTGGATGAGGGGGGCGGGGCTCAGGCTGCAGCGGCCCACTCTCAAGAGCCGTAGATTCGGTCGGTGAGAGGTAGCAGGGGGAAGGGTCAAAGCCCTTCCGGAAACCCCGCCGCCAGCAGCGCCGCGCAGTCGGCGTACACCGCCACAGCCCCAGCCGCCTGCAGCTCGGCCGCGCAGAAGGCGCCGCCCGTCAGCACCGCCACTGAGCGCAAGCCCGCCTTCTGCGCCGCGATGACGTCCCAGATCGTGTCGCCGATCGCCACCGCCTCGGTCGGCGCGCAGCCGGCCCGCTCCAGCGTAATGGCGAAGATATCGCCCGCCGGCTTGGACCGCTCGACGTCCTCCGAGGAGATGATGCCGGCCAGCTTGTCCTGCGCCTCCAGCGCCCCGAGCTGGCGCTCCAGCTCGTCGGGCTTGGCGCTGGTCCCGAGCCACAGGGCCACGCCACGCGCCTTCAGCGCCGCTAGCAGCTCCCGCGCCCCCGGCAGCGGGTAGGAGTGCTGGGCCAGCTCGGCGTAGATCGCGCCGTGCAGCTCGTCGGCGCGCCTGGCCAGCGCCTCGTCCGCGATGAATTCGGGCAGCATCTGGTCGGAGCCCTTGCCGATCTGGTGGTGGATCGCCGAGCGCGGCACCTGGCAGCCGACGGTGCGGAACGCCCGCGCCCAGGCTTCGACGTGCAGGTAGTTCGTATCGACGAGCGTCCCATCCAGGTCCAGGATCACGACTCTTACCACGCTGCCCTCCCTCCGTCGCCGCGCCTCGCGCCACGTCCCACGCGGTCCAGGCCCGACCGCCCTGCCACCTGGCCAGTGCAAGCCGCGCGCCTGCTGTTCGCACCGGCACGTCCTGACGGGCCGGGAACGCGAGGTCCCCTGCTGCAACCCCAAACTGGTATAATCCCGCCCTCGCCTCTCGTGATCAGGCCGTCATAGCCGCGCAGCCGGCTGGCGTCGCTGGCCGTTGATGGCACGTGCGCCGGGGAGTCTGTACGTGGCCGATGCCCCCATCCACGTGCTGCTGGTCGAAGACTTCCCGGCTCAGGCCGACCTCATCAAGGACGTTCTGGCCGAACCACGCGGTCGTGGCCCCATGAGCCTGGCGTTCCAGGTGGTACACGTCCAGTGTCTCGCGGCCGCCCTGGCCTGCCTGGACGATGCCGACATCGACGTCGTGCTTCTCGATCTGACGCTGCCGGACAGCGAGGGGCTCGATACCTTCGTCAAGGTGCACACCCATGCGCCGAACGTGCCTATCGTGGTGCTCACCGCGCTGAACGACGAGGCGCTCGCCGCGAAGGCCGTGCAGGCAGGGGCGCAGGACTACCTCATCAAAGGCCAGATGCCCATCGACCTCGTGGCACGATCGTTGCGTTACGCGGTTGAGCGGAACCGGGTGGTCGCCAAGCTCCTGCGCGAGCAGGCGGCCCGAGCGGCTGCCGAAGAGGCGCTCCGTCAGGCCCGGCGTGCCGAGAGGCGGCGCCGCGAGCGCCAGCGACGCGAGCTTCGCTCCCTGGAGCAGCTCTCTGCTCCGCGCGCCGCGACGGTGACCGCTCAGGTGTTCGGGGTCGAGCCACTGAGCAAGGGGCTACCCGAGGCGTTCGAAGAGCTGGTGCAGCGCTACGTACAGCTCCTCGATCTTGCCGTGGACCAGCGGGCGTACAAGGTCGACCATCGGCTTTCGGACGCCCTTCGCGCCGTGGCCGACGATCTCGGCTTCCTGAATGCCGGCCCGCGCGACGTCGTGGAGCTGCACACTGCTGCGCTCAAGCAGCGCATCGCCGGCGTGCCGCCACTCAAGGCGCAGGCGTACATCGACGAGGCACGCGTCATGGTCCTGGAGGTCATGGGGCACCTCGTAGCCTACTACCGCAGCTAGGCGCGGGCTGAGCGCTCCGCCGGCGGATCGAGCAGCGCAGTGCAGAAGCATCTCTTCAAGCTCTACATCACTGGGCAGACGCCGCGCTCCGAGCGCGCGATCGCCAATCTACGGCGGATGTGCAACGCGGCGCTGGGCAACAACTACGAGTTCGTGATCATCGACGTGCTGGAGCAGCCGCACCTGGCCGAAGAGGACCGGGTGCTCGTGACGCCGACCCTCATCAAACAAGTGCCTCCACCGCCCCGTCGGGTGCTCGGCGATCTGTCAGACACGGAGCGCGTGCTTTCCGAGCTGCGCGTCCAGGCGGCACCACCTCCAGGCCCGCCGACGGGAGAGGAACCATGACCGACAGCACGACGAACGGCGCCATCGAGCGACTCCCGGTCGGCATCCCGGGGTTCGATCTCATCGCCCACGGTGGGCTTCCGCGCGGACGGACCACGCTGGTCGCCGGCACCGCGGGTAGCGCGAAGACCGTGTTCGCGGCGCAGTTTCTCTCTGAGGGAATCGTCCGGGGCGACGAGCACGGCGTCTTCGTGACCTTCGAAGAGTCGCCCAGCGACATCCGCGGAAACATGCGCGGCTTCGGCTGGGACATCGCCCAGTGGGAGGCCGCGGGCCAGTGGGCGTTCGTCGATGCCTCGCCCCGGCCCGAAGACGAGGCGATCGTCACCGGCGAGTACGACATGGGTGCGCTGCTGGCGCGGGTGGAACACGCCGTGCGGACGGTGGGCGCCCGGCGCGTCGCTATGGATTCCCTGGGTGCCATCTTCGCCCGCCTCGGCGAGAGCCCGATCGTGCGGCGCGAGCTCTTCCGGATCGTCTCGGCGCTCAAGAAGCTCGGCGTGACGGCCGTCATGACGGCCGAACGCACGCAGGAATACGGCGAGATCTCCCGCCACGGCGTCGAGGAGTTCGTCGCCGACAATGTGGTCATCCTGCGCAACGTGCTCGACGACGAGAAGCGCCGACGAACGGTCGAGATCCTGAAGTTCCGTGGGACGTCCCACCAGAAGGGGGAGTTCCCCTTCACCATTCTCCCCGGGGCCGGAATCATGATCCTGCCGCTGTCCGCGATGGAGCTCACCCAGCAGTCTTCGGACGTCCGGATCACTTCGGGTAGCTCCGAGCTGGACGAGATGTGCGGCGGGGGCTTCTTCCGCGACTCGATCATCCTGGTATCCGGCGCGACCGGCACCGGCAAGACGCTCATGGTGACCCAGTTCATGGCTGGCGGCTTCGCGGCGGGCGAGCGCTGCCTGCTGTTTGCCTTCGAGGAGAGCCGCGAGCAGCTCTTCCGCAACGCCCACGGCTGGGGGATCGACTTCGAAGGCATGGAGCGGGACGACAAGCTGCGGGTGGTCTGCGAGTACCCCGAGATCGCCGGCCTGGAGGATCACCTGGTCCGGATGAAGACCCTGATCCAGGAGTTCGGCCCGCACCGCGTCGCCGTGGATAGCCTCTCCGCGCTCGAGCGGGTAGCCACGGTCAAGGGGTTTCGCGAGTTCGTCATCGGCCTCACCTCCTTCATGAAGGACCAGGAGATGGCTGGCCTGTTCACGGCAACGACGCCGACCCTCCTGGGCGGGGAATCGGTGACCGAGGCCCACATCTCCTCGATTACCGACTCCATCATCCTGCTGCGGTACGTCGAGATGTTCGGCGAGATGCGCCGCGGCGTGACGGTGCTCAAGATGCGCGGCTCGAAGCACGACAAGGACATCCGGGAGTTCACGATCGACGCCAGCGGCATGCACATCGGGAAGCCGTTCCGCAACGTGGTTGGGATCCTGTCCGGGCGCCCCACGCACGTGGACTCCGGCGAGCTGGACCGGGTCGCCCGCCTCTTCGCGGAGGGGTCCAGCGGGGAGGGCTAGCCGGTGTCGGGCAGAGCCGGAGAGGAAAAGCCTGAAGCGGCCGGCCTCCGCGCTATCCTCGACGCCAACGCCGACGGCGTCGTGGTGGTGGACCAGGACGGCATCGTCTGCTTCGCCAATCCCGCGGCGGAGCAGTTGTTCGCGCGGCGCGCGGCGGAGCTAATCGGCAGCCCCTTTGGCTTCCCGCTCGTCGCGGGCGCGACCACCGAGCTCGACGTCATCCGCCCATCGGGCGACACCTGCGTGGCGGAGATGCGCGTCGTCGAGATCGAGTGGGCTGGCCGGCCCGCGTACCTGGCGTCCTTGCGCGATATCACCGACCGGAAGCAGGCGGAAGCCCAACGCGCCGAGCTGATCCGCGAGCAGGCGCGCACCATCGAAACGATCACCAGGGTGGGCCAGGCGTTCGCGGGAGCGCTCGACGAGGACCAGCTCGTCCAGGCCATTACCGACGCGGCCACGGAGCTCACCGGCGCGCAGTTCGGCGCGTTCTTCTACAACGCCGTCGACGAGCACGGCGAGGCCTATACCCTCTACTCCCTCTCGGGCGCCCCGCGGGAGGCCTTCGAGCGATTTCCCATGCCGCGCAATACGGCCCTGTTCAGCCCGACCTTTCGCGGCGAAGGGATAGTGCGTCTCGACGACGTGACCCAAGACCCCCGCTATGGCCAGAACCCACCTTACTACGGCATGCCCGAGGGCCACCTGCCAGTACGGAGCTACCTGGCGGCACCAGTCGTCTCGCGCTCCGGTGAGGTCCTGGGTGGGCTGTTCTTCGGCCATTCGGCGCCCGGGATCTTCACCGAGCGCGCCGAACAGCTCCTGTCCGCCATCGCCGCCCAGGCCGCCATAGCGCTCGACAATGCGCGCCTCTATCGAGCTACCCGCGACGCGGTCCGGATGCGCGACGAGTTCCTCGCCGCGGTCTCGCACGACCTCAAGAATCCGTTGGGAGCAATCAAAGGAACCGCCCAGCTCCTGCAACGAGCCGTGCGTCGGTCGAACACGCCGGAAGCGGCGAGAATTGGCGATGGGCTGCAGCGGATCGACGCCATCGTCACGCGGATGACCCGCTTGATCGATAGCCTCCTGGACATCACGCGGCTGCAGATGGGCCAGTCCTTGCCGCTGGATCGACGCCCCGTCGATCTCGTTGCCCTGGCGCGCCAGGTTCTGGATGAGCAGCGGCCGAGCGCAGAGCGCCACGAGCTGCGGCTCGAGGCCGACCCGCCGGAGCTCGTCGGCGTCTGGGATACGGCTCGCGTGGAGCGGATGCTGAGTAACCTCGTAAGCAACGCCGTCAAGTACAGTCCCAACGGCGGCGAGATCACGGTTACGGTCGGTCTGGAGATGGAGCCTGAGCAGTCCTGGGCCGTGCTCGTCGTGCGCGATCAGGGGCTGGGGATCCCAGCCGCGGACCTGCCGCGCATCTTCACGCGGTTCGAACGAGCGGGCAACGTAGTCGGGCAGATTCCCGGCACGGGGATTGGCCTGGCTGCGGTGCGCCAGGTCGTGGAGCAACACGGCGGACGGATCACCGTGGAGAGCCAGGAAGGCGTAGGGACCACCTGTACCGTCCGACTACCCCTGGCGCCCGATCCGGTGAGCGACACGGCTTCCGCCTGAATCACCATCGAGGAGACCATCCACTATGGCCAGCCGACCATCCGAGCCCGACTACGGTAGCGCTGAGGAGCGGCCAGCGATCTTAGTGGTGGACGATGATCCCGAGCTCCGCCACGTCATTCGGTGGGCCCTGGAAGAGGAAGGGTGGGCCGTCGAGACCGCGGCCGACGGGCAGGAAGCACTGGAGCAGGCGTGTCGCCGCCGCCCCCGGCTGGTGATCCTGGACATGGGCCTGCCACGACTCGACGGTAACGGGGTCGCGGCGGGATTGCGGACCGTATACGGCGATTCGGTGCCGATCGTGGTCATTACGGCGGACGGTCACGCGGTCGACAAGGCGCGGCGAGTGGGCGCACACGCTCACTTGTCGAAACCATTCGAGATCGACGATCTATGCGCCGTGGTGCACCAGGCTCTCAGCACGTGATAGCCCCGCGATCCCCTCGTCCAGCGTCAGCCCCTGCTCGCGCAGGGCGTTGCCGATGCGGTCCAGCCTGGATTCGTCCTGCGACATCGGCGCTAGCCGAGGCTGCCACGGTATAGTAACTTCAGGCGGGCAGCGGACGAGGCCAGGATGGAAGTCCTCGACAACATCTTGCAGGCGATCGGCAACACCCCGCTGGTGCGACTGCCGCGGTTGACCCATGGCCTGCGCGCCACCGTGCTCGCCAAGCTGGAAAGCCTCAACCCGGGCGGCAGCGTCAAGGACCGCATCGGCCTGCGCATGATCGAGGATGCCGAGCGGCGAGGGCTGCTGCGGCCCGGCGGGACGATCGTCGAGCCCACCTCGGGGAACACCGGCGCCGGCCTGGCGCTCGTCGCGGCGATCAAAGGCTACCGCATGATCTTCGTCATGCCGGACAAGATGAGCGCCGAGAAGATCGCCCTGCTGCGCGCCTACGGCGCGGACGTGGTGGTCTGCCCGACCGCCGTGCCCCGCGAGTCGCCGGACAGCTACTACAGCGTAGCCGAGCGCCTCAGCAAGGAGATTCCCGGCGCCTTCCAGCCCAACCAGTACGCCAATCCCCACAATCCCGGGGCCCACTACGCCAGCACCGGCCCGGAGATCTGGCGGCAGACCGACGGCCGACTCGATTATTTCGTGGCCGGGATGGGCACCGGCGGCACGATCTCCGGCGTGGGACGCTACCTCAAGGAACAGAAGCCGACGCTGATCACCGTGGGTGCCGACCCCATCGGCTCGCTCTACTCCGGCGATACGGTCCTGCCCTACAAGATCGAAGGCATCGGAGAGGACTTCTTCCCCGAGACGATGGATCTCTCGCTGGTCGATCGCATCGTGCGGGTGACGGACAAAGAAGCGTTTCTCATGGCGCGGCGGGTGACGCGCGAGGAGGGCATCCTGGTCGGGGGCTCGGCGGGCGCGGCCCTCCACGCGGCCCTGATGGTGGCGGCCGAGCTGGACCGCGAGGCGTTGATGGTCGTCCTGCTGCCGGACACCGGGCGGAACTATCTGAGCAAGATCTACTCGGACGACTGGATGCGCCAGAACGGCTTCCTGGAGCAGTTCCCCACCCACCGCGTGCGGGAAGTCCTCGCGGCCCGCCAGCAGGGGATGCCGGGGCTCGTCACGGTCGAGGCGGGCGAGCGCGTCGGCGCCGCCATCGACCGCATGCAGGAGTACGGCATCTCGCAGATGCCCGTCTCCGAGCGGGGACAGGTCACGAGCGTGGGCCAGCTCGTCGGCAGCATCCAGGAGCGCAGCCTGCTCGACCGCGTCTACCGCGACCCCGGCCTGATCGAGTCGGCCGTGGGCGCGGCGATGGAGGCGCCGTTCCCGGTGATCGCTGCCGCGGCCGAGATCGACGAGGCCTTCGATCAGTTGCTCGGCGGCGCGCCCGCCCTGGTGGTAGCCGACGGCGACCAGCCGCTAGGAGTCGTCGCCAAGCTGGACCTGCTCGAGTTCGTCGCTCGCACCCGTCGCCCCGCCGTCTCGCCGCGGACGGGCAACGGACCGGCGACCCGCGAGCCATCCCCGAGCGCGCCGGCCGCCGAACACTGACCAGCAGAGGAGACAGGATCGTGGAGGGGTTCGCCACGCGGGCCATTCACGCTGGGCAGGCGCCCGACCCGGCCACTGGGGCGGTGGTCGTCCCGATCTACCAGACCTCCACCTTCGCCCAGGAGGCCATCGGCGTCCACAAAGGCTACGAGTACTCCCGCTCGGGCAATCCCACGCGCGCGGCCCTGGAGAGCTGTCTGGCTTCCCTCGAAGGCGGGCGCTACGGCCTGGCCTTCGCGTCGGGCCTCGCCGCCACCGATTGCGTGATGCACTGGCTCAACGCCGGCGACCACGTCGTCGTCATGGAGGACGCCTACGGCGGCACCTACCGGCTGTTTCGGCGCGTCTACGAGCGCGTCGGGCTGCACTTCAGCTTCGTCGACGCGACGCGCCTGGAAAACGTCGAGGCCGCGTTCGAGCCGAGCACCCGCCTGGTCTGGCTAGAATCGCCGACCAACCCGCTCCTCAAGATGGTGGACATCGCAGGGCTGGCCGCGCTGGCGCACGACCGGCAGGTGCGGGTGGCCGTGGACAACACGTTCATGAGCCCCTACTTCCAACGGCCGCTCGAGCTGGGCGCCGACATCGTGGTCCATTCCGCCACGAAATACCTCGGCGGCCACAGCGACGTCATCGGCGGCGCCGT
>Ga0070741_10016392_pt1 | contig 12363 bp, 11 predicted proteins | sample Coa_R1_4_FD_66440 | JGI IMG/M metagenome (GOLD analysis project Ga0070741, IMG submission 66440) | Surface soil microbial communities from Centralia Pennsylvania, which are recovering from an underground coalmine fire - Coalmine... | ecosystem: Environmental > Terrestrial > Soil > Unclassified ...
GCACCTGAGGCTCGAGCTCCCGCCAGTGGGCCGGTTGTCACGGTCTTGTCCACGAATTCCTGATAAGGTTAGCCGGCGCGCGGCGAAATCGAGGAAGCAATCAGCTCCTGAAATCGCCAGACCCCCTTTCCATAGGAACGGCCCGCGCACGCGGCAGACTGAACAACTAGGCGATAGCGCTCAAAACCAGGCATAGGTACTCAAGCCCCCGGAATGGCGATGAACTTCTCCTCGCGCGAGGACTGCCTGATCATGCGTGGTTGTTGGGGTCAGAAGACGCCGGAACTGCTGTACACTGAAGCTGACCGAGATAGACGGATGTCGATAACGTCCCTAGAATGCCTCTGGATTGCGTTCTGTTCGTTTATAAGCGGCTCTCAGTTGCAGGCCCACTTTTTTTCCTGAAGGAATGGAGTCACGCGACTCGAGGCTCATAGCGGCTAGCAGTGACGGTGCATTGCGCCCACTTTATTCCCATGAATAGGAAAGGGGAGACAATCAAAAGCAGGTCGCCTTGGCTTGGAGGGCATTGCTAAACTAGTAGAGCAGGGGTGTGCTGTTGCGTCGGGGGTGCATCCACGATGAGAATTCGCGCCATTCTCCTAGGAATTGGAGCCGTGACCTGTCTGCTGGGCTGCTCAAAGCCGTCCAAAACGACGCTAACGCCTGTTGATCCGACCGAGGCCGCGGCCCGCAAGCTGCTCGCCTCGCTGACTCCGGAGAAAGTCACTCAGGTTTGCGGAAGGCCCGAGAAAGATTGGCTAAAGGCGTACAGTGCCAACAATCGATGGCGAGTCCTGCAATACAAGGATTTCGAAGTGGACTTCACAGAGAAATCTGGAAGGTGGGAATATGATTTTGCGGCTGACGGATACGGGAACACTATGCCGGATAGTGAACTGGTATCAGGAAGTGAAGTCCGGCTCCCTTGTCAATGGCTTCAGGGATTGCCCAAATAAGGACAACCAACGCATCGCTAACGGCGCTACGTCGATTTGCTCCCACCTCATACTAGCGAAAACATCCTGATTGCACTCATTGACGGTAAGTCATCTCTGCTCATCTTCATCGCAAAAGAGTGGGTGCAGCACCATGCTGCGAGGGACGCGACTCGATAAGGAACGCGAGAGGCAGCGTCGAATTACACAAGCCGCTCAGGACTATCGCACCAGTGTGACTGGCCGAGATTCATTCGGGAATTGGGTTCCATCCTCGATTCCTGTGATGCTGGCTGAAGGAAAGATCGACCCAACCCAGCTATCGGGCAGCAAGGACTACAACCGCACCTTGGAAAGTGCGAATCAGTACAGCCTCGAAAAGTTCGGGAAGCCTTCGACATCGCTAAAGCGACTAGCGATTACAAGTTTGCAACGAATGCTCAAACTCAGAATACGTTGCGGTATTTGAACTCGCTGGCCGGTGCTGACGATCATCAGGGAACTTGGGCGCTCTGGTGAGAGTCATCCGGGCAGTGCTGGCCGCGCACGGTATCACTTGGAAGGGCTATCACAGTCTGAGACGCGGTACAGCAACGGCTCTCACCGACCAAACCGGAAATCTGATCGGCGCTGCGGGAATGTTGAGGCACAGCAACGTGCTGACCACCGCGGGGCATTACGTCAAACAAGTCCCCGAAGCTACCCTCCGCGCTGCACGGCAGCTTGAGGAGTCTTGGAGCTTATTGTGCACCAATTGTTCTATAGATGCACAGACTCCAGCGACTCTGCCAAAGTCTGATGCTGTAAACTGAATGAGTTACCGACACGCGGAGGGATGCGTGAGCGGTTGAAACGGGCGGTCTTGAAAACCGCTGTACGGGAAACCGTACCGGGGGTTCGAATCCCTCTCCCTCCGCCAGTTCTTCCCGCTATTCCCTGGATTGTGTGAGTAGGACACTCCTGTCCGACTCTGTTTCCCACACAAAAAAGCCGAGGTTCCCCTTGGGACTCGAGCTTGACTGACAGAGACAGCCGGCTCGGACAAGAGTGTCCGAGACCCAGCCTCCGCGAGCGCGGCAGATCAGTCACGTTTCGCCGCGCTCGTCGAGTTTGCTTTGCCCTAGAACTACTGATTGTCGGATGGCCGCGTCCTCAGTTCATCCGAGGAAGGCTCGGAGGCCGAGCGCATCTCGAGGTCTTGCGCCAGCTTGAAGCTCAGCTCAGTCTCGGGCGGAAGCTCTTTCTTCTTGCCGGTGTACACCTGCGCGCCCGCGCCGCCGGCTCCGCCTACGATCGCGCCAATGGCGGCGCCTTTGCCGCCGCCCAGAATGGCTCCCAGGATTGCTCCGATGGCGGCCCCGCCGCCCACGTACTTGCCGGTGCGCTTGTTCGCTCCCAGTCCTCCGGGCGCCGAACTGCGGGTTGACTTGGTCTCCAGAAAATACCTTTGACCGCGCACCCTCACCGAGCGCAGATCAAGATTTGTGTCTTTTCCATCTTCGCTGGGAACAGCCACCAGTTCCGCCCGGGCGCCGCGGGGAATGGCGACTGCGCCGGAGCTATTCATCACATCGCTGCTGACCGTGGCTTCGAACCGGGAATCCGCAGCGGGCTTGGCCGGAATCGCCGAGTCCGTTCTTACTTTGATCTCGGTGCCCTGGGGCAAAACGTAGGCGCTTTGTGCCGACAGACAAACCGCCGCCACCAGGCAAAGCACGACTACCGCAAACGCTCTAGAGGCTTTCATCTGGGTATCCTCCGCATCAGAGATGCAGGGGAGGGCCGCGCTGTTGTCAGCAAAGCCAGAAACCAGCCGGTGTGAGAGGGGTTCTCTGGCCCAGCCTGCTTAGTCCAATCCGAGATGCTGTTCGCTGGCCAGCACAGCCAGCTCCAGGCGGCTGGAAACGCCCAGCTTGGCGTAAATATTGCTGAGGTGCCGCTTTACCGTCTCTTCGCTGATAGCGAGCTTGCCGGCAATTTCGCGGTTGCTGCTGCCTTCCTTGATGGCGGAGATGATCTCAATCTCACGGGAGGTCAAACCAAAGCCGCTGGGCGAATGTGGCGCGCCGCGAGCCCAGGAGCTCATCGGCTCGCTTCCCACCCAGAACTGGCCATCATTCACGGCGCGGATGCTTTTCAGCAGCATCTCGGGGGGCGAAGCCTTGAGCACAATGCCGCGGGCGCCAAGCTGCAGTGCGCTGGTCACAGCAAAAGGCTGGATCGCCGCAGTGAGCAGAATCGTACGTACCGCGACTTCCTGATGCGCCAGCTCGCGCAGCACTTCCATGCCCGGAACGCGAGGCATGGCCAGGTCGAGCAGCAATACATCCGGCTTCAACTTCGTCGCCAGCATCACCGCTTCTTTTCCGTCAGAGGCCTCGGCGATCACCTGGAAGTCGTCTTGTGTGGCCAGAAGGCGTCTCAAGCCATCGCGAAAGATGGCGTGATCGTCGGCGATCACAATGCGAATGGGATGGCGGTCCATGATTTATGCAATGCTGGCCCTGGCAAAATCCGGGAGCTTGATCTCCAGCCGCGCGCCCTGACCGGCGCGCGAAATGATGGTCAGCTCTCCTTCAATGGCGCGCACGCGCTGCTTGATCACCAGCGGTCCTCTGCGTGACTCATCGAGCTCAGCATGGGTAAAGCGCCCGCTGAATTCGAAGCCGCGCCCGTCGTCTTCGATCACCAGCATCCAGCCGCCGCGTTGTCTTCCCAGGCGGACCAGGACGTGCTGAGCGCCGCTGTGACGGCGCACATTGGCCAGCGCTTCGCGCAGAATTCCGGCCAGCTCGCGGCAGGTGGCGGGGGGCAGATTCACCTGGGGCACGTCGCAGACGAACTGGGCCCCAATGCCGGTATCCTGGCGGTAACGAGTCACCATGCCGGCCAGGAAATCCACCAGGTGGCGCGGATCAAAATCGAGCGGTTCCAGCTGATGAATGAGGTGGCGGACGTTGGCGGCCTCGTTCTGCACCAGCTGTTGTACTTCGAGCAGTTCCTGTTCGCGCGCGGCCGGCGAGATGGCGCCTCCGGTCCGCAGCGCGTAAAGGCGAAAGGCGATGGCATGCAGGGACTGTACCACGCCATCGTGCAGCTCGCGCGAAACCCGCGCCCGCTCCACGGCCGCGGCGCGCGCCCGTAATCTGCGCAGAAGGTAAACGTTGTAAACCGACGGCGCGACCAGATTGGACAGGTCCTGGAGGAAGCGCAGCTGCGTCTCCGGCCTTCCGCCCAGGCGCGGGTCGAACAGAAACAGGCGCGCCGAAACGCCCGTCGCGATGGAGATGCTGCAAGCCAGGAGAACATGGAAGGGATGTTGACTCACAAAGCGGGCCGGTAGATGGCATTCCTGTTCGTGTGTCCGGCTGCCTTCCTTGTCCAGGGTGAGCGAACTCGCATTGCTGCGGTTGCGCCACACGCATCCGGCCGTGTCTTCGCCCATCCCGCAGAGATATTCCTGTTGCTCGCTTTCATCGAGCTGGCGCCAGGTAAGAACGATGTTGCCGGATTGCTGCAGTTTCTCCGCGCGCCACAGGACGACCTGCTGAGTTTCGCCTTCGCGCGTGATCACCAGAAGCTCGCGGGCGCCGAACAGCCACAAGATCTTTTGCATCACCGTTTGCACCGTGCTGCGCAGCCCGGCTTCGACGCGGACACTGGCAGAAATCTGGGAGACGCCTAAAGCCTCGGCCGTCCGCCTCTTCTCCGACTCCGCAACGTAGCCGATCAGAAAGGCGAAGATGCTTAGATAGAGGGACCGGAGCAGGAAATTGCCGAGCGAGGGCTGTCCCAGCACCGCGGCCAGCGGGGTGGCCAGACGGACCAGGGTGTCCGCCGCGAGCGTAGAGATGACGGCAAACGTCGTCCAGATGGTCTCGCGCATGCCCCAGCGGAAGGCGGCGGCCAGCAGGGCAAAGATGAAGTACAGGAAAAACGGATTGCCGGAGCCGCTCCCCAGCAAGGTGATGAGCGCTGGCCAGAAGGTATCAACCGTATGCGCCACGATGGGGAAGCGCCGGGAGATTTCCTTGCGGGCGTGCAACACCACCAACAGGCCGATTGCGTGCCCCAGGTACAGCGAAAGGAAGCACAGCGCGAGAATGTAGGGACGCGCGCCCGCCGGGTAAAACACAAAGGCCAGCAGCGAACTGAGCGCCAGCACCACTCGCACGCCCGCGAGCACCCGCTCGGTCCCGATCAGCCCGCCAGCGTTGCGGGATAACGCCAGCCGGGGGCTGAAAAGATCCAGGACTGAGGGAACCGGCCGCATCGCGCCGATTATAGACCTGAATTGCTGGAGATCGCTTTTGCCTTAACCCTCTCTATATACGGAGCGTAAGTTGTGGGGTCCCTACCACAAAAGTTGTACGCCATCTGCAACTTTCGCGGAATTGACCGCAGCCCGGGGAAGCTTCAAGAATTACTCTGTCGCGCAGTGCGGGGGCGCGACGTTGTTCTCACGCAGAGTAGCACGCTCCGTAGCGCTGCTCCTTCGTTTTTGGGCTGGTTTGAGTCTCCTGACCAGCCCTTTTTTCCATAAAGAGAGTGCGCTTTGCGTCGCACACTGCGGTTTGCGAACGCTCGGTTCCTGGACCGTCGCGCGGGAACGCCCGGCAGGCTCAAAATCCTTCCTGGAATCAACCCAGAATTCAAGTGGATCCCTACGGAGATTTCCGGCCGCTAATCAGGAATCCACCGTATTGAAAGGCCTGGCCCGCGCTGGGTTACGCTGGATATGCGATCACGAAAGTGACTGCAAGCCCGCTTAGGGTCACCAGCAAGACCGGTATCTCAAGCGGGCTTTCATGTGTGCGCCCCGGTGCCCCGGCCGGACAGTCCGCAGGGTGAGAATTCCGCCTTTCGCGGCCCCTTTTGGTTCGCGTGTTGCTGGTCCACCGTCCTTTCCTGTGCTGGTTGCGGGCTGAACTGGTTCAGCCCAAGCAGCTGTCGCCGAAAAATATCCTTCCGGATACGTGGTTTCCCGTAGTGTTTGCCTAAGAAGCTGTGCAAAAGATGTTCAAGCTGTGGAAGGCGCCTTACCCTTCGGCGGCAAACCGGCTTGCGAGGCGAACCAGCTACGGAGAAGCTGCAACCACAGCGTTGCGGCCGGTTCGCAGGTCGCGGGCATAGGAAAGCGTGACTCCAAAGCCGAACAGCTGCAGTCTGGCCTCGAGTCCGACGTCCCAAAGCCAACGCTGCGACCCCAGGGCGGCAATCGGATCGCGAATCGTGCCGGTATCCACGAAGGGCCCGACCCGCAATTTCAGCAGCGGTACCGGCGAGACATCGCGCGTGGCTTCCCAGTTCGCAAGAAAGTACTCACGCCCGAGAGGCGCGCTGCCCTTCTTGCCGTCGCGGGTCGCGATATGCGCTCGCATGGGGAGCTCGGAATCTCCCAAGGCCCCGAGCATGAACAGCTCGTCAAACGGGGGATCGCCGAAGGTCTTACCCGCCCGGAAGATTTGCTGGATTTCATATTTCTCCCCGGCCTGCTGCGGGAACCAGTGCAGCTTGACCGAAGCCTGCAGGGTTGAGAACACCACACTGGGCGTCGCCCAGAGCCTGGCGAAACCGGCCGTACCGCCGGACGAGACCGTGAACCGTCGCTCAGGGATCCGAAGAAGCTCCGCCCTTACCGAGAAGGATTGCTTGAGTTCATGGCCGGAGCGCAGCAGCTCAGGCGCCAGCAGGTTGCCAGGAAGAACGTTCTGGTAAGAACGATTTGAAAACTCAGTTGCTGCGGACCACTGCCATCTTCCGCTGATCACATCGGTGAACTCGGCATAGGCGGACTGGCGTTGGAGATTGAGTGCCGCCAGCAGGGGAGCAGCCCCGGAGAACGAACTTCGAATGCCCCAATTCTCATTCCGTACGTCCCCGCCCAACCCCAGACTCCACTTCGGCCGAAGGACCGGAGCTTCCAGCTGAGCGCTGAACCGGCGCTTCTCGGCGTCAAAGCGCACGCGGGAGCGGAAGTTGACGGCCCGCCCGCCAAGGTTGAAATAGGCGAAATTTATGGTTTGTCCGGGGAGTTCCCCGAAAGTGCGCAGCAGGCACTCCCATTTTGAGTTGCCGCAGCCATTCCGCTCAGCTGCATGAAAGATGACGTCGAAACTGCCGGCCGGGCGGGCTTGCAGATCCAACTGAGAACTGGAGAACACGTCGAGCTGTTGAATGCGGGCCTGGGTGGTCCTCAGGTCGCCCAGTTCGAGCACACTGGCGGGAGAGAAGGCAAAGGCTCGATCCAATAAAACCGGATCGAGCCGGGGGTGCGGATCCCAGGTCACGGACTCGATGTGCGGCTTCTGAACCCGGTTCCAGTATTTGAGCGCCGCCTCGAGGTTCCCTTCCAGGTAAAAGATGGTGGCTAGAAAGTCGAGGGTGTAAGCATCGCCCGGAGTGATCTGCAGGGCGCGTTCGAGCCACTTCCGGGCCCGCGCATACCTCTGCTGCTTGAAGGCGACGCCCGCGAGTTCCACCATGAAACGCGGGTCCCGGGGACTCAGCTTCAGACCGGAGAGGAACGCACTCTCGGCTTCCATCCAGCGCTGCTGACGCGCCGCATTCATGCCTCGCGCATAAGCGTCTTCGGCAGGAATCCCAAGTCCGGTTTCTCCCGAAGACGGGCCGCTTCTTGGGGGCTGGGTTTCCTGAGGACGAGCCGGCGCGCTGCCCAACAACAGCAGACCAAGCCAGAGAAGGGCGCCAACGCAACGCCGCCGGAGCTTGGTTTGGCTGCGGTCGTCTGGTACCGGCGATTGCGTACCGCGTGCTCGAAAGGCAGCCTTCCGCCTGTTATGAGGTGACGTTGTGCCCAAGTTGCTAGGGCGAATCCGGACGGGGTACGGCCAGCAGCGTCCAATAGCCGGTAGCTCCCCATTCGGCTTCGAACTTTCTGGAATCCACTTTCAGCAACTTACGCTGTGCCGGATCATTGACGGAAACAATGTGCTGCTCCAGATCCACTCCGGATACGACCATGTAATGCAACTGCGGCCCGGAGGAGGGTTTCAGCGCCACCAGCAACGGCCGGCCCCTCTCAATATGGTGCGCCAGGAAGCCCAGATCGCCTCGAGACACGAAGACCTGGAACCCGTGGCCGGCTAAGTAGCCCTCAAGCGCCGACGCATAGGCCCCATGGGCGGAAGCGGAAAACAGCGCTGTCTGAATATGGCTCACGTCAGAGGCTTCCGTGGCTGGGCGCGCAAGCCGCCGTTCCCAATACTGCATCACCATGGCGACACTGGCGGCGCCGCATCCCTCGGCGGGCTGCCGGATAAACGGAACGTCGAGCCAGAGTGCGGGCTGGGCTGCTGCAGTTTCAGCAGCCCAGAGGCATACCGCCAGAATTGCCGGTAACCGCATCGTCACCTCACGGCAACAATGATCAGGATCAGGACGGCAACGCCGAGAATAATCAGTGCAATATCGCGGGTGCTGAGGTCGCCGGCCGCAAAATCGCGCTGCGCTTTGTCGGCCCGGGCTGCCAAGTCGGCGAGTTCCTGATTGTTAAGTTGCGCAACCGCATTCTTGACCTGTTCCGCGTCAATTTTGGCCTTTTTCAGGGCCTCGGCGGCGGCCGGTCCCGAAAGGAAGCTGCGCACCTTTTCCACATTCTGCTGTCTGGCTTGCGCGGCTGCGGCGGCTTGGGCCTGCAGTTCGGACGGGGACACAACGTGCCCGGTCTCCGCCATCAGACCCAGCGGCAGGGCGCAGAATACGGTCAGAATACAAACTAGACAAAAGCGAACCCACCCGCTCTGGACGAGAAACATAGAACAAGCTCCTGTAAGGGAAGTGTCAACGCTTCGATGCCCAGGTGTGCTGGACGGTTTGACTGCCGTGCCAGGAAATTCAGGTGAAATCAATTCGAAAATCGGGAACCCAGACCTTACAATCATCCGGCGATGTCCCTGTCTCTCCCATCCTTTGCCAAAATCAATCTGGGACTGCGCATTGGCGAGCTGGGGCCGGATGGATTCCACGGCTTGAGGACAGTCTACCAGACGATTGCTGCGCACGATTTGATCCGCGTCGCGGTCTGCCGCGGCCTTGGGATTGAGATTCGCTGCGACGATCCCAGGGTCCCGACAGACGCCACCAATACCTGCTATCAGATCGCAGAACGGGTTCTCGCGGCGCTTAAAGCGCGCGTCCATGTGACCATTGAGATCCAGAAGCGCCTGCCGGTCCAGGGAGGACTCGGCGGCGCCTCGGGGAACGCGGTTGCGGCGCTGCTGGCATTGGAGCGGGTTTTAAGGAAGCCGTTACCCGGGCCGGAGAAGCTGCGCATTGCGTCAGAAGTCGGCTCCGACCTGCCGCTGTTTCTGGTCGGAGGGACGGTGCTGGGGGTGGGGCGGGGCGAAGAGGTTTACCCGTTGCTGGACCTGCCGGCGATGCCATGCGTTCTCGCTCTCCCGGACATCGCCGTTTCGACGCCGAAAGCCTTTGCCGCATGGGATGCCCTGACCTCCTCTGCCGACTGTCATTCCGGACCCGCCGGGCAGGGCGAGCCGGATGAGGAACCCACCGGGCGCACGCAGCGCCATTCTGGCAGGGGACAGCAGGTTCCTCGACTGCGAAGGTCGTCCCGCCGTGCGGAACGATCTTCTCCGCTCGGAATGACAGAAGCGGAAGTTGCAACAGGGGGTGCAAATTCAGAGGGTGCAAAATTGACGCTCCCTCCTGCCTCCGATAGAATGTTGGAGTTCAGCCGTAAGCTTTCCGCGTGGCTGAGTGCGGGGCAGGAAAGCCGCCGCACCTCCGGTGTTTCCGCTGGCGTGAAGGGCGGAGGCCGGGCCGAGAACCTACTGCTCGACCTTGTCCGTACCGGGATTGAAAACGACTTCGAGCGGGTCGTCTTTCCGCAGTATCCCGAATTACGCGAGGTCAAGCGTGTGCTCGAAAGGGCCGGTGCCAGCTATGCGTCGCTGTCAGGCTCCGGGTCGGCGATTTATGGCCTGTTCGAATCGAGCCGGAAGGCAGCGGCGGCCGCGCAAAAGTTGCACCGGCAGGGCACGCGAGCGCTGGTCACGACCACGTTGACGCGGCGGCAATATTGGAAGAAGCTTCTAGCTGCCGGCTTCTAGCTGCTGGCAAGCCAGCATTGCCGGAAGCCAGCAGCCGGTTTTCTGGGCCGTCGACTAATGGTAGGTCAAGTGCCTTTGGAGCACTTTGTCTAGGTTCGAATCCTAGCGGCCCAGCCAGGAAAAGCAGCCATCAGCCTTTAGCTTTTAGCTGGGCCTTGTACAGGGCAGCTAAGAGCTAAGCGCTAGAAGCTGAGAGCCTGCTTATGGCCACCCTTGCGACTGCCACCGACAAGAAGATGAGCGCCGACGAAAAGCACGAGCGCAAGCCGCACCGCGCCCGCGTGGACGACAAGTTCAAGATCTTCTGCGGCACTGCCAACCAGCCGCTGGCCGATGAGGTCTGCGCCTTTCTGGGCATGACGCGCGGCCAGGCGCTGGTCACGCGCTTTGCCGATGGCGAGGCCTACGTCCAGATCCAGGAGAACGTGCGCGGCGCGGATGTTTTTGTGATGCAGCCCACCTGCCGCCCCGTGGACCTGCATTTGATGGAGCTGCTGCTGATGATGGATGCGCTGAAACGCGCGTCCGCCCGGCGCATCACGGCGGTGATTCCGTACTTCGGCTACGCCAGGCAGGACCGCAAGGACAAGCCGCGCGTCCCCATTTCGTCGAAGCTGGTGGCCGACCTTTTGACTACAGCGGGCGCTGACCGCGCGCTGATTGTGGATCTACATGCGCCGCAGCTGCAGGGCTTCTTCAACATCCCGGTGGACCATCTGTTCGCTTCTCCGGTCCTGGTGGACCACTTCAAGAAACTGCAGTTGCCGAACCTGACCGTAGTTTCGCCGGACGCCGGCGGCGTGGAGCGCGCCCGCTTCTTCGCGAAAAAAGTGGACGCGGCCCTCGCCATTGTGGACAAGCGGCGCGTGGAAGCCAACATCGCGGAAGTGATGAACGTCATCGGCGATGTCCGGGGCCGCACCTGTCTGGTCATTGACGACCTGATTGATACCGCCGGCACGCTGGTCAAGACCGCAAGCGCGCTGATGGAAAACGGCGCCAGCGCCGTCTATGCATGCTGTTCTCACCCGGTCTTTTCAGGGCCGGCAGTCGACAACATCATGCACTCCTGCATCCAGGAAGTCGTGGTTACCAACACGATCCCTCTGAGCCCGGAGGCCCAGGCGGCGCGCACCGATTGCGGTGGGAAAATCACGGTCCTTTCCATTGCTGGATTGATTGGACGAGCAATCCAGTCCATTCACGAAGAGACGTCCGTAAGCAAACTGTTCTTATAGGAACTTGAGGCAGGAATCGGAATATGGCTACAGCAACTGAGCAAAACATTCTTGAGGCGCAGCCGCGCACTCCCGGTACCAAGAACGACGCGCGCCGTGTGCGCCGCGCCGGCATGGTCCCGGCAGTGGTTTATGGAGCAGGGAAGCCGGCCGTTCCGGTCGCGCTCGATCCCCGGCAAGTCTCGCGCATTCTGCGTTCTGAAACCGGGCATAACACCGTGTTCGACCTGGCCATGGATGGCGAGCGCACCAAGGCCATGATCGTGGACTGGCAGTACGAGCCGATCAAGGGTGCGCTCCTGCACATTGATCTCAAGCGCATCGCCATGGACCAGAAGCTGCGCGTCAACGTACCCATCGAACTGGTGGGAGAAGCTGCAGGCGTGAAACAGCAGGGCGGAATTCTCGAGCAGATCACCCGCGAAGTCGAAGTCGAGTGCTTGCCCAGCGACATTCCCAACCAGATCCAGTTGAACGTAGCAGACCTGGTTTTCGGCGTGGTTTTGCGTGTTGCCGATTTGCCCAGGAGTGAGAAGGTCAAGTTCCTGACCGACCCGGACCAGCCCATTGCCCACATCATCAGCATCAAGGAAGAGGAAGTTCCGACGCCGGAGGCAGTTGCCGGCGAGGCTGCGGCTGCCCCCGCCGAACCTGAGGTCATCAAGAAGGGCAAGCAGGAGACCGAAGAGGAAGCTGCGGAAGCGGCTCCCGAGAAGGCAGAGAAGAAAGAGAAGAAGTAGGTGGGCAGAGCCCATGTGGGGACGGGCGCCCTCGCCGGTCCCGTCGAGCGAAGCTCGACAGCTTCTCCGAGGGCTCTTGAAACGGCGTGAAGCTGATCGTAGGACTTGGCAATCCGGGACCGGAGTACGAGCTTACGCCGCATAACCTGGGGTTCCTGGTGGTTGACCGTATTGCCGGGAACCACCAGACCCAGGTCCGCAACCGGCAATGCCGGGCGCTCACAGGCAGGACCGTGATCGGCGGGGAAGAAGTCGTGCTCGCCAAGCCCGAGACGTACATGAACCTGAGCGGCACGTCGGTGCGGGATCTGATCGGGAAACTGGAGCTCAGTCCGGAAGCGGACCTGATCGTAAT
>Ga0070741_10016393_pt1 | contig 12363 bp, 11 predicted proteins | sample Coa_R1_4_FD_66440 | JGI IMG/M metagenome (GOLD analysis project Ga0070741, IMG submission 66440) | Surface soil microbial communities from Centralia Pennsylvania, which are recovering from an underground coalmine fire - Coalmine... | ecosystem: Environmental > Terrestrial > Soil > Unclassified ...
GAACGAATCTCTCGTCGGGCAGGGTCGCGATCGCCTGATGCATGAAAGCGCTCCACATTGGAGCCACGATCTGGCCCGCAACCTTTTTAACCATTGGCTTGTTGTCGTTATTTCCCGCCCAGACGCCGACGACAAGATTTGGAGTATATCCGACTGTCCACGCATCCCTTGAGTCGTTGGTTGTACCTGTTTTTACAGCTACGTCGCGCGTAGGGAAGTAGAGAACGGAGTTAGGGCCGTATGCAGGCGTCCTTGCTTCATTGTCGGAGAGAATGCTCGAGATAGTCTCGGCGACATTTGCAGGAAGGACGCGTGATTGGCGCTCCGACGGCAATTCAACCTCATTTCCTTTTGAGTCATAGACATGAAGAACAGAACGATACGGCATGCGAACGCCGTCATTAGCGAAGACGGCATACGCATTCGTCATTTCAAGAAGAGAGATTTCACCGCCGCCGAGCACGAGCGTCAGGCCGTACTGGTCAGGATTCGTCAGGCTCGTAATGCCCATGTCCTTGGCGAGGGAGAGCGAATCGCGGATGCCAGCGAGGTAAAGCACTTTAATCGATGGAACGTTTATAGACTGAGCTAGAGCATCGCGCATAGAAATAGGGCCGCGGAATTTATTGTCGTAATTTTCTGGCTTATAGCAGACCTTGCTCGTATCGTTCGAGCTTATCGGAGTCGACGAAGCATACATATCAGTGAGCGAAGGCATACAACGGGTGCTGAACTCTGTTGGCAGGTCAAAGAGCACGGTATCAGGCGTATAGCCTTTAATGAAGGCCTCCGAATAAATGATCGGCTTCATGGTCGAGCCTGGCTGGCGGTTCGGAGTGACAGCTACGTTGAATTGGCCGTCTATCTCTTTGTCGAAGTAGTCGCGCGAGCCGACCATAGAGAGGATGTCGCCAGTTTTTGGATCCATAGCGACAAGAGAGGCATTCGAAGCATTAAAATTCTTCTCGTTCTGGAGGGCGGTTGTTTTAACGAGATCCTCTGCCTTCGACTGCATGTCAGCGTCGAGGGTTGTGATTATCTTGTAACCCTCGTCCGAAAGTGCTCCGTCACCGAGAATCCTTTCCAGATATTGCTTTACAAAGAACACGAAATGAGGGGCGCGAATACCGTACTGGTTCTGTGGCTGGAACTCTACTTTTTCTGTCTTCGCATCCGCATATTGCTCAGGTGTGATGAAGTGAAGATCGAGCATCTTCTTGAGCACGAGATTTTTCCTGTCCTCGAGCTTTGAAAGATTTTTGCCATAAGGAGAGAAATACGTCGTGGCCTGAGGAATAGCGGCGAGGTATGCAGCCTCGGCCAATGTCACATCCTTGGCGTCTTTGCCGAAGAATTGCTGAGAAGCCTCTTCCACGCCGTAGATGCTTCCGCCATATGGATTTTCGTTGAGGTAACTCGTAAGGATCGCATCTTTTGAGAGAGCTTTATCGAGCTTGATAGCGAGCACCCACTCTTTGAGCTTGCGGGAAATACTCTTGTCTCCTGTTAGGAGTGTGTTTTTGACGACCTGCTGGGTGATCGTTGAACCGCCCTGGCTGTAGCGGCCTGAAAGAATGTTCGCCAAGATGGCGCGGATGATAGAACTAATCTTGATGCCACCATGGTGATAGAAATCTTCGTCTTCGATGGCGACGGTCGCGTTTTTGATGAAAGGAGAGATCTCGTCAGAGGCGAGAACAGTTCTCTTTACTCCCTGGTTGAGATCATAGAGCAGCACCGTGCCCGTGCGGTCATAGATTTTCGTCGACTCTGTGACTTTGCGGCTGTCGAACGACGAGAGGTCGGGTAGTCGGAAGGAAGATACCCAAAGAATGACGAGAGCCAGGAATACGCATATGACAGAAGCGAGGAGAATGAGAATATCCTGCTTCGTGTGGGCTTTGATGTGATGGCGCAGCCTTTTGAAGGTGCTTATCTTCTTCATGGGTCTCTCTACGGTAGCAGGAAAGCAGGCGCTCTTCAAGAACTAAAATGCTTTGCGCGACAAGAAAATACGGCTATGTTACAGTGTAATTATGAAATTCCTTTCGTCGAAAGATTCAGTAGATGCCTCTTTCACGCCCGAGAAATTTCTCTCTCGCGGCCTAGAGAACGTCTTTCCCTCAAAAGAAGCCTTTGCCAAGGCCCTTTCAGGCGGCAAGAAGCTCACGATCTACCTCGGCATTGATCCGACAGGACCGACGCTTCACATGGGACATGCCATTCCTCTCATGAAGCTCTCTGAGCTTCAGAAAATGGGCCACCAGGTCATTCTTCTCATCGGCGATTTTACTGCCATGATCGGAGACCCGACTGACAAATCAGCGGCCAGGAAGCAGCTCACGAGAAAAGAGGTCCTCGATAACTGCAAGCTCTACAAAAAACAGGCTTCGACATTCTTGTCTTTTTCTGGAAAAAACGCGGCAAAGCTCATGTGGAACAGCAAGTGGCTCTCAAAGATGTCTTTCGCTGATGTTGTTGATCTCGCTTCGCATATGACGGTTCAGCAGATGCTCGAGCGCGATATGTTCGAGAAGCGCATGACAGAAGGAAAGCCGATTTCCGTCCATGAATTCCTCTATCCTCTCATGCAGGGCTATGATTCTGTCGCTATGGACGTCGACGCGGAGATCGGAGGCAACGACCAGACGTTCAATATGCTCGTCGGGCGCGATTTCATGAGAACTCTCAAGAACAAGGAGAAATTCGTCATCGCGACAAAGCTTCTCGTCGACCCTTCAGGCAAAAAAATGGGTAAGACAGAGGGCAATATGATCACTCTCCTCGACTCAGCCACAGATATGTTTGGAAAAGTCATGAGCTGGCCTGATACGCTCATCATCTCGGGCCTCGAGCTCTGCACGCGCGGCTCTACGGAAGAAATCGCAAAGGAAAAAGCATTCCTCGAGCAGGGAGGAAATCCCCGCGACGCGAAAATGAAGCTCGCTCATGCAGTAGCTGAGCTTTACCACGGAAAATCTGCCGCAGATAAGGCAAAGGAATCTTTTGTCTCTGCATTCTCGAAAGGAGCGATGTCCGCTGATGCCAAAGAAAAAACAGTCGCGAAAAGGGCACAGCTCGTAGATGTATTGCTTGGCGAGGGATTGGTTGCTTCGAGGACCGAGTTCAAGAGGTTGGTATCGAGTACATCTATTGAAGACCTAAAGACAGGCGAAAGGATAAAAGCCTTTGATTACGCAGTAGAAAAGGATATGGATGTAAGGATCGGAAGCCACCGTTTCATCAAAATCAGGGTTAAATAAGAAAAATCCCCGGAAAACCGGGGATTTTATTTACCAACTTTCTTCTTCGTCACTCATAAAGTCTTTGAGGGGATCATCCTCCTCTTCATCGAGATCCTCCGGCTCTTCAGGGAGAACCTCATCGTCATCGCTTGCTACTTTCTTGGGACTCGGATCATCATCCTCTTCGTCCTCATCGTCATCTTTTTCTTCTTTTTCCTCGTCCTTTACTTCCACCTCTTTTACCTCCTCTTCTTTTTGGATTTTCTTGCGTGGCATAAACGATTTTTGGTTAGAACGTTCCTATTTGTAGCAAATGAGTTCCGCTTTGAAAAGTTGCCAGGCTGTGGATAAAGTCGTCTAGAATTTTTCAATGGCGAGGCACGTCAAACCGACAGCGATGGCGTCGTATTCGTCATCATGCTTTATGTTTTTTTCAACTTTGATGAGGCGCGGGATCATAGCGATGATCTGCTCTTTATCGCTTTTTCCATAGCCTGTGACCGCTACCTTGATCTCGCCGGGCCCGTATTCGTATACGTGAAGCCCGTGCTTAGCGGCTTCATAGAGTATGACGCCGCGGGCCTCTGCCACGGTGATGGCCGTCTTTGCGTTCGTACTAAAGAAAAGGTTCTCCAGAGCCAGGACTTGTGGTTTATATTCCAAGATTATCCTTTCTATCTCGTCTCCGATGAGGCCGAGGCGCTCGTGATGGGGAGTGTCTTTGTCCGTCTTGAAACAATCAGAATAGAGGAGCGTTTCCTTTTGTTTGGGATTTTTTTCGATGACCGCGATGCCGAGCCTTTCGTATCCAGGGTCAATGGCGATGATTCTCATGCCAAAATGATATCAAAAAAGCGGCCCCGCGGCCGCTTTTTCTATTCTACGTTCGTGAAGACATCCTGGACTTCGTCGTTTGCTTCGAGATCGCCTACAAGCTTCTCCAGGAGAGCGAGGTCAGCATCTTCGAGCTCTGTGGTCGTCGTCGGCTTCCATTCTACGCCTTCGCGCTTGAATGCCCATGAAGCGCTGCCGGGAGCGGCCAGGGAATAGCCGTTTTCGGAGAGGATATGCTTCACCTCTTGAGCTGCCTTGTTCTTGTTCGTAGTGAGAGCCTCGATGATGATGGCGCATCCTCCAGGGCCATATGCTTCATATGTGATCGATTCGAGGGCAGCACCTGGCTCACTCGCTTTTTTGATGGCACGCTCGATGACTTCATTCGTGACGTTCTCTGATTTTGCGCGCTCGATCAAAGCACGGACAGAAGGGGCGTTTTTGTCGCCTTTGACCCTTTGGGCCTCGGCTGAAATAAGCTTTGAATACTTTGAGTAAAGCTTCGACTTTGCACCGTCTGTTTTAGCTTTCTTTTGTTTGATCTGTGACCATTTATTGTGTCCTGACATATGTTTATTCTATAAAAGCTTGCCTCTTTTTTCGGGAGCGACCTTCATGTGACCATAGCCCTTCTCGGTGACCTTGCGGCCGCGCGGAGTTCGCTCGATGAGGCCTAATTGTAACAAATACGGCTCATGCACTTCCTCAATCGTCGCCTCTTCTTCAGCCAGGGATGCCGCGAGGGTATTCAATCCCACGGGACCGCCGCTAAATTTATCGATGAGGGTTAAAAGAAGGTCGCGATCGCTTTGCGTGAGTCCCAGTTCGTCAATGCCGAGCATCGAGAGCGCGCGGTCGACGACATCCACGGACACGGGCGTTTTCTCTACCTGAGCGAGGTCGCGAACACGCTTGAGGAGGAAGTTCGCCGTTCTCCGGGTAAAGCGGCTCCTCTCCGCGATTTTTTCGCTCGATTTTTCGTCTATGTCGATGCCTAAAAGCTTTGCTGAGCGGTGGATTATCCGCTGTATTTCCTCATTTGTATAGAATTCGAGCCTGAATGTGCCTCCAGAGAAGCGCGAGCGGAGAGGTGATGAGAGCATCGCCACCCTTGTTGTAGCCGCGATGAGAGTAAACGGCGGAAGTTCGAGCTGGATCGTCCTCGCTGAAGGTCCTTTGCCGATGATGATATCGAGAGAGCCCGATTCCATAGCAGGGTAGAGGACTTCTTCGATCGCTTTGTTGAGGCGGTGGATCTCGTCGATGAAGAGGATATCGCCTGGAGAGAGATTTGTCAGAATCGATGCCAGATCGCCGACTTTCTCTATTGCGGGGCCCGATGTTGCTTTGAGCTGGGAAGCAGTCTCTTTTGCAATGAGATGCGCGAGAGTGGTCTTTCCAAGGCCTGGAGGACCATAGAAGAGGATGTGCTCAGGCGGATGCTTTCGTTCCAGAGCGGCCTGAAGAAGCACTTTAAGGTTCTCCTTTATGCTCTTTTGGCCTACATAATCGGCCCATGACGACGGGCGCAGGGTCGTATCAAGGAAAAGCTCGTCAGAACCCCTATTTAAGGCCTTATTTTCAATCTTAGCCCCATTTTCCTGCTGTTTTTCTGTGCTACTTGACATTTGATGATATGTATGCTAAGCTAGCTGTGTCAGTTTGAAAACTCGTTTCCAGAGTATAAATCTCTAAGCAATTAAACCTTTTGGTTTACTAGCTGTACCTCGAAGGACGTTCTGGTTAGACACTTCGGTGTCTTTACTGGTGCCATCCTGCGAATTCGGCTTAGCTTTTGATGCATGTCACAAGTATTGCTTAGAGATTTATGATCTGGAACCACGCACCATGGGGTGCGTTTTTCTTTTGTCATACTACCCCCTCGCGCATCGAACGCAACCCGATTTTTTCAAAAGAACACGCTCCGAGAAGCAACGCAAATTAGGAGCGGCCGAGCTGCGAATGGTTTTTCACGGCGTCGCGCTGGATCTCCTGGATCTCTTGCTGAGCCTCATGTATCTCACGCTCATGCTCGCGGTATTGCCTCTCCGTAATAGCAAATTCTTTCTCGAGCTCAGAGAGTTTCTGCTCCTTTTCTTTAATTTCCCTTCGAAGCGTTTCTATTTGAGCTTTTTCCTGAGCCATTTTCTGGGCTTCTGCGGCGAACTCTTTTTTGAGATTCTCAAGCGAAGCGGTGATATTGCCTTTATTCATCATGATCATACGTTTAGTCTTCTATGCTGATAACTCTTTGCAGCTCATCGAGGGAAGTGATCCCAGTGAGTACCTTGATAATGCCGTCCTCGAGCATGGTGAGGATCGCCTGCGGTTTTGCGATCTTTGCGATCTCTTGCTCGCTCGTCGAATATTCTATCGCCTTATTGATCTCGTCCGTAATGAGAATGCCTTCGTAAATGCCAACTCGGCCCTTATATCCCGTGTTGTTGCACTTGTCGCAGCCGACGGCTTTGAAGTACGTATCTGTCTTTGTGGGGATCTCTGACTTATCGACGATGCCGGCGACGATGGTGTCGATAGCCTTTTTGTCAGTATCTGCGATCGTCTCTTCTTTTTTGCAATAAGGGCAGAGCTTTCTTACGAGACGCTGTGCCAGAGCGATGCTTACGGCAGACGAGATAACGCGGGGATTAACACCGAGATCGATGAGGCGAGGAAAGGCTCCGGCAGCATTATTTGTATGGAGAGTAGAGAAGACCAAGTGTCCAGTAAGGGCCGCATTTATGGCCGTCGTAGCCGTCTCGCTGTCGCGGATTTCGCCCACCATGATCACGTCTGGGTCTTGTCGGAGGGCAGAACGGAGGCCGAGAGCGAACGTATAGTCTTTTTCCGCATTCACCTGCGTCTGGGTAATACCCTCAAGGTGGTATTCGATAGGGTCTTCAATGGTGATTATCTTTATGTCTGGCGTATGGATCTTGCGGAGAAAGGCATAGAGAGTCGTCGTCTTACCCGATCCTGTAGGACCCGTGGTGAGGATCATGCCGTTTGGCTTATCGATTTCCTTCAAGAGAATGCCGAGGAGTTTTTTCGGAATGCCGAGCTCTTCAAGGGGCACCTGGATCGACTTCGGATTGAGGATACGGAGCACGACAGACTCGTTGTATGCGCCGGGAAGCATAGATGTACGGATTTCGATTTCATCGTCGCCAATCTTCACGCTGAAACGACCGTCCTGAGCTTCTGTTTTTATATTGAGCTTGAGTCCCGAGAGGAGCTTGATGCGCGAGAGAAGAAGGCCGAATGTTTCAAGGTCAAAAGAAAGGATATCAGTGAGCACGCCGTCGAGGCGGTAGCGGAGGCGGACATAGGCCTCTTCTGGCTCTATGTGAACGTCGGATGCTTTTGTCGCCAGAGCGCCCGAAAGGACGATTTCGAGGATTTTCGAGATGCGAAAACCCTTTTTGAGTTTGAGGATGTCGGTGATCTGCTTCCTGACATCCTCGATTGTTTTAATGGCACCTATGAATGCTTTGATATCTTCGCTTGAGATGTCGAGAGCGCCGGCCTTCGTCTCGGTTGAGAAAGTGAGGTCCGCGTAGCGCCCCCAGACTTTTTCGAGGCTAACAGGCGAAGCGACAGCCAGAGTGACTTCGTAGCCCTTATTCACGATAGAATCGACGGCCTGGACGGTTTTTTCATAGACAGGAGAGACGACAGCGATTTTAATGCGCTTTCCAATGAGGCTGAAAGGAGCCATTCGCGCCTCGCGAGCATCTTTTTCAGCTATGACGCGGAGGGCGTCCATATTTATAGGCACAGGTGCAAGGTCGACGTATTCAAGCCCGTGTCGCGTCGCGACGATCTGAGCCACGTCTTCTTCCTCGCGCTTTTTAAACTCCTCGAGTTTCTTGGCCTGCTTTTCTTCGTCAAAGCTTACAGTCATGGCCTTTATTTTAGCACGAGAGGGGAATAGAGCGTGCCGAAACTCTAGACGGTATTGACATTTTGAAAAAATAATGTAAAACGAAACTAGAAACCATCCTCATATGAAGATCCTCACAATCCTCCTTTCGATCGCATGTCTCGGGATCACTGGCTGCCTTTCGACGGCTCACAAGGGCGATCCCAATTGGCGGCCGGCTGCGCGCGTCGACTTTGTGAACAATGTTCCGGGGTCGGTCATGCACGTCCACAACGACCTGATGAATTCATACGACTCCGTCGAGTTCCCCTACGGCGGAAGCGGCTGGGTTCCAATTCAGGTCACGTGGGTCACTGGCGGCCCCTACCAGAGCCGTGTCATCGCTACGGTCGAAATCCAGACCAAAAGCGGTAAACAGCTCGTCCCCTACGACCAGAGCTTCAATATCGGCGCGGGAGGCTGGTTCTACGAGCGAGTGATCGTTCAGTCGAACCAGAGCCAGACGAATTACTACCTCGCCAGGAATTGAAACGAGGCCCATCTCCGGATGGGCCTTTGATTTTGAAGAAAATGGCGTATGATGCCTGCATGATATCGAGAAGCCTTGATCAGACCCGGAAAATCGCGCGCGAAGCTCTCAAAGATCTAGCGCCGAACAAAGATGGCGCGACCATCGTCGCCCTCTCAGGCGAGCTCGGCTCGGGCAAGACGACTTTTGCCAAAGCATTCGCCGAAGCCCTCGGCTTGAATCCAGAAGACGTGACAAGCCCGACATTCGTCATCGAGAAGAGATTTGATCTAGGCAACCATGCCCATTTCAAAAAATTCGTACACATCGATGCATATCGTCTGGAGAAGGCAGAGGAGATAGAGAGGCTTGGCTGGAAAGATACTATTCGCGATAAAGCCAATCTGGTGCTCATAGAATGGCCCGAGAATATCGGCCGAGCTCTGCCACAACATTCCAAGAGGATTTCTTTCTCTTTCATAGATGAGAACAGCCGGGAAATAGTGTTTAATTAAGTCGTGAAAAGACTTATCCTTCTTGATTCTCACGCCATACTCCATCGGGCGTATCATGCGCTTCCGGATTTTTCGACGTCTCGCGGGGAGCCGACGGGCGCGCTCTACGGTCTCTGCACTATGCTCTTGAGCTCGATTGAGAAGCTCAAGCCGGATTACATTGTCGCCGCTTATGATCTGCCAAAGCCGACGCATAGGCATGAAGCGTACAAAGACTACAAAGCAGGCCGAGCAAAGACTGACGATGAGCTTGTAGCTCAGATCATTCGTTCGAGGGATATTTTCAATGCCCTCAATATTCCTATATACGACAAGGAGGGTTTCGAGGCTGACGATATTCTCGGCACGATCGTCGAGCTCACTAAAAAAGACAAGAATCTCGAGGTAATCATCGCATCGGGCGATATGGATACGCTCCAGCTCGTCTCTGGAGAGAAAGTACGCGTCTATACTCTGAAAAAAGGCATCAAAGACACGATTATCTATGACGAAAAAGGCGTGAAAGAGAGATTTGGCTTTGGTCCTGAGCTTCTTGCTGACTACAAAGGCCTCCGCGGCGATCCGTCTGACAATATCATCGGCATCAAAGGCATCGGAGAGAAGACAGCCACAACCCTGATCGTCGAATTCGGATCGATCGAGAATATCTACAAGGCGCTCAAGAAAGACAAAGAGCAGTTCAAAAAAATCGGCATCACTCCACGTATGATCGAGCTTCTTGAGAACGGCAAAGAGGATGCTGAGTTTTCGAAGGTGCTTGCGACGATCAGGCGAGACGCGCCGATCGATTGGAAGTTGCCTGAGAACACCTGGAGAGAGGGCCTCGATATGGAAAAAATCGCCAAGCTTTTCTCTGATCTTGAATTCAGAACGATGACGACGCGATTGAAGAATACTCTAGGTATGGATGTTTTGGCGCCTGAAGACGGCCGTGAAATAGAAACAGAAGTCGCGGGCAAAGAGACGCCCGTCATCGACGCATCCGCCGAGGGTATGAAATTCCGAGAAGCGGCAATCATGCTCTGGCTCATCAATTCGAATATCACCGATCCAAAGCCTGAAGACATCATGTACTTTACGCGGGCGAAGAATTTCAACGACGCCTATGCGGCTCTCGAAAAAGAAGTAGAGAAGCGAGGGCTCACCCGCGTCTGGAAAGATATCGAGAAGCCTCTTATTTCGATCGTCGACAAGATGAAAGAGTACGGAGTGAAAATAGACAAGGCATATCTCGAAAAGCTTGGCAGCGAATATCGCAAGGAGCTTTCTTCAATTGAAAAAAGCATCTGGAAGCTTGCTGACGGAGAATTCAACATCAGCTCTCCAAAACAGCTCGGCGAGATTCTCTATGTGAAGCTCGGTTTGAAGGGCGGCAAGAAGACCGCGGGCGGCGCGTTCTCGACAAAGGAGTCCGAGCTTGAAAAATTGCGCGAGGAGCATCCGATCATCGATGAGATCCTGAAATATCGCGAGCTATCGAAGCTTTTAGGCACATATATAGAGACGATTCCAACAGTGCTCGATGAAAAGATGCGTCTTCACTCAACTTTCATTCAGACAGGAAGCGCTACGGGCCGCATGGCCTCGAAAGATCCGAATATTCAGAACATCCCGAACAAGACGGAGCTCGGCAGGAAGATACGAGACGCATTTATCGTCGACAAAGGGTGGAAGCTCATCGCTTTTGATTATTCTCAGATTGAGCTTCGCATCGCAGCGTTTCTCTCAAAGGATGAGAAATTCATAGATATCTTTAGAAGGGGAGAAGACGTCCACGCCGCTGTCGCTTCGCAGGTCTTCGGCGTGCCCGTCGAGTCTGTCACGAAATCGATGCGCTCTCAGGCCAAGGTTATAAACTTCGGCGTGATGTACGGCATGGGCGTGAATGCTCTTCAAAAGAATATGGGAGTCGACCGCAAATCGGCCCAAAAGTTCTATAACGAATATTTTGAAAAATTCTCTGGCCTTCGGGACTACCTCGAGGGCGTCAAAGCTGAGACAGCGCGGCGTGGCTTTACAGAGACCTATTTTGGCCGTCGTCGCTATTTTGAAGGCATCAAATCAAAGATTCCGTTCATCCGCGCGGCTGCAGAGCGTATGGCCATAAACGCGCCCATCCAGGGCACAGAGGCTGATATTGTGAAGCTCGCCATGATAAAGATCGAGGAATATATACAGGAGAAGAAACTCGAAAAAGAAGTCCACCTTCTTATGCAGGTTCACGATGAAATCGTTCTTGAAGCGAAGACAGCCGTCATAGAAAAAATCACTCCCGATATAAAAAAGATCATGGAGAATATTATTCCTTCAAAAGATATTCAGGGAATCGTCTGCGTGGCTGACGCCAAAGTAGGTGATAATTGGGGTGAGATGGAGAAGATCAAATAAATGCTTTACGTAATTCATGGCACTGATATAGAGACAGCGCGAGAGAAATCTCATGCTCTTTTGGATGCTCTTCGGGGAAAGAAACCTGATGCCTCTGTTGGCATGATCACAAGCGACAAGGTTACTCCTGATCTCCTCGAAGAACTGACCCAGACGCAAGGCCTTTTTGAGAATAAGCAGATTATTTTCATGGACAGGACCCTCGAGACGCCGGAGATCCGCGACCTTGTTATCGATAAGATCGACGCGATCAAGGAATCGCCGAATATTTTCATATTTTTCGAAGGTAAGCTGACGAAAGAAGTCCTGAAGAAGCTCGAAAAGAGAGCGGAAAAGGTCACGGAATACGAGCTTGATGAAGAAAAGAAAAAGGAGAGTGGTTCTTTCTTTGCTCTGGCTGACGCGCTTGGCGCTCGCGATAAGAAGAAGCTTTGGGTGCTCCTCCGCGAGGCATTGGAAAGCGACGCAGTTCCTGAAGAGATTCACGGCATACTCTTCTGGCAGGCAAAATCGCTCGCTCTGGCGGCAAAGACATCTTCGGCCGGCGAAGCAGGGCTCAATCCCTTTGTGTACGGCAAGGCGAAAAGATACGCGGCAAATTTCAAAGAGGATGAGATCGACGCGCTTCTGACGAAGCTTGTCCATATGTATCACCGGGCGCACAGGGGCCAGGCTGAATTCGAGATAGAGCTCGAAAAACTGGCTCTCGATATATAAAAAATATAGGCTGCGTCGGTGACGCAGCCTAAAAATTATTTGTGCTCCGGCCGATGCGGGAATTCCTTCCACGTTTCCGGCAAAAGCTTCTTCATTGCACTTGGGGGAACCGAAAAAAGAAAATCGGCCTCCTCATCGAATTCCAAGTGGGTATCGCCGTTTTCGCCGACAACCCGTGCCTGGCAGATATTCACCCCTCCCGTTTTGTATGACCTTCGGACCTTTGTGCGGTCCTTTTCGGGGATGTTTTTGATGACATCCTCAGATAGAGGT
>Ga0070741_10016394_pt1 | contig 12362 bp, 8 predicted proteins | sample Coa_R1_4_FD_66440 | JGI IMG/M metagenome (GOLD analysis project Ga0070741, IMG submission 66440) | Surface soil microbial communities from Centralia Pennsylvania, which are recovering from an underground coalmine fire - Coalmine... | ecosystem: Environmental > Terrestrial > Soil > Unclassified ...
ACACTACCCCGCCGAGGTTATTCATAATGGGTAAGGGATAGCGCAACTCGGAGTTGAGAATGAAGAGCTGGTTTCCGCCGATCGGCACTGGAACCTGCGGGCAGTTCGTCTGTCCGGCAGTGCAGAAGGGAACATAGCGGATTGGACCAGCTTCGTTGATGGGGAAGCCGCGCAGGGTGGTTCCGCCGCCGGCAAAGAACCTCTCGCTGGTGGGGACGTTGCTGTGGGCAAACGGGGCCGTTAATCCCAGGCGGATGCTATTGGCAAACACCAGACTCCCGAATGGTTTGTAATAAGCGTTCTGCACCAGCAGGCGGGTGAAGTCAGCGCTCGACCCGAAGGCGCTGGGCACAACCCGGAAATCCACGGTCTGGTACACGCCGTGATGCGCGTCGAGCGGTTTGTCGCGGGTGTCGCGGATAAGCGTCCCCGAAACGTAGGAAAGCTGTACATCGGTGTCAGATGGTTCCACCAGTTGCGGCACCAGCAGTTCTGTCAGCTTAGTCCGGTTGAAGTCATAGCGAAGCTGGAGCTGGATCGTATTCCTGGAATCCAGGAACCGCTGGAACTGCAGCGAGGCATCTCCCAGGCGCGCCTCAAAAAGCGGGTTCTCGGTGGTGCGCTCCACCGAAACGCTGGTGAGCGCCTGCCAGCTCGAGCGCCGGAAGTGGGGATCGGTATAGGTAGCCAAGAGACGCTGATGCAACCGCGCCGCCAGCAGCGAAATGGACGCGGTTTCGCCCTCGCCGCGCATGTTCCGGCGCGTATATTCCAAGGTGCCGCGCGGGCTCACGAACGTGTTCTCGCTGGGCGCAATCTTTGCCCCGTGTAGGCCAATAGTTGGCAATCCGGGGACCGCCACGCTGCCCGCCGGTACGTTGCCCCCGCGTCTGGCGATCTCAAGCCCGAATCCGTAGGTGATGGAATTGCGCTTGGCCTCGTGTACCTTTACCAGCGCTTCTTCCTCCTTCTGGTCGGTGATCTGCTTTCTCGGCCCAACGCTGGCCCAGTCGAAGACACCCAGATCATAGAGCTTGCTTTCCGCCTCCAGCAGTTTGCCTTCGCTCAGCGGCTCTTCCGGCCACAGATTCGTGCTGATGTGGATCAGGTCCTGCTTGGTGTGCCGTTGTCCCAGATAGAGCACCCGGCTGATTTGGACCTGCTGGTTTTCCGTAATCTGATAAGTAACGTCCACTTCGTGGGGATTGTCCGGATGGCGCGAGACGACGGTCTTGACCTCGGAGTTGAGGAACCCGCGGTCAAGATATTTTGCGGCGATGTGATTGCGATCGTCAGAGAGCCGCCGCGGGGAAAAGGGCTTTCCCTCCGCGAGTGCGAACCCGCCGCGGGTCCTGAGCTGCGAGAGCGGAATGCTTTTGTTGCCTTCTACGCGCAACCTGCTGACCAGGGTACGGTCGCCTTCGGCAATGTTGAAGGTGATGTAAATCCTGGGCTCCCGGTCCACCACCTCCGGCGTGACCTTTACGTCCTCGAAGCCCTCGTCCTTATAGCGGTTCTCGATTCCCTTGACGCTGGCGCGCAACAGCTTGTCGCTGAATGCTCCCCGCGAAAACAGCAGGCGACTCTTTCTTACTGCGACCTGCGCAAGCAGGTCCTTGCCGTCGAGGTGGTGATTGCCGCGAAACGAGATGTCGGCGACCTTGTGCTTGCGTCCCTTCTCAACCTGGTAGACGAGCAGCACCTTCCCATTCTGCTGCTGGAGATCGGTGTGCACTTTGACATCAAAGTAACCCTTGCGCTGGAAAAAATTCGCCAGGTTGCGTTGTCCCTCTTCCACCAGGTCGGGGTCCACCGCAGCTTCCTCATAAATGGGAATCAGCTGTTTCTTCTTCCTGCCTGAAAGAAATGGAATCCAGGAGAGCCTCGCGCCGGCCACCCGGATCTGCACCTCCGGGCCGGTGTCCACCTGGATGGAGACATCCGCTCGGTTTGTATCCGGGTGGTACATCGGCGGATTCACCGTGACTTTGCTGGCGGGGTGGTGCTCCTTGCCCAGCTCCTTCTTGATCAGACCGACTGCAGCTTTGATCCGGTTTGGAGAGTACGACTTCCCGGGCTTGAGCAGCGCGCCTGTGAACCGGGCGCGCAGGGAACGGATGGTGTGCTGCAGCCTTCGGTCTTCTTGCGCGGAGGCGCCGGTAATTTCCACCCGGCCGACATGAGCGTGTTTTCCCAACTGAGTATTGAAGGTAATGTGCGCCAGTTGGTTGGTGTCGTCGGTGGCAATCGCGGTTTGCACCTTGGCCTGGAAGTACCCGTAGTCCCGGAGGAACTTCAACAAGTCCGATTCCGCTCTGGCCACCTGGTCCTGCTGATAGGCGCTCTGGTCAGGCAGGTTCACTACCTGCAACAGCCGCGCGTAGCTGAATCTCTTGAGCGCGCCCGGAAAGTGGACCAATCCGATGTAGAAGGCCGGTTCCAGCACGAACGTGAGCTTCAGGCCCGAGGGGTCAGGCTGTACCTTGATGTCTACTTTGACGAATGCGCCGGTCCGGTTCAGTGCATCTACGCTGGCCTGAACTCTTTGGGAGGAGTAGGGTTCCCCGGGTTTCTGCTGAATCAGAGGCCGGAAGCGGCCGGTATCAATTTTCGGATTAGCAACCAGCTCGACTGCCCCGACCTTCTGGCCGTCGTAGGAGGGTTGCTTCTCGCCGCTGGTCTTGGTTTGCGCAAAGGCTCGTGCGAGAGAAAGCAACACAACGAAAAGCGCTATCCAACGCATGGCGTGTGATCGGCCCGGCACGGCTACTGGCTGGTTCCGGGTTCATAAAGTTGATCGGCATACGTCTGATGCGAGACCTACAAACCGAGATGTCCTTCTGTCCAGAGCAAGATAGCCCCGGCTGCACGTAAGCTGAATTCTGCTCGGAATACAGCTTGGCAGGGAATGCTGGCATCGAAATTCTGTGCTTCGGCGGTTCTTCCGGCGAGGGCCACCGCTGTTTCCGCACCGCGAATGAAACTGGCAATTTTCGGATTGACGGTCAGCTCCTCCTGGGGAAACGGACACGCCACCCTGTGGCGCGGCTTGTGCAATGCCCTGGCAAAACAGGGGCACGCAGTCACGTTTTTTGAGCTGGATGTCCCTTACTACGCCGGCCATCGGGACCTGGTTTCTCCGGAGACGTACCGCCTGGTCCTTTATCCGGCATGGGAGGAAGTTCGGGCACAGGCGGGAGCGGAAGTGCGCGAAGCTGACGTTGCCATCGTGACCTCTTATTGTCCCAATGCCCGCCAGGCTTCGGACTTGATACTGAGTTCCCGCGCGCTGAAGGTTTTTTACGATCTCGACACGGCAGTGACCCTGGAAAAGATTCGGAGCGAAGGGCACGTTTTCTATATTCCAGATTACGGGCTGAGCGGGTTCGACCTTGTGTTGAGTTATGTAGGCGGACGCGCCCTGGACGAGCTGCAATCGCTGGGAGCACGACGCATAGCCCCGCTCTACGGCAGCGTAGATCCGGAGCTTCACAAGCCGGTGCCCCGATCCAGTCACTATGATTCGGACTTCTCCTACTTAGGCACGTATGCGGCAGACCGGCAGAAAGCGTTGCAGGAACTCTTCATCGAGCCCGCCCACCGGCTTCCGCACAAGCGCTTCGTGCTTGGAGGCGCGCAGTATCCGGAGGATTTCCCCTGGAACCAGAATGTGTGGTTCGTGCGGCATGTGCCTCCGCGGGAGCACCCGGCCTTTTACTGTTCGTCGCGGGCCACGCTGAACGTGACGCGCGCGGCGATGGCGCGGTTCGGCTATTGTCCGTCGGGCAGACTGTTTGAAGCCGCGGCGTGCGGGACACCCATCGTCAGTGACTCCTGGGAAGGCCTGGAGGAGTTCTTCGAGCCGGGACGCGAGCTGTTGGTGGCCGGCACGGCGGAAGACGTGGTGGGAGCTTTGTCGCGCGATCCCGGCGAATTGGCGGCGATTGGCAACGCCGCGCGCCAGCGCGCCTTGCGAGCGCACACGGCCGTACACCGTTGCCGGGAGCTTCTCGGTCATCTGGAGGCTGCCGCATGAGTTTTCGCTGGGGAATCATTCCGGCCGCGGGTCTGGGGACGCGCATCCAGCCGCTGGCATTTTCAAAGGAACTGCTTCCCGTCGGTACCCGCATGGATGGGAACCTGGAGCGGCCGCGCGCGGTCTCCGAATACCTGGTCGAGCGAATGCTCATGGCCGGCGTCAACCGGGTGTGTTTTGTGATTTCGCCGGCGAAGACTGACATCGTCACCTACTTTGGCGGAAAGATCGGCGGTGCGCCGATTTGCTATGTGGTCCAGCAAAATCCCAGCGGATTATGCGATGCGCTGTTCAGCGCCGTGCCATTCATCGCTCCCGAAGACGAGGTTTACGTTGGCCTGCCGGACACGGTGTGGTTTCCCGCGGAAGGGTTTGGGTTTTTGCCCGACGGCCAGTTCGCGTTTCTGCTGTTTCCTGTGACCCGCCCTGAGCTCTTCGATTCCGTGGTTACGGACCACGAAGGCCGCGTAGAGGAAATCCAGGTCAAGCGCCCTGATGCCTCTTCGGAGTGGATCTGGGGAGCGTTCAAACTCGCCGGCAGGCAATTTTCGGAGATGCACCATCTCTGGAAAGAGCGGCAATGCAGAGATGAATATTGGGGCACATTGGTGAATGCCTATCTCGCGGCAGGGGGCGTGTGCCTGGGCGTAAAGCGCGGCGACGTTTACGTTGACGTGGGCACGCTGCACGGATACCGCGAAGCCGTCCGCGTGCTTTCCCGGCAGGTCGTGGTCCATGAAATGGCAGGCTGACTTGCAGCGGCAGTGGGCAGAAATCTCGTCGCGAATTGTTTCCGGGACAGACTCGACGCTCCGCTTTGCAGTCCTGGCGGCGCATCCGGATGACGAGACCATCGGAGCATCGGCGCTGCTGGCGCGATTTCCACGGTCTCTTGTCGTTTACTTGACCGACGGGGCGCCTCGGGACCGTCGCTTCTGGCCCGCCCAGGTTGAGGGGACTTCCGCGCAGTACGCCGAACTCCGCCGCAAAGAGTGTGCCGCCGCGCTCGCGCATGCGGGGATTGAGTCCCGGCAGACCTTCTGGCTGGGGGGCGTGGACCAGGAAGCCATCTTTGATGTTCACAGGTTAGCCGAAAAGTTTGCCGGGTTTCTTGCGGAGCACGTCCCCCATGCGGTGGTTACGCATAGCTACGAGGGCGGGCATCCGGACCACGACGCTGCAGCGCTCATCGCCCGCCTCGCGGTGACGCATGCTGACCGGGAGTGTCCGATCCTGGAGATGACTTCTTATCACGCTCACGGCGGGCAGTGCGTCACCGGAGAGTTCCTGCCGGCGGAGGCCCCGGAAATTGTGCTGGAGTTGGCTGAAGAAGATCGCCGGCGCAAGCAAAGAATGCTGGACGACTACGCCTCCCAGCGTCTGGTGTTGGAGAGTTTTCCGGTCGGTAATGAGCGTCTGCGCCTCGCCCCGGAGTATGAATTTACCCTGCCGCCCCACGAGGGCAAACTGTGGTACGAGTGCATGGGCTGGCCGGTGACGGGCGCGCGGTGGCGGGAAGTAGCTGCGGCCTATGGTCCCGAACTAAAGATGAGAAGCTCCGCGGGCGAGGGCGACCGCGCCACACTTGTCAGCTGACCATGCCAATCACTGTGCTCAGCGTCGCATATCCCCTGGCAGGCGTATCGCCCAGCACTGCCGGCGGGGCGGAACAAGTGCTGCTCACCTTGGACCAGGCGCTGGTACGGCTCGGTCACCGCTCGCTGGTCCTGGCCGCTGCCGGGTCGAAGTGCCACGGATTGCTGGTTCCTGTACAAGTTCCTTCAGGCGTTCTTGACGACCGCGCCCGGCGTGAAGCACAGCAGCAGTTCCAGCGCGCGCTCGACTGGACGCTGCAGCGCTATCGCGTGGACGTCGTCCATATGCACGGACTGGATTTTGACCGTTATCTCCCGCACGGCGAGGTTCCGGCAGTGGTCTCGCTGCACCTGCCTCTGGAGTGGTATCGGCCGGCGGCGTTGCGGCCCAACCGCCCGCATACAAGCTTAATCTGTGTCTCGCATTCTCAGGCGCGAACAGCGTCGCCAGACGTGCAGATTGCTGGAATCATTCCTAACGGCGTTGATCTCGAGAGCTTTCAGCCAAAACACAGGCTGGGAGACTACGCGTTAGTACTGGCAAGGATTTGCCCCGAGAAGGGCATTGATCTCGCCATCGAAGCAGCATCGAAGGCAGGGGTACGGCTGGTCCTCGGGGGAACGCTTTATGAATATCCCGAGCACAGGCAGTATTTCGATTCCGCGGTAAAGCCACGCCTGAACCACAGCGCGCGCTTCATCGGAGCAGTGGGAGGGAAGCGCAAGTCCCAACTGTTGGCCGGCGCCAGATGTTTGCTGGTGCCGAGCCTCGCGCGCGAGACCGGTTCCTTGATCGCAATGGAAGCTATGGCCTGCGGAACTCCGGTGATTGCCTGGCGCAGCGGGGCGCTGCCGGAAATCGTCTGCCACGGTCGCACCGGATTTCTGGTTGCGAGCGTCAAGGAAATGGCCGAGGCGATCGCGAACGCCGCTTCCATACATCGAAACGAATGCCGGCGCGAGGCCGAACGCCGGTTCTCAGCCGAGCGGATGATCTCGCAGTATCTCGACCTTTACCGGGAAGTTCAAGCGCAGAACCCTGCGACGGAGCTGCAGGCGGCATGAACCACGCAGTCAGGAGCGAGGGTGTGGCGAGCGCGGAAGTTCTGCGGGACGCGCCCGCGCTCCGGAGGATTGAGGCTGAATGGAGATATCTGTGCGAGCGCTGCCGGAACACAACTCCATTTCAGCGTCCCGAATGGCTGCTGCCCTGGATCGAAACCTTTGCGCCAGAAGATGTCTGCGCGATTGCAGTGCGTTCAGAATCCCGCCTCATCGGCTTTGCGCCGCTCTTGACCTATCGCAGGGGGCCGGACCGCGTATTGGCCTTCATGGGAGGAGGCGTTTCCGATTATCTCGACTGGCTGGTCGAGCCGGGAATGGAAGAAACTGCGCTTCCTCCGGTGCTGCAATCTATCCACGAACAACCGGGATGGAACCTTCTGGAACTCACCGACATACCCGGGAATTCCTCCCTGCTCACTCTCGACCCGTTCCGGCAATGCACCTATCCGCACGACAGCTGTCCTGTTCTGCGCCTTCCCGCGACCCAAGACGAATTGCGGCATCTGTTTTCCAAACGCCAGCGCGCGAACATCCGCAACTCCGGTTCGCATCTGCAGCGCGCCGGAGGGCCAACAGTGGAAACCGCAACCGGCCAAACTCTGGCGGAATTCCTGGACGACCTGTTTCGCCTGCACACCTCACGCTGGTCGAGAGCGGGCGGACCGGGTGTTCTGCACGACCAGAGAATCCGGGAGTTCCATCGCCGCTCAGCTCCTCTGCTGCTTGCCTGCGGCCGGCTTCGCTTCTACCGTCTCCGCCTGCGGGATCACACCATTGCGGCGCTCTACACTCTGCATGAACGAAGCACCGTCTTTTGCTACCTGCAGGGCTTCGATCCGGACTCCGCCAGTCTTAGCCCGGGAACTTACCTCATGTTCTCGGCCATACAGGACGCCGTCCGCATCGGCATGCGCAGGTTTGACTTCCTGCGCGGCCAGGAAAGCTACAAGCGACATTGGCGTCCGCAACCGGAAGTCACGTACTGTTTACAGCTTGCGCGTAGCGCCGCGTTGCAAGACGCCGCCTGAGCCGCCCAATACGTGAGCCGCCCAATACAGGAAAAACCTGAAATCATCTCTCATAAACCCTTACAGGATGCTACGGCCTGTCATAACCGATGATGGGGATAGCTCGAACCGGAAAGGCGCACTACATTCATGAAGATGCAGCCACTTCACCGGTTCGGGGCAGGAGCATGATCAAACTGGAGACTGAGAACGGCCGCGACTGGCGCGGGTTCGCGCGCCTTCTGGAAATTATCTCTTTCATTGACGAACTCGATCAGCGGCCACGTGAGGAAGTCCGCAAAGCGCTGGACGGCTTTTGCGAACTGCCTCTAAATGCCGGTCAAACACTGAGTCTGGAAGAAGTCGTGTTCTGGGCGGGGATCTCGACCGGCGTGCAGTTCATGCGGCAGGCGGAAGAAGAGGACAACGTTGACCCGGTTACGGTAGAAAAAATGTTGGTGTTTTCTTCGATTTTCGCGCACTCGCTTAAGAGCGCCATCGTGGACCTGGCGTTGGGCGAGATCGAATCTTCCGCCCACCCTTCGTGGATAAAGCTGCGGGACCGCCTCCGTCATTGAAAATTCACGCCGCCCGCCTTAGCCACCTCGATGGCCAGCCTCTCCTCCGATTTCTGAAGAGCAGTTCATAGAGTGCTCCGCCGGCGAACGCCGCTGCTCCAAGCGCCAGCAAGGGACGATTTTTGTCCAGCCACATCTCGGAGGAATACTCGCTCGCGCGGTCGTCAAACTGCCCATGGGCCGCGTAATCTCCCGGCACGGTTTCCCAAAGATTGTTGGGCCGGTTGGAGTCTTCGGCGCCGTCGTGTTGCTGAGAGTCGTATCCCGTCTTGCCCAGATACCAGTCCAGCAGGCCGGGTACGAATTTCTGTCCCAGCAGCGCCAACACTGTGGAGCCGCCTACGGCGAACTCACGCCGCCGATGGTGCGCCGCCCAATAGATTGCGCGCGCCGCCACTTCCGGCTGAAAGATCGGCGGAACCGGCTGGGCCTTCCGCGGCAGCCGGCTCTTAACCCAGCCGAATTGCGGCGTGTTCAGCGCGGGCATCTGCACCATGGTGACGTGCACGCGCGACTTTTGATGGACCAGTTCACAGCGCAATGAGTCCGTGAACCCGGCCACCGCGTGCTTGGCCGCACAGTAAGCAGACTGCAAAGGGATGCTGCGGTAGGCAAGGGCCGATCCCACCTGCACGATGGTGCCGCGATTTCGCGGGCGCATCCGGCGCAAGGCAGAGAGCGTTCCGTAAACCACGCCCAGGTAGGTCACCTCAGTCACGCGTTTGAACTCGGCCGGGTCCATCTCCTCAATCGGGGAAAAGACCGAGGTCATTGCATTGTTGACCCAGATATCGATGGGGCCGAGTTCCTGCTCCACCTGCTGTGCTGCATTCTCGACGGCGTTGGCGTCGGCCACATCGAGCGCCAGCGCCAGCGCACGCCCGCCGGAACTCTCAATTTCCCGCTTTGCCGCTTCCAGCCGCTCACGATTGCGCGAGATCAAACCGACCAATGCGCCTTGCCGGCCAAACTCCCGCGCCGTGGCGCGCCCTACGCCGGCAGACGCGCCGGTAATCACCACAACTTCGTTCTGGTTGGACATGGAATGGACCTCGGATCCCTGTGTCAGATGCGTTGCGGGCAGACCTCGTTTCCCACGCAGCCCCAGGATGCAACGCAATTCCGTCAGCGGGCCATCTTTAAGACGAAGACGTGCACAGTTCCGCTGTCATTCCGTTCTCAGATGCGAGCCCGATGCGCGTGCCGATCGAACAGGCGCGCGCTTCGGCGTACGTCGTCCCCGCCGATTTTCCTGAATCCGACGGCACGCTCCAGTGGAACAAGACCACGCTGGTCCTGGCGGAGGTGACCGCCGGGTCCGCGACCGGGATTGGCTACACCTATGCCGATTCCGCAACTGCAGCGTTCATCCAGGACCTTCTTGCGAGAGAACTGACCGGCGAAAACGCCATGGCCGTGAGCCTTCTGTGGCGCAAAATGCTGCGGCAGTCGCGAAACCTGGGCCAGACCTCGATTGTCGCCATGGCCGTTTCAGCCGTGGACTGCGCTCTCTGGGACCTGAAAGCGAAACTCCTGGACGTCCCGCTTGCCACCCTGCTGGGCCCGGTTCGCGAGAGTGTTCCGGTGTACGGGAGCGGCGGTTTCACTTCCTATTCCATCCTGCAGTTACAGAAACAACTTGCAGGCTGGGCGGAGCAGGGAATTCCACGCGTGAAGATGAAGGTGGGGCGAGAACCCTCCGCAGATGTGGAGCGGGTGCGGGCTGCGCGGGACGCAATCGGCGGGAGCAGCGAGCTGTTTGTAGATGCAAATGGAGCATACAACACCAAGCAAGCGCTGAAACAAGCCGAAAACTTTTCCGGCTTCGGAGTGACCTGGTTTGAAGAACCGGTTGTGGCCGCCGATTTGGCGGGACTTCGCCTGCTGCGCGACCGCGCGCCCGCGGCGATGGACATCGCCGCCGGCGAATACGGTTACACGCTCGGCTATTTCCATCGCATGCTCGAAGCGGGCGCGATAGATGTGCTGCAAGCCGACGCGACCCGCTGTTGCGGAATCACCGGCTTCCTGCAGGTTGCGACGTTGTGCCAGGCATACCACATTCCTCTTTCGGCGCACTGCGCGCCCGCACAGCATGCTCATGCCGCCTGCGCAGCCGGGCCGCTGCGTCACATCGAATACTTTCATGATCACGTCCGCATCGAGCAGATGTTCTTTGACGGCCTGCCGAAGCTGGTAAACGGGGAACTTCGTCCCGACTTCACCAGGCCCGGTTGCGGGCTGGAGTTCAAGCGCCGGGACGCGGAACGGTTCATCGCCTGAAAGGATGCCCATGGCAACTCACAGATTGCCAGACCTGCCGGTGGAGACGCTTCAGACCTGGAGAAGCCAGCGCAAGGTGGACGTCGAGGGTCTGAGGGAGGAACTGCAGCGCTCAGTCGAGGGCGAGGTGCGTTTCGACCAGGGGAGCCGCGTGCTGTACGCAGTGGACGCTTCGAACTACCGGCAAGTTCCAATCGGAGTGGTCGTCCCCAGAACAGTTGAAGACGTCGTCCAGACCGTCGCCGCCTGCCGCAAGTTTGGAGCGCCCGTGCTCTCCCGCGGCGGAGGCACCAGCCTGGCAGGGCAGTGTTGCAACGTAGCGGTGGTGATGGACTTCTCCAAATACTTAAACCGGGTATTGGAAGTCAATCCGTATGAGAAATACGCCCGGGTGCAACCCGGAACAATCTGCGACCAGGTGGTAGCAGCAGCCAGGCCGTTCCAGCTGACCTTTGGCCCGGATCCAGCGACCCACGACCACTGCTGCGTCGGTGGAATGCTGGGCAACAACTCCTGTGGCGCGCACGCGCAGATGAATGGTCCGGCCGTCAATAACACCGAAGCTCTAGAAGTGCTGCTCTACGACGGCACGCGAATGAACCTGGGCTGGATGACGGAATCAGAGTGGGACCAGCAAATCCAGGCGGGTGGACGCAAGGGCGAGATCTTCGCCCGCCTGAAATCGCTGCGCCAGCGCTATCAGCCTCTGATCGAGAAGAACTTTCCGAAGATCATCCGGCGCATTTCCGGCTACAACCTCGATCAGCTGATTCCGAACGCCGAGGGCAAGGTCAACCTGGCGCGGGCACTCGTGGGATCGGAGAGCACATGCGTGACCATTCTCGAAGCAACGGTCACGCTGATCTACAGTCATCCCGAGCGGGTTGTCCTCGTGCTCGGATATCCCGATGTGTACGAGGCTGCCGACCACATCACGGAAATCCTGGAGTACAAGCCGATTGCGCTCGAAGGACTCGATGATCGTCTGATCAAAGACATCCGTAAGAAAGGCGGTCCGACGCGAGACTATCTGCCGCTGCTGCCCGAAGGCGGCGGCTGGCTCATGGTCGAGTTCGGCTGCGCCACCCGCGCAGAGGCCGCCGAACAGGCACGCAGGCTCATGGCCAGACTCGGCGGGGGAACTCGGACGCCGGCAATGAAGCTGCTCGAGGGCCCTGAAGATCACGACAAGATCTGGAAGCTTCGCGAGTACGGCCTGGGCGCGACCACGTTTATTCCCGGTCAGCCCGACAGCTGGCCTGGTTGGGAAGATTCGGCAGTAGCCCCTGAGAAGATCGGCGGCTATCTGCGCGACCTGCGCAAGCTGTTCGATAAGTATGGGTACAATCCCTCCACCTACGGCCATTTCGGACAGGGCTGCGTTCACTGCAGCATTGACTTCGATCTGTTCAGCGAGGCCGGGATAAAGAGGTATCGCCAGTTCATGGAAGAGGCCACTGACCTGGTGGTGAGCTACGGCGGTTCGCTCTCCGGCGAGCATGGCGACGGCCAAGCCCGCGGCGAGTTTCTATACAAAATGTTTGGGCCGGAGTTAATCGCAGCTTTCTGCGAGTTCAAGTCCATCTGGGACCCCGGCTGGAAGATGAATCCCGGCAAGGTGGTTGAGCCCTATCGAATGGATGAGAATCTCCGGTTCGGCGCGGACTACAGGCCGTGGCATCCGGAGACGCACTTCAAATTCCCCGAGGACAACGGCAGTTTCGTGCGTGCCACCATGCGCTGCGTGGGGGTAGGGAAGTGCCGTCGCAGCGAAGCTAAGCCCGGTGACGACACCATG
>Ga0070741_10016395_pt1 | contig 12361 bp, 14 predicted proteins | sample Coa_R1_4_FD_66440 | JGI IMG/M metagenome (GOLD analysis project Ga0070741, IMG submission 66440) | Surface soil microbial communities from Centralia Pennsylvania, which are recovering from an underground coalmine fire - Coalmine... | ecosystem: Environmental > Terrestrial > Soil > Unclassified ...
TTCCTTTCGGTCCGGCTGCCCGCCTCCTCCGGACCAGAGTACCCGTGCGCGAAATCCCTCGTTGGAGGTAGGCCGATCGGCACGTTCTCGCCTACGGTGAGACCCACGGCAGCAGTGACGCGCCCGAGGGAGCCGCAGCCCTGGCGGGCGGAGATCAACTGCCGGATTCCACGACGAGAGCCCCGGCCGGCCGGGGCTCTCGCTGTGAGAGGCTCCGTTCTTGCGCGGAGTCCCCGAGGAGCCGGAGGGGCTCGTCTACGTCGAGGAGCTGATCACGCGGGGCGAGGAGAGGGCGCTCCTGCACGAGATCGCGTCGCTCCGGTTCGACCCGATCGTGATCAGAGGGCAGGCCGCCCGCCGCACCGCGCGCCACTTCGGGCTCGACTACGACTACGAGCGCCGCGCACCTCATCCCGGCGAGCCGCTGCCGGAGTGGCTCGAGGCGGCACGGTCCCGCGCGGCGGATCTCGCCGGCGTCGCGGCGGGCGATCTCGTCGAGGCTCTCGTCCAGCGGTACCCGCCGGGCTCGACGATCGGCTGGCACCGCGACGCGCCCGCGTTCGGCACCGTCGTCGGAATCTCGCTCGCGGGTGAGAGCCGGCTGCGCTTCCAGCGCGGGACGGCCGACGAGCGGCGTGTGTGGGAGGTGCGGCTCGCTCCGCGCTCCGGCTACGTGCTCGACGGCGCAGCCCGGACGGGCTGGCACCACTCGATCCCGCCGGCGAAGGAGCTGCGCTATTCGGTGACGTTCCGGACGCTACGGCGCCGGTAGCGCGGTCACAGGACCTCGTCCGCGAGACGCTCGAGCGAGCTCGCCAACGGACTGAGCTCACCGGAGGCAAGGCCGTCGCGCACGCGCGTTGCGAGATGGCGCGCAGCATCCACCTGATCCGCGTTCAGCACGGTGTCGATCACGGCGGCGACGGAACGGCCGATGCGCACCTCGAGAACGACCGTGTTCAGGTCGCGATCGGCGACGTACGAGTCCTCCGCGATGCCGACGCGGATCCGGGCGTTGCGCCCGTCCGGGAGGTGCGCCGATTCGATCACGGGGTTGCCGTGCAGGGTCACACCGCGCTTTCTACACGACGAGGCTCAGGCGCTCGCGCGCTTGAGGATCATCTGCGCGAGCGTTCGCGCGCGCGGCGGCACCGGCTTTCCGCGGGCGTCCACGACGAGCCGCGCGAGCTCGTGAGCTGGGTCGTCCTCGCCCGTCTCGAGCCAGTGCACCGACGTCTCGAGCCTCTTCGCGAGCGCACGCAGAGCTTTCGCGCTCGCGTGGCGGTCGCCGCGCTCGAGGCGGCAGATGTGGGCGGCGGAGACACCCTCGCACGCGGCCGCCCGCTGGCTGAGCCCGAGCTCGAGGCGGCGCTTGCGGATCCGCTGTGCAACGGTAACCATCCGCGCGCGACGTTACCTCCGGGAACTGCTGCCGCGTGGCGAAAAGAGCGTTCCCTACTGGCAACGGATCACCCGGTTGAGGCATCGCATCGCCGCGGCCGCCCGTCGAGCATGACAAGTGTCAAGACCACGCGGGCGAAGGAGCATCTGTGCGGCGAATCTGGGCACGCTTTCGACACCTGAGCGACTTCCTGGCCTGGTTTGCGACCGGCAGGATGTGACCTTCGCACGGCGCGATCGAAGGAGTAGCGGTGGGCACGCGCGGCAGCGAAGATCCGCAGAGCTCCCTGCCCGACCAATGCCGCTCGCCGACTTTCCCCGTCACCCGCTCCTCTTCGGCGCGTCGCCGATCCACCGGCTCGCACGGCTGACCGATCACCTCGGCGGTGCGTCGCTCTGGGCGAAGCGCGACGACTGCAACTCCGGGCTTGCGTTCGGCGGCAACAAGATGCGCAAGCTCGAGTACCTCGTGGCCGATGCGCTCGCGCAGGGCTGCGACACGCTCGTGTCGATCGGCGGCGTGCAGTCCAACCACACGCGGCAGGTCGCGGCGGCCGCGGCACGCTCGGGGCTGCGGTGCGTCCTCGTGCAGGAGTCGTGGGTCGACTGGCCGGACGTCGTCTACGACAGGGTCGGGAACATCCTGCTGTCGCGCCTCATGGGCGCGGAGGTCCGCCTCGTGAAGGCGGGATTCGGCATCGAGTTCAAGGAATCGTGGGAGCAGGCGCTGCGCGACGTCGACACGCGCGGCGGGAGGCCCTACGCGATTCCGGCGGGCGCGTCGGATCATCCGCTCGGCGGCCTCGGGTTCGCGCGATGGGCGGTCGAGGTGGCCGAGCAGGAGGCTGAGCTCGGCGTGTTCTTCGACACCGTGATCGTCTGCTCCGTCACCGGCTCGACGCAGGCCGGGATGGTCGCGGGCTTCGCGCTCGAGGGGAAGGGCCGGCGCGTGCTCGGGATCGACGCCTCGGCGAAGCCCGAAGAGACCCATGCGCAGGTGCTGCGCATCGCGCGGCAAACAGCGGAGATGATCGGCGTCGGACGAGAGATCAGCGGCGACGACGTCCTCCTCGACGACCGGTACCACGCAGGCACGTACGGGATCCCGGACGAGCGCACGCTCGAGGCGATGCGCGCCGGCGCGCGCCTCGAGGCGATGATCACCGACCCGGTCTACGAGGGGAAGAGCCTCGCCGCGATGGTCGACCTCGTCCGCCGAGGCGAGATCGACGCGGGCTCGAACGTCCTCTACGCGCACCTCGGCGGTCAGCCGGCGCTGAACGCGTACGCCGGCCTCTTCACCGGCCTAGGTTAGGCTCGCTGCGTGAGCCAGCGCGAAGACCCCGACGACTGGTTCGGCGGCGCGGCGGCCGACGACGAAGCGGCGCGCTATCGCAGCGACGACTGGTTCCACGACGTGGACGAGCCGGCGCGCCGACGATGGCCGGAGGGCATCGACCGCCGCGTCGTCGTCGCCGCGGTGGCGCTCGTCGGGCTGCTGATCGCGATCCTCGCTGCCGCCGGTGTGTTCTCGGGCGGAGGACACCACACGGCGGCGCCGCCCGCGACCGTTCCCACCGGGCAGACGACGACGGCGCCGGCGGCGACGACGACGACGACGCCGACGGCAACGGTTCCCGTGCCGACGGCGGAGGTGAAGCCCGGCGACAAGGGGGAGCAGGTGAAGCTGCTTCAACGCGCGCTGATCAAGCTCGGCTACCTGAAGGGAACCGCGGACGGCGTCTACGGCCCGGCGACCGAGGACGCCGCGAAGCGGTTCCAGACCGCGTCGGGGCTGACCGCGGACGGCGACGTCGGGCCGGCGACGCGACGCGCGCTCGCGCGGGCATTGCGCGGGTAGCCGTGTCCTGGCAGGACACGCGCCTGACGCGGCTTCTCGGCGTACAGCTGCCGATCGTGCAGGCGCCGATGGCGAACGGGCCGTCCACGCCCGCGCTCGCGGCTGCGGTCTCGAACGCCGGCGGGCTCGGCTCCGTCGCGGGGGCGCCGCTCGCCCCCGACGAGCTCAGGGCGGCGATCCGCGCGACGCGCGCCGCGACCGAACGCCCATTCGCCGTCAACCTCTTCGCGCCGCTCCCGGCCCCGTCCACCGCGCGCGTCGCGGCATGGGCCGCGGCGGTCGGGCGCGAGCCGGAGATCCCCCCGCGGCCGACGTGGTCCTTCGCGGACCAGCTCGCCGTCGTCGCCGAGGAGGATGTCCGGATCCTCAGCTTCACGTTCGGGATCCCACCGCTCGGTCGCTTCGACGGGATCACGATGGGCACTGCGACGACGGTCGCCGAGGCGGTTGCGCTGGAGCAGGCGGGAATCGACGTCGTCGTGGCGCAGGGGTTCGAAGCGGGCGGGCACCGCGGCACGTTCGCGGCCGAGCCGGAGCACTCGCTCGTCGGCGCACTTGCGCTCGTGCCGCAGGTCGTCGACGCGGTCGCGGTCCCGGTCGTCGCCTCGGGCGGGATCATGGACGGTCGCGGCATCGCCGCGGCGCTCGTGCTCGGGGCGGCCGGCGTCCAGCTCGGCACCGCGTTCATCGCCACCGACGAGAGCGGCGCGACCGAGGAGCACCGGGCCGCGCTCGCGGGCGAGACGACGATCACGCGCGTCTTCACCGGCCGCCACGCGCGCGGCGCACGTTCGCGGGCGGTCGACGAGCTCGAACGGACGGGGCAGGAGCCTCCCGACTTCCCGCTCGCACGCTCCCTCTTCCCCGGGCCGATCCACCTCCTCGGCCAGGGCGGCCCCCTCGCCCGCAGGACGGCGGCGGCCGACCTCGTGCGAGCACTCGCCCGCGAGACGGAGGCGGCACTCGCGAGCGCCGCCGGACCGTCGGGAGACGGCGCCGCCTTCCGCCTGCGCAGGCTCGACCACGTGTCGTTGAACGTCGCCGACCGCCCGCGCTCGATCGGCTGGTACCGCGACGTGCTCGGGCTCGAGCTCCAGAACGACCCGCGCGCAGACGACTGGCCCGCCTTCATGGGGCGCTTCGGCACGTGTATCGGGCTCTTCCAGGAACCGCCGGTCGGCTTTCGCCACGTCGCCTTCATGGTCGGCAGAGACGACCTCGGGCGCGCGCAGTCGCACCTGCGCGCCCTCGGCGTCGAGTTCCGCTTCGAGGATCACGGGAACGCGCACTCGGTCTACCTGCGCGATCCCGACGGGCACGCGATCGAGCTGACGACGTACGACGTGTAGGGGTGGCCGCGAGTACGCTCGCTGCCGGATGACGCTCGACCTCGAACGACTCCGCGCCGAGACTCCCGGCTGCAGCGAACGGCTCCATCTCAACAACGCGGGCGCGTCGTTGATGCCCCGCCCGGTGGTCGACACGGTCATCGGGCACCTGGAGCTCGAGGCACGGATCGGCGGCTACGAGGCACGCGAAGCGGCGGCCGACGCACTGGACGCCGTCTATGCGTCGGCCGCACGCCTCGTCAACTGCGACAAGAGCGAGATCGCGCTGCTCGAGAACGCAACGCGAGCGTGGAACGCCGTCTTCTACTCGATCCCGTTCGCTGCGGGCGACCGGATCGTCACGGCACGGGCGGAGTACGTCAGCAACTACCTCGCGTACCTGCGTGTCGCGCGAACGGCCGGCGTCGAGATCGTCGTCGTCGACGACGACGAGCACGGGCAGGTCGACGTGGGCAAGCTGGAGGAGGCGCTCGACGAGCGGACGAAGCTGATCACCATCACACACGTCCCGACGAGCGGTGGTCTCGTGAATCCCGCGAAGGCGGTCGGGCGCGTGGCGGCGCAAGCGCAGATCCCGTTTCTGCTCGACGCCTGCCAGTCGGTCGGCCAGATGCCGATCGACGTCGCGGAGATCGGATGCGACTACCTCTCGACGACAGGCAGGAAGTTCCTGCGCGGCCCTCGAGGCAGTGGGTTCCTGTACGTCCGTCGCGACCGGCTCGAGCAGCTGGATCCGGCAACACCGGAAGTCGGCTCCGCCGCGTGGGTCGGACGCGACCGCTACGAGCACAAGCCGGGCGCCCGGCGGTTCGAGACGTGGGAGGCGAGCCACGCGGTGCAGCTCGGACTCGGCACCGCCATCGACTATGCGCTCGCACTCGGGCTCCCGGCGATCTGGGAGCGCGTCTCGGCGCTCGCGGCGCGGCTGCGCGAGCGGCTCGCCGACGTCCCGGATGTCGCCACGCACGATCTCGGTGTGGTGAAGTGCGGCATCGTCACCTTCAGCTCCGTTCGAGTGGATGCGCCGTCGCTTTGCTCGCGGCTCGCACGGCACCGCGTCAACGTGCACGTGTCGACGCCCGAGGACACCCGCCTCGACTTCGAAGCGCGTGCGTTGCCGTCGATGATCCGCGCATCGGTGCACTACTTCAACACCGACGCGGAGATCGAACGGTTCTGCGAGCTCGTCGAGCAGCTGACGAGCGTCTGATCCGTCCCTAGACGGTGACGACGACCTTGCCGACCACGGTCTCGGAGAGCAGGTCGGCGAGGCCGCGCCGGATCTCCTGCAGCGGCAGCACCTCGTGCACGGGCGGCTTGATCCCGCCGCGGACGCAGAACGCGACGAGCTGCTCGAGCTCCTCGCGCGTGCCCATCGTCGAGCCGACGACCGACAGCTGGCGGAAGAACACGTGCGACAGCGCAGCGGGGGACGCGTCGCCGGTGGTCGCGCCGGCGACGACGATCGTGCCGCCGCTCCTGACCGAGCGCACCGAGTGCGACCAGGTCGCCGCGCCGACCGTCTCCATCACCGCGTCGACTCGCGCAGGCAGGCGCGCGTCCGGCTCGAATGCCTGCTCCGCCCCGAGCTCGAGCGCCTTCGCGCGGCGCTCGGCGGAGCGGCTCGTGACCCAGACACGCAGTCCGGCGGCGCTGCCGAGGGCGACGAGCGCGGTGGAGACGCCGCCGCCGGCGCCCTGCACGAGCACGGTCGAGCCGGGGACGGCGCGGGCCCTCGTGAAGAGCATCCGGTAGGCGGTCAGCCACGCCGTCGGCAGGCACGAAGCCTCGACGAACGAGAGCTCGGCCGGCTTCGGGATGAGGTTCCGCCTCGGCACCGCCACGCGCTCGGCGAACGTGCCCGGATGCTCCTCGGACAAGATCGTCCGGCGGGGGTCGAGCGTCTCGTCCGCACGCCAGTCCGGGTCGGTGACGACCGCGTGCACGATCACCTCGTTGCCCTGGTCGTCAACACCCGCCGCGTCGCAGCCGAGGATCATCGGCAACCGGTCCTCCGGAAGCCCGACGCCGCGCAGCGACCAGAGGTCGTGTTGGTTCAGCGACGCGGCGCGGACGTCGACCACCGCCCAGCCTGCACGAGCCTCCGGCGCGGGCTGCTCGCCGAGCTCGAGCGCAGACAGCGGGTCGTCGCGGTCGGTCCGCGCTGCGTATGCCGCCAGCATCTGGCGGCGATGCTAGATGGAGCGCCGTAAGACTGCGTCGTTACCTTGACGCAATGCTCGAGCCGGCACCCGAGCGCGCACGGGCTCTCGTCGAGACGGCGCTGATCGTGTTCGGCCTCGTCGTCCTCTTCGCAGTCGCACCGCACGAGGTCGCCGGCGACGACAGCGTCCGGTTCGCGCACATCGAGCAGCTCCTGCACCACGGCGACCTCTCCGGCAAGGGCGACGGCTACTCGCTGATCGGGCCGCTCCTCTCGGTGCCGTTCCTCGCGCTCGGTGAGGTGGTCGGGTCGCCGACGACGTGGGCGTCGCACTTCAACGTCTTCGTCGTCGCAATCGCGCTCGTCGTCCTCTTCCGCGTGACGCGGGGACGCGTCGACCGCGCCTTCCTTCGCACGTTCACGCTCGTGCTGCTGTTCGCGTCGCTGCTGACAGAGGGGATGCGCACGTACGGCCCGGAGACGGTCACGACCGCGCTCGTCGGGCTCGGCCTGCTCGCCGTCGTCAGCGGCACCCGTCCGATCCTCGGCTGGGCGGCGATCGTCGTCGGCGTCGCGAACATCCCGGCCTCGCTCGGGGCGCTCGCGCTGCTCGTCGCGGTCCGCGTGCTCACGACCAAGCGGCTGCGACCGCTGCTCGCGCTCGTCGCGGCGGTCGCGCTCGTGATGGGCGAGGCGTGGCTGCGGCGCGGCAGCCCGTTCACGACAGGGTACGAGGGCAACCACGGCGTGACGACGGTGATGCCGTACTCCGGCCGGCCCGGCTTCAGCTATCCCTTCGTCCTCGGCCTCGCCTCGATCCTCTTCTCGTTCGGTCGCGGCCTCCTCTTCTTCGCTTCCGGCCTGCTCCTGTGGCTCGCGGCGCGGACGCGCCGCCTCGTCCCGTCGCGGCGAATGGCGACACTGCAGCTCGCGTTCGTGGCGGGCCTCGTGCTCGTCTACGCGAAGTGGTGGGCGTGGTACGGCGGCCTCGTCTGGGGGCCGCGCTACTTCATCTTCGCTGCGATCCCCGCATCGCTCTTCCTCGCGACGCGCCTCCACCGCGCGTCCAGCGCGGGCGAGACGCCGGCGGGGCGCGTGTTCCTCCTCGTGCTGCTCGCGCTCTCTGCGTGGGTCGGCCTGACTGCCGCGCTCGGCGACCTGCACCGGCTCGACTTCTGCGCCGCGAACGGCTACGAGCTCGAGTCGCTCTGCTGGTACACGCCCGAGTACAGCGGCCTGTGGTGGCCGATCGGCCATTATCCGCTCACGCCGCGCTACCTCCTGATCGGCGCGTACTTCGCGCTCGTGTTCGCATACCTCGCCGCCCCGCTCGTGCGCGCGATCGCGCGCGATCTCGCACCCGAGCGGCGTCGCTGGGCACACGGATGGCGCCTGTGACCGCCGCGAACGACCGTGCGGTCGCAGCCGCGCTCGCCTGCACGCCACGGCTCGTCGGCGTCAAGCCGGCGATCGACGTCATCCCCGGGATGACGCCGGACCGGGTCCTGCACGCGGCCCCCGCGGCGGCGTGGGAGGAGCTCTCGCCGCTCCTGCGAACCGCGCTGACCGCTGCCGCGGAGCTCGAGGGGCTCACGCAGCGCGAGGCGACCCTCGGGGCCGCGCAGGACTTCGGCGCGATGGCCGGCGGCGCCGGCGCGATCACCGCCTCCACCCCGGTGGTCGTGGTCGAGGACGCCGCATCCGGCAGGCGCGCCTTCCACTTCCTGATGGAGGGCTTCGGGCGAACGCTCATCCTCGGGATGACCGGCGACGACGTCGCGGAGCGTCTCCGCTGGCTGCGCGAGGAGGCCGCACCCGCGCTCGACGCCGCGCTCGAGTCAGTCGGAGGGATCGACTGCGACGAGATCGTCGTCGAGGCTCTCCGTCGCGGCGACGAGCTGCACAACCGGAACGCCGCCGCGACGTCCATGCTCGCCGAGCGGCTCGCGGTGGGGCTTGCGCGGTCGCGGGCCGCCGTCGAGGTGCAGGAACGGCTGCTCGCGTTCCTGCGCGGGAACCCGCAGTTCTTCGTCGCCGTGTCGCTCGCCACGAGCAAGCTGATGCTCGACGGAGGCCACGGCGTCGCCGGCTCGACGCTCGTGACGGCGATGGGAGCGAACGGGCGCGAGTGCGGGATCAAGGTGTCCGGCTTGGGCGACCGCTGGTTCACGGCGCCGGCCGAGGTGCCAGGGGGCGTGCTGCTCGACGGCTTCGATCGATCCGATGCAGGTCCTGCGTGCGGCGACTCCCTGCTCGTCGAATGCGCCGGTCTCGGCGCGTCCGTCCTCCCCGCCGCCCCGGCGCTCTGGCCGGCACTCGGCGTCGGCGAGGCGCAGGCGCGACGGATCTCCGAGGACACGCACGCGATCGCGCTCGCGGAGCACCCGCGATACCGCGTGCCGGTGCTCGGCGACCGCGGCGCGCCCGTCGGGATCGACCTCGCCCAGGTCGTCGCGACCGGGATCAGGCCCGTGATCGACATCGTCATGATCCACCGCGAGCCGGGCCGCGGGATGATCGGCCTCGGCCTCACGTCTCCCCCGCACGCGTGCTTCGCCGCGGCCGCAGCGGCGCTGGACGAGCGCCGCTGACCGGCGTGACAGCCGCCGGAGCGCCTAGGCTGGCGGCCCCCGATGGACGACGGCCGTCACGTGTACATCTACGAGCTCCGCCGCGGCGAGGAGGTGGTCGCGACGGGTCAGCTCACGCGCGAGTCCACGCTCGAGGTCGGACAGCGCGTGCAGCTCGGCGGCCGTGAAGGAATCGTGCGCTCGATCCTGCCGGTCCTCGGCCGGAACGCGCGGCGGCTGATCGTGCAGCTCCTGCCGGGCGCCGACGCCCCCTGAGCCGCGGGCGGCTCAGTCGCCGCGAGGCCGCCGGCGTCCCTTGTCGGGGTCGTGGCGCACCCGATGCTCCTGCTGCACCGCGCGCGCCTGCTGCTGCTGGGCGTAGACCGCGTCGTAGGCGGCGTCCGTCACCGACCGCTCCGCACGGGCGCCCGTCTCGCCTAACCGTTGTCGAAGCCGTCCGGGCATGGCTCCTCGCCTGCGACCTTTGGTTGAGGAGGCCCGAGTGTATTCGCTCGAGCCGCGCTTTTGAAGCCCGGCGGGGCGAATCCCGGAGGCCCGCTTCTCCGTTCTACCGGTGTCGAAAGGAGTTGATGACCGAATGCTTCTACTCGTGTTGCTTGCGGTTCTCGCGATCATCGCGTTCGGCGTCGGTTTCACGATTCACTGGCTGTTCATCGTGGCCGCCGTGCTCGCGCTGATCTGGCTGATCTCGCTCTTTGCGGGCGGCGCAGGCGGCCGCACGCGCAGCACCTGGTACTAGCACGAGGACGCTGGAGGGGCGCCCCTTAGCCGGGGCGCCCCTCGCTATCCCGTGTCCGCGAGGAGGGCGCGGGCCGCGTCGAGGTCGGCCGGACGGACGAGGATCTCGCGTGACCCCGCTGCGGTGAAGTCTTCGAGCGGCGAGTCGATCTCCTCGGTGTCGCGGTAGGCGCAGTCGATCCCCGCCGAGCGGAGCAGGCCGCAGACGATGTCCGCCTCCGGCCCGTCCGCGACCACTTTCACCACCACTCCCTCGGAGTGCTCCATCTCTCGCGGAGGCTACTCGACGCGGAGCCGGCGGCAGGTAGCGGCACGACGCTATCTTTTTTGTACCTACTACCACCGAGGTACCTGCTGATGAGGGAATTGCTGCTGATTCCGCTGGAAGACGTCGTCGTCTTCCCCACCATGACCGTCACCCTCTCGGTCGATGCCGGCGACGAGACCGAGGTGCTGCTCGTGCCGCGCCACGAGGGAAGCCACGCCCGCGTCGGAACCGTCGCCGCCGTCGGCGACAGGGTCCGGCTGCCCGGCGGCGCCCGCGCCGTCACGTTCGAGGGCCGTCACCGCGCACTGATCGGCGCCGCCCGGACCGATACGGACGGACGCCTGCGCGCGCAGGTCGACGAGCGGCCCGACGAGCCGGTCGCACCCGTCAAGACGGACGACCTCGCACGCGAGTATCGCGCCGTCGTCGAGGAGATTCTGGAGCTGCGCGGAGACGACGGACGGATCGCGAGCTTCCTGCGCGCCGTCGTCGAGCCCGGCGCGCTCGCCGACACCTGCGCCTACGCGCCCGACCTCTCGTTCGAGGATCGGGTGCGGCTGCTCGAGACGCTCGACGTCGTCGACCGCCTGCAGCTCGCACTGTCGCTGCAGCGCGAGCGGCTGACCGACCTCCAGGTTCGCGAGAAGGTGCGCAACGACGTCGAGTCCGAGGCCCACAAGCAGCAACGCGAGTACGTCCTGCGCAAGCAGATGGAGTCGATCCGAAAGGAGCTCGGCGAGGACGCCGGCTCGGTCGCCGACGAGTACCGCACGAAGATCGAAGAGGCCGGCATGCCGGACGAGGTCCGGGCGCAGGCCGAGCGTGAGCTCGCGCGCTTCGAGAAGATCGGCGAGAGCTCGCCCGAGTCACAGGTGATCCGGAACTACCTCGACTGGCTGCTCGCCGTGCCGTGGTCGCACCGGTCGGAGGAGCGTCTCGATCCCGTGCACGCGCGTGAGGTTCTCGACGCCGATCACGCCGGCCTCGCCGACGTGAAGGACCGCATCGTCGAGTACCTGGCCGTCCGCAAGCTGCGGGCGGACCGGGGCATCGCCGACGACAGGCGCTCCGGAGCGATTCTCACCTTCATCGGCCCGCCCGGCGTGGGCAAGACGTCGATCGGCGAGTCGATCGCACGCGCGCTCGATCGCGAGTTCGTCCGGATGTCGCTCGGCGGCGTACGCGACGAGGCGGAGATCCGCGGTCACCGCCGGACGTACATCGGCGCGCTGCCCGGGCGCCTCGTCCGTGCGCTGCGCGACGCGGGCACGATGAACCCGGTCATCCTCCTCGACGAGGTGGACAAGCTCGGCGCCGACTGGCGCGGCGATCCGTCGTCGGCGCTCCTCGAGGTGCTCGACCCCGCGCAGAACCACACCTTCAGGGACCACTACCTCGACGTCGAGCTCGACCTGTCGCAGGTGTTCTTCATCGCCACCGCCAACTTCGTCGAGGGCATCCCGGGTCCGCTGCTCGACCGGATGGAGGTCATCCCGTTCGACGGCTACACGGTCGACGAGAAGCTCGCGATCGCGGAGGGATACCTGTGGCCGCGGCAGCGGGAGCGCAACGGACTGCACGAGCACGAGGTCTCGATCTCGGCCGACGCGATCCGCGTCGTCATCGACGAGTACACGCGCGAGGCAGGCGTCCGCAACCTGGAGCGCGAGCTCGGGAAGATCTTGCGGAAGACGGCGATGGGCGTGGCGTCGGGGACGGTTTCGCCGCCGGTCGCGGTCGACGAGCCCGCGGTCCGAAAGGCGCTCGGCCGGCAGAAGTTCTTCCACGAGGCAGCGGAGCGCACGGCAGTGCCCGGCGTTGCCACCGGCCTCGCCGTCACGGGCACCGGCGGCGACGTCCTCTTCGTGGAGGCGACCTCGCACAGGGGCGGCGGCGACGTGACCCTGACGGGGCAGCTCGGCGACGTGATGAAGGAGTCTGCGCGGATCGCGCTCTCCTACGTCCGCGCGAACGCCGAGAGGCTCGGGA
>Ga0070741_10016396_pt1 | contig 12361 bp, 12 predicted proteins | sample Coa_R1_4_FD_66440 | JGI IMG/M metagenome (GOLD analysis project Ga0070741, IMG submission 66440) | Surface soil microbial communities from Centralia Pennsylvania, which are recovering from an underground coalmine fire - Coalmine... | ecosystem: Environmental > Terrestrial > Soil > Unclassified ...
AACGACTCACGCGTCAAGCAGTGTGCCTCCAATCGATATTGTGGTTTCCTCTGCGTCTCGCGCGCCTCTATACTGGTCTCCGGTCAGCAGCCGGCCTGGGCTCAACGGCAGAGTCGCAGAGACGCAAAAACAACTTCTCCGTAGTCGGATTTTAGCCGTCCAACTTCCAGCCCGAGCGATATTGCCGGCGCAGATAGTCGTTGGCTTCCGGCGAATTCGTCACGCGGCCAGTAGCGGGATCGTAATCAATCTTCTTGCCCACGCGATGTGCGACAAGCCCTAACAGCATCTGCTCCATCATGCTGCCCGAATAGTCGAAATCACAGTGCGTCTTGCTGCTGGTGCCGTGGACGACGCCGTTGTTCTTGCCCTTGCAGGAGTCGATCCACTCGAGCTGGAACACGTCGCCCGTGGTCGGCGGCGGGCCGGGGTTCGCCGCCAGCGCCTCCACGGCTGGGTTCGGCAAGGCGAGCGCCGCCGGGATGTGCTTCGCGTCGAACTGTACCGTCGGAAAACCGCTTGGCCCGACGTCGCCGCTTGGAGTTCCCGTGAATCCGGCCGGCAGATTGTTGCGGTTGGGGCGCCTGCCGCCACCGCCGCGATTCTGCCCACCCGCGGGACGCGACTGTGCCTGCGTGACCTGTCCCGTGCCGCCAATCAGCGGCAGCACCTCGTCTTTCGAGCGCCGTTTGTAATAAGTCAGATCGCCGTCGTCGTTGTTGGGAAGAATGATGCGGCTGGTGAAATCGGCCACGATCACGCCCTTCGTGCCCTCGAAAATCGCGCCGTTCGCGATCCTGGACACGTCTACGTAGCTGCGCGGCGAGTCGGGTTTCAGACCGCCCTGATACCACACGAGTTTGACAGGCCCGCGCCAGCTATTCGCCGGATGCTCGAAAGTCGCTTTCAGTTTGACCGGCGTGATGTCTGGGTTGTACTTGTCCGTGACACTCTGATCCACTTCGGCCGAGATCGGCGCGCCCGCGTCGACGGAGTTCCAGAGCAGATCCATCGTGTGGGCGCCCATGTCGCCCATCTGGCCGACGCCGAAATCCCGATACATATTCCAGAACAGGCAGTTCATGCCGGCCGATCCGCCGAAGTATTGCGGGCTGTAGGGGTGGTAGGGCGACGGCCCGATCCACTGCTCGTAATGCAGAAACGACGGCGGCATTCCTTCCCCGGCGGGATAGCCGGGACGGGGCAACTGCCGGCTGTCCCAGCCGTGTACGGTCTTCAACTCACCCACCGCGCCATCCATGATGAGTTCGCGCAGCCGCTCGAAGTTGGGGTAGGCATGGCGTTGTGTGCCGTGCTGCGTGGCCACCTTGGCGCGGCGCTTCAGATAATTGGCGCGCACGGTCCGAACCTCTTCCACCGTGATGCCCAGCGGCTTTTCACAATACACGTGCAGGTTGCGGTTCAACGCCCAGTTGGCAATGAATGCGTGCTGATGATCGGCGGTACAGATCATGACGGCTTCGACATTTTTTTGGTCAAGGCATTGCCGCCAGTCCCAGTATGTTTTGGCCTTGGGGAACACCTGCAGGGCTTCCTTGGTGCGATTGTCGTTCACATCGCACAGCGCCACCACGTTCTCACCGCGGAGGACGTTGTAATGTGCGGTACCGCGGCCCCACACGCCGATCAGCGCGATGTTCAGTTTGTTGCTCGGGGCATTCTGTCCGCGAAGCGAGCCGCTACGAAGGATGATCAATCCGGCGCCGGAGGCGGATTTGAGGAAATCACGTCGTTGCATAGGTGGACTCCAGACTACCAGCTTTCAGGGCACAAATCAGAGCGAGGCAACGAACTTCGCGGGTCGCGGCCGCGTATATTTGCCCAGGATGCCGGAGGTAAAATCTCTGCGAAAGACCTTCGGGACGACGGTGGCCGTTGACGGCGTTTCGTTGCACGCCTCCCGTGCCGAGATGGTCGGACTGCTCCGTCCGAATAGTGCCGGCAAGACACCACCGTGTCGATGATCGCGGGATTGCCGCTTACAGATTCCGGGGACGTGCTTATCGACGGCCGGTGCGCGGCGCCGCTTTCCTGCTGGATGCTGCTGGGCAGCCGCGCGGGATTCGTGGGTGTGTGCGCGGCCTTCGGACTGGTGACTGCCACCTCGGACTGCTGGATCGACGCGCTGGGCAAAACACGGACGCCAGCCGCGGGCTTTCGGTGTTCGTGACCTTAACCATGGTGATGCTCGGAGGCGCCTGGGTGCCGATGTTTCTCTTCCCGCCGTGGGCTGCAGACGCTGACCGGGGTGATGCCGACGCGGTGGGCGATTGACGGGTTGGAAGCGGCGTCATGGCGCGGTCTCGGTTCTCGGCCGCGATGGCGCCCATCGGGTGCTGCTTCTGTTCTCGGCGGTTTTCGGCACAATGGCCGTAATGCGCTTCCGCTGGGAGGCCGAGTGCTAACCTCCCACGGATCGGAGCCACGCCTCCACATGTTCGCGCTTATGCCCGATCGCCTCCAACGCGCCGTTCAACTGATCGCGTGCACGTGCGGCGATCAGTCCGAGAGTTGGGGCGAAGAAATTGCGACGGGAGGGTCGTTTCATGAGCACCGGACAGGTTTGTATTCGATACCTCTGCGCCCGTTTTGCGCCCGTCGATCTAATTCCGGCTGGCTATCTGCAGGTGTGAGATCGCACTTATCTCGCGGTTGACATTTCTCCTTCGCCATCTGACAGTTGAGATATGGCATCAGCGATTAAGCCCATCGATCCGTCTGAAAACGAGTTCCTCGCGCAACTCGAAGAAAAATCCGGCCGCGAGAATCGCTTTTACCGGACCATGGCCAACCGTCCAGAGGTCCTCAAAACGTTCGTGCCCTTCTATGCGGCTGTGGTGGGCCGAGGATCGGTCGACCGGCGCATCAAGGAACTCGTCTACCTTACGGTTTCGTACGCGAACGAGTGCGCCTATTGCACCGCGGCGCACCTGGCGTCCGGCAAGAAAGCGGGGATCAGCGAGGATGAAGTCCGCGCGCTGCAAACGCAGCAGGACCATAGTTTCGCGCCTGCCGAAAAGGCTGCGATCCTCTACGCGCGCGAACTCACCCAGACCGCCGACGGCGCCGACACACGTGACGCGCTCTACGAGCATTTTAACGACGAGCAGATTGTGGAGATCACGCTGGTGGCGGCAATGGCCAACTTCACTAACCGCTTCAACAACGGCTTGGACATCGAGCCCGAAGCCTGAATGGCGATCCTGTCCGGCATCAACCCCGTGGCCGAAGCGCTGCGCGCGCAGCATCCGCTGGAGCGAATTTTGATCGCGAAGGGGGCGGGCGGGCCGCGGCTGCAGGAGATCATCGAACTGGCGCGTCGGGCGGCGATCCCGGTGCGATTCGAGCCGCGCGACGCGCTGGAGCGCCTGGCGGGCACAAGCGCGCATCAGGGCGTGGTTGCGCTGGCGGCAGCCAGCAAGTACGCGGACCTGGACGATCTGGCCGGTGGCGGCGGGCTGCTGGTGGTGTTGGACGGCGTGGAGGATCCGCATAACCTGGGGGCGATTATCCGGACGGCACACGCGGCCGGCGCGGCGGCGGTCGTAGTGCCGGAACGTCGCGCGGCGGGGCTGACCGATGTCGTGGCGAAGGCGGCGGCGGGTGCGCTGGAATACTTGCCGATTGCGCGTATCGGCAACATCAATCGCGCGCTGGAATCACTGAAGCAGCGCGATTACTGGATCTACGGCCTGGACGAGCGTGGCGATCATGATTACGACAAGGTGCAGTACAGCGCGCCGACGGCGCTCGTGTTCGGCGGGGAAGGCAAAGGTCTGCACGACCTGGTGCGCCGGCACTGCGACGCGCTGGTGCGCATCCCGATGGCGGGCAGGATTCCGTCTCTGAACGTGTCGGTGGCGGCGGGGATCGTGCTGTTCGATTGGAAGCGAAAACAGCGCGGTTCTGCGTGATTACTTCTTTTTCCCCGCCACCTGCCAATCCGTGAACGGCGATCGCACTCCTTTTATTCCCACGTTCAGCAGGTACGGCACTCCCGCCGCGAAGGCGCGATCCACGGCCGACCGCACCTGCTCGGGGCGTTCGATCAATTCGCCGTCGCCGCCGAATCCTTTCATCACGATGTCGTAGCGCGTCGGCCGCAGTTCGCAGGCGACGGTCTCGCTCAGGCCGGTTACCGCGCCTTGCAGTTCGCGCTCCAGGCCCCAGCCCGCGTCATTGCCTACGATCACCACGATCGGCAGATTGTGCCGAACTGCGGTATCCAACTCCGCGATGTAGAAGCCCAGCGAGCCGTCGCCCGTAATAACCGTTACTGGCTTGTCCGGGTGCGCCATCTTCATCGCCAGACCGTTCGGCAAGGCCGAGCCGATCGTGCCCAGCGGTCCCAGCCGCAGCCATTTGCCCGGCTCGTAGACCGGCAGGTTTGCGCGCCCCCAGTGGGCGAAGTCGCCGCCGTCCCAGGCATAGAACACATCGCGAGGCAGCGCTCGTTTCAACTCGCGATAAAACGCCGCCGGATGCATAGGCGCGGAGTCGATCTTCGACGTTTGCTCCAGGCACGCTTCCCACTCGGCGCGCAGCCCGCGTAGCCGATCGAGCCATGGAAGAGGCGCCCAGGCCTTGCCGCCCGCTGCCGCAGTGAGCGCGCGCAGCGTGGTCTTGGCATCGGCACAGATCGCCACGTCCAGCTTTCGATTCATCCCGAGTTCCTGCGCGTGCAGATCAACCTGGATGAACTTTGCCGACGGCGGAAACAATCGCGCTCCGCCCAGCGCCAGCCGATAATCGAGCCGCTTGCCGATTACGACGAACAGGTCGGCCTCCTGGAAAGCGGTGTGGATCGCCTTGTTCAGCGCCGGATCGGCATAGCCCATGTTGAGGGGGTGCTCGTCGGACACGGCGCCGCGCGCCATCGTGATGGTGTAGAGGGGGAAGGACGTGTGCTCGATGAAAGCCTGCAAGTCCTGCTCGGCGCCCGACCACCAGATGCCGCTGCCGGCGATCACCACCGGGCGATCCGCGCCTTCGATCAAGGCCATGGCGCGTTCGATGTCGCGGGCATCCGGCTGCGACGGAGCCTCGTTGACGGGCATAGGAAGCCTGCTCGGAGCGTCCGTTGCAGCGGTAAAGAGATCCACGGGAATGGTGAGGTGGACCGCACCTTTACGCCCGGTGTTCGCTTCCGCGTACGCGCGGCCCAAATAGAACGGGATCTGCGCGGCGGTCGGCGGTTCCGACGCCCACTTCGTGATGGGACGCGCGGTGCCCACCTGGTCGATATCCTGGAAAGCCTGCCGGTGCGCCAGCGTCGCGGCGCGACTGCCGCTGACCGCGATCAGCGGGCTCGCGGCGAGATTCGCCGTTGCGATGCCCGTGAGTGAATTCGTATGTCCCGGGCCCCCTGTCACGAGCGACAGTGCCGGCTTGCGATGCAGTCGCGCCCAGGCGTCCGTCATGTGCGTAACGCCGGATTCGTGGCGCATATCGATGATGCGAATGCCCGCTGCGCCCGCCACTGCCAGCACTTCATTCAAATGATCGCCGACCAGGGTAAAAATCTCACGAATTCCCAACTGTGAGATCGATCTCACGAACAGTTCCGCTCCGTTTGGCATAGAATTGTCCATGCTACTACAATTGTTTTAAGACCTCTGTGAAACGAATCCTTGTAACAGGCGGCGCCGGATATATCGGCTCCCATACTGTAAAAATGCTGCTCAAACAGGGCTACGACGTCGCCGTCGTGGACAACCTGTCGCGCGGCTACCGGCACAATGTGCCGGCTGGTCTTCTGCACGTCCTCAGTCTGCAGGAGACGGACAAACTCACAGCTTTGCTGCGTGAGAAGCAGACCGAAGCCGTCATCCACTTTGCGGCGTACGCGCTGGTGGGTGAGTCGATGACGTCGCCCGAAATGTATTTCGAGAATAACGTGGGCGGTTCGAATTCGTTGTTCACGGCCATGCAGCGGGCGGGCGTGCCTTACCTGGTCTTCTCGTCGACCTGCGCGGTGTATGGCACGCCGCACACGTCGCCGATCGTCGAGGATTTTCCGATTCAGCCTCTCAACCCGTATGGCGAGTCGAAGGCGATGGTGGAGAAGATCCTGCGCTGGTTCGACCAATTGCACGGACTGCGCAGCATATCGCTCCGGTACTTCAACGCCTCGGGCGCGGATCCTGAGGGCAATTTGGGAGAGGAGCACGAGCCCGAATCCCACCTGATCCCGCTGCTGTTCCGCGCGATCCAAACGGGCCAGATGGCCACCGTCTTTGGCGACGATTATCCGACGCCGGACGGGACCTGTATCCGGGACTACATCCACGTGAACGACCTGGCGCAGGCGCACATCCTGGCGCTCGAGTCACTCGCGGCAGGCGCACCTACGAACGCATTCAATGTCGGCACAGGTACGGGAAATTCGGTGCTTGAGGTGATTCGGGCTGTTGAGGAGGTCACCGGCAAGAAGGTGCCCCACCAGATCGGGCCGCGGCGCCCCGGCGATCCGCCGCGACTTGTGGCAAACGGAGACAAGGTGCGCGGTGCGCTGGGATGGCGGCCGGAGTACACCGATCTGCGTAAGAATGTCGCCACGGCCTGGAACTTCGTGGAGAAACATCAAGCGACCGAACATGCCGAAAAGTGATCTGTTCTTCAAAATCGAAATCGAGCACGACGAGAAGGAAACTCCGCAAAAGCTGGGGGAAGAGATCTGCCGGCAGTTGATGAAGTTCTACGGCGTGCGGTCGGCCGAGCTTTCCAGCTTCACTACAACCGAAGACTGATCCAGTATTTGCTGCCAGGTGCGCCGGAAGAAGCCGTCCGTCATGCCGGCAATGTAGTCGCAGACCACACGGTGGACGGGCCGGTTGCGGGTCGCGTCCAGATAGGGCTCGGGCATCCGCTCGGGATGATTCAGGAACAACTCGAAGAGTGCCGCGATCATGGTCATCGAAAGGGTTCGTTCCGCATGGATGGCTGGGGCGGAGTAGAGATTGGCACGTAAGAAGCGCTTGAGCAGGCGGTCGGTTTCCGCCACCTCGGCCGTAAACGCCGCCAGACGATAGGAGACCTGCCGGACTTCGGTGGCGTCGGCCGCGCCTGAGGCGCGCGCCTGAGCGGCCGTGCCTTCGATCAGGCCCGACACGAGCGTATCGATCAGACGGCGCAGCGCCTCCTGGAAGCGTTCGCGATCGGAAGCGCCCGGAAACTGGGTTTCGACCGCCTCGTAGATCTCGCGATACTGGGGCACATCGCGTACGATGTCGGCAGGCAAGATCATGCCCGCGGCAAAGCCGTCATCGAGATCCGCGGCATTGTAGGCCACCTCGTCCGCCAGATCGATCAATTGCGCTTCGAGCGGCGGCCGCAGGCCGGGCAGGTATTCGTCCAGCTCCGGGAACTCACCGGGCGCGAAATCCGCCGAGTGCTTGGCGATGCCTTCGCGCACCTCGAAAGTCAGGTTCAGCCCGGGAAAACGCGCGTAACGCTGCTCGAACGTTTCGACGATTCGCAACGCGTGCTGGTTGTGGTCGAAATGATCGCCGAAGCGAGACATCTGGCGATCGAGTTCCTCCTCGCCGGCATGCGCGAAGGGAGGATGCCCGATGTCATGCCCCAGGGCCAGCGCCTCGGTCAGATCCTGGTCGAGTTCGAGCACACTGGCCACGGTGCGCGCGATCTGCGAGACCTCGATCGTGTGCGTTAGCCGATTCCGGAAATGATCGGAGAGGCCTTGCGGGAAGACTTGCGTCTTGGCTTCCAGGCGGCGAAAGGCCCGGGCATGAATGACGCGGTCGCGATCGCGCTGGAAGGGATTGCGGTAAGGATGGTCGGGCTCGGGATAGCGTCGCCCCCGGCTTTGGCTGACGTCAAAACGGAGGCGCCGCAACATGGTGCGTCGCCGCTACTGCTGGCCCAACTGCGTGTAGAGCTGAATCGCTTCCTGGCTGACGTTCTGGTTCGGGGACGTGCGCAGCGGCTCGATCAGGCGGCGGGCCTCGGTCGGGTTGCTTTTAGCCAGGGCGTGCGCGAGCGTGAAGGACGCCTGCTCCTTGGAAACGAATTCAGTGGGGTGCGCGATCAGGTCGCGCAGGATCGCCTCGCCTTCCTTGCTCCGGTTCTGCAGAAAATAGAGTTGCGCGAGCGAGAACTTGGCCAAGGAGGAGAGTTGCTTGTTGCCCGAGTCGGCCACTTGCTGGTAGCGCTTCATGGCCTCATCGAGTTTGCCCTGGTCGACCGCGATAGCCGCGAGATAATTCATCGCGATCAGGCCCTCTTCGCTGCCGGGATACTTGCTGGCCACTTCGGCGAACGCCTTGTTGGCAGCCTTTTCCTTCTCCGCGAGGGTGGAATAGTTGTAAACACTGCCGGGATTGGTGCCTCCGATCGAGGCCTCCTGAATCTGAATCGCCGTGGACAGATCCTGCTGGCGAACCGTGCGCTGATGGCTCCGATAGAAGTAAATTCCGATCGCCAGCAGAACGATGACGGCGGCAATCGCGCCGTACCGTAGTACTTCTGTGCGATGCTCTTCGAAATACGTTACGGTTTGTTCGACTTCGAGGGCGAACTTGTCGGTCTTGAGCTCTTTACGGGTAATTCTTGCCACGAAAACCTCAGGGTTGGAAGTTTCATTTTAACACGGTGGGACAGGCGTTTTCGCCTGTCCATCCCGAAGCGCGCCGCTTGGACCGTTACCCGAAATAATAGGTCTTGACAGGGCTTACCGCTACAGTACAATCCAGAATGGCGGTATAGTTGAAAACGAAAGCGCAGTGAAATGTTCAAAACAAAAAAACCGCGGCCCGCTACACTTCCCGAATCCGAAGTATATACCAGCACCGATGTAGCCCGGATCTCAGGCGTCAGCCTGCGCCAACTGCAATGGTGGGACGAGCGCAATGTCGTCTCGCCGCGTCAGGACGGGCATCGCAGAGTTTATCTGCCGCAGGAGGTCATCGAGGTTTCGGTGATCGCGGAACTGCGCCGCAAGGGTTTCTCCCTGCAAAAAATCCGGCGGGTGCTGCGCTTCCTGCAGAAGGACATGGGCAAGCGCCTGAGCGATGCCCTTGCCTCGGAATCCGAGGTTCATCTGCTGACCGACGGCAAGAGCATCTACCTCGAAGAAGCGCCGGACCGCATCATCGATCTGCTGAAGAGTGCCAAGCAGCCGATGTTCCTGGTCTGCGTAACGGACCAGGTACGACGTCTGAGCGCCGCGGCCCAGCGGAAGCCGGCAAAATCGGAAGCCGGCGCCGCGAATCGTAAGAATCGCGCCGGATAGTTAATCCCCATTGTGGCCCAGGCACTTTGCCTGCCGGGTCAAACTCCGAACTCCCGAGGTCATGGCATTGCGTGAGCCGCAACGTTGGCGCGAGTACTTTGTATGCCTCGGCCGGACGCGTCGATGGCCGTGCGCACCCACGTCGAATCGGCCGCGGGAACGGGAGGCTGACGCAGCCGGCGCAGCGACCGCAGGTCGGCCCTTTTCCGATCACCGCGCAGATTTTCCGGCCGGGGCGCGCCCTGTTCGATCCAGGTGGGGATTTCGTCCACCTGCGCAGGAGAAAGCGGCATGCCCTGCATCGGCATCATCGGCTTGTCGCCGGACATCATGCGCAGAATCAGGCTGTCGTCGGGTTTGCCCGGGACAACGGCAGGACCGTGCACGCCGCCTTTCCGCCCGTCCGCGGCCGATGCCAAGGTGAAGAAGCATCCCCGTCAGTGCGCTGCCACGCACTGTACCGCGGGCCCGATGTCCCGAACGACGAGTCCCTATTCCTGATACCAGAAGGCGACGCTGGAATACGTGCTGTCCCGTCGATGGTTGTTATGGCCGCGTTCGATGGAAACGCGAATGGACCGCGTGAAGGGAATGGGATCGCGGCGATGGAACCGGTAGACCGAATACTTCCCCGCCTGCCAATCCGGCCGTGACGCCACCTTTTCGAGATAGGACACCCCATGATCCGGCATGGCGTACTCGCGCCGGAATCCCCAGGCGCCCCCAAAATAATCCTCCGTGCCGGTACCTTGAAACGATGGCGTCGATTCGCCGTCGATCCACATCGTTTCGTCCCCTTCCCACCAGCCCGCCCCAGGCGCGTCGACGCTCAACACCATCCCGACAAACTGCCCTTTGCCATTCGTATCCAGGACGATGTGATTATCCCGGCCGTCGGGATTCTTCGCCGATTTCGCGCCTGCCGCGGCACCGGGATATGGCTCGGGCGGAGTTAGACGATATAGCGCGTGGAAGCGCAACGGGCTTGGCGGACGCGGCCACTTCTGATAGTCGACATGGAAGTAGAGGTTTATGGATTTTTGCGAGGTATTCTCAATGACCACCCGCGCGCCTTTTGCGTACGGCATCGGAAAATACGAGTTGAAGCCGCCGACGTTCTTGTTGGCCAGATTTTGGTTTGATTCCGGCCGGGCTTCTACTTCAATAAAGCTCGACGAGAATTGGCGCACCGTTCCGTGGCCAAGTCCGTGAAAATCTCCGAAGGGCACGTCGACTGCGGCAGCGCTGCCGCCATCCCAATACAGCTTCAGCCGGGTACTGTGGAGATAATCCGGTTCGCTGGTGGAAAGGGTGAACCAGAGATGCACGATGCGGCCCGCCCCGCTGATGTCCGCAACGGTGTAGCTGCTGCCGGCCGCCACCTGCACAGAATCGTAATTCGAGCCGTCGCGCGCACCGCTGGAAATCCTCGCGGCCGTGTAAAGTTGCGGCTGATCTATCTCCTGGGCAGCCGCTCCGGCGAAAAAGAACAGGAGTACATAAGAGTAGCGCATGAATAGAGCCTGCTCTCAGAATAGCCGATGCCGCGCAACCAGCCCACCTGCACTTCCCGCGCCCACGCGCCGCCGACGCACGGCATTTTGCGATCGAAAGATGTTCCTTGAATTCTGAGTTCGTTTCCAATACAGGGTGGGCCTGACATTGGACTTGCATTTGCCTGCCGGTTCGGGTCATGATGGTAGGTTTTCCCTTGGTTTCCATGCGCGTTCGCGTCCTCTATCACGACCATTGCTTCGACGGGGCGGCCTCAGCCGCCTACTTCAGCCGCTTCATACAGGGCGCCTTTTACCCCGATGCGGAATTCGTCTTTACGGGAATGGCTCACAAGGCATCCCAGATGTTCGATCCGGAGCTGTTCGACGGCGACGAAAACGCCATTGTCGACTTCAAATACTCCGCCGACCCCCGCCTGACCTGGTGGTTCGATCATCACCAGAGCGCGTTCCTTTCCCCAGAGGATCAGGAGCATTTCCGCCAGGATCGGACGGGCAAGAAGCTCTACGATCCGCATTTCAAATCGTGCACCTTATTCATCTCCACGGTGGCGCGCGAGAAGTGGGGCTTCGAAGCGTCCGATCTGCGGCAACTCGTGGAATGGGCGAATATCATCGACGGCGCGCAGTATCCGAATGCCAAGGCGGCTGTGGAATTAGGCGCCCCGGCGATGAAGTTGACGCTGGTGATCGAAGGCGCGAAGGGCTCGGACGTCGTCCAGCGTGTCATCCGCTGGATGCGGGAGCGGTGCCTGGAGGACATCGTCGCCGAGCCGGAGATTCAGGACCTCTACAAGCCGCTTTATAAACGCCACCTGGAATCGATCGATATGATCAAGGGCCGCGCCTCGCAGGACGACGGCGTGGTTTTCTTCGATCTTACGGGCTACGATCTGGAAGGCTACAACAAGTTCATTCCGTACTACCTCTTTCCGACGAGCGTATACACGGTGTCGGTGAGCCCGTCGAGCTTCCGCACGAAGATCTCGGTAGGCTCGAATCCCTGGACTCCGGAGGAGCCGAAGCACAATCTGGCATCGATCTGCGAACGTTACGGGGGCGGGGGTCATCCGCGCGTGGGAGCAATCAGCTTCGAGCCGGGTGCCCTGGATAAGGCACGAGCGGTAGCGCGGGAGATCGTGGAGGAACTGAAGACGTAGTTTGTCGCGCGAGCAAGGGACCTATCAGGTGCTGAAGGGTTGTCCGACACCTTTTTCCAGCAACGCTGGTAGCAGGAGCGCTTCCTATTCCATGGCATCTCCTCCCGCCTTGGCGGAGTATGCGGACCAGCAAGCCCCGGCTGATGTCTTCCACGTGAGGATTCGGGATGCGTAGCTTTCTGCCGCGTCCCCGCAGTATAACTATGGCATCGGGAACGGTCGGAAATACCGGGGGCTGTAACCCCGGCCGCCTATCCCACGGTCGCCACGCCCGGCTCGGGATGCGCCACGTTCTTCTTCTTCCGCTTGAACTTCTTCACCAGCGCCTCCATGTACGTGTAGAACACGGGCGTCAGGTACAGCGTGATCAATTGCGAGAAGAGCAGGCCGCCCACGACCGCCAGACCCAGCGGCTG
>Ga0070741_10016397_pt1 | contig 12361 bp, 13 predicted proteins | sample Coa_R1_4_FD_66440 | JGI IMG/M metagenome (GOLD analysis project Ga0070741, IMG submission 66440) | Surface soil microbial communities from Centralia Pennsylvania, which are recovering from an underground coalmine fire - Coalmine... | ecosystem: Environmental > Terrestrial > Soil > Unclassified ...
CGCGCGGTGGGCAAGGCGCGCCATCCCGCGCCCGACTGCGCGCGGCCCGCTCACGAGGGGTCCCCGATCCGGTAGCCGACGGGCGTCACGGTGGCGATGATCGGCGGATCGCCCAGCTTGGCCCGCAGCCGGCTGATGGTCATCCGCACCGCGTTGGTGAACGGGTCGGTGGCATCGTCCCACGCGTGCTCCAGGATCTGCTCGGTGGAGACCACGTCGCCCTCGGCTCCCAGCAGCAGCTCGAGGACCGAGAACTCCTTGGGGCTCAGCGACAGGGGCCGCCCCGCGCGGCTCACCGTTCGCCGCGCCGAGTCCAGCTGGAGGTCGCCGTGCACCAGCGTCGGCGGCCGCACGGCCCGCGACCGGCGCGACAGGGCGCGGATGCGGGCCACCAGCTCGGCGAGATGAAACGGCTTGGGCAGATAGTCGTCGGCGCCGATCCCCAGGCCCTCGACGCGGTCGGCGATCGTGCTGGCGGCGGTGAGCATGAGCACGCGCGCAGGGCTGCCGTCGGCGAGCAGCGCGCGGCACACCTGGTCGCCGTGGACCCCCGGCAGGTCGCGGTCGAGCACGACGACGTCGTAGGGGTGCACGGCCGCGCGTGCAAGCGCGCCGTCGCCGTCGAACACGACGTCGACGGCGAACCCCTCACGGCGCAGCCCTTCGGCCACTGCGCGGGCGAGACGGCGGTGATCCTCGACCACGAGCACTCTCATGTCGCCGGAGAGGATCGCTCACCGGTGGTGCCAGCACGGTCACAGCTCATCGTTTCCGCTGCTCGGGCGAGCGACGTCGCGCCGCAGCGCGTGCCGCGGTGGGAGGCGGGGAGACCCCGCGCCGGTACAGGTCGGTGGTGGCGGCGTTCCAGCGCTCGGTCTGTGCCGGTGTGGAGAAGGGCTCGGGAAGGTGACGGTTGATCGCCGGTTCGAACAGGACGCTCGCCAGGTTGAAGACGATCGCGTGGATTGCGGCCCAGTCCTCGTCGATCTCCTCGCGGAGCGCGCCGGCTTCCCGCAGGGGCGCGAGCCAGTACATGCGCGAGACCTCGACCAGCGCGTCGAAGACGCGTTGAGCCTCGCCGTCGCCTTCAACGAGACCGCGTGCGATGTAGCGCAGCGCGATCAGGTTCTCGCGCACCCAGTCGGTGACCGCGTCGCCCATGGTGCTCCAGACATCGCCCTGCTCGCTGCGTCCGATGACGTCTTGGAAGGCCTGGGTGGTGACGTCGATCACGTACTCGTCGACGGCTGCGCGCAGCCCCGCCTTCGTGCCGAAGTGGTGCTGGACCAGCCCCGGAGAGACCTCTGCGGCGGCGGCGACGTCGCGGATCGAGGTCGCGGGAACGCCGTTGGCGGCGAAGCCTTCCAGGGCCGCGTTGCGAATACGCGCGTAGGTGCTGAGGTCCGCATCGCGGACGGTGAGCCGCTTGGCGCCAGGGCCGGTCAACGTATCGTGGAGCATACAAGCGTATTGGTGCCTCGACCGGTCGGCCTCCCCAGCGCTCGGCGCGGCCTCTCGCGTACTATACTGCTGTATTGTTTCAGTTACGAGTGTATCGGCTCGTAGCAAAGCGGCTGAGCGGGAGGCCCAGATGCGATCTGCAGAGGAGCGCCGGAAAATCCGTTTCGAGAGCGGCGACGCGGAGTGCGCCGGATGGCTCTACCCCGGGAGCAGCGGCGCGTGCGTGGTCATGGCTCCCGGCCTCGCGGTGCCGAAGGAGCCCGGGACAGACCCCTTTGCCGTGCCTTTCCACGAAGCCGGCTTCACGGTGCTGGCGTTCGACTTCCGGCGCTTCGGCGAGAGCGGCGGCGAGCCCCGTCAGGTGCTCGACATCCGCGCTCAGCAGGCGGACATGGTGTCGGCGCTGGACTTCGCGGCCTCCCTGCCCGAGGTCGACCCCGCGCGGATCGCCCTGTGGGGCTTCTCGCTCGCGGGCGGTCACGTGCTCGCGCTGGCGGCCCAGCGCCGAGAGCTCGCGGCGGCGATCGCGATCTCAGCCAACGCCGACGGTCTCGCTGCCTCTCGCAACGCGCTGCGGTACCAGACGCCGTGGATGCTGGCCCGCCTGACGGGTCGGGCGCTGCTGGATTCCCTCACTTCCCGCTTCGGCCGTCCCCCCCGTCTCGTGCCGCTGACCGGGGCGCGGGGGGCGCTGGCGATGACTTGCTCTCCGGACGCGCTGATGGCGGACGACGCGCTGAACCCCGGGGGCGCCCACCCGAAGTGGTGCCAGCAGATCGCGGCGCGTTCTGTGCTGAGCCTCGGCAGCTACCGGCCGGGGCAGCATGCGCGCGAGATCCGGTGCCCGCTGCTCGTGCTTGCCTACGAGCAGGACGACGCCGCGCTGGCTGCACCGGCCGTCCGGGCCGGCGAGCTCGCGCCACAGGGAGAGGTTGTGACCATGCCCGGGGGTCATTACGAGGCGTACATGGACGGGCACGAGCGTGCGGTCGAGCTTCAGCTCGGGTTCCTGCGCCGCCGGCTCCTGGCTGACGGCGACGCCGGGCTTCTGAAAGCGCCGGCCGCAGGTCAGCGGGCGTGAGCGTGTGTGCGGAGCGCCCACGGAGCGCGCGACTGCCGTGGCGGCTGTGGATGCCCGGCAGCCTTGCGGCACCCGACGGAGCGGTCCACGTCAGCATGAACGACTACCTGATCCATCACGTCCGCGACGTCGGGCGGGTCGCGGTCCGGGGCCTGCGTCTGCGGACCGGATGGCCGCAGACGCCCGGCGCGCTCGGCCTGTGGGTAGCAAGCTCGCTCGGCGGGCGCCGTCAGGTGTCGGTGTCCATCTGGCTGGACCCCGACGATCTGCGGCGTTTCGTGCGCTCGCCGGCGCATCTGAAGACGATGCACGATTTCCGTGGCGTCGGGACGCTCGACACCACGGCGTGGTCGGCGCCGCGTTTGAACCGCTGGGAGATCTGGCTGCAGGCGCAGGAGCGGCTGGCCGGGCCGTTGCCGGGGCTCGTCCACGGCTGAGCCGCCGCGGCCGGCATGTCGAGCCGCACGCTCACGCGGGACCGCCGCGGTCTGCCGTGCGCATGCAGGCATGCAACGTAACCGGGGGAGCGTCTGCCGCACGCGGGGCGCTCGCACGGGTGCTCTCGGGGATCGCGGCAGGCTGCTGCCTGCCGCTCACACGCGCTCGGGAGGCAGGTCGCTGAGCGCGAGTACGACAGCGATGCCGATGAAGCTGGAACGCCGCAGCACTTCGGCGAGCGGTGTGAGCGCGGCGGCGACGGCCTCGCGGCCGTAGACCGGTGTGGCCGCTTGGCTCGCGGCGATCAGCTGCACGCCGCCCCGGACCGACGGGAGGCGTAGCCCGGCATCGCGGTAGTCGAGCGGGACCGCTTCGGCGGTCCCGCACGGATCCTCATCACAGGCACCCGCCGCACGCTGCGCCACCAGGCCGAGCAGCCGAGCGACGCCTCCTGAGATGCGCTCGACACCACGCCCCGCACGGCTGCGCCCTGCGGGCCCGCTCACCATTGGTAGGGCAGGTACTTGCCGTCGAGTGTGATCTGCACGCGCGGCTCCCCGTCGCGCTCGATCCGCTCGAGCGTCATCGAGAAGTTGATCGCGCTCATGATCCCGTCGCCGAACTTCTCGTGGATCAGCTCCTTGATCGCCGGGCCGTAGACCAGGACGAGCTCGTGCAACCGGTAGATCGTCGGGTCGCTGAGCGGTTGGTCCCCTGCACGGTAGGGCTGGCGGGTCATCGCCTCGACGACCGCATCGCCGAGCTCCAGGCGCTCGGCGATACGTCGGGCCGCCGCGCGGTCGATCGGGTGCTGGCCGAGCAGGGCGGCGGTGCTCCAGACCTCGGGCTTGGCTGCGAGCTCTGCCAGCTCGCACCAGCTCGCCCCCAGCGCGTGCTTTGCGGCGAGGATCGCCTCGGCGGCATCTTGCTTGGTCATCTCCCTCCCGGCTTCGGTGGCACTTTGTACTCGCAAGCTGAATGCTACTGTATTGCAACATCTATGATGCGTATATGCCAGAGCTTCAGGCGGAATCCCCGCCTCCCTGCCTTCGGGTGGCTGCGCGCACATGGCCCAGCGACCCAATCACCTGCCGGCGCGCAGATTGCCCCCCAAACGTGCGCGCCGACAGCCGGCATCGGGCGGCCACCGGGCCGCGCGCGGCGGCGCCATCTGTCCTCCTCCAAGGCAGAGCGCCGTCGCTTCGATGCCGGACCCGTCGCCGCATCCTCGGGGACCGTGGGGCTGCGGTCGCGCGGCATGCCGGCCACCTTGCGCGCGCGAGGGCGGCGGTCCGCCTCGCTTGCCCCCCGCGCAGCCGGCCTCGCTCTGCCGTCCGGCGGATCTCATCGTCGGCTCTCGCGCTCTACGGCACCGCCGTGAGCGGCGCGGCGCCCGGAGATCGCGTCCCTCCGCGGCGCGGCCGCGCGACGGCAGCCGCACGGCGCGGCGAGACGCAGGTGCCGGCCGCGGCGCGGGCGATCGCCTTCGCGAGCTGAGCCCGGGCTCATGAGCTTTCTCGAGGTGCTCGCGATCGCGGCAGCCGGCGTCTTGGCCGGCGCGATCAACACGCTCGTCGGCAGCGGCACGCTGATCACGTTCCCGGTGCTGCTCGCGTTCGGCTATGCGCCGGTGGCGGCCAACGTCGCGAACTCCGTCGGCCTGGTTCCCGGTGCGGTGTCCGGTGCGATCGGGTATCGCCGCGAGCTGGCCGGTCAGACCCGGCGCGCGTTGCGGTTGGGCGTCTGCTCGCTGCTCGGCGGCGCAGCCGGTGCCGTGCTGCTGCTGGTGCTGCCCGGCTCGACGTTCAAGGCGGTGGTGCCGGTGTGCATCGTCATCGCACTGGTCATGACGGTCACCCAGCCGCGGCTGAAGCGGTGGCTCAGCAGCCGGGAGATCGAGCTCGAGTCAAGCGCGGCGATGCTCGTGCCGGTGCTCGTGTTCGCGACCGGCGTCTACGGTGGGTACTTCGGAGCCGCTCAGGGCATCTTGCTGCTGGCCGTGCTCGGGGTCGGGCTCGCCCAGGACCTGCAGCGCTCGAACGCGCTCAAGAACGTCCTCGTCGGCACAGCGGACGGGGTGGCCGCGATCTACTTCGCCTTCGCGGTCCACGTGCACTGGGCCGCGGCGCTGATCGTCGCGCTCGGCGCGATCGCAGGCGCCCAGCTCGGCGCGCGCTACGGGCGGCGCCTGCCGCCGCAGGCACTGCGCGGCTTGATCGTGGTCGTCGGCCTTGCAGCGATCGCGCACCTGTTGAGCAGCTGACGCTCGCGCTCGTGGACAGGTGCGCCGGCGGGCAGCCCGGGCGGGGCTGCTCAGCTCGGTTCCCGCGCAGCAGTCGTGCCGGCAGCTCAGGGCAGCGTTTCCCAGACGCCACTGGAGCAGTCCGCCTCGATGTCGGCTTCGCTGGCCCGCAGGATCAGCTCAGCCACCCCATCGGGGTCATCCCACATCGCCATGTGCCCGCAGTTCTCGAGGGTGACATAGCGTGTCCTGTCGGGCAGCTCGGTTTTCAGGCGGGCCCTGGCCGGGATCGACCGCTCGCGATCGCCCCACGCGACGGTGAGCGGAACGTCGAGGCCCCGTCCGTCCTGGAAGCGGACTCGCCTCGTTTCGCGCAGGTGAGCGGGAAGGCCCGGTGTCCTGGCATAGGTTCGCGCGATCTCCACGGCGGCTGCGGGCGGGATCTCCTCGGGTTTCGCGAAGGTCCTTCCCATCAGCAGCTTGCGCACGCGCGCGCTGCCGAGCAGCGCGGGGGTTAACGGCGCGAGCGTGCGTCCCATCGCGTACTGGCCACGGAGAGCGAGGAAATGCATCCATGGGTCGCGCTTGGGCCAGAGCCCGGCGGGGGCGATCGCGAGAACGGATCGCGTGCGTCCGAGCTTGGCGAGCTCCAGTGCGGTCCACGCCCCGGCTGAGTGTCCGCAGACGTCGAGCTTCTCGAGCCCGAGCTCGCTGAGCATCTCGGCGATCACCTGGGCGTAGCCCGGCGGGGTGTGTGGCACGTAGGGGGGCGGCGAAGGGGATCGCCCGTGCCCGGGCAGATCGAGGAGCACGAGCCGGCGGTGACGCTCGAGGGGCGCGACCACCGGCTCCCAGTGGAGTCGTGAGCCCCCGGTGCCGTGGATCAGCAGGAGGGGCCGTCCCCGACCGCGGCATTCGAAGTCGATCCCGTGCGCCTGTCCGGGGCCATCCGGATCGAGGGCGGTGCGTCTCGGCTGCGCCCCGTTGATCGTCTCGGGCGCGAGCGCGGTGTCGTGCCGGCGCGTGCAGCGCGTGGACGGAGCGGCGTCGGGTTGCGGGTCGATCATGGCTTCCCAGGTCGTTGTGTGGCGAAGCGAACGCCTGCGGACTGTAACGCGGTTGATGCAGTTTGGCAACTACCACGCTGCGACATGGCGGGAGCGAACGACGCGGACCGAGCGGCCCCCTGCGGGGGGGCCGGCGATCGAGATCCGAAGTGCTCCCTCTCCTGCGCGCTCGAGGCGACAGCGCGGCGCCCGGTCGGGGCTCGTCACAGACGCTACGATCCTGCGACCGTCATCGCGCAACGAAGGGCTGGAGTGGCAAAGCAAGTCGACTACGAGCAGATCCTGGCCGGCGCTCGACGCGCTTTGGAGATCCACGGGGCGCACGACACGACGCTCGAGGACATCGCCGAAGAGGCGGGCGTCTCTCGTGTCACGCTGTACCGGCGCGGAGCGACCCGCGAGAGCATCATCGCGGAGCTCGCCGACCGGGCGGCCGAGGAGTACCGGCGGGCCCTGTGGCCGGCGTTGACGCGCCGGGGCACCGCTCTGGACCGCTTGCAGCAGGCATTGGACGCGCTCACCGAAGTAGCCGAGGCCAACCTTGCGCTGCTCGTTGCAGTGCAGTCGAGTACCGCCGACAGCGACGCGGTCTTCAACGATCCGGCGCCGAGCGAGGACGGGGAGATCCCGACCCGTGGTGCGTTCACCGACCCACTGGAACGCCTGATCGAGGACGGACAGGCCGATGGCAGCATCCGCGCCGGGAACGCGTTCGACCTCGCGACGGTGATATTCACGATGGTCGGCCTGGGCTACCGCCACCTGCGCTTCGAGCATCGCTGGTCCGCCGAGCGGGCGCGGGAGGCGGTCGTGGCGATGGCGCTGCGCGGTGTCGCCGCCCCCGTCCCGCCGTCGCGGCGCTCGACGGCGCGGACCTCGAAACCCAGCTGACGCTGCGGGCCCAGGGCGGCGACGAGCTGCTCTGCGCGCCTGCCGGCCCGCTGCGGCGGGACGCCCCGAGCCACAGGCGCCGTTTCGCTGCGGGAGGCCGGCCGTGAGTACCGCAACGCAACAGAGATGATGCGGTCTCGCATCTCATGCGCTACGCTCGGCGGCGCATGTTGCGCCAGCGAACGGATGGCCCTCGGTTCGGCATCGACGCCCCCTACGTCCTTGCTCTCACGTCGACGGCCGGGCTCCTCGGCGCGGTCGGCGCGTGGGCCGCGTTCGCGAGCGCCTCCACCGAGCTGGGATGGGTCCTCGCAGCGCCGTCGGCGGTCGCGCTGCTGGTCGCCGGCTCGCACGTCCACACCACATTGCGCGGCAAGCTCATGGCCTGGGAGAAAGTGCTCGACCAGCTCGATCTCGCGGGAGCAGAGCGAGTGCTGGACCTCGGCTGCGGCCGCGGGGCGGTCCTCGTGCAGGTCGCCAGGCGACTCACGAGCGGCTCGGTCGTCGGCATCGACATCTGGCGCAGAGCCGATCAGTCCGGTAACAGCCACGCCGCGGCGTGCGGCAACTCGGTGGCCGCGGGTGTAGCCCCGCGGGTGAAGGTGCTCACGGCGGACATGACCGATCTGCCCTTCGCCGATGGGAGCTTCGACGTCGTCCTGAGCAGCATGGCGATCCACAACGTGCGCGCCGCGAGCGGACGGGCCTGCGCGATCGCCGAGGCCGTACGTGTGCTGAGACCGCACGGTCGTATTGCGATTGCCGATCTGCGCAGCGGCACCGAGTACCGCGACTGTCTGCGCCGCGCGGGGATCACGCAGGTTCGCGAACGCGACCTCGGCTGGCGCGCCTGGTGGGGCGGCCCGTTCGTCCCGACGATCTTGGTCACGGCGGAGAAGCCGCCTCCGTGGACCCCTGTGCGTGACGCGGAGGAGCCGTGATCTCGCACCCCAGACGCTGGCTGATCCTCCTTGTCATCGTCGGAGCGGACGCGATGGACATGCTCGACGGCACGGTCGTCAACGTCGCCGCGCCGACGATTCACGAGAGCCTGCGCACCTCCGCTACGGGGCTGCAGTGGATCGTCGCGGGTTACTCGATGGCCCTCGCGGTCGGGCTGCTGGTCGGTGCGCGCCTCGGCGACGTCTACGGCCGCAGAGCGCTGTTCCTGATCGGGCTTGCAGGGTTCACGGTCGCCTCGACGATCTGCGGGCTCGCCGCCACGACGACGGTCCTGATCGCGGCCAGGGTGGGGCAGGGGTTCGCCGGTGCGCTGATGCTTCCCCAGGGGTTCCCGCTGCTCCGCGAGGTCTTCTCGGAGAAGGAGATGCCGAGGGTGTTCGGCATCTACGCCCCCGTGATGGGCGGGGCGATGATGCTCGGGCCGATCCTCGGTGGTGGGCTGATCTCCCTGCACCTGCTGCGTGAGCCGTGGCGGCCGGTGTTCCTCGTGAACGTCCCCGTCGGTCTCGCCGCGGGCCTCGCCGCGATCGTGCTGCTGCCTCGATCCTCTGTCCGCCACGCCCGGCGCCTGGACCTGCGTGGTGCCGGGATCGCCGCGGTGGCGGTGTTCGCGCTGGTCTACCCGCTGATGGAGGGCCGCGAACTCGGCTGGCCCGCGTGGACGTTCGTCTCGATCTCCGCCAGCATGGCGCTGCTGGTCGTGCTCGGGCTTCACCTTCTGCGCGAGCGACGCAGCGGACGGGACCCGCTGGTGGAGCCCGGCATCTTCGCCCGCGCCGGCTACTCACCGGGAGCGCTCGTGGTGATGCTCTACTTCGGCGGCATGTCGGGCGCGATGCTGGCCGGCACGCTGTTCCTGCAGCTGGGGGAGCGTTTCAGCGCGGTGCACGCCGGGCTCACCGTCGCACCCCTTGCGATCGGCGCCGCGATCACCGCGCCGCTGGCAGGCAAGCTGATGTCGCGGCTGCCGGGGCGAACCTTGATCCAGGTGGGCTGCGCGGTCTCGTTCGTCGGCTACGCGCTGCTCGCGATGATTCTCGGCTCGGCCTCGCACGTATCGAGCTGGGGGATGCTCGCCCCGCTGCTGCTCGTCGGCTTCGGCCTCGGCATCTTCGTGGTGCCCGGCTTCGACACGATCCTCGGCAACGTGACCGCCGCCGAGGTGGGCTCGGCCTCCGGCGTCCTGAACGCCCTGCAGCAGCTCGCAGGGGCGATCGGCGTGGCGGTGCTCGGCACCATCTTCTTCTTCGCCGTGCAAAGGCACGGATTCGAGGCCGGGTTCCACGACACGATCTGGTGGACGGCGGTCGGCTTGCTGGCCGCGCTCGCTCTGTCCCCGTTGCTGCCCGGCAGGGCTCAGGCCGAGACGAGCGCCGGCGCAGCGGCGGGCGCAGCGAAGCCGGCGGACGCATCTACGGCGCCGTCACCCTGAGCGTTCGCCGGGCGAGCGCGGCGACAGCCGTGCCGGCGACAGCCGCGCCGGCCGCGACGATCAGCGCGCCCTGCGGGCTGTTCTGGTGCTGCGCGGCGACGGCGGCCAGCAGGCTGGCGAGGCCGCCACCGCCGGCGAACCCGGTCGAGAGCCACCCGAACGCTTCGCCGGCAGCGTGCGCGGGGACGTGGCCGTCGACGAGCAGCGAGAAGGTCGTGAGCAGCGGGTTCAGGGCGACCCCGACGAGCAGGAACATGGCCCCGGCCACGACCAGGCCGTCGGCTGCGATCATCGACGCGACTGCGATCGCGATGAGGGAGAGCAGGACGAGGGGCCGCGCTGCCGCCTGTGCGCGACCGCGGCGGCGTGCGTAGAGCGCCGCACCGAGTATGCCGCCGACAGAGAGGCTGCCGATCAGCAGGCCCGCGGCTGCCGGCGCATGATGCTGGCTGGCGATCGTCGGGGCGGCGACCTCGAGGGCGCCGATCACCGCTCCGACGAGCAGAGCAACGACCAGGATCACCCGCAGCTCGTGGAAGCGGAGCACGATCAGTCCCGGCGTCCGCCCGGTGTGCCCGCGAACGTGCGGCTGCGGCGGCGGCAGCGAGGCGGCGTAGCCGAGCGCTCCCGCCCCGCTCATGACAGCGATCGTGAGGAGCGCGAGCGACGCGGAGGACGCGGCGGTCACCGCGGCGAGAACCAGCGGCCCAGTCAGGACCGCCAGCTGTTGGGTCAGATATACGAGGCTGTACGCGGCAGGGAGCTCATCGGGGCCGCAGACCCGCGACCACTCGACGCGCATGCTCGTCGATATCGGGGGCAACGACGCGCCGGCCAGAGCGCCCGCCGCGAGCAGCGCGATGCCCGGAGCGCCCGCATCCGAGAGCTCGACGATCGCCGCCAGAGCGAGTGCATGGGTGACGGCGCAGCCGGCCAGCAGCGCCCTCGGTCGCGACCCGTCGATGAGCCGGCCTTGAAGCGGGCGCGCGAGTGCGCCGGTGACCCAGAGCGCGGCCGAGACACCTCCCGCGAGCGCGAGCGAGCCCGAGCTCGCGCGGACGACGAGGATGATGCCGATCGCCGCCGCGCCCTGCGTCAACTGCCCCAGCAGGCCGGTCGCGGCCTGCCGGCGCACCGAGGCGCTCGAGAGCAGTGCGCGGTAGCTGTTCAGCGGCAGCGTCTCCTTAGGTTCCGCGTGGAGCGGGGCGCCTGGCCGCAAAGCACGTGGCCCCACATAATATTCCTATGTTACAATTGCTCATTATGTCGAAAGAGGGCCGTTCCCGGCGCGAGCAGCGCAAGCAGGAAACGCGGCAGGAGCTGCTGGCCAGCGCAGCGGAGGTGTTCGCCGCGGACGGTTTCGCCGGCGCATCGCTCGAGCGGATCGCGCGCGGCGCGGGCTTCACGACCGGCGCGATCTACTGGCACTTCGGCGGGAAGGACGAGCTGTTCCTGGCTGTCTTCGAGGAGTACGCGCTCATGCGTGTCGGCGAGCTCTCGGCCGTGCACGCAACCGGCGGCGAGGGTCTTGCCGCGCGCGGGCGAGCGCTCGCCGACCAGTGGATGAGCCGCCAGGCGAGGGACCCACGGATGGTCGTGGTGACACTCGAGTTCGCCGCGCACGCAATGCGCGTTCCGCGGTTGAGAGAGGAGCTCGCGACTCGCCTGGCGGCCGTCCGTCTCGCGGTCGCGCGGATGATCGAAGAGGACGCGCGCGACGCGGGAGTCGAGCTGCCGATGCCCGCCGAGCAGCTCGCGACCGTCCTGCGCGAGCTCGGCGTCGGCCTGGCGATCGCCCAGCTGGTCGACCCCGACGCCGTCCCGGAGCGACTGTACGGCGATTTCGTCGAGAGCTTCTACGGGCTCATCTCGAGCTCGACACGACCGGCAGAGGAGATCGAAACATGAGCAGCGTTTCGAGCGAGACCGGCGTGCAGCTGGCGGTGATCATCACCGCGGAGCTGCTGACGCCCCCTGGCTACGTGTACCGCCCCCCGGGCAACCGGCTCTCACAGTTCCGGCGCGGCTTGAAGGCGGGCGACGACGCGCTGCCGGCGCCGTCGATGGCGTTCCTAGTGCGCCACCCCACGGAGGGGACGATCGTCGTCGACACGGGCTTTCACGCCGACGTGCGCACGAACCTGCGCCGCGATTTCGGAGTCGCGATGAGCCTGATGTTCAAGAACATCAGGCCCGCCGTGAAGCCGTTCGATCAGCAGCTGCGCGAGCTGGACGTCGACCCTGCCGGCGTGCAGCGGGTGCTGATGACGCATCTGCACGTCGACCACACGAGCGGCATGCGCCTGCTGCCCAACGCGAGCTTCGTGTGCTCGCGCAACGAGTGGGAGGCGACGAAAATGCGGCTCCCGTCCCGCGCCGGCTACGTGCCCCATCACCTGCCCAGCGCCGCCCGCATGGATCTGATCGACTTCGCCCGCACCCGCCCGCACGGCCCGTTCGAGAAGAGCCTCGACCTGCTCGGCGACGGGAGCATCCGGCTGCTGTACACGCCTGGGCACACGAGAGGCCACATGTCGATCCTGCTCCGGCTCGAGGGCGGCCGGCAGGTTCTGCTGGTCGGCGACGCGGCGTACACGCTGCGCAACATCAGAGACGTGAAGCTGCCGCTGCTGACAGCCGACGACGACGCTTCGCTGAAGACGCTCAGCGCATTGAACGAGTTCGCCGATCAGAACCCCGACGTGGTCCTGGTTCCCTCGCACGACCCGGTCGCCTGGCAGGCGCTGCGAAGGATCGCCACGGTCGAGGAGACGGAGTGCGCCGCC
>Ga0070741_10016398_pt1 | contig 12359 bp, 9 predicted proteins | sample Coa_R1_4_FD_66440 | JGI IMG/M metagenome (GOLD analysis project Ga0070741, IMG submission 66440) | Surface soil microbial communities from Centralia Pennsylvania, which are recovering from an underground coalmine fire - Coalmine... | ecosystem: Environmental > Terrestrial > Soil > Unclassified ...
CTGCCGTAAAGCTTGCCGACCAGCGCCGAAATGTTCGGCTTGAACAGACCGTTGCCGACCACGACGAGCGCCAGTCCGCAGAGGAACAGGCGCATGTCCGGCACGACAAGCACGACGAGCCCGAGCGCCATGACGACGGCGCCGACGAGGATCGCGCGCCGATATCCGATCAAGCGATCGGCTGCGAAGCCGCCGAACAGGCCCGACGCATAGACGAGCGCGAGATACGCGCCGTAGATGCGGTTCGCGGGCGCCTCGCCCGAACCCGCACCCGCGTAGAACTGCGCGACGATGTAGAGCGTCAGCGCCCAGCGCATGCCGTAGAACGCGAAGCGTTCCCAGAACTCGGTCATGAACAGCATCCAGAGCGGAGCCGGGTGGCCGAAGAGATCAGCGTGTGCGTTCGTGCGCTCCGGTTCGGGCGCGGCGATGTGCGGCGCGAAGGGGCGCGCGAGCCGCACTGTCGATGCCAGCGGCAGGCTTTCGGCGTTGTCGGCCACACTCGAACCTCGGACGCGAATGCGTCACGAGCGGATTCTCGCGGTCGGTGGACGCGGCATCTAGCGGCGCTTGGGCATGTGCGATGCCGAAATGGGCACAATTCTTCGACAAGCTCGGGCACGCGGACAGAAGCTCGCGAAGCTTCGCGGCCGAGCAAAGAAACCCGGTGCGGTCAACGCACTTCCAGCGGGAATTTGGTCACGAACTTGACCGTCGACCACACGACGAACGCATCGAGACGGCGGATGTCGGGCAGCGTGGCGAGCACGCGGCTATGCCATTCTTCGTAGGCCTTCGGCGACGTGGTCTTGACGATGAGCACGAAATCGAACTGGCCGCCGATCGAATAGCACTGCAGCACTTCGGCGCACTTGATGATCGCGCGGCGGAACGCGTCGTGCGATGCGGCGTTTTCGCGCTCGAACGTGACGAGCACGACGAGCAGCACGGATTCGCCGACGGCGTCGGGATCGATGAGCGCCACTTCCCTGCGGATGACGCCGCTCTTGCGCAGCACTTCCAAGCGCCTGCGCACCGACGAGGGCGAGAGACCGACGCGGTCGCCGATCTCGGCGTGCGTCATGCGCGAGTCGTCCTGGACCATGTCGAGAATCCGGCAATCGTGCCGGTCGAGGCAGATGCTCATCGTCGCGATCCTCACTTTCTCGGCGCTCGTTCTCCTGTCGAATCGCTCCTGTCCGCGCGGCGCCGCGGCGTCGCGGTGTTCGGAAGATAGCGCGTTCGCGCTCGATTGGAAGTGCCCGCCGGAGCACGCGATCGTTTATGCCGAATTGAGCACCGCGGTGTTTGCGGCAGGCACAAACGCTTGCGCGCCGCACGCGCGCCGCACCCGTGCGCGCGGCATTGTGCGCGGTTCAGGCGGCATCGGCGTCGTGCTGCACGCTCGCGAGCAGCAGGCGATAATCGCGCGGCGTCATGCCGACCATCGCGCGGAACTGGCGCGTGAACGCGCTTTGGTCGCTGAAGCCGCAGGCGTGACCGACGGCGGCCACGCTGCCCTTGTGTGCCAGCATCTGCATCGCCGCCTCGATGCGGAACTTGGCGAGCAATTGCTGCGGCGTGAGTTGGAACACGCGGCGGATGTGACGCTCGAGCTGCGCGACCGAAACGCCCGCGATGTCGGCGAGCGTGCGGATGCGCACGCGTTCGCCGTAATGGCCCTTCAGATGCGCGAGCACCGCGCGCAGGCGATCGTAGGTCGGGTGGCCGCGATTGAGTTGTCCGAGATCGCGCGAGAAACCGACCACACCGCAAACGCTGCCGCGCGCATAGAGCGGTTCCTTGCAGGTCAGGCACCAACCCGGCGCGCGGTTCGGAAACAGGTGCACTTCGAGATGGTTGTCGAGGCGCTCGCCGGCCAGCACGCGTTTGTCCTGCTCGCCGTAGACGCTGCCGAGCGCCGGCGCGAACAGTTCGCTCGCGCGGCGCCCGACGACCTGATCGCGGCGCTTGAGACCCAGCCGCCGCACGAGCGTCAGGTTCGCATGCGTGTAGCAGCCGCGCGCGTCCTTGACGAAGAACACCACGTCCGGGAGTGAATCGAACAGGCGCTGGATCAGGTCGGCGGAAATGTCCATGGACGACAGCTTAGTATATTTTTTCGCCTGCGGGAGACATCCTCGGGTGTCTTCGAAAATTGTGCCGAGTTCCGCATCGCCACACGCCAAGCGCGCCTAGATGCGCGCGACGAACCGCGCACAAAATGCACGATGATCGAATTGCACGTTGTCGACTCGCACACCGGTGGCGAACCCACGCGCACCGTGATCGCCGGTTTCCCCGACCTCGGCGCAGACGGCCTGGCCGCGCGCGCCGAGCTTTTCCGCGCACGCTACGACGATTGGCGCAACGCCATCGTCTGCGAGCCGCGCGGCTCGGACGCGCTCGTCGGCGCGCTGCTCGTGCCGCCTTCGAACGACGGTTCCTGCACGGGAGTGATCTTCTTCAACAACGTGGGCACGCTCGGCATGTGCGGCCACGGCACGATCGGCGTCGTGCGCACGCTCGCGCACCTGGGCCGCATCGGTCCCGGCCGGCACCGGCTCGATACGCCCGTCGGCACCGTCGCCGCCGAGCTCCACGCCGACGGCCGCGTGTCGATCGACAACGTCGAAAGCTTCCGCTTCAAGGCGAACGTCTCCGTCGATCTCGGCAGACGCGGCCGCGTCGTCGGCGACGTCGCCTGGGGCGGAAATTGGTTCTTCATCACGGAGGACTGCACGCTGCCGCTTGATCTCGCGCATCGCCGCGAACTCACGGAGCTCTGCGAAGAGATCCGCCTCGGCTTGCGCGGCGGCGGAATCGCGGGGGAGAACGGTGCGGAAATCGACCACATCGAAATCAGCGCGGATGCGCATGCGCCCGGCGTCGACGCGCGCGGCTTCGTGCTGTGCCCCGGCCTCGCCTACGACCGCTCGCCGTGCGGCACCGGCACGAGCGCGAAACTCGCTTGCCTCGCGGCCGACAACCGCCTCGCCGCCGGCACGGTCTGGCGCCAGGAAAGCATCCTCGGCAGCGTGTTCGAAGCGAGCTACGCGCCCGGCGCGCGCGGCATTTTGCCGCGCATCACGGGCACCGCGTTCATCACCGCACAAGCCCGCCTGCTGATCGACCCCGCCGATCCGCTCGCGTGGGGCGTGCGTTCCTGACATCCAAGAGGAAAACCCATGAGCAATGCTTCTTTCTGGCGGGGCGTGATTCCCGCCATCACCACCCCGTTCGACGCGAGCGGCGGCGTCGATCACGCGTTCCTCGCGCGGCACGCCAATCAGATGGTCGACGCCGACTGCTCGGCGGTCGTCGCGCTCGGCTCGCTCGGCGAAGCGCAGACCTTGTCGCCCGACGAAAAGCGCGCGATCCTGCGCACGCTCGTCGAAGCGCTGCGCGGGCGCGTGCCCGTGCTCGCGGGTGTGGCCGCGCTGTCCACGCAGGAAGCCGTGACGCTCGCACGGGATGCGGCGACGATCGGCTGCGGCGGCCTCATGGTGCTGCCGCCGTACGTATACTCGACGGATTGGCGCGAAATGGGCGCGCACGTGCGCGCGGTGATCGAGGCGACGCCGTTGCCCTGCATGCTCTACAACAATCCGGTCGCCTACAAGACCGATTTCCAGGCCGCGCAGATCGCGGAGCTCGCCGCGCGTCATCCGAATTTGCAGGCCGTCAAGGAATCCTCGGGCGACGTGCGCCGCTTCGCCGCGATCCGCGCGCTCGTCGGTTCGCGCCTGGAACTCCTCGTCGGCATGGACGACGCCATCGTGGAAGGCGTGGCGATGGGCGCGGTCGGCTGGATCGCGGGCCTCGTCAACGCGTTCCCGCGCGAATCCGTCGACTTGTTCGAGCGCGCCCGCACGGGCGGCGCCGCCGCCTGCGAAGCGCTCTACCACTGGTTCCTGCCCATGCTGCGCCTCGACACCGTGCCGAAGTTCGTGCAGCACATCAAGCTCATCCAGCAGTGCGCGTCGATGGGCAGCGAGCGCGTGCGCGCACCGCGGCTCGCGCTCGAGGGCGAGGAACGCGCGGCGACGCTCGCCGTCGTCGAACGCGCCCTCGCGAATCCGCCGCGCGCATGAAAGCGGCGCAGCCCGTCCTGATCGACGGCGACTGGCGTGCGGCCGACGTCGTCGATACGTTTCGCGCCGAGGATCCCGCGCGCGCCGTCGCGATCGGCGCGCATTACCCGGTCAGCGGCGCGCGCGACCTCGAACGCGCGCTGGCCGCCGCATCGAGTGCCGCCGAGGCCCTCGTGCAGGTGCCGGCGTGGCGCATCGCCGCGTTCCTCGATGCCTATGCCGACGCCATCGATGCGAACGCCGCTGAGCTCGTCGATCTCGCCCACGCCGAGACCGCCCTGCCGGTCTCGCCGCGGCTCGCCGACAACGAACTGCCGCGCACTAGCAATCAGCTGCGGCAGGCCGCCGCCGCGGCGCGCAGCTACGCGTGGACGCTGCCGACGATCGATACGAAAACCGGCCTGCGCTCGCACTTCGCCCCGCTCGGCAAACCCGCCGTCGTGTTCGGGCCGAACAATTTCCCGCTCGCGTTCAATGCCGTGGCGGGCAGCGATTTCGCGAGCGCGATCGCCGCGCGCAACCCCGTCGTCGCCAAGGCGCATCCGCTGCATCCGGCGACGAGCCAGCGTCTGGCCGAGCTCGCGCATGAGGCCGTGCTCGCAACCGAACTGCCTGCCGCGAGCGTACAAATGCTCTACCACGTGCCCGAGGCGCTCGGACCCGCGCTGTGCCGCGACCGGCGCGTCGGCGCCGTGGGCTTCACGGGCAGCCGCGGCGGCGGTCTCGCGCTCAAGCGCGCCGCCGACGAAGCGGGCGTGGCGTTCTACGGCGAGATGTCGAGCATCAATCCGGTGTTTCTGCTGCCTGGCGCGCTCGGCGAGCGCGGCGCGGCGCTCGCCCTCGAATTCTTCACCTCGTGTACGCTCGGCAGCGGCCAGTTCTGCACGAACCCGGGTCTCGTCGTCGTGCCGCGCGGCGAGGCCGGGGATGCGTTCATCGCCGCCGCCGCCGCGCATTTCGACGGCGCCGCGCCCGGCGTGCTGTTCTCGCGCGGCGTGCTAAAAAATGTACAAAGCGGCATCGCGCGCTGGCGCGAAGCCGGTGCGACGCGCCTCGGCGGCAGCGAGGGCGCCGACGGCGCGGGCTACCGCTTCGCGCCCGTGCTGTTCGGCGTCGATGGGGCCGGTTTCCTGCGCGCACCCGCTGCGCTGCAGAGCGAAGCGTTCGGTCCCGCGAGCCTCGTCGTGCGCTGCGACGGCATCGGCGAGATGCTCGCCGTCGCGCATGCGCTCGAAGCGAACCTCACGGGCACGCTCTACGTCGCCGCCGACGGCAGCGACGACGAGGCGGCCTCGCGCCTCGCGAACGTCCTGCGGCCGCGCGTGGGGCGGCTCATCGAAAACCACATGCCGACCGGCGTCGCGGTGAGTCCCGCCATGCAACACGGCGGCCCGTATCCGAGCGCGAGCCACGCGGGTTTCACCTCGGTCGGCATGCCGGCGGCGATCCGCCGCTTCGCGGCTCTGCACGGCTACGATCGCGTGCCCGATGCGCGCCTTCCGCCCGAATTGCGCGACCGCAACCCGGGCGGCATCGCACGGCTCGTGGACGGCGTTTGGACTACGGCTGACGTGCTCTGAAAGCGACAAGCACGATCGTCGTGTTTTCTTCGCGGTTCGATCGTGCGCGTTTCATGTCGCTGCAGCAGCCGCACGCGAGGAAGTGAACGCCGCGCGCAACAGCAGCGCGGCGGCGTAGAGCACCACGACGACGACGCCCCAGCGCAGCGTCGCGAGCGGCAGCGATCCGATCACGTAGGCGGCGACGAGCACGGCGGGTACGCCGCCGAGCGCGAGGCCGAGCACCACCGCGAGATCGATGCGTTCCGAACGCAGGAAGCGCAGGCCGCTGACCGGCATCAGGAAAGCGCAGGCGCCCATCATGACCGGGAACGCAGCGACCGGATTGAGCCCGAGCAGACTCAGCAGGATCAGCGACGGCGCATAAAGCCCGATGCCGAACGTCATGAGGGCGCCGAGCAACACGTGCGCGGCCACCGCGACGGCGAACGTTGGCGCGCGCAGGGCGAGCGCATCGCCGCCCGCAGGCAGCAGGTCGAGGTTCGCCGCGGCGTAGAGCAGCGCCGCGACGATCATCGCGATGCCGACGACGCCCTGCACGCCGCGCACGGGCAGCCGCACGACGAGCGGCACGCCGAGCGTGGCGCCGATCACGGCGGCGCCGATGCAGGCGCCGAGCAGCAACGGATCGACGCGCACCAGATGCACGAACACGAGCGCCTGCACGACGGTCGGCAAGGCATGTCCGCAATTGAGCGTGGCCGGAATGAAGCCGTCCGGCACGAGCCGCCGCAGCTTGAGATACGCCGTGGTCGGCGCGAACGAGCCGATGCCGAGCGTGTCGAAGAAATTCGTGACGGCGCCGAGCGCGACGGCTTCGCGCCGCGGTTTGAGCTCGCCGCGACGGCGCGCCGCCGCAAGCAGCGCGGCAGAGAACGCGAGGGCGATGGCGCCGAGCAGCACGAGCAGGGTCGCGACGATCATGCGCGTCTCCTCTACGCCACGCTCTCGGGCGCGACGCACGCGCCGAAGCGCGCGAGATCGAACGCGTCGATGCTGCGCGGCGCGTAGGCGCCGGTCGCGAGCGCGGCGATGAGCTCGCCCGTGATCGCGGCGAGCGTGAGTCCGAGATGCTGATGGCCGAACGCGTAAAGCACGTTGTCGGCGACGCGGCTCCTGCCGATCGCAGGCAGGTAATCGGGCAGCGTCGGCCGCGCGCCCATCCAGCGCCGCGGCGCGCCGCGAACCGGCAGACCGAGCTCGCGCGCATGCGTTTCGAGCAGCGACCATTTCGACGGATCGGGCGGCGTCTCGCGGTGCGCGAACTCGGTGAAGCCCGCCAGGCGCAGCCCGCTATCGAAGCGCGTGAGGATCACGGAGCGGTCTTCGAACACGGTCGGCGGCATCGCGGCGGGCCAGTCGTGCTCGCGCCATTCCACGTGGTAACCGCGCTCGGCGACGAGCGGCGCGGGCTCGCCGAGCGTGCGCATCAAGACGTCCGAATCCACGCCGGCGCACACGACGACACGGTCGGCGTGCAGCGTCGACGCATCCTCGAGCACGGCTTCGGCCTGGCGATCGCGCAGCCTGAGCTCGCTCACGCGCGCGCCGAACTTGATTCCGCCGCGCGCCACGAAACGATCGCGCAGGCGCTGCGACAGCGCCACGAGATCGCGCACCTGGCCCGTCGCACGAAACCGTATGCCATCGATGCGCAATTGCGGCAGCAGTCGCGCGAGCAAGGCCGTTTCCTCGGCGCTGAGCGGCCCGCACGACGCCGAGCCGATGTCGCTGCGCCGCCAGCCCGAGCGGCCGCGCGCGGCGCTGCGCTCGCTCTCCCACAGCACGAGGTGGCCGGCTTCGCGCACGAGACCGGGATCGCCGAGCTCCTGTGCGAGCCGATGCCAGGCGGGCAGCGCGCATTCGAGCAACAGGCGCAATGCCGCTTTGCCGCGGCGGAAACGGTGCGGCAGCGACGCACGCAGATAACGCGCGATCCACGGCGCCGTCGTGCGCAGGTCGCGCACGTGCACGGGACCGCCGCGCGCGTAGCGGCGCTGCCACGCCGAACGCAGTGCCGCGAACGAAGCGAGCGGAGCCACTTGTTCGCTCGCCAGATGTCCCGCATTGCCCCACGAAGCCGCATCGCCGCCGCGCTCGTCGCTGAGCAGCGTGACGGCGAAACCGCGCCTGAGCAATTGCAGCGCGCAGGCGAAGCCGACCACGCCTGCACCGATCACGAGCGCGGTTCCGACCGACGACTTCGACGAGAAAGACGAGCTTGGCATGAGCGATAGCGGCGAGGATTTCGCGCGCACGATAGCGGCTGCGCCGCGGATTGGAAGCGGCGATATTTTTTGTGCCGAATTGAGCATCGCACACCGCGCGGCAAGCACAAATTTCCACATTTTCCGCAGGCGCGCGCGGCGCTTGCGGCAGAAGTGCGCAAACGGCGTCACCGTCTCGGCACGCCGCAGCGGGCATGCGGTTTCGCCGCTGCGCGCTCCGCCCGGATGTTCGTTCGCGACGCGCGTCTGCGTTTGCTTGGCGAACGCCCTTCCCACAGACGAGGTATCCGATGAAACCGATGCGTTCCGTACTTTCCCTGTCGATCGCTGCGTTGTTCGCGGCGGCACCGGCGTTCGCCGGCAATACCGTCACCGGCAGCCATGCCGTGGCCAGCGGCGGCGATCTCAACACCGCGAGCGGCGGCTATTCCGCCGTCGGCGGAGGGTTGTCCAACGCGGCGAGCGGGTGGTATTCGTCCGTGCCCGGCGGCCAGGGCAACACGGCTTCGGGGTACGCGTCGACAGCCCTGGGCTTGGCCAACGTGGCGTCCGCCCAGGACGCCATCGTCGCTGGCGGCGAGAACAATTCCGCAGCCGGCATGAATTCGATCGTGGCAGGCGGCCAGTACAACCAAGCCGGCGGCGACGGGAGCTTCGCGGGCGGCACGTCCGCCGTCGTGCGCAGCGCGGCGCAGGTCGGCAACTCGTCGGGAGATCAAGGCACGTTCGTCTGGTCCGATGCGATCACGGTCACGACCACGTATCCGCCGCCGTGCCGCGATCTCACGGCGCCGCCGTGCTACGAAACCTACACGCCCACGTTCAGCTCGACGGGGCCGAACCAGTTCCTCGTGCGCGCGAACGGCGGCTTCGGACTCAACACTGCGCCCGTGAATTCGAACGTCGCGATGACCGTGCAGTCGACGAGCGGCAACCCCGGCTACTCGAGCATCTTCCTGGTGCAGGGGAATTCCGACAACGGCATGTTGATCTCCTCGGGCGACGCGAGCACGGGCGCCACGAACAAGGCCAACAACGCCGCGTTCTACATCGACCAGTACAACGGCTCGGGCCAGACGCGGCGTCTGTCCATCGACGGAAGCGGCAATTTCACGGTCACCGCGCAGGCATACAAGCCCGGCGGCGGCGCCTGGGCGGCCTCTTCGGACGGCCGTCTCAAGAAGAACGTGCAGCCGCTCGAACATGCGCTGGACCGCCTGCTCGCCTTGCACGGCGTGACGTTCGAATACAGCCATCCCGACGGCGCGATGCACCCGGCCGGCACGTTCACGGGTTTCATCGCGCAGGACGTCCAGCCGACGTTCCCGAATTGGATCGGCCATGACGCACAGGGTTACCTCACCGTCGGGCCGCAGGGCTTCGAGGCGTTGACCGTCGAAGCGCTGCGCGAGATGAAGCACGACGACGACGCACGCATCGCCAAGCTCGAAGCCGACAACGCCGCGTTGCGCAAGGAACTCGCCGACGCCGTGGCGACGCAGCAAGCAGGCCTCGCCGAGCTGCGCCGCGAAGTCGCGGAACTCGGTGCGGCGAGAGAGGCGGCGCGTGTCGCGGTTGCCGGCGCAATGCCGCAACGCTGAAGGAAAACGCAAACGAGCGGGCGCGAAGGCGCGAAGCGACGACGCGAAGGGTTTCGGCTCTTTCCCGTTCTCGTTTCGCGTTCTTCGGGTCGACGACCGGATGTTTCGGCATCGCCCCATTGCGTTCGCCACCTACGAAGGTTATCGTTGGTGCTGCGATGCCTCGCAACGATTCCGGGCCGACGCCCGTCAGGCATCGCGTCGTGCGAACGCTTACGGTGGGGAGATATGGCGCGGTATTTCGTTTCGACGTGGTTGCTCGTCGGCATCGGATGGTCGGCCGCGTCCGTGGCGCAGGTCATCGGCGCCCCGCCCGCGGACCTGCGGGTATTCGCGAATTCGGCGGGCGAAGTCATTGCGTTCGTGGCCGGGACGATACCCGCCTGCGGAACGACGCCCGACGGCAGCGATCCGACCTATACGATCCACGGCAATGTCATCGACGTGACGCAAGGCACCGTCGAGGTCACCTGCACGAATCCGCCGCCGCCTGATCGCTACTACTACGCGACCGTCAATTTGGGCCGGCTGTTCGACGGCGACTACACGATCAACTGGAACGTACCGGCGCTGTCGAAGGCGTACGGTGCATCGGGCCATGCGAGCCTCGGACCTGAGTTCAGCGGCAACTGGTTCGACGCGAACGAGAGCGGCCACGGTTTCGCGCTCGAAGTGCTGCCCGGGAATCCGCCGCAACTCTTGGCGTACTGGCTCGTGTTCGCGCCGGGCGGCGGCGAAGCATGGGTGAGCGGCGTCGGGCCGATCACGGGCAACAGCGCCGTGCTGCAGGCGTATCAGGTGGCGGGCGCCGGCGCGAAATTCCCGCCGCATTTCGTTCCTTCGCAGGTGCATGCGCAGGCGTGGGGAACGCTGACCTTCACGTTCACCGATTGCAATTCGGGGCGCGTCGATTGGAACTCGACGGCACCGGGCTACGGCAGCGGTTCGCTGCCGCTCGTGCGCTTGACCATGCCTGCGGGCATCAACTGTTCCACCGCTGTCGTTCCGGCGCCCGGCCCATGAAAACAAGACTCCGCCTCGCCGTGCTCGTCTCGACCTTCTGCTGCACCGCCGCGCACGCCGGCACGCTCACTCCGCTCGCGCAGCAGCCTCCCGATTTCGTCGGCCTGCCCTTGCTGCTCACCGACGGCTCCGTCATGTTCCAGGGCAGCGCGCTGTCGAATTGGTGGAAGCTCACGCCCGACGCGAACGGCAGCTACGTCAACGGCACCTGGAGCCAGCTCGCGAGCATTCCGTACACGTGGAACTACGCGCCGTACGCGTTCGCATCGGCGGTGCTCGCCGACGGCCGCGTGATCATCGAAGGCGGCGAATACAACGAGAACGGGCCGTTCTCGATCACGAACAAAGGCGCGATCTACGATCCCGTGGGCGACTTCTGGACACCCGTCGCGCCGCCGCCCGGATGGTCGACGATCGGCGACAGCGCGAGCATCGTGATGCCGAACGGCAAGTTCCTGCTCGGCGACAAGATCACCACGCGCATCGCGGAGCTCGACCCCGCCACCATGACATGGACGGCGCTCGCCGCGGCCGGCAAGGCCGACTTCAATGCCGAGGAAGGGTGGACGCTGCTGCCCGACGGCTCGATTCTCACCGTCGACGTGCTCAATGCGCCGGCGACCGAGCGCTACACCTATGTCGATGCGAGCCAAGGCGGCCACTGGGACTCGGCCGGGGCCACGCCGAAGTCGCTGGCTTTCAATTTCGGCGACACCGCGATCCCGTTCAACGGCGGCTCGTATTTGCCGCCCGGCGAAACCGGGCCGTGCATCCTGCGTCCCGACCGCACCGTGTTCTGCACGGGCGCTTCGGACGACTCGCTGCAGAACTTCGCGCACACTGCGATCTTTTCGCTCGACAGCGGCACCTGGTCGGCGGGCCCCGATTTCCCGCCCGGCGACGACGCCGGCGATGCGAGCGCCACGCTGCTGCCGAACGGCAACGTGCTGGTGGCGGCGACCTCCGGCACGCTCTACGAGTTCGACGGAAATCAATTGCACGCGGGCGCAACGGCGCCTCCGGGCGCACTGCTCATCGGCCTTCCGAGCGGCGAAACGCTCGTCGCCACCGAGGCGACGGTGTCCACCACTCCCGGTTCGATCGTTCCGTATGTCGCGCTTTACAGAAGCTCCACGGGCGTCGGCTCGGCCGCGTGGGCGCCGACGATCGCGAACGTGCCGTCGACGCTGACGCCAGGCAACAGCTACGCGGTTTCGGGTACGCAGTTCAACGGCCTCTCGCAGGCGCAAGCGTTCGGCGACGAGCTCGTCGCACCGACCAACTACCCGCTCGTGCGCATCACGAACACGGCCACGCACCACGTCGTCTACGCCCATACGCACGATCACAGCACGATGGGTGTGGCGACGGGCAGCGCCGTCGTGTCGACGACCTTCGACGTACCGCTCACGATCGAGCCCGGTCCGAGCACGCTCGAAGTCGTCGCGAACGGCATCGCCTCGGCGCCCGCGAGCGTCGACGTCGCGAGCACGGCGACGCCGTTCGCGATCGTTCCTGGCCTGACGGGCAGCTGGTACGACGCACAGCAGAGCGGCCATGGCTTCGAAGTCGAAGTGCTGCCGGGCAACCCGCGGCAGATCGCGCTGTTCTGGTTCGTGTTCGCGCCCGACGGCAGCGAGACGTGGATCGCCGGCAGCGGACCCGTGAGCGGCGATCACGCGCAGGTCCAGGCCTATCAGATCGCCGGCACGGGCGCCTTGTTCCCGCCGCATTTCGATCCGGCTGCGGTAGCGCCACAGCCGTGGGGGACGATTACGATCGCTTTCAGCGGCTGCAGCAGCGGTCAAGTCACATGGAGTTCGACGATACCGA
>Ga0070741_10016399_pt1 | contig 12359 bp, 13 predicted proteins | sample Coa_R1_4_FD_66440 | JGI IMG/M metagenome (GOLD analysis project Ga0070741, IMG submission 66440) | Surface soil microbial communities from Centralia Pennsylvania, which are recovering from an underground coalmine fire - Coalmine... | ecosystem: Environmental > Terrestrial > Soil > Unclassified ...
GACAAGGACAACACCACGATCATCGGCGGCGCCGGCGACCGCAAGATGATCGACGGTCGTCTCGAGCAGATTCGCCACGAGATCGAGAAGACCACCAGCGATTACGACCGCGAGAAGCTGCAGGAGCGGCTGGCGAAGTTGGCGGGAGGCGTGGCGGTTATACGTGTCGGCGCCCCGTCGGAATCGGAAATGAAATCGAAGAAGGAGGCGCTCGACGACGCCATCAGCGCGACCAAGGCTGCGGTGGCGGAAGGTATCGTGCCGGGCGGTGGCTTCGCCTTGCTTCGCTGTATCAGCGCGCTGGCCGACGAAGAGCAGAAGTGCGACGGCGACGAGCGAACGGGAGTGCAGATTCTCAAACGCGCCTTGGAAGCGCCGACCCGCCAGATCGCCGAGAACTCGGCCGCCGATGGCGGGGTGATCGTGGCGCGCATGGTCGAGGGCCACGGCAACTACGGCTATGACGCCGGCCGCAAGCAGTTTGTCGATCTCGTGGAGGCCGGTATTCTCGATCCAACCAAGGTAGTTCGCGTGGCGCTTGAGAACGCCGTGTCGGTCGCGAGCGTGCTGCTGCTGACCGAGGCGATCATGACCGAACTTCCGGAGCCGAAGCCGGAAGCGAACATCGACGCCGGACTGGCGGCCTGATGGTTGTAGTGATCCAGAGAGCGGGCTGGCACCAACGGAGAACGTCAAAATGCCCTATCGCGCCAATGCCGACCTGCCGCCCTCGGTTCGCCATCACCTGCCGCCGCATGCCCAGGATATTTACCGGGCGGCGTTCAATTCGGCGTTCGCCTCGCATGCCGGTGACGCCAGGCAGGAGGAGATCGCCCACCGCACCGCATGGGCCGCGGTGAAGAAGTCTTATGTCAAGGTCGGCGACGAATGGGTGGAGCTGGAAGGCCACCATCGCCGCTGATTTCTCGCGCCCGTCAAGCAGCCCCTCGCCTCCGCGTCGGGTCCGGTTTAGTCTCGCCGCAGTTTGCAATTGCGTCGGGAGCAACGACCATGGATCAGCAGAATTCTCTCATCACCACCGAACAGCTCGCCGCAACGCTCGGCCGTCCTGAGCTCCGCGTGTTCGACTGCACCACCTATCTCGAGCCGGCGGCCGAGGGCTCGAACGAACCCTATCGGGTTGTTTCGGGCCGCCAAACGTTCGAGGCCGGCCACATCCCGGGAGCGGATTTCCTCGACCTGCAGGCGGAATTTTCCGACCGCAACACCCATCTGCGCTTCATGATGCCGCCGGTCGCCGAGGCCGAACAGGCCTTCGGTCGTCACGGCGTCGATGCGGCCAAGACGGTCGTGCTCTACAGCATCGGCACCATGATGTGGGCGACGCGGGCGTGGTGGATGCTGCGCTCGCTCGGCCTCGACGCCAAGGTGCTCGACGGCGGGCTCGACAAGTGGAAGGCCGAGGGCCGTCCGCTCGAGAGCGGTGCGCCAAAGGGCTATCCGCCGGCCATATTCACGGCCAGGCCGCGGCCCGGGCTGTTTGTCGGCAAGACCGACGTGCTGAGCGCGCTGAACAAGCCGGGCACCGTGATCGTCAATGCGCTGGGCCCGAACTTCCATCGCGGGCTCGAGCCGAGCCGCTATGGCCGGCCCGGCCGCATTCCCGGCAGCGTCAACGTTTCGGCAGCGACGCTGGTCGATCCGGCGACCAAGGGATTGACCTCGCTTGCCGATGCGCAAGCCAAGTTCGACAGCCAGGGCGTCACAAAGGACAAGAAAGTAATCTGTTATTGCGGCGGCGGCATCTCGGCGACGCTCGACCTGTTCGCGCTGGCACAGCTCGGCTACGACAATCTCACGCTCTATGATGCCTCGATGGGCGAATGGGCGCGCGATGCCAGCCTGCCGATCGAGACCGACAAGGCGTGACAGCGATGGCCGCTGCGGTCCAAAGCCGCGGCGGCGACGATCCGGCTCAGGTGTTGCCGACCGTGACCGGCAGCCCCGCCGCCCGCCACTCCGGAAACCCATCCTCAAGCCGCCGCGCCTTGAAGCCGCGCTTGCGAAGCTCGGCAACGGCCTCGTATGACAACACGCAATACGGCCCGCGACAATACGCGACGATCTCGTTCGAACGCTTGAGTTCCGCCAACCTGCCCTCGAGCGCTCGCAGCGGAATGTTGATCGCGCCCTTCAGGTGCCCAAGTGCGAACTCGTCGGCAGGACGTACATCGAGAATCGTAACCGCCCCGGCGCGCGAGCGTTTCACCAGCTCTTTTCGTGAAACCGCTTCAAAACTGTCGCGCTGGTCGAAATAGCCGCGCACCACCCGCTCGACCTCGGCGACGTTCGTCTCTGCAATCTTGCGCAGGGCCGCAAGCGCATCCAGTACCGCATCACCGTTCAGCCTATAATTGACGAACTTTCCATCGCGTCGCGCTTCGACCAGCCCCGCGCGCGCCATCCGCTGCAGATGCTGCGAGGCATTGGCGGTCGACATGCCGATCTTGGCGGCAAGCGCCTCGACCGAACGTTCGCCCTGGGCCAGCTGCTCGAGCAGTTCAAGCCGATGCGGGTGCCCCAGTGTCCTGGCCACCAGCGCGAACTGGTCGAACAGAATTTGCTTCGGTCCTTTGCCTGACACCTGTCACGAAACTCGTTGAATCATTCAATAGAATTATTGAATGAGTTGTTTAGGCGTGTCAAGATCATCCGGCCGACCGACGATCACTCTGGGAGCGTTGCTCTCGCAACCGGGCTCGCGATGACAATCCCTGGCTTCTTTCAAGGTACCGGGATGCCGAATCCGGGCTGGTGGGGGGCGTTGTGGCCCGATCCCGACAAGGTCGTCAAAGACGTGGGCGTGCGCCCCGGCATGACGGTGGTCGATCTGTGCTCGGGTGACGGCTGGTTCACGGTGCAACTGGCGAAGATCGCCAGTACCGTGATTGCGATCGATATCGACGAAAAGCTGATCAAGACATCGCAGGTCAGACTCGCCGAGGCCGGCCTGACCAATTGCCGCTTCGTTGTCTCGGACGCCTATCAGATTGCGAGAGCAACCCGTGAGCCAATCGACCACGTTTTTCTGGCGAATGTATTTCACGGAGTTCCGGACCGGCCGCGACTTGCGCGCGCCGCGCGGGACGTCCTCAGGCCAAACGGCCTGTTTGCCGTCGTGAACTGGTACGCGCGGCCGCGTGAACAAACGACGGTGCTGGGCGAGGCGCGTGGCCCGCCGACTGAGATGAGGATGACGCCGCAGCAGACCAGGTCCGACGTCGAAGCCGGCGGCCTCACATTCGCATATCAAGTTGAGGTATCGCCCTATCATTATGGCGCCGTGTTCAAGCGGGATGATCAGGGCCAATCGTGAGAGCCGGTGCCAGTAACCCGGAGGAGAGCGAAGGCATGAGCGACATCTATAACGGACGTTGTCTGTGCGGCGCGGTGCGGTTCGAGGCCAAGGGCCCTCCGAAATGGGTGCGCTGGTGCCACTGCGAGAGTTGTCGCCGCCACAGCGGCGCGCCGTCGAACGTCTTTGTCTCGTTCGAGAACAGCGCGGTCACCGTGACGCAGGGCGAAATCGCGAAATACCGATCATCCGAACGCACCACCCGCGGCTTCTGTCCGAAGTGCGGCTCGACTCTGACTTGCGCCACCATCCGGCTGCCGACCGAGACGCATTATTATATCGGCGCGTTCGATCGCGCCGCGGAACTGGCGCCAAAGGGTGGCTTCTTCCCGGAAGAACGGCTGCCCTGGTTTCCCGACGTCGAACACTAGAGCAGCTGGCCTCAAGGACTCGCGCTTGTGACCCGTCGCCCGCCGATCCTGTCGAACAAGCACTACGACAAAGCCTCGGCGTTCACGCCCGATAACCTGTTGCGCGAGGCGCGCCGGCAAAAGCAGCTGCAGCCGGCGCAAGTGCCGGAGGTCTGCGTGCTCGACCCGGACGGCGATATCGTGCGTCACCTCCGCGCCAGCGGCCGCGCCGCGCGCGCGACAGATTGGGCCTGCTATCACACCGAGCTCTGGCGCTTCGAACATGAGAGCCACAGCTACGGTGTCATCGGCCGCGCCGTCGGTGCGTCGTTCGCGGTGCTGATCGCCGAAGAACTGTTCGCCTCAGGCTGCGAACTGCTGCTCAGCGTGACCTCGGCCGGCCAGATCGTCGCCTCGCAGCCGCCGCCCTATTTTGTCGTGATCGAGCGCGCGCTGCGCGACGAAGGCACGAGCTATCATTACCTGCCGCCGTCCGATTACGCCGAGGCCGAGCCTGAGCTTGCGGCAGCCGCCCATCGGGCGTTGCGCGCAGAAACCATCCCTGCCCTGTCCGGCGCGGCCTGGACCACCGACGCGCCGTTTCGCGAGACCGCGGAGGCGATCGAGGCCGCGCGCCAGGCCGGCATCCTTGCGGTGGAAATGGAAGCGGCGGCGCTCTACGCCTTTGCCACGGCGCGCAACAAACCGGTACTGTGCTTTGCCCATGTCACCAACCAGATGGGCCGCGTCGACGGCGATTTTGAAAAGGGCGCGGCCGATGGGGCCGAAGCCTCGCTTCGCCTGATTGCGCTCGCCGCGGCGAGCTGGCGCGTGCGGCGATAAGCTTCGATATTCCCACGGGTCTTGGCACGGTTTGTGCAGCGCTTGTGCCGTTACAAGCCAGGGAGACTCAATTCATGAAACGATCCGATCTCACCGAAAAGCTGCTCGACATCAAGCGCGAGAAGGGCTGGAGCTGGAAGCACATTTGCGAGCGGATCGGCGGCTACTCCGAAGTGCTGATCGTCGGCGCGATTCTCGGCCAGATGAAACTGACCCGGCCGCAGGCCGCCAATGCCGGCGAGCTGTTCGGCCTGTCGAAAGCCGAAATGGCGCTGCTGAACGAAACCCCGATGCGCGGCGAAGGCGTTACGATGCCGCCGACCGATCCCTTGATCTACCGCTTCTACGAGCTCGTGATGGTTAACGGCCCGGCGTGGAAGGCGCTGATCGAGGAAGAGTTCGGCGACGGCATCATGTCAGCGATCGATTTTGACATGATGATCGAGCGGCTGCCCAATCCGAAAGGCGACCGCGTCAAGATCACGATGTCCGGCAAATTCCTGCCGTACAAATATTATGGCGCGAGCGGCAACGTGCCGGAGTACGGTTACAAGGAGAGCTGATCAGTGACCGGCCATCTCGCCCTTCGCCATCATCAGGTGGTGCGGCTGATGGTGACTGCCCTGCACCATGATCCCCATGAAGCCGAGCGCCTTGAGCTTGGTTAAGGGCTGCGCGTCGGTTGCCATCACCGTCAGCTTGACGCCGTTCGGTAACTCATCGCTCTCGGCGTTCCAGCCGATGTCGCGCAGTTCGCTGACATGGGCCGGAACCATACGCTTGATGGCATCGAGCGTACGGCCCTCGCCGGTCACCGCGATCTCGACGCCACCGTCGATGTCACGTTGCGCGGCGGCGGCGCGCAACGTCATCTCATTCATGTCGATCAGATGCTGCCGCAGGGCCTCGATGTTGACCTTCGACCAGTCGGTCCGCGGATCGGACTGCAGCATCTGGACGATCTCCTGAATCGCGCCAAACGCGTCCTGGCCCGGCATGGTCGGTGTACTGGCTGGACCGGCGCCCTGACGCTGCATCATCTGATGATGCATCTGGTTCGTCATGTCGCCGTGCTGCATCTGGCCATGCATGTCCGACGACGACATCTGGGCAAGGGAGTAGCTCGACGCAGCAACAAGTGCGGCGACCGTCAGGATTGTCTTCCCCGGCAATTTGGCCATCGTGAGAGCCTCCTTCGCTGCGCGCCCTGCGGGCCTGCTTAGCAGACCACGTCCGCGGCGCATATGATCTCGATCATACGCGCTTCGAAAGCGTGATCTTCTTGCCCTTGCGTCTGATCTCGCCCGACCGTTCCAGCGCGGCCAGCGTGCGATACAGCGCTTCGTGGGTGAGCCCGAGTTCGGCGGCGAGATCCTTCAGCGCACCGCGCAGGTGGACCGTGCGCCCGTCAGAACCGACATTCAAAGCCAGAAAATGCCAAACTCGTTCACGTGCAGAGCGGATATTGCGTTGCTCGATGCGCGTGCGAAGGTTCATCACCAGGCGCGCGAGCGCACTGGCAAATGCCTGGCTGGCCTTTGGATCCTTGCCAAATGCGGACAGCAGATCCTGTTTTGGGTACAGCCGCACGATCGCATTGGTGCCGGCGACGGCGTCACAATGGTATTGCGCAGAAAACAACGAGGCCTCGGCGAGGGTCTCACCGGGTCCCGCGACGTGCAGCACGATCTCATGCCCGGAGCGGTCGACGCGGGCGAGCCGGACGCGGCCTGTGATGACCTCGTAAAGCCCACTTGGCTTGCCGCCAATCCGAAACAGGACTTCGCCCGCCTTGAATGTCCGGTCGGTTGCCACCTCGCGTACAGCGGCCGGTATCCAATTGTTTGCCGACACGATCGTCTCCGAGCCATCCCGATGACTTTGCTCAGATCGTTAGTCCTCGAAGTCGGCGTTGCCAACGGCGAAGCGCGTCCATAAGCGACATCGCCGAAGAAATTGACGGCACCCATGATCAAAACAAATGTGAAGGCAAGCGATCTGGTCATGACGCCGCTCGCAACATCGGTCCCGACCAGCGCAAACCGCCGTGGGCAAAAACCGTTCCTGATCACAAGACGCGGAGCAGGTAGCCAAGAAGGCCACCCGTGGTTGTCGATTCGCCCTCCCCGCCGCAAGATCGCCTTCACCAAGCCGACGCAACGAGGCTGACATGATCGACCGCCGCGCCCTGCTCAAAGCGGCCGCTATCGTTCCTGCGGCGAGCGCCGTCTCGCGCATCGCACGCGCTGACGACAAGCCAGCTGCCGCCGATTATACGCTGCGCATCGCCACCGGCCTGGTCGAGCTCGCGCCCGAGCACATCGTTTCGACCACGCTTTACAATGGACAGTTTCCCGGGCCGCTGTTGCGCTTCAAGGAAGGCCAGCGCGTCGCCGTCGACATCCACAATGACACCGACACGCCGGAGCTCGTGCATTTCCACGGCCAGATGATTCCGAGCGACGTCGACGGCGCGGCGGAAGAAGGCTCGCCCTTTGTGCCCGCGCATGGCATGCGCCGGCTGGAGTTCGTGCCAAAGCCGGCGGGCTTCCGCTTCTATCACACCCACGTCGTCGCCGGCGCCGACCTCAACCGCGGCACCTACACGGGACAAGTCGGCACGGTCTATATCGAGCCGAAGAACGATCCCGGCGCCTACGACCGCGAGGTATTTCTGGTGCTGAAGGAGTTCGCGCCGTCCTTCAGCCGCGGCGGCGATATGGCGATGGATTTTCTCGCCGGCGAGGAGCTGAAGGATCTGAAGGCGATCGGCAAGCAGGCCGACGACGAGGCGAAGGAGAAAGCCAAGGGCTACGAGGTCGGCTACGAGCTGTTCTCGATCAACGGCCGCACGCTCGGCAGCGGCGAGCCGGTGCGCGTCAAGCAGGGCGAGCGCATCCTGTTTCACGTGCTGAACGGCAGCGCCGGCGAGATCCGCAGCCTCGCTTTGCCCGGCCACAGCTTTCGCGTCGTTTCGCTCGACGGCAACCCGGTGCCGACGCCGGCCGACGTGCCGGTGCTCTGGCTCGGCACCGCCGAACGCATTTCAGCTATTGTGGACATGAACCATCCGGGCGTCTGGGTGATGGGCGACCTCGCCGACGACGATCGCAAGCGCGGCATGGGCATCGTGGTCGAATACGCGACCGCCAAGGGCAAGCCGCAATGGGTCAAGCCAAAGCCGTTCAAATGGGACTATACGCGCTTCGGCAAAGCGGGCGCGACGCCAGCGGCGCCCGACGAGAGCATCGAGATGACGATCGTCAAGCACAACGCCGCGCTCGACGGCTTCAATCAGTGGACACTGAACGGCGAAGCGTTCTCGATGGACGCCATGAAGCCGGTGATCAAGGTGCAGCAGGGTCGGCGCTATCGCTTAAAATTCCGCAACGCCAGCGACGACATTCACCCGTTGCACCTGCATCGCCACAGCTTTGAGCTGGTGCGCGTCGGCGGCAAGCCGACCGCCGGCATCCTGAAGGATGTGGTGATGCTAGGCGGCTTTCAGGGGGTCGAATTCGATTTCGTGGCGGATAACCCGGGGCGAACGCTGTTTCACTGTCACCAGCAGCTGCACATGGATTTTGGCTTCATGGCGCTGTTCGACTATGCTTGAGCGATGAGCGCCGCGACAAGCGCACGCAATGACCTCCGCCCGACGAGCAGCGATCTTTGCGCGAGCGACACTGCTGAACGGACGCTTTTCTGTGGTCAGGCGGCATGATTACGCGCCGGACATTCGCGATCGGAGCCGGCGCGGCCACGGCGGCGACCCTGTTCGATGCGAGGCTTGGAATCGGCGAGCTCGCTCACGCCCGCAGCAGCCTTCCAATCCCCGCGCTGATCGACGCCGCCAGCCAGGGCAACGTCGTCAAATTGCGGGTGTCGGCGGGCCGCCACGAGTTTTACAAGGGAAAGCCGACGCTGACCTACGGTTACTCGGCGCCGGTGCTCGGCCCCGTGCTTCGATTGCAGCGCGGTGCACGCGTCCAGATGATCGTGGAAAATGCGCTCGACCGGCCGACCACCGTGCATTGGCACGGTCTGCTGGTCCCGGGCGAGTGCGACGGCGGCCCTCAGCAGCTGATCGATCCCGGCGCAATCTGGCGGCCGACCCTCGCCATCGATCAACGGCCGGCGACGCTGTGGTATCACCCGCATCCGCACCACGACACGGCGCGGCAAACCTATATGGGTCTCGCGGGGCTCATCATCGTCGACGATGGAAGCGCTCCTCGTTTGGGTCTGCCGCACGATTATGGCGTCGATGATCTGCCGATCATCATTCAGGATCGATCGTTCGGCGCAGACGGATCGCTCGAATACGATGCGGGCGAACTCGGCATCGTCTACGGCGCTCGCGGCGACACGATCATCGTCAACGGCGCGATCGCTCCGGTCGCCAGAGTTCCGGCCGGGTGGGTGCGGCTGCGGCTTCTGAACGGGGCCAATGCCCAGAATTTCGAACTGCGCTTCCGCGATCAACGCGAATTCCACGTCATCGCATCGGATGGAGGGTATCTGTCGCAACCGGTCGCGGTGTCCCAGCTCCGGATCTCGCCCGCCGAGCGCTTCGAGGTGCTTGTCGATTTTTCCGACAAGAAACCGGTCGTGCTCGAAACCGGCCCCGACAAGGTCATGGGAATATTCGGCGCGATCGCGCTGTCGGGCACCGACGATTACGCGCCGGTGATGCGATTCGAACCCGTGGCCAGCAGGGGCGCTGTCAGGCACCTGCCACGGCAGCTTCCCGAACCCGAAGCCGTCAATCCAGCAGCCGCGGTCCAGCGCCGTCAATTCGTTCTCGACAACGGCATCTGCGGCTCCCGCATGTCAATGTCAGGCCACGCCGACATGCCCGCGCTGATCGGAATCAACGGCAGGGTGCACGATCCTGCGCGCATCGATGTCGAGACCAGGCTTGGCACCACAGAGATTTGGGAAATCGTATCGGTCGGTATGCCCCATCCGTTCCACGTGCACGGCGCCTTGTTTCGGGTCCTGTCGCTCAATGACGCGCCGCCGCCGGCGCATCTCGCCGGCTGGAAAGATGTCGTGCTGGTCGAAGACAAAGCCGAGTTGCTGGTCAACTTCACCCGACCGGCAACGCGTGAGCATCCCTTCATGTATCATTGCCACATCCTCGAACACGAGGACGCCGGCATGATGGGCCAGTACAGCTGCAGCTGATCGCAGAGCTCGCAGACGGTCATCAGAGCCTTTTCGCCGCGAACGCGTTGATGGCCGCGGCAAGCTCTTTCGGATTTTCAAGCTGCAGGCTTGTCTTTGCCTCAACCGAATAGATGTCGACCTCGGTCTTGCTCCAGAATTTTGCCACGTCCCTGGCCGCCTCCGGCGTCATCTCGGCGCTGCGGGTGCCTCGGATGAACGCGGTCGGGCACCTGACGGCGGCGGCATATTTCTTCAGGTCGATCAGCTGGTGCGTCAAACCCTCGGCAACGCGGACCGGATCGTATTTGACCGTGACCTTGCCGTCCGCCGCATGGTTCATGTTGAAGTCGAGGCGATGTGCGAGCGCGAACTCGTTGTCCTGCGGCCGCAGCTGGCGAATGAAGGCCAGCGCCTCGGCGCGCGAGGCGAACCCGGTCGGCGACACCATCGTCTTGTAGGCGTTGGCGTAGACGTTCAGCACGTGCTCGCGGGTCTGGTAGAAATTGCTCAAATGCGGGCCGGCGACCATGATCAGCCCGGCCGTGATCTCCGGATAGAACGCGGTAAACGCCAGCGCGACCCGGCCGCCAAGCGAGTGGCCGCCGACCACGATGCGTTTCAGCCCCAGCTTGTTGACGACGGCTCGCAGGTCCCTTGCCAGCTCTTCGGCGGAATATTCGCCGTCGGGCCGGCCGCTATCGCCATGACCGCGCTGGTCCGGCGCGTAGACGGTGAAGCGCGGATCGAGATCTTCTGCCGTCAGCTCCCACATCCGCCCATAACCCGATGACGGATGCAGCAGCACCAGGTTGAGGTCGCCGCCGGCTTTCTTGAAATAGTGGATCTTCAATTCGCCGATATCGACGTCGTGAGCCGTGAAGGTGGTGGACATGACCGATCCTCCGCACGCTGTGTCGTTTGTCGTTGGCAGCCGCTTGCTGCAGTCTAGCCGGTCCATGCCGCACGACAACAGCACTGCCGAAGGGCACCAGAGCCCGGACAGCCCGCCCTTGACTTATTGGTCCGACCAATAAAAGATTGGACCAATAAGCGGAGGACGCCACGATGCCGGCTGCAGCGACAGGCTATGCCATGGGCGAAATGCTCGCCGTACTGCTCGCCCGCGACATGGCGGACGGCGAGAAGGCGATCGTCGGCACCAACTCTGATATCCAGGTTGCCGCCTGCAATCTCGCCCGGCAGCGGCAGGCGCCGCAGCTCTGGTGGGTGTCGGGGCCGGGCGGCATGACCAATCCGTCGGACGGCATCATTCGGCCCGCCGCCGACGCCGACAACATCGCCGTCGCGGAGGCCGTGATGGATCTGCCGCAGATGATCGACTTCATCGATTGGCAGGTGCACTTCTTCGATTTCGCGATCCTCGGCGCGCTGCAGACCGACCGCTTCGGCAATATCAATACGGTGTGCATCGGCGACCATGCCCGGCCAAAGCTGCGCGGTCCCGGCACGGTCGGCATCAGCGCGTTGTGCGGCCTGTCGCGGCGCTTCTACATCATGGTGACCCGGCACGACCGCGCCGCGTTCGTGCCGAAGGTCGACTTCATCTGCGGCGCCGGTTTTCTCGATGGCGGCACCTCGCGCACCGACCGCGGCTTGCCCGATGGCGGCCCGCGCCTCGTCGTCACACCGCTCGGCGTGTTCGACTTCGTGCCGTCGAGCAAGGCGATGCGGGTGAAGTCATTGCATGACGGCGTCACGCTGGAGGAAGTTCGCGACAACACTGGCTTCGACCTTGTGCTGCCCGACACGATCGCGCGCACCGCGCCGCCCGACGCCGAGGAGCTGTTCGTGTTGCGCCGCCTCGTCGACACAACCGGCGTGCTGGCACGAAAATTCCCCTGGCCCAAAGCCTCGTAATCACGGCCGCACGAGTATCACCCGATGAACAATTATCATTTCGAAGAACACCACCTGCTGCTGCGCGACCAGGTCCGGCGCATGGTGGACAAGCACGTTGCGCCGATTGCCTCGGAAATCGACGAGAGCTGCCGCTTCCCGCGCGAGTTGGTCGAGATCTTCGGCGACATGGGTTTGCTGCAGCTCTGGGTGCCGCAGGAGTATGGCGGTCCCGGCGGCGATCTGACGTCGGTCTGCCTCGTCAAGGAGGAGATCGCCAAGGTTTCGGAATCGGCCGCGCTACTCGCCGCCAACAATTCCTTTGGCCTGATCCTTCCCGTGCTGAACTTCGGCAGCGAAGAACAGAAGCGCCACTATCTTGGCCTCGCCGCGAAAGGCCGCACGCTGACCGCGGTGGCGATTACCGAGTCCGGTACCGGCTCCGACGTCTCGTCGATGAAGACCCGCGGCGTGAAGGACGGCGCCAGCTGGGTGCTGAATGGAGCCAAGATCTACATCACCTTCGGCTCGGTCGCGCATTTCATCCTGGTGTTTGCCCGCACCAGCGAGGGAAAAGGCGCGGATGGCATCTCGGCCTTCCTGGTCGACACCAGCACAAACGGATTCTCCCACGGCAGGGAGGATCGCAAGATGGGCATCCGCGGCGTGCCCAACGTGCCGATCTTCCTCGACAATGTCCGCGTGCCGGCGGAGAACATGATCGGTCCCGAGGGCCAGGCGTTCAAGACCTGCATGCGGAT
>Ga0070741_10016401_pt1 | contig 12358 bp, 8 predicted proteins | sample Coa_R1_4_FD_66440 | JGI IMG/M metagenome (GOLD analysis project Ga0070741, IMG submission 66440) | Surface soil microbial communities from Centralia Pennsylvania, which are recovering from an underground coalmine fire - Coalmine... | ecosystem: Environmental > Terrestrial > Soil > Unclassified ...
AACTGCCTGTCGGGTACCCCGAACGGCAGGACGGGCAGAGGAGATGGGCACGTGGAGGCAGTATTGCCAGCGGCTATTGATCGAGACATACCGAGACCGGCGCAGACCGGTCCCACCATGCTGGAACGGGTGTCGCTCGAGCGCGTGTTCGTGGAACACAAAGAACGCGTGTTTCGGGCGGCATATCGCGTTACCGGCAGCGCCAGCGATTCGGAGGACGTGGTGCAAAGCGTTTTCCTGAAGCTCGCACGGCGCGAACTTGGAGAGATGAGCGAGGATATCCAGAACATCGGCGGATATCTGCATCGAGCCGCAGTGAACGCAGCGCTCGATCTGGTGCGCGCCCGGCGCGACGCGCAGAACATGCCGCTGGAGGACGCGGAGATCTCGCGTCCGCTGGAGCTGTCCTCACGCGCTGAAGGCGAGTACAGTCCGCTGGAGCTGCGACGCTGGCTGCGCCAGGCGGTTCCTAAATTGGGAACACGGCCGGCGGAGATGTTCGTCCTTCGCTATATCGAAGGCCGCGACAACAGCGAGATCGCCAAAATGATGAAGACCTCGCGCGCGACTGTAGCCGTCACTCTCCACCGCACCCGCTCTCTGCTCAAGAAGGACTTCCGTGCCTATATGGAAGGCAACAAATGAAGGGCATTCATAACAATCCGGATTACATACTCGATAAAGCCATCGACGCGGTTCGCGCCGATCAAGCCGATCCGCAGGCAGAGCAGGCCGCGACAGCCAACGCGTGGCAGCGCATCAGCCAGGCCATCGGCGTTGAGGCCACGCTCGCTCCGCTCAATCGCATTGAAGGCTGCGCAGACGTGCTGCGTCTGCTGCCTGATTACGAAGCTCACAAACTCTCGCCTGCTCGCGCGATGCTGGTCTCAGACCATCTACGCGAGTGCGCAACCTGCCGCGTGCAAGCCAACCTCGACAAGAGTGCGGACAGCATTCTGCCGTGGCGCGCGAATTCTGTGGCGCGTCCGCAGCGTTGGAGTTTTGGGCATTACGCGCTTGCTGCCAGTCTAGTGATTGCCGCCGTTCTGGGCGTCGCGATCGGACGCAGCAGCTTGCTTGCTCCTTCTGGATATCGGGCAGCGCTCGAATCCGTGCAAGGGACCATCTATCGCGTCGATGCCGGCGGCGAGCATCGCGCGCAGCCGGGCGATCAGTTCAGCGAAGGCGAAACCGTGCGCACCGCTTCAGGCTCTCGGGCCATGCTGCGTCTGCGCGATGGCTCGCTGGTTGAAATGAACGGACGCAGCGAGTTGTACGTCTCTGTCGGTTGGAGGAATACGAGTATCAATTTGGGACGCGGAGCCGTGATCGTTCAGGCTGCGCATCGCAGCCGTGGACATCTTTATGTCCAGACGGCCGATGCGCGCGTCGCGGTAACCGGCACGATCTTCTCCGTCAACTCGGGAATCAAGGGCTCGCGCGTGTCGGTGATCGAAGGCACCGTCCACGTCGCTCAAGCCGCCGGTGATTCCGTCCTGCACGCCGGCGATCAGGTTGCGACCAGCGCCAGCATGGGCGAAGTGCCAGTTCGGGACGAGATTGCCTGGAGTGAGAACCGCGATAAATATCTCGCGCTGCTAGCCGAGTTCTCGAAACTTGAGAAAAACATCGAGCGTATCAAGCTGCCCGATCTTCGCTATGACAGTCGGCTGCTCCGAGTGGTTCCTCAAGACAGCGTCATTTATGCCGGCGTCCCCAACTATGGAGAAGCGCTGGCGCAGGCCAATCAACTGTTCCAGCAGCAGTTGTCGCAAAGCCAAATCTTGCGCGAGTGGTGGAATCAGCAAGGGCCAGGACGCAACAGCGGCGGCGTTGATTTCAATCGCGCGATCGAGACCATTCACAGCCTAAGCCAGTACGTCGGCAAGGAGATTGTCTTCACTTGCACCGGTGGACCAGGACATGACGGCGCGCCTCTGGTTGTGGCTGAAATCGCGCGTCCGGGATTACGGGAGTTCCTCGAGAGCCAAATTCAGCAAGGCAAGGCCGAGGATTTGCACCTGCTCTCGCCGGAGAATCTCGGGAGCGCGAGTGGAACTCAGAATCACGGTCTGTACGTTCTGATCACGCCTGAGTTCGTTGCCGCGTCGCCACACCTTTCGGCGTTGGTGGCTCTGAACAATCGCTGGTCTTCGACCGAGGGGTCAGGATTTGCCGACTCTGATTTCGGCAAGCGCATTGCCTCTGAGTACGCTTCTGGCGCGGGGCTGCTCGTCGCAGTGAATCTCCAGCAGATCGCGAGCTATCACCCACAGCAACCCGAGCAAGCTGCGCGTCACGAAGAAATGCTCGAGAGCAGCGGGTTCGCTAACGTGAAGTACCTCATCGCACAGCGGAAAGACTACGAGGGCAAAGCTTCAAATACGGCGGAGCTGAGCTTCAATGGTCCGAGAACAGGAATTGCGTCGTGGCTGGCAGCTCCGGCCCCGATCGGCGCGCTCGACTTCATCACGCCCAATGCTTCGGCTGTCGGCGCGTTTGTCTCGAAGAGTCCGGCGCTGATGCTCGACGATGTCGTGTCTTTTGCCACGAGAGCTAATGCCAATGCTGCCGCTAAGATGGCGAAGGAAGAGGCCGAGTTGAACCTCGATCTGCGGAACGACCTGGCCGCATCTCTGGGAGGCGAAGCAGCGCTCGCGCTGGATGGTCCACTGCTTCCAACGCCTTCGTGGAAACTGATCGTCGAGGTCTATGATCCGAGCCGGCTGCAGTACAGCATCGGGAAACTCATCGATGCCGTCAACCGCAGCGCGGCTGAGAACAATCGTCCCGGAATGAAACTCGATGAGGAGGATGTGGGCGGAAAAACGTTCTACACCATCCGCTCCCTAGATCCGGTGGTGCAGGTCGAAGTGCATTACACCTTTGCCGACGGATACCTGGTCGCAGCCGCAAGTCAGGCGCTGGTGCAAGAATCACTGCGCACGCGCAGCAAGGGCGACAGCATCTCGCTTTCTCATAAGTTCCGCGCGATGTTCCCGGTTGACCAGCACGCGAATGTCTCTGGGCTGATTTACCAGAACCTCGCCCCTGTCATCGCACCTCTCAAAGGCCAGCTCCCGGCATCGCAATTGCAGTCGATTCAGACCCTAGTTGCGAACAGCGAGCCGTCGGTGATCTGCGCATATGGCGGCGAGAACCAGATTGAACTGGCGAGCACGAGCAAGACGCTGGGCATCGATTTGAAGACGCTCACGATCTCCGCGCTGCTCGACCAGTTGAAGTCGGGAACTCCGAGAGCTCAGACTCCGTAAAGGACAGCAATGACGCCAGTCATCGAATTCGACGGCCTGGAAGTTCGCTTCGGCGCGCGCGCAGTGCTCAAGCAGCTCCGAGGCGAGCTTCGCGGGTGCTGCATTGGCTTGCTCGGTCCGAACGGATCGGGCAAGTCAACGCTGCTGAACACGCTGCTCGGATTCTATCCGCCGGCGCAGGGCACAGCGCGCATCTTCGGCAAAGACATCGGCGTGTACAGCCGCGCGCTGCGTGGGCTGATCGGCTATATGCCGGAGAGCGACGCGTTCATCTCCAACATGACTGGGGTGCATTTCGTCCGCTACATGGCTGAGCTTTCAGGATTGCCTTCGGCCCAGGCACTCGAGCGCGCACACGAAGCGCTCTTCTATGTGGGACTCGGCGAGGTTCGCTATCGCAAACTTGGAACATACTCGTTGGGCATGAAGCAGCTTGCTAAGTTGGCGCAGGCGATCGCGCATGGTCCCAAATTGGTATTTCTCGACGAGCCCACCAACGGACTCGATCCGCCGGCACGTACGCGGATGATCCAGCTCATTCGCGAGATCCGCGATTCCGGAGACATGCACGTTGTGATCTCTTCGCACCTGCTGCGCGATGTTGATGAGTGCTGCGATGAAGTGATCATCCTCCGCAATGGGAATATCGCCGGTATTTGCAACATCGAAGAAGAACGCCGGCTCAACCGCAAGTTTCTCGAACTCGAAACCCACGGTGAAGACAACTCCTTCGCCGATGCGGTCCAGCAGCTCGGCTGCGAATGTGCGCTGTTCGGGAAGGGAAGAATGAAAGTCGTGCTGCCGGACTCGATTGAAATCCGCGAACTTTATAAGATTGCCGCGCAGCGCGAGGTGCAAATTCGCCGCATGAACTATCGTCGCGACTCGCTCGAAGATATCTTCCTCAAAGCCATGGAAGAAGTGGGGACACGCAATGGCAGTCTATAAGCGCAGCTACAAGCCGTATGGAGGCCGCACCACGTCGGACCGCTGGCGCTTCCTCGTGCTCACGCGTTACGGGTTCTCCGGCATGTTCGATTCCCGCCTGTTTACCGGCGCGTTCGTGCTGAGCTTCATTCCATTCCTGCTCGCGTTCGCGATGATTTACTTTGCGCACAGTGCCAGCTTGCGCGCACTTTTGCAGGTTCAAGGGCCTGGTCCGAACGTCGGACAAATCAACAACTACTTCTTTCTCGCATTTCTCGGAGCTCATGCCTGGATTTCATTCTTGCTGATTACCTGGCAAGGCCCTCAACTTGTGGCTTCCGATCTTGCGAACAGCGCGTTGCCATTGATTTTGGGACGGCCTATCTCGCGAGCGGAATACGTACTCGGCAAATTCCTGGTGATCGCAACCCTTCTTTCAGCCGTAACTTGGATTCCGATGCTGATTCTCTTTTTCTTGAACGCCGGACTGGAAGGGAACGGATGGTTGTGGTCACACCTGTGGTTGGGTTGGGCGATCTTCATTGCATCCTGGATGTGGATTGCCATTGTGGGGCTCGTAGCGCTCGCTGCCTCGGCGTGGCTCAAGTGGCGTGTGGCGGCGAGTGCGGTGATGCTGGCCTTCTTTTTTGTCGGACCCGGATTCGGAGCGGCGATCAATGCCACCTTGCACACTAACTGGGGACACATATTCGACATCCTGTATGCCGTGAAGCTGATTTGGGTCGGTTTGTTTCGCGTACCGCTGTCGACGGCACACGATTTGGATATGTTGGGTATTCCAGCCTGGGCTGCATGGTGTACGGTCGCGGCAACCTGCGGGATCTCGCTCCTACTGCTGAATAGGCGATTGAAAGCGCGTGAGGTGGTGCGAGGATGAGCACGGTTTTAGGGGACAGGGAACAGGTTACAGGGAACAGGGGCGCCCAGCCGTTTGCCATGACTTCGACGTCGCCAGTGCGAAAAGACAGCAATGATCGCGATCGGATCGTTCTGCAGAACGTATCGAAGTTTTATGGCGAAGTTCTCGGCGTAAATCGCGTGAACCTTTCGATTCCGACTGGCGTCACAGGATTAGTAGGGCCGAACGGCTCAGGCAAGACTACGTTGATGAATCTCATCACCGGATTGATTCGTCCGACACAGGGCCGACTTACCGTTCTGGGAATCTCACCGGATTGCCCTGAGGAACTGTTCCGCAAAGTGGGATATTGCACGCAATTCGATTCATTTCCGAAAGGCGTCACGGGGTTTTCGTTCGTGTACAACACACTGCGACTGCACGGACTCGATGATCACGAATCCGTCCGACTCACCTTCGAAGCTTTGGAACGCGTGAGCATGACGGAAGCGGCGAATCGCAAAGTCGCCGGATATAGCAAAGGTATGCGCCAGCGAATTCGGCTTGCACAGGCGATTGCGCACCATCCCACTGTTCTCATCCTCGATGAACCGTTGAACGGTCTCGATCCCATGGCGCGCGCCGAATCGCTTGAACTTTTTCAGGCGCTGGGGAAAGAAGGGCTGCACGTCATCATCTCCAGCCACATTCTCCATGAAGTGGACAAGATGTCGGATCAGGTCATCCTGATGAGCAGCGGGTACGTGGTCGCCGAGGGACAGATCCATGCGGTCCGAACCGAAGTAAAAGAACATCCGATGCAGATTCTGGTGCGCTGCTCGGATCCCAATCTGCTCGCTTCGCGGGTCTTCGCACAAGATCACGTGGTTGAAGCCAAGCTCGTGGACGACGGAAAAGGCGTACTTGTCCGCACCCGCGATGCCGATGCGTTTTACCTGCTCCTGAATCAACTCGTTGTGAAAGACAACATCTCGCTCGAGACGGTTGCGCCTGCAGACGATGACGTGAACTCTGTTTACCAGTACCTGATCGGATCGGAGAACAAGACGATATGAGCCGCCTAGCTCAACTTCGCCAGACTCTTGCCGAGCAGCCCTGGGAGTTGTGGACGCGCCAGATCGCCGCGATCCTCCGCATGGACCTGCGCAAGAACTTTCTCTCTCGCCGCGGCATATGGATTTATCTGCTGGCCTTCGCTCCGGTTGTAGTGATCACGCTGCATTCAATCTTCGATCGCGCTGATCCCAGCCAGATGCATACGGACACCGAAGTGCTCGCTGGCATCTTCCAGTTCTTCTATCTGCGCTTCGGAATTTTTTTCGGATGTCTGGGAATCTTCACGTGGCTGTTTCGCGGCGAGGTCATCGAGAAGAGCCTGCATTATTACTTCCTTGCGCCGGTGAAGAGGGAAGTACTCCTACTCGGCAAATTCGCCGGCGGACTCGTTACGTCGGTCACTCTTTTTGGCTTGGGGGTGTTGGCGTCATTCACGATGATGTATGCCCACTTCGGGGCAGCAGGACAGTACTACGTCTTCAGCGGTCCCGGAATGGGACAGCTCCTGGCCTATTTGGGTGTCACGGCGCTGGCCTGCATCGGCTACGGCGCCGTCTTCCTGATGCTCAGCCTGCTCATTAAAAACCCAATCATTCCCGCAGCGCTTGTCCTGGGATGGGAAACGTTCAGCCCAGTTCTGCCTTCGCTCGTGCAGCGCTTCAGCGTGACGTACTACCTGAAGCAGCTTTGCCCAGTCTCCATCCCCACAGATGGTCTGCTCGCGCTTTTCACCGTAGTCAGCGAACCAGTAAGCACAATCGCTGCGATTCTTGGCCCCATCGTCCTCGCAGCCTTGGTTCTCGCACTCGCCTGCAAGTTGGTCCGCCGCTTCGAGATCAGCTACGCTGCCGAATAGATTCTGAATCGTTGGACCGACGCGCGTCTTCGCGCGGGTCTTGGAGAACATAGAAAAAACTTAAGTTTTTCGACCACTCAGAGGGTCAGCTAACTGACGAAAAAACGGGCCCAGCGCGACTGCAGCTCCTTTCAGGTGTCTCAAAGCCACACTATCGCTCTGCTATACTCAAAACACCGGAATCGCACGCTAACCGCGCGATTCACCTGCCTTTTCTGCAACGTCGGGGAGTGGCTCAGCCTGGTAGAGCACCTGGTTCGGGACCAGGGGGTCGGAGGTTCAAATCCTCTCTCCCCGACCAATACTTTTCAACAACTTACAATTTCACGATGGCTCGCAACCGAGCTCAAACTGAGCCCTTGGTGCGTGCTGATTGGGTGCCCCAGACCAAGTTTCTCACCAGCAAAGACTTACTGGCCGCTGGCGATGAGTCTCGGGGCACCCATAATAATAAAGGTGGAGGAGAATCTCGCGAGACATCGCCAAAACTGCGGCTTTTAAATGAATGCGGAGCGGATTGAGCCCTTGGGCACGCACCAGGTATTCTGGTTTCCACGTTCGGCGCGAGGCTTTCCATATCAAAACAAGTGACTTGCAGCGCGTGAATGCGATCCTGAGGACGAGTTTGCCTATCCTTTTTGTCAGCGACTTCGGCAAGAGAGCTCGGAAGGGTTTACAGAAAGGGTTTACATTCATTTCGCACGGCCCTCTCCTCAAAACTTTTTCACTAATCGCGATGGGGTCTGACATGCGCTCCGTTTTTGGGCACAATCGGCATAATCGCCGTGGAGTCCCTGAATCTCTGAATCACTTGAAATGTTTGCAACGGGAAAACTGCTTCGTCGCCCTCGTTCCGATTAGGCAAATAAGCGCTACATTGTCCATGATGGCGTAATCATTGAGCAGTGCTGAGCCATCAATTCACAGTAAGCTGCAGGTTCAGAGTGTGATTCACTCCGTTGGAAATGCCCGTGACCACTAGCGTGTACGTGCCGCGTGAAGTTCCTGGGCTACCGGTGCTTGTGTGTTGATTCCCTCCTCCACACGCAAAGAACGACATCAGTGCTACGACAAGTCCGATGCAACGAATGGTAGTGCGCAACCGACGACTAGTAATGATTAAGTAGCACATCGATACCGTGCATGCGAGAGCAAAGATCGCGAACACGCCCGCAGCAGGATTGCCAAATTGAATCGAGGGTTGTTCAATCGAGCCCGCAACTTGTGTGTTAGCTGTGGTGGTTACGTTTACGCTTATGGGCACAGCTGCGCTGACAGTCGTAGACAATGGAGACACTGAACAGGCGGCCAGATTCGGCGCGCCAGTGCAACTCAGCGACACATTTCCATTGAATCCACTGAGTGGACTGAGCAGCAGGTTGTATATCGCAGTTTGTCCGGCGGTCACGGTGGTTGAGGAGGAAGAGCCAGTGGGTACCGCGATTAGGAAGTCTGTCCCAGTCCCTGACAACGTGACCAGATGAGGAGATCCGGGCGCATTATCTTTTATGGTTAACGTTCCGCTGCCTGTTCCGGAAGACTTGGGCGCATAGGTAATGCCGAATGCACAGCTCGCGCCTGCAGTCAGGGATTGCCCGCAAACATTGCTCTGGGCGAAGTCGCCGCTGATGCCAATGCTTGCAACTGAGAGGGGGACGTTGCCTGAATTGATCAGTGTCACAGTCTGAGGCGCACTAGTCGTCGCGACCAGTTCGGGACCGAAGGTAAGCGAACTCACTGACAAACTTACGGTTGGGCCGACACCGACTCCAGCCAGGGTTACCGTGTGCGGACTTCCTGGAGAATTGTCGGTGATGGTAAGGGTTCCGGATGCAGATCCGGGAGCTGTTGGTTTGAAGACAACGCTGATTGTGCACGCTGCACCTGCCGAGACACCAAAGCCGCAAGTGCTCGTCTGCGCAAACTCTCCGCTCACAATGATGCTGGTAATGCTAAGAGTTGCGTCACCAGCGTTAGTCAAGTTAAAAGACTGCGTGGTACTGATGCTGCCGACTCCTTGGTTGCCGAATGCAAGTGCATTTACCGAGAGCGTCGTTATGGGAATCGGCAAAATGGTCTGTGTCAGCCCCGCCCCTGTATTCGGATAAAAGCTTGCATCACCAGAATAAAGACTCACGATTCGATGGGTTCCACCGGAGAGCGTCGAAAGCGTCAACCTTGCCGTTCCAGTACTATCGAGCAGAACCGGAGCGCCCAAAGCTTGGCCCGATTCTTCCAATGTAACCGTCCCTGTCGGTGCGCCAGTTCCCAGGAGATGTGCGACGGTGGCAGTGAACGTAACCGAATCGCCGAAGTTCGAACTCGAATTGGAACTGCTTATGTTAAGAGTTGCACCACCGGAATTCAGTAAGAGTTTCACATCGTTGTTGGCCTGATCGACCACCGCTATATCTAGTTCGCCATCGGAATTGAAGTCGCCCGCGACCAATGCAGTGATAGTAAGCCCGGCAGCAAAGTCGATGTGGCTCCCAAATGTGCCATCGCCGTTTCCCATCACGACCGAGACTGAAGAAGCTTCACCACCGAAGTCCGCAACAGCCAAATCCAATTTTCCGTCACCATTGAAATCGCCGGCGACCATAGATTGTCCTTGACCGCCGGTGGAGTACTCTGCATCTGGTTGCAGAGTGCCATCGCCGTTCCCGAGCAGAATAGAGACCGTCCGTGGGCCAAGATTACCGACCGCGATATCAACCTTCCCGTCCCCATTGAAGTCGCCCACAGCGATTGGATCCGAGTCAATTCCCGTTGTGTATGAGCTCGCCGGCCCAAATCCACCTTGACCATCTCCGAGAAGAATCGAAACAGATCCAGAGCCAATAGGCACATTGTTCACGACGGCCAGATCAGGATTACCATCTTGGTTAAAGTCGGCTATCGCCACGGCAATTGGTACTGATCCAACTCCGGATAAGTCTCCTAGCGACTTGAAAGTGCCATCTCCGTTCCCGAGCAAAATAGTGGCCGTGTGGGCTAGCCTGGTTGCGCTGGTGGATTCAATCACAATAACGTCAAGCTTGCCGTCTCGATTGATATCGCCGACCCAAATCGAAACTGGTGCTGCACTGAGGGCAACTCCGGCAGCACGCGCAAAGGTGCCATCCCCATTCCCGAGAAGTACGCTTAGGTCGTTGCTGGAATTGTTGGCGACGATTAAGTCCACCTTGCCATCGCCATCAAAGTCTCCCGCTGCAATCCACACTGGAGCGCTTCCAACGCTATAGTTCACGGCCGCCTGGAAGGCGCCATCACTCTTGTTCACGACAACACTTATGTTATTGCTCTGAGTATTGGCTACAGCGAAATCCGGCTTGCCATCCAGATTGAAATCGGCAGTTGCGATTGCACTGGGGCTAGTTCGAACAGAAAACTTGACGGGATTTAAGAAACTGACGGAGAACGGGGGAGTAGGAGCCAAAACGTTGTTTAGGAACACGCTTATGCTGTTCTGGTTCACAACAGCAAGATCAGGTTTCCCATCGCCATTAAAGTCCGCGGTGGAAATGAAGAGAGGCGTCATGCCCATCACAAAATCTGCGGGTGGCTGGAACGTTGCATTACCGTTCCCAAGCAGTACGCTCACGCTGTCGCTGGGATAAAAGTGAGCGACCGCCAAGTCGGCTTTACCGTCCGCGTTAAAATCAGCAACATCTATGGAGATGACATTCGTCCCAACAGGGACGGCGATTCCGGACTGAAAGGTACCGTCACCGTTGCCGAGAAGTACATTCGCGTCGCTTGCAGAACGATTTGCCACGACCAAGTCGGGAATACCATCAGCGTTGAAGTCCCCCACGGCAAGAGTCTCCCCTCGGATGGTAAAAACGTTTGCCATAGGCCGAAAAGTCCCGTCGCCGTTTCCTAACAGTACACTCACGATCGGATTGCTGGCACTGGCAACTGCCACATCCAGCTTGCCGTCAGCGTTGAAGTCTCCCACTGCAATGGCATCCGGAACGGCAATGACGCTGAAATTCGTTGCTGATTGAAACGTGCCGTCGCCGTTACCGATGAGCAGGCTCACACTAATGCCGTCCTGATTAGCAATTATGAGATCGAGTTTGCCGTCACGGTTGAAATCGCGAGCGACGATACGTTGAGGGTTTGCGCCTACGGCAAAGTTATTAGCGGTGCTGAAAGTCCCATCCCCATTGCCGAGCAATATGCTGACGTTATTGCTCGACGAATTCGTTACCACAAGATCGAGTTTCCCGTCGCGGTTGAAGTCACCGATCGTGACTGACGAGGGTTGTTTTCCTGCCGAATAGAGTGCTGGGACTCCGAACTTGCCGTCGCCAGTTCCCAACAGGATGCTGACCCCATCGGCATTCACTACCGCCAGGTCAGGTTTTCCATCACCATTGAAATCCCCCGTGGCTTCGAATACAGGCGCATTGCCGGCTGCCGAGTTCAGCGCGGGTAGGAAGTCAACGGCGAGGGCAAATCTCTGCAAGGCGAATAGACAGAGAGAAAGGGTCAAAAAGTTTTCAAGCTGTCGATTCATGGCACTCCTCCGAAAACGAGCTTCAGGGCTGCACAGATGGGGAAGTCAATCGCCCGTGCGTTGCTGAGGATTCACATCAGACGGCAAGCGCCATGGTGGCCGGAAATGTGGTCTACCTGGAATGCGGGGCCAGAAGCTGTTTTGATCCTGTGCCCTCGGAACGACAGCCGTTCACCCGTCCTGACTTCGGTAGGCGCATTCAAGAGTTCATAACTCATTCCCGAATTGGTAGTCACACGTAACCCATGGTTGCTTTCGTTCACACAGCCATTCAAAGAGGTATGACTGTGGTGGACAGCCAAGTAAATCCCCCCACCAGCAATTGCTCCGACTGCGACTACGGCTCCGGCTACAGCTCCGGAGCCGATTCGTGCTCCTAAATTGCCAGTCGGAGTGGACTGCGCCGTGGAAGAATACGGAATCATCAATACAAGCAAAGACGGAATGGCGAGCAAACTCTTCCGATATCGGGAAAGCGCAAGCTGTGACGGCTTTGAGTGCGTCATAAGCACCTCCAGGCGCCGCTCACAGTACTGTCATGCTGAATCGAAGTCGATGCTTTGACAGTTTCTTTGTAAGCAAAATTTAAGTCTCTAGATAAACCATTGGTGAGATTAGACTTATTCCGGAATATCTCTCACGTAGCTATGGAACGAATGTGACGATTCGGCGTAATGAGGCCTGGAGCTTACTTAGAGTCTGCCGCTCCAAATTGTTTTTTGAATCGATCGATGACGCTCACTAAGCAGTTTCATCCTGACCTCTTATTGCGTCGCCTGCAGTGTTTGAAGCGCCCGCATCAGCGGTCTTACATCTTTGGCATGGACCTGCAGTGTCGC
>Ga0070741_10016402_pt1 | contig 12357 bp, 10 predicted proteins | sample Coa_R1_4_FD_66440 | JGI IMG/M metagenome (GOLD analysis project Ga0070741, IMG submission 66440) | Surface soil microbial communities from Centralia Pennsylvania, which are recovering from an underground coalmine fire - Coalmine... | ecosystem: Environmental > Terrestrial > Soil > Unclassified ...
GACCGTCTGCCGCATCGTTGCCGCTTCATAATGCCCGTCGGGAATCGCTCCGCCGCCGCGCAGCAGGGCGGAGGAAAAAAGCCGGCTGACAAAATCGAGGGGAATGACCTCGTGCCGCGCGCCGAGCGCGGTCGCGTGCTCCCGCGCCAAGGGGAGCTCGCGGGCGTTATGCTTCGCCCCGTAATCAAAGCTCACCGCCGCCGCCAGGCCATGCTCCCGCCGCGCCCAATGGAGCGCGGTGACGGAATCCATCCCGCCGGAGCAAAGTACAACCACTTTCATGGAAAGGATATTGGGGCATATTTTGGTCCAAAAGTCACAAAAAAGCGTCGTGGGCCGCCCGAACAAATCCGCGCCTTCCCGCGATTCGTTTTTGACCGCCCCGGCGGAAGCCATTTGTTTTCCTGTAACTCGTTTTTCCCGTTTTGAATTCGCCGCCTGCCCATCATCTCATCGACCGCCCGGAGCAACTCGCGCCGCTTTTTGCCCTCCTCGACCGTGTCTCCGAGGTCGCGCTCGATACCGAAGCGGACAATCTTTATCATTACCGGACCCGCCTTTGCCTCCTCCAGTTCTATATTGGCGGTGAAATCCATCTGGTCGACGTGCTGGCCCCGCTTGACCTCGCCCCGCTCTGGCGCCGGCTTGCGCCCAAGCATCTGGTCATGCATGGGAGCGATTTTGACCTGCGGCTGCTGCACGACCTCTGTGGCTTCACCGTGGCGGGCGGACTGTTCGACACCATGTTGGCCGCCCAGCTGCTCGGTCGGTCCCGCATCGGCCTGGCTTCGCTGCTCGAACAGCATTTTGGCGTCATGCTCGACAAGGACGGCCAGAAGGCCAACTGGTCGCGGCGGCCGATCAGCGCCGACCTGCTGGCCTACGCCGCGCTCGATGTCTTTTATCTGCCTGCGCTGCGCGATATTCTCCGCGCAGAGCTGGCCGCGCTTGGCCGCCTCGAATGGCTTGACCAGCAGTGCCAGCGGCAGATCGCGGCGGGAGCGGAGGGCTTCGCGCCGCCGGATGAGAACGACTGGCGGATCGGCCGGAGCGAACGGCTCCGTGGTTGCGGGCTCTCCCTGCTCTACGCCGTCTGGCACTGGCGGGAGGCCACCGCGCGTCGCCTCGACGTCCCGCCTTTCAAGGTTTGCGGGAACGAATTCCTCCTCAAGGTGGCTGAGGCGGGGGAACGGGGTGCGAGCGAAGCGGCCATCCTGGCCGACGCCCATCTCGGCAAACGCCACCATCTCCTCGCCCCATCACTGACCGAGGCCGTGCGCTCGGGTTTGGCCCGCGACCCGCACACCCTGCCGCGCCGGCGGGGCCGTAACGGCGATTTTTCCCCGCTCACCGCGGAGGAAATCGCCTTCCAGGATGCCCTCAAGGCCGACCGCGACCGGGTGGCGGCCCAGCTCCAACTCGATCCCACCCTGATTGCCAACCGAGCCCAGCTGGCCCAACTCGCCCGCGCTCCCGAACGACTCGGCGAAATCCTTCTGCCCTGGCAGGCCGGGCTGATGCGGCAGACGCCCGCCTTGCAGCAAGGATAGGCGGCGCCTCTCCCATGCCTGAAACCGCCAACATCGCGCGCCACCTCGCGCAGATGGCTGCGCGCGTGCCGCGGCAGGCGGCGTTGAAGATCCCCCGCGGCCGCGCCTCCGGCGGCGAAATCGATTACTTCACGCTCAACTTTGCCGAACTTTCCGCCGAGACCGCCGCCTGGCGGACACATCTCATCGATCGCGGCGTGCGTTCCGGCGACCGCGCCCTTGTCATGGTCCGGCCCGGCCTGCCGCTCATCGCCGTCGTTTTTGCACTTTTCGCGCTCGGCGCGGTGCCGGTCGTGATCGATCCGGGCATGGGCCGGAAAAATTTTCTCGCCTGCGTCGCCCGGTCCCGCCCCCGCGTGCTCGTCGGGGTGCCGCTGGCGCAATTCTTCAGCCGGATTTTCCGCGCGCCGTTCCGCTGCGTGGAGACGCGGATCGTCGTCAGCAGCCGGCTCGCCGCGCGGCTGGCTTCGCCATCAGCCGACGTCGACATCGCGCCGGAAATTTTTCCCTCCGCCGCCACCGACTTGGCAGCCATCCTTTTCACCTCCGGGTCCACCGGCGCGCCGAAAGGCGTCTGCTACGAACACGGCATGTTCGAGGCGCAGATTCGTTTGATCCGCGAAGCCTACGGCATCGAACCGGGCGAGATTGACCTCCCGCTCCTGCCGGTGTTCGCGCTTTTCAATCCTGCGCTCGGGTTGACCACCGTCGTGCCGGAGCTGGATCCGCGGCGGCCGGCTGCCGCGGACCCGGCGGCGATCGTGCAGGCCATCCGCCAGGAAAAAATCACCAATTCCTTCGGTTCGCCCACGCTCTGGCGGAATATCAGCCGCTATTGCCGGCAAAACCACCTCGCACTTCCCAGCCTGCGGCGGGTGCTCTGCGCCGGCGCACCCGTGCCTGCCGACCTCTGGCAGGATTGTCACGTCTGGCTCCCGCAAGGCCGGCTGCACAGCCCCTACGGCGCCACCGAGGCGTTGCCGGTGAGCACGATTTCTGCCGAAGAAATCGATCCCGCTTCGGTCCGCGGGGCCTGCGTCGGCCGGCCGCTGGCCGGTATCGACATAAAAATTCTCGCCATCGCCGACACTCCGGTGGCCACCATGACTGGCGCCCGTGAGCTTCCTGCCGGCGAAATCGGCGAGATCGTCGTGCAAGGACCGGTCGTGACCAAAGCCTACGACGCGCTGCCCGAGGCCACCGCCGCGGCCAAGATTCCCGGCGCGAATGGCGCGATCTGGCATCGCATGGGTGACTGCGGTTATCTCGACGCGGACGGACGGCTGTGGTTTTGCGGCCGCAAGGCGGAGCGGATCGAGACGGCGGCCGGGCCGATGTTCACCGAACCGTGTGAACAGGTATTTCGCGCCCATCCTCAGGCGCGGCGCTGCGCTCTTGTCGGTCTCGGCGCGCGCGGCGCGCAGCGGCCCGCCCTCGTGATCGAAGCCAGGCCGAAAAACCGCGGCGAGGCGCGCACCTGGGCCGGACAGTTGCGGACCCTCGCCCGGCAGCATCCGCATACCGCCGCGATCGGACTTTTTTATTTTCACCCGAAGTTCCCTGTCGATGTCCGCCATAACGCGAAAATTCATCGGTTGACGCTCGCCCGATGGGCGATCCGCGCCAAGGGCTACGAACCGGATACAAATGCCTGACATGCCAACCGGCTCTGTTCTCGTCACCGGCGGCACCGGCTTTCTCGGCCGGCGGTTGGTCGACCGCCTGCTCGCGGAGGGCCGCGCGGTCGCCGTACTGGCGCGCCGACCCGCCCCGGATCTGACGGCGCGGGGCGTCCGCCTCGTCACCGCCGACCTGACGGATTCTGTTGCGGTCCGCGCCGCATGCGCCGGCGTGAAAACGGTGTTTCATACCGCCGCCAAAGTCGGCGTGTGGGGCCGCGATGATGAATTTTACCGCATCAACGTGCTCGGGACGCGCACGCTGCTCGAAGCCTGCCGGACCGCCGGGGTGAAATATTTCGTCCATACCAGCACGCCGAGCGTGGTCTACAACGGACGCGACCTGGCCGGAGCGGATGAGTCGCTGCCGTTGACCGCGCACTGTCCCGCGGCCTACCCCCGGACCAAAGCGCAGGCCGAGAAAGAGGTACTGGCGTCGAATTCCGCCGTGCTTCGCACCGTTGCGCTGCGCCCGCACTTGATCTGGGGCCGGGGCGATCCCCATCTCGTGCCGCGCCTGCTGGAGCGGGCCCGCGCCGGCCGTCTGCGCATTGTGGGAGACGGCAAAAACCGCGTGGATATGGTCCACGTCGAGAACGCGGTCGACGCTCATCTGCTCGCCGAACAGGCGCTGCGCTCACCGGCTTCGCCGGCCGCGGGCCAGGCTTATTTCATCACCAATGGCGAGCCGGTGCTGCTTTGGGAATGGATCAACGCCCTGCTCGTGGCCTTGGGGCGGCCACCGGTGACAAAAAAAATTTCACTGCGCTCAGCCACGGCGCTCGGCGCGGCTTGCGAACTGGCCTGGCGTGCCCTCCCGCTGGGCGGCGAGCCGCCGATGACGCGCTTTGTCGCCGCCGAGCTGGCAAAAGACCACTGGTTCGCCATCGGCGCGGCACGGCGCGATCTGGGCTACGCGCCGCGGGTGAGCATGGCCGACGGCACGGCGGAACTTGTCCGCTCGCTCAATCATTTTTGATGGCGGGCGGCCGATTCACGCGGCGCCGCGCTGGCGCACGGCCTCGAAGAGGGTGATGATCGTGGCCATCGCGACGTTCAGCGAATCGGCCTGGCCGGCCATGGGGATGCGGACGCACAAATCGGCCTGTTTCAGCCAAAACTCGCTCAAGCCGTATTGCTCGCTGCCCATCACGACGGCGAGCGGACCGCGCAGGTCCGCTGCGGAGTACAGCAATTCGGCGGCCGGGGTGGTGGCCACGGCGCGGATTTTCATTTGCTTCAGCCACGCGTTCACCGCGGCGCTTTCTGCCACGATCAGAGGCACGGCGAAAAGCACGCCGGTGGAGGCCCGCACCACATTCGGATTGAAAATGTCCGTCACCGGATCGCAGACGATGACCGCATGGCAGCCGGCGGCATCGGCGCTGCGGAGAATGGTGCCGAGGTTGCCGGGTTTCTCGATCGCTTCGACCACGAGCAGAAAGGGAGAGGCCGGCAGTGTCAGATCGGCCAGCGTGCGGTGCCATTGCGGCGCGACCGCCAACAGGCCGTCCGGCCGCTCGCGGTAGGCGACCTTGGCAAAAACATTCTTCGGCAATTCGAACAGCTGCGCGCCGGCCGCCGCCGCCCCGGCCAGGAGCGCCGGCTCGTTTTCGCCGAGAAACCATTCCGGCGCGTAATACACTTCGCGCAACGGCACCTTTTTTTCCAGCGCGCGCCGGATCTCGCGGTACCCCTCGACGATAAAGACGCCCGCCTCGTCGCGCGGGCGGCGGTCGCGCAGCTTCACGAGCTGTTTCACGCGCGGATTCTGCAGGCTGGTGATTTTCTCCGGTGGCACGGCAGGTTTATGAACCACAAAGGCACCGAGGACACGGAGAAATTATGCTTTCGATAAAAACATTTCTCTGTGTCCTCTGTATCCTCGTGGCCAAGAAAAAATTCAACGCGCATCCCTTCACCTATCATGAGGAGATCGAGCTGGAGGTTTCCACGCTGACCAATCTCGGGCTCGGCCTTGGCCGCGTTTCGGTGGAAGGTCGCGGCGTGGAAAACTGGGTGGTAATGGTGCCGTTTGCCCTTCCCGGCGAGCGGGTGCGCGTGCGGGTCTTTCGCAACCACAAGAATTTTTCCGAGGCCGACCTCGTCGCGGTGCTGCGGCCTTCACCCCAGCGGATCGTCCCGCGCTGCCCGCTGGCCGGCCGCTGCGGGGGCTGTCAGTACCAGCATCTGGCCTATGCCGAGCAACTCGCCTGGAAGCGCCGTCAGGTGGCGGAGTTGCTCGAGCACCTTGCCGGCGTCCATTTCGAGGTCGCGCCGGTCATCGGTTCGCCGCGTGAATTCGGCTATCGCTCGAAAATCACGCCGCACTTCGCCCTGCCGCGTCCGGACCGCGAGCTGGCCATCGGCTTTTTGCGGCAGGGAACGCGCTTTGACATCGTCGATGTGCCGCGCTGCGAGATTGCGACCGGTCCGATCAACGAAAGACTGGCCGCGGTGCGGACCGAGGTGCGGGCGGCCGCCGCGGCGGAAAAATTTGCCCGGGGCGCCACGCTTCTGCTCCGCGACGCCGGCGGCACCGTCACCACCGATTATGACACCGTCGTCACGGAGGAGGTCGGCGGCCTGAAGCTGCGGTTCCTTGCCCGCGATTTCTTTCAGAACAATCCCTTCATCCTGCCGGCCTTCACCGCTCACGTCCGCGATCAGGCGGCGGCCAGCGGCGCGCGCTTTCTGGTCGACGCCTATTGCGGCAGCGGGCTGTTCGCCCTCACCGCCGCGGGTGCCTTCGAGCGCGTCGCCGGGGTGGAGATCAGCGAGACCAGCGTGGCCTTCGCGCGGGAAAACGCCGCGGCCAATGGCATCGCCAACGCCGCCTTTCAAGCCGGGGAGGCCGCCACGGTTTTTGCCGGGGTGGATTTTCCGCCGGCCGAGACCGCCGTGGTGATCGATCCGCCGCGCAAGGGCTGCGACGAAAATTTCCTCCGGCAGCTCCTTGCCTTCGGGCCGCGCGCGGTGGTGTACGTCTCCTGCGATCCGGCGACGCAGATGCGCGACCTCCGGCATTTTCTCGGCGCCGGCTACGAACTCGGCGCGGTCCAGCCGTTCGATCTCTTTCCGCAGACCCGCCACCTCGAGTGCGTCGTCACGCTGCGGCGCGCGGGCGGCGGTCAGTGCGACTCCATCCACTCCGGCGAGGAATAGTGTTCGATCAAAGCCTCCAGCTCCCCGTCGGCGAACTCAGGCCAGGGTGACGGCCGCAGCTCGGTGCCGAGGGCGGCGGCCAGGCCGGCGGGAAATGTTTCGGCGAAAGCGTCCCAGTCGGCGGGCCCCGCCGCCGGTTTCCAGATCGAGCCCTGCATGAGCAGGCCGTGCTTGTTCCGTTTTTGCGCCGCGCCGGCAATTTTTTCGCCGGTACGCTGATGGAGCAGGTCGTAGATCTCCGGTTTTTGAAAACAGACCCCGGGCAGGCTGCTGGCATTCTCGTCCCGGCGTTCCTTTAAAACCGCCGGGACGCCGAGGCGGCGGAACGCCTCGGCCATGACGGCGTGCACCACCCGGTAGGATTCGGTGGCGCGCTCGGCCTCGAGCGGGTGGCCGCGTGGGATGACCAAAGTGTAAGTCCAGTCCTCGCGATGGTCGACCACGCCGCCGCCGGTCGGCCGGCGGCAGAGATCGAAATGACCGGGCGGGAGCTGAGCCCGGACGAAGCCAAGCGGCTGGCTCAGGCCGAAGGTGAAGGCTGGCGATCGCCATTCATAATGACGGAAGCGCGCCGCCGGCTCCGGGTAACGCTGCAGGAGCAACAGATCCAGCGCCATGTTCTCCGCCGCGCCGCCGGTGCGCGTGGGCAAAAGATGCAGGATCATTTTTTATTGGGCCGCCCGCCGGCACTCATCGGCTGCAGTTCCAGCTCCATCTCGGAAAGGTTGTTGTAGCGGGCGAAGACGGAGGCGCCGAGCAGGACGTCGTTGGGCACCGCCGGGTCATTTTTGATCGCCGCCATCAACAACAGTCCGAAAAACGGCGGCTTCAAATCGGCCAGGGCCTGGGTCGCGGGCGTCCCGCCGGACACGACCATGATCTTGTCGGGTGGTGCACCGTAAACCCGATAATCCTTTTCTCCGCCGCCGGCAAAGCGCGGCACGATCAGCGGCTGGACGGCGGTGTAATGAGAAAGGCGCTCGAGGAACCACGATTTCATTTCCGCCATGTGCTCGATGCTGCGGCGAAATTGCAGCGGATAGGGGCTGTCCACCTTTATCTTTCCGCTTTGCATGGCCTGGAGCAGGCCGTCGAAATCGTAATGGACCAGGTAGGGCTCGCGAATTTCCTGGAGAAATTCGCGGCGGGCCGCAAACGCCCGGGAATTTCGTTCCGCGCCCAGATTGCCGGAGACGGGAGCGGCCGGCTCCTTCGGTTCCGGACCGGACGCTGCGGCCGGGGTGGGAGCGGATTTCGCGGCCGGCGCCTGTGCCGCCGGAGCAACGCTGGTTGGGTGATGAAAATAAAGGAGCGCGCCGACCCCGGCGCTCAAGGCGAGGCCGGCGGCGGCCCAGAGCCAGCGGGCGTTTTTCGTCGCCGGAGTCCCCGCCCCGGGCGCCTGATTGCGCGCCTGGGCCTCGAGCAGGATGTGGTAAATCGGGACGGCGTGGGCGATGTTTTTTAGTTCGCGTGCGCCGAGGTAGGTGGCCTGCAGCTCAAGCTTGTTTTTCACCACGTCGTAAACGGTCTGGGAAATGCAGATCCCGCCGGGCTCGGCCTCGGCCTGGAGGCGGGCGGCGATGTTGACGCCGTCGCCCATCACGTCCTGCTCCTGCACCAGCACATCGCCCAGATGAATGCCGATGCGGTGCTGCAGCACCTCGGCGGCGGGAAGGGTTTTTTCCAGGCTGGCAAAATGCCGCTGCATCTCGAGTGCGCAGGCCACCGCCTCGACGGCGCTGGCGAAATAGCAGAGCAGGCCGTCGCCCGTGGTCTTGAGAACGGCGCCGCCGCGGGCGGTGCAGAGCCGGCGCATTTCGGCAAAGTCGCGGGTGACGAGGGCGAGGGTTTTCACCTCGTCGCGCTGCATCCGGGCGGAAAAGGACACCACGTCGGTGAAGACAATGGCGGCCAGCGTGCGCGAGCCGAGGCGTCCGAACGGAGGCTGCGAAATTTCCATGACGAGGCGGCCGGACGCTAGGGCGCTCCGGTCCGGCGGGCAATGCGATAACGCCGTTCAGGCACGGTCGGACGCCGGACCGAGGAGGGCGGGATCGACCTGCCAGAGGGCATGCCAGCGGCGGCGGCCCGACTTTTTGTGCACGCCGCCGGCCGGCTCGAAGGCGAGGACCGCGCCTTTTTTGACCTCGAAGCCGACGGGACGGAGCTTGCCCCGCACGAGCAGGGTGGCGAGCGCGCTCAGGTGCGGTTCATGGCCGACCAGGGCGAGGTCCATTTTTGTATTCATTTCTTCAATACGAGTGACGATTTCCACCGGGTCGTCCTCCGGCCGCAGGCCCGGGGTCTCGACCAGCGCGGCGTCGAGCTTCAGTCCCTCGGCGAGGAGGCGGGCGGTTTCGAGGGCGCGGAGGAGGGGGCTGTGCCAGAACTGGACGGGGTGAAGGGCGCCGTTGCGCTGAAAGAAGGCGACGAGGCGGGCGCATTCGGCGCGGCCGCGCGTGCTGAGCGGCCGCCGGGTGTCTTCCTGCTCGGCGACGGCATCGGCATGGCGGACGAGGTAAAGTTGCACGCGGTGGTTTTTGACGGCGGCGGCGCCCGGCGTCGAGGTTAGAGAAGGGGAAACCGGCCGTCACCGACGGGATCGGGCCGGAGGTCAGGGCTTGGCGTCGAGCAATGCCCGGATGGCGCGGAGCAGCACGCTAAGTTCGAAGGGCTTGGCCAGGCAGGTCTGGTGTTCGCGCGGAAGCCAGGCCAGGGGCTGGGCCACGGCCCGGCCGGTGTCGATCACGCGGAGGCGGGGCTGGGCGGCATGGAGGGCGCGGACCAGCTTCTCGTTTTCCCCCGCCGCGTCGCCGAGCTGAACCACGAGCAAATGGGCCGGACCGCGCCGGCGCGTCTCGCGCAGGGCTTCACCGGCCCGCCGCGCGGCAATCACCTTGTAGCCGTCGGCGGTGAGAATGCCGGCGACCATCTTGCGGACGACATCGTCCTCCTCGACGAGGAGTACGGTTTCGCGCCCGCGGGTGGCGGGGAGGGCGGGCAGCCCGTTGGAAAGATGGGCGGCGCGCTCGCGCACGGCGGGGAGGAAAATTTCGAAGGTGGTGCCGACGCCGGGGGCGCTGTGGACCTGCAGGTAGCCGCCGCTTTGCTGCACCACGCCGTAAACCATGGCCAGGCCAAGGCCGGTGCCCTTGCCCGCCTCCTTGGTGGTGAAAAACGGCTCAAACAGCTGGGCCTGAGTGAGGGCGTCCATGCCGATGCCGTTGTCGCTGACGGAGAGGAGGACGTAGCGGCCGGGCGGCGTATCGGTGACGCGGCGGTTCATGCCGTGCTTGATTTCGCGCAAGGCGGTGCTGATGGTGACGCCGCCATGCCGGCGCAGGGCATCGCGGGCGTTGAGAGTGAGATTGAGCAGGACCTGCTGCAGCTGGGTCGGATCGGCGCGGACATTGGGCAGACCGGGCGCGAGATCGAGGTGGAGGCGGCCGGCGCTGCCCAGAAAACGGCCGAGGATGGCGGCGTGGTCGCGGATCAGCCGGTTGAGACTGATCACATGCGGATGCAATTCCTGGCGGCGGCTGAAGGCGAGAAGTTGACGCACAAGCACGGCCGCCTTCTGGCCCGCGGCGTGAATTTCATGGACGTCGCGGCGGGAGGGATCGTGGGCGGGAAGGCGCGCGGCGAGAATTTCGCAGTAGCCATTGATGACCGAAAGCAGGTTGTTGAAATCGTGGGCCACGCCCCCGGCCAGGCGCCCGACCGCATCGAGCCGTTGGGAGTGGACCAGCGCCTCCTGCAAACGGCGCTTGTCCGTCATGTCGCGATAGGTGCCGACCACGTGGGTGGGGCGGCCGCGAGGGTCAAAGACGGGACTGAAATTCCAGGCGGCATAGACCGGGGTGCCGGATTTGCAGGCAAGGTAGCCTTCACCGGAAAGCACGCTGCCGGGCTCGAGCTGCCGAAGCCAGGGACGCAGGCGGACGAGAAGGGTGGCGTCGTCGGCGTGAAAAAAGCGGTGGCCGCGGCCGGTCATCTCGGACGGGGCGTAACCGGTCATCTCACAGAGACGGTGGTTGACGAAAAGAATGGGCAGGCCGCCGGCGCGAAGCTTCGGTCCGGCAAGGAAAATGCCGTCGCCGAGGCCGCGTAGCGCGGTGGCGAGCAGGGCGGGGGACGCCCGGGATTTCGCGGTGCCGCGCGACTTTTTTCCCATGGCGCGGGGGGTTAGGGCGCGAGACGTTCGAGCAGCCATTCGCCGCTCTTTTCCCGGCGGTAACGTAGGCGGTCGTGCAGGCGGCTGCGCCGGCCCTGCCAGAATTCGACCGTTTCCGGAATGAGGCGGAAACCGCCCCAGTGCGGCGGCAGCGGAACCTCCGCGCCGGCGTATTTTTTTTCCAGCATTTTCATCGCCTCATCGAGCACGGCCCGGCCGGAGATGATCGTGCTCTGCGGCGAAGCCCAGGCCGCCAGCTGGCTAAGCCGGGGGCGGGAATGAAAATACGCCTCCGCTTCCTCGCGAGCGACCCGCACCACCGTGCCCTCAGCGATGACCTGGCGTTCGAGCGCGATCCAGGGAAAAAGGAGCGAGGCGCGCGGATTGACCTCGAGTTCGCGACCCTTCCGGCTGTCGAAATTCGTGTAGAAAACAAAGCCGCGCCCGTCGAGACCCTTGAGCAGCATGGTGCGTGCGCCGGGCCGGCCGTCGCGGCCGGCGGTGGCGACGACCATGGCGTTGGGTTCGGGCAGCTTCGCCGCCTCCGCCTCCTGAAACCATTTTTCAAACTGGCGGAACGGGTCGCGCGCCAGGTCTTTCTCGGACAGTCCGGCCAGGTTGTAATCGTGGCGGAGTTCGGCGTAGGAGGACATTTTTTCCAACTGTTGGCGGGCTTTGCCCCACATGTCAAAATCATCGCCGCGCCGGCTTTTGCCGCCTCCCGCCGGATGAAGCCGCCTTGCGATAAGGCTTTTCAACTCCCCGGCGGACCGGTAGTGCAGCAGACCGCCGGTGGTGCATCCTGGCCGCGTCTGCCGCGGCGATGCCGCCGGCGCCGACGCCCTGCCATGCCGCTCCATCCCGCCTCCCATCTCGATCGTTACGCGCACGACGACCTCCGCCTGCTGCAGACGCTGGTGCGTTTGCGGACGGTGAATCCGCCCGGGGAAAATTACGACGCCATCACTTCCCTGTTGGCGCGCGAGCTGGCCGCGCTCGGCCTCGCCACCCGGCGTTTCACCCTGCCCTCCTCCCTTTTGAAAAAACACCTGCCACCGGACCAGTGGGACCATCCGCGCTTCAACGTCCTCGGCCGGTGGAATGCCGGCGCGGCAAAGACGATTCATTTCAACGCCCATTACGACGTCGTTCCGGCGGGCGGCGGCTGGCGGCATGGCGACCCCTTCAGCGGGTCGCTCGAGCGCGGCTGGATCTATGGGCGCGGCACCGCCGACATGAAGGGTTCGATCGCCAGCCTGCTGCTGGCCTTGCGAGCGCTGCGGGCCACCCGCACCGCGCCGCGCTGCAACGTGGAGGTTTCCTTCACCGCCGACGAGGAGACGGACAGCGCGCTCGGCGCCGCCTGGCTGGTGCAGCAGGCCGGGTTGCAGGCCGACTATGCTGTGGTGATGGAGGGCGGCGAGGGCCGGGCGATTTGTTGCGGCCACAACGGCGTGCTCTGGTTCAACGTCATCGTCCACGGCCGGGCGGCGCACGGCTCCAAGCCGGAACATGGGATCAACGCGCTGGAAAAAATGTCCGCCCTGGTCCTCGCCCTCGAGGATTACAAAAAACTGATTGCCCGCCGCGCCTTTGTCACCCCGGAGGGCAAGACAATGCGACCCACCCTCAACATCGGCGGAGTCTTCGCCGCCGGGCCGGGGGTGAAAATCAACACCGTGCCGGCCTTTGCCAGCTTTACCCTCGACCGCCGCGTCATTCCGGTGGAGGACCACGACGCGGCCGAACGGGAGCTGCGCGCCTTTCTCTCCGCCACGGCGCGGAAAAT
>Ga0070741_10016403_pt1 | contig 12357 bp, 10 predicted proteins | sample Coa_R1_4_FD_66440 | JGI IMG/M metagenome (GOLD analysis project Ga0070741, IMG submission 66440) | Surface soil microbial communities from Centralia Pennsylvania, which are recovering from an underground coalmine fire - Coalmine... | ecosystem: Environmental > Terrestrial > Soil > Unclassified ...
CGCCGAGGAGCCGACCGTCTCCGACACCGAGGCCGACGAGATGGAGGAGCACCTGCGCGGCCTCGGCTACCTCGAGTAGCGAGGCCTGGGCGCGCTCGCCGGACAACCCCGTCGGCGGCGTGGGATGGCTCCCGCACAACCGGGGGACGGTGCGGACCTCTCGCGGAGGATTTCCGTCCCGGTGTGACCTGCCTCACAGACGGGCACGAACACACGTTCGATACTGGACCCATGGAGTCCTTCACCACCCGCGCGGAACTCGTCGAGGAGCTCGATCGGTCGAACGCGGAGGTCTGCCGCTCGCAGCGGCGCGTGCTCGAGCTCATCGCCCGGGCCGACGAACGGGGTGTCTGGATCGACTCGGGTGCGATGAGCATGGCCCACTTCGTCTCCATGCGGTACGGCGTCTCCTGGTGGAAGGCCGAGCGCTGGATTCGGGCGGGACATGCCCTCCGAGCCCTCCCGCGGATCGGGGCAGCCTTCGAGCGCGGTGAGATCGGCATCGATAAGGTGGTCGAGCTCTGCCGGTTCGCCACGTCCGAGACCGAGGGCGGGCTGCTGCGGTGGGCCGGCGATGTCCCGGCCGCGACGATCCGCATGCGGGGCGACCTCGAGACCAGGCGGTCGCGCGAAGAGGCCGAACGGATCGAACGCAGTCGCATGGTGAACATCCGCTACGTGGACGAGGGGACGAGGGGTGAGCTCCTCGCCCGCCTGCCGGCCGCCGAGATGGCGATCGTCGAACAGGGTCTGGACCAGGTGGCGGACCGTCTTCCGGCGATGCCCGACGAGGACCCGGCCGGGCTCGAGCGCCTGGCCGACGCGCTCGTGGCGGTGTGTCGGGGTTCGGCCGATCCCTCGCCCACGATCCTGGTACACGCGCCTGCCGAGGCGCTCCAAAGCGAGGACCGCTCGGGGCAGGTGGGTTCGCACGGCGTGGTCGCGGGCGCCGCGCTGCAGCGGCTGGCGTGCGAGGCATGGCTGCAGGTCGTCGTCGAGGACGGGACCGGCAACCCGCTCGCCCTCGGGCGGGCCCGGAGGGAGCCCTCGGCGGGCATGCTCCGCCTGCTCCGGCACCGGGACCGTGAGTGCAGATTCCCGGGCTGCGGGAGCCGGAGCTACCTGAAGGCCCACCACATCGAGTGGTGGTCCAGGGGCGGCCGAACCGATCTCGACAACCTCGTGATGATCTGCACGTTCCATCACCGCCTGGTCCACGAGCACGGCTGGCGGATCACGCGGTCAGGTGACGCCACCATGACCTGGTACCGGCCCGACGGGACGAGGTACCGCTCGGGGCCGACCGGGCCTAGCCCGGCGGGCTCCCGTGCAGCGCCCGGACGGTCTGGATCGTGTCCGCCTCCTCCGGGCCTTTGTCGGGCCGGTACCCCTTGATCCTCGCGAAGCGGAGCGCGAGCCCGCCCGGGTAGCGCGGGCTCTCCTGCAGCCCGTCGAACGCGACCTCGACGACCAGCTCCGGTCGCACGTAGACAGTGAAACGGTCCCTGGCTGTCTCGAGCTCGAGCAGGCGCTGGGTCTGCCACGCGAGCATCTCGTCGGTCATCCCCTTGAAGGTCTTGCCGAGCATCACGAACGCGCCGGTGGATGGGTCGCGAGCGCCGAGGTGCAGGTTGCTGAGCCACCCCTGCCGGCGGCCGTGCCCCCACTCGGCGGCGAGCACGACCAGGTCGAGCGTGTGCGCGCGCTTGACTTTCAGCCAGCTAGCGCCGCGGCGCCCGGCCTCGTACGGCGCGTCGAGCGCCTTCACCATCACCCCCTCGTGGCCGCGGGCGAGCGCGTCCTCGAAGAACGGTCCGGCCTCTTGGTCGGTCGCGGCCTCGAGGCGGGGCACGATCAGGTCTGGCGGCACGCGCTCACCAAGCGCGTCGAACCGCTCGGCCTGCGGCCGGTCGATCAGGTCCTCCCCGTCTAGGTGGAGGACGTCGAAGAAGAAGCAGGCGAGGGGGACCTCGGCGCGGAGCTCGTCCACGCCCCGCCGGCTTGCGAACCGGCCCATCGTGACCTGGAAGGGGTGGGGGCGGCCGTCCTCGCGCAGCGCGATCGCCTCGCCGTCGAGCACGACCGCCTCCGCCGGGAGGGCGAGGGCCCGCTCGGCGATCTCGGGCACGCGCTCGGTGGCGTCGGCGAGGTTGCGGGTGAAGACCCGGACGCGGTCGCCGCTGCGGTGCACCTGGATCCGCGCGCCGTCGAGCTTCCACTCGACCGAGGCCCGCCCGACACGTCCGAGTGCGCCGGCAAGGTCCGGCGCCGTCTGCGCGAGCATCGGCTGGACGGGCTCGAGGGGCCGGAGGCGGAACCGCGCGAGCCCGCGCTCGCCCTCGGCCAGGGCCGCCGCGGCCACCGCCCCGAGGTCGGCGCCGAGCATCAGCGCCCGGCGCACCGCCGCCGGCGGAACCTGCGCTGCCCGCGCCACCGCCTCGACCATCACACCCTCGAGCGCGCCCTGCCGGACCTCGCCGGTCAGCAGTCCGATGAGGAACCGCCGCTCGGGCTCGGTCGCCCGTCCGAACAGGTCAGCGAGTTCCCGCCGCCGCGCGGCCTGCGACCCCGTTCCCGAAAGCGAGCCGATCCGTCGAAGCGCGGCGTCGACCTCGCGGACCTCGAGGGAGGCCTGCGGTGCGGGAGCCGGGAGGTCGCGGAGCGAGGCCCATCCCACGCCGATCGGACCGTGCGGGAGCGCTCCGGAGAGGTACGCGACGACCACCGGAACCTCGTCCGGGCCGGCCGAGCGGAGCAGCGCCGCCAGGCGCTCGACCTTCTTCGATCTGGCGCTCGTCCCGGCAACCTCGGCCGAGGTCCTCGCGACGTCCTCGAGCTGCATCTGCGCCGGGGAGCCTACCGGCCCGGGCGGACCCGGAAGGCCACTGCCGTGCTGGTCGCCCGGGCTAGTCGGTGACGGACCCGTCTGCCTCCGCAGACGAGGCGGCGGGGCCCTCCCGCTCGGACAGGATGGTCCGGAGCGTCGCCATCGCGTTCATGGCCGGCGGGAACCCGGCGAGCGTGGCGGTCTGCAGGACGATCTCGCGGAGCTCGTCGGGCGTGAGACCCGCCTTCAGCGACGAGCGCAGGTGCACCGGGAGCTGCGAGGAGCGCCCGAGGGCGACCAGCACGGCGACGGTCGCGATCTGCCGGTCGCGCAGCGAGAGTCCCGGTCTCGAGTACACCTCCCCGTAGGCGAACTCGACGATGTAGCGACCGAGGTCGCCGAGCGACTCGATCGTGGCGAGCGATCTCTCGCCGTGGATCTCGGCCAAGCGCCTGCGTCCGCGTTCGTATCGATCGCCGTCTGCCATGGAGATCCTCCTCGGGTCCGATCGCGCTCCCGTGCTCCGCCGGCGCGGGCGCTCAGCGCGGGATGGTACCGGGCCGGACGCGGTCTCAGGACCGAGCCGAACGGCCCCTCAGTGAATCAGCCCGAAGTACAGGAGGGCGAGCCCGCCGGCGAGCAGGCAGTAGACGGCGAACGGCGTGAGCGTCCTCGTCTCGAAGTAGCGCATGAGAAACCTCACCGACAGGTAGGCCGTGACGCCGGCGGCGATGGCGCCGACCAGCACCTGTGGGCGGATCCCGTCGCCCAGCGGACCCAGCAGGTCGGGGAGCTTGTACAGGCCGGCGGCGAGGATCACCGGCGTCGCGAGGAGGAACGAGAAGCGGGCCGCGTCCTCGTGGTTCAGGCCCCGCAGCAGCCCGGCGACCATCGTGATGCCCGAGCGGCTGATCCCGGCCAGGAGCGCGAGCGTCTGGAACAGCCCGATCACGAACGCCTCGCGGAACGCGAGCGTCTCCAGGCTCCGGCCCGCCTCACCACTTTCACCCGTCACGGTGCTTGCGGCGACGAGCTCCCGCACCTCCGCTCGCCGTCGCAGGCGCTCGCCGGCGAGCAGGATCGCGCCGTTCACCGTCAGGAAGGCCGCCGCCGCGAGCGGCTTGGCGAAGAGCACGCGGAGCGCGTGCTCGAGGAGGAGCCCGGTGAGCCCCACCGGGATCGTCCCGACCACGAGGAGCCAGGCCATGCGTTCGTCGGCGCTTTGGATCCTCCGGGTCCGGAGCGTGCGGAAGAACCCGCCGACGATCCTCGCCCAGTCCGAGCGGAAGTAGACGAGGAGCGCAAGGGCGGTCGCCACGTGCAGTCCGACCAGGAAGGCGAGGAAGAACGACTCGCTCTGCGATTGCGAGGAGACCACCCGGTGCCAGCCGAGGAGTCCGGGAACGAGCACGCTGTGCCCGAGGCTCGAGATCGGGAAGAGCTCGCTGAATCCCTGCAGGAGTCCCATGACGGTCGACTGGACGAAGGTGATCATCGGCAGGCGAGTCTTTCAGGCTCGCCGGACGAAGGCGACGCCTCGGAATGGAGATTCCTTGACGATGGCCGGAGCCCCCCGCGGCCGCGCGGTAGGCTGCCGGCCCGGACCGGAGCGGCTCCGGGCGGAGGGAGAAGGGGTCGTCGGTGAGCTCGGAGCGGGGTCGTCGGTCGCGAGTCGAGGGCGCCCGTCCCGAGGGCGCGCGCCTCGCGGACGCGCTCGGCCTCGGCGAAGACGCGCACGGCCGGGACCACGTCACGATCCTTGCCGGCACCGGGCAGAACGTGGTCGGGCTCGCGGTGTTCGTGCTCGCGAGCTTCGGGATGAACGTCCTGATCGCCCGCGCGTTCGGCAAGCACTCGGCCGCGTTCGGGCAGGTCACGCTCGCCACCCAGCTCGCGTTCGTCGCCGGCGCCGCGACTCGGTTCGGGATGGACATGGCCTCGGTCCGCCGCGTGGCGATCGAGGTCGGCAAGGGGGAGGCGGGGCGCTCGCGGGCGATCGTGCGGATCGCCGCGCTCATCGCGGCCGGCGTGTCGGTCGTGGTGGCGGCGGCCGGACTCCTGCTCGCGACCCCGCTCTCGTCGTTCCTGCACGCGCCGGCGAGCGCGTTCCGGGCGGCGGCGATCGGGCTCGCGTTCGTGGCGCTGGCGCAGGTCTACCTCGGCGGCAGCCGGGGCCTGAAGATCATGCGCCACACGCTCTACGCGTACTGGATCGGCCAGCCGATCTCGTGGATCGCGCTCACGCTCCTCGGATGGAGCGCGGTCCACAAGACGGTCGCCGTCACCGTGTGGACGTACACGCTCTCGTGGGTCGTGGCGACGGCGCTCGCGTGGTTCCTGTGGCGTCGCGAGACGGCGGCGTTCGGGGCGATGCCGGCCGAGCCACACGAGGCCGCGGCGCTCCTGCGCTACGGAGCTCCGCGCGCCCCGGCCGCGCTCCTGTCGCAGGCGCTGTTCTACACCGACCTGTTCGTGCTCTCGCACTACCTGCCGTCGGGGAGCGCCGGCCTCTCCGTCTACGCGGCCGCAGTGCGCGTGGCGCAGGCGCTCGTCCTGTTCCTCACGGCCGTCTCGTACATGTTCAGCCCGTTCGTCGCCGACCTGCACGAGCGGGGCGAGCGCGAGCGGCTGGACGGCCTGTTCAAGTCGATCACGCGCTGGACGCTCGCCGGCACGATCCCGCTCCTGCTCCTGTTCCTGATCGCGCCAGCCCCGGTGCTGAAGGTCTTCGGCGGCACCTACTCGACCGGCACGTCGTGGCTGCGGATCCTGCTCGTCGGGCAGATCGTGAACGTGAGCGTCGGGGCGGCGGGCTTCATCCTCATCATGGTCGGGCGAACGGGCTGGGACCTGCTCGTGTACGCGTCGTCGTTCGCGCTCGATCTCGGCGTGTCGATCGCGCTCGTTCCGAGCCTCGGGCCCAGGGGCGCCGCGATCGCGCAGGCCTCGACCCTCGTGTTCTCGAACGCGTTCCGCCTGCTGCTGGTCTGGCGCTTCGTGCGGATCCAGCCGTACGACCGGCACTATCTCCGCCTGGCCGTGCCGGCCGCGATCGGGGCCGCGGCGATGATCGGCGTGCACGCCCTGCTCTCGGGCCCGAAGTGGGGCATCGACCTCCTCGGCACCGGGCTCGTCGGAGGTCTCGTCTACTACACCGCATTCCTGCTGACCGGCCTCACACCGGGCGAGCGCGGGGCCGTGAAGCGGGCCCTCCAGCGCGTTCGCGCCTGAGTCCGGTGCGGCCGGCCCGGTAGCCACCCGGCCGGCCCTCGGGAGCCACCCGGCCGGCCCTCGGGCGATCGCCCCTCGGAACGGGGGCCTTCGTCCCTGCGGGGACGGCGAGAGCTCTCCTACCATGGCCGGGAGCCTGCGGAGCGGTTCGGAGAGCGGTTCGGATGAGCCTGACGACCGGCCTGTACCGCCTCGGGCGGGGCGCGGCCCGCCGCCGGTGGCTCGTGCTCGGCCTCTGGGTCGTGGTGGCGGCCGCTGTGTTCGCGGCCGGACGCGCCGCCGGGCCCGCGCTCGTCGACGACTTCCGCATCCCGGGGTCCGAGGCGCAGCGGGCCGTGGACGTGCTGCGGGCGCGGTTCCCCGAGCAGGCAGGCACCACCGCGACGATCGTGTTCCACGCGCGCACCGGGACCCTGGCCGCCCCTGCGGCGATGGCCGCGATCGAGCAGACTCTCGAGCGGGCGGCGGCCCTCCCGCACGTGATCGGGGTCGACGATCCGACCGCGACCGGAGGCGAGGCGGGGATCTCGCCGGATCGCACGATCGCGTTCGCGACCGTCCACTACGACGAGGGGCTTACCGAGCTCGGGCGCCCCGCCGCCGACCGCCTGAGCACTGTGGTGGCGCCGGCGCGCGCGGCGGGCCTCCAGGTGGAGCTTGGAGGCCCGCTCGTCGAGTTCACCCACCTGCCGGAGCCCCGCGGCTCGGAGGTCGTCGGCCTGTCGGCAGCGGTCGTCGTCCTGTTCCTCGCGTTCGGGTCGCTCGCGGCCATGGGCCTGCCGGTCGTGACCGCGCTCCTCGGCCTCGGGGCCTCGCTCGCGATCGTGTGGCTGCTCTCCCACGCGGGCGAGATCCCGACCCTCACGCCGACGCTGGCCACCATGCTCGGCCTCGGGGTCGGCATCGACTACTCGCTGTTCATCGTCACGCGCTTTCGGGAGGGCCTGGCGCGGGGGCTGGAGGTGGATGACGCGATCGGGCGCGCCGTGGCGACCGCCGGGCAGGCGGTGCTGTTCGCCGGCTTCACCGTGACGGTCGCGATCTGGGGGCTGTGGGTATCGGGCATTCCGTTCATCGGTTTGATCGGCTCGGTCGCCTCGATCGCGGTGCTCGTCGCGGTCGTCGCGGCGCTCACGCTGCTGCCGGCGTTGCTCGGGATCCTCGGTCGGCGCGTCGACGCACTCGGGATCGGGTGGTTGCGGAGGCGGTCGCAGGCCGACCACCCCGGGGTCTGGGCGAGGTGGGCGCGCGTGGTGGCCGCTCACCCGTGGCGTTCGCTGGTCGCGGGGCTTGCCGTCGTTGGGACGCTGATGGTCCCGATGTTCTCGATGCGGCTCGGGCTCGAGGTCGGCGTGGCCGGGAAGGACACGACCCAGGCCCGGGCGGCCGCGCTCATCGCCAGGGGGTTCGGGCCGGGGGTGAATGGACCGCTCCTGCTGGTCGTCGAGCTGCCGGCGTCGGGCGGCTCCGCGTCCTTGCAGGCGATCGCCGGCCGGGTGAGCTCGGACCCCGACGTGGCGGCCGTGACTCAGCCGGTGGTGAGCGCGGACGGCCGGACCGCGGTGCTCACGGCGATCCCGCGTTCGGCCCGTGGCTCGCAGGCGACGGGCGACCTGGTCGAACGGCTGCGAGAGCGGGTGCTCCCGCCGATCGAGCGCGACACCGGCGCCAGAGTCCTCGTCGGAGGCGCGACGGCCCTGTTCGTCGACCTCAAGTCGCTCGTCGCCGGCCGGCTGATCCCGTTGATCGCGACCGTCGTCGCGCTCTCGTTCGTGCTCCTGCTCCTCGTGTTCCGCTCGATCCTGGTGCCGCTCAAGGCGGCGATCGTCAACGGCCTGTCGATCGCCGCCGCCTACGGCGCCGTGGTCGCGGCGTTCCAGTGGGGATGGGGCGACCGGGTGCTCGGTCTGGGCGGGCCCGTGCCGATCGTCTCGTTCGTCCCGATGGTGATGTTCGCCATCCTCTTCGGTCTGTCGATGGACTACGAGGTGTTCCTGCTCTCTCGGGTCCGCGAGGAGTACCTCGTCGACCGCGACACGGTCGAGAGCGTGGCGACCGGCATCCGGTCCACGGCCCGGGTGATCACCTCGGCGGCGCTCGTGATGATCGCCGTGTTCCTCTCGTTCGTGCTGAACGAGAGCTCGACTGTGAAGATGATCGGCTTCGGCCTGGCCGTGGCGGTGCTGGTCGACGCCACGGTGGTGCGGATCGTGCTCGTGCCCTCGACCATGGTCCTGCTCGGGCACGCGAACTGGTGGCTCCCGGCCTGGCTGAACCGGATCCTGCCCGGCCTCGACATCGAGGGCGAGGGCAGCCTGCCGCCGATCGAGCCGCGCGAGCCCTACCAGGTGTTGAAGATGGCGCACAACGGGCACTCCAGACGCCGGTTGCGGCTGCCGCCCCGCTAGGATTCGGATCGCGATGGACCCCGACCTCGACCTCGCACGCCTTCGCGCGGGCCGGCTCGCCCGTCTCCAGGCGGCGATGCGCGAGCGGGGGGTGGACCTGTGCCTGCTCTTCAACGAGCCGAACATCCGCTACGCGACCGGCGTGTCGACGATGCCGGTCTGGAGCGAGACCACCTTCGTTCGGTGCGCGCTGGTCCCGGCCGAGGGGGTCCCGATCCTGTTCGAGCACCCGAACTCGATCCACCGGGCGCGCCTGATCGCCCCGGACGTGCGGCCGATGCACGCGTGGGAGTTCACCGACGACCCCGAGGGCGAGGCGGCGGTGTTTGCCCGGGAGATCGCGGACGCGGCCCGCGAGCTCGGTGCGCCGCCCGACCGCCTGGCGGTGGACCGGCTCGGGACGCCGGGCCTGCTCGCGCTGCTGGGGCAGGGTGTGGCGCTTGCCGACTCGTCCCCGATCACGTGCGCGGCGCGCGAGGCGAAGACGCCCGAGGAGATCCGCCTGCTCCAGCTCAACGGGGCGATCGTGTCCGACCTGCTGACCGCGTTCCGCGCGGCGATCGCGCCCGGTGTGCGGGAGCGGGACCTGCTCGCCGTTCTCGCGGACGGACTCCTGCGCAGCGGCGGCGAGTACCTGGCGACGAGCACGGTGTGCTCGGGCCCGAACACGAACCCGTGGCGGGCCGAGGCGACGGCGCGAGCGCTCGAGCCCGGCGACCTGGTGTTCGTCGACACCGACGCGGTCGGCATCGAGGGCTACTTCTTCTGCGTCTCCCGCACGTTCCTGTGCGGGGACGTTCGCCCGACGCCGGCGCAGCGGGACGTCTACCGGGTAGCCCACGAGTGGCTCTCCCGCATGCTCGAGCTCGTCCGCCCCGGCGTGCGCTGCGGCGAGCTCGCCGAGCGCGCGCCCCGGCTTCCGGAGGCGTACCGGCACCAGCGCTACGAGGTGATGGTCCACGGGATCGGCCTGGAAGAGGAGAGTCCGAGCGTCGCCTACCCGGAGGACCCGCAGCCAAACCCCGACCGGGTGCTCGTCGAGGGGATGGCGCTCGTCGTCGAGGTGTACGCGGGCGCGGTGGAGGCCCGCGATGGCGTGAAGCTCGGCGAGCAGGTGCTCGTGACGGGGAACGGGGCGAGGGTGCTCGCCCCGTTCCCGTACGACCCGGCCCTGCTGTGACCCTCAGACCGAACGCTGGTAGGCGCGGAAAGCCCTGGTGGCGAGGGCGACCGCCGCGACCGTGAAGACCGCCAGCAGGCCGAGGTGCGTGCCGATCGAGGTCCAATCGGGATGCGGCTGTAGGGCGGCGTCCCTGGCGGCCTCGACGGCCCAGTTCGCGGGGTTGAACCGGGCCACCGACTGCATCCAGCCCGGCATGAGCTCCCTGGCCATGAACACCGACGAGGTGAACGTGAGCGGCAGCAGGATGAAGTTGACCGCGCCGATCACCGACTCCTCCCTCCGGACCATGAGCGCGGTCGCGTTCGACAGCGCGACGAACGGCGCCGCGAGCAACACCGCGCTCGCGATGAGCGCGAGGACCCCCAGTGGCCCGCCGTGGAACCGGGCGCCGCGCAGCAGCCCGACGCCCAGGATGATCAGCGACTGAATCGCCGCCACGATCGCGCCCTGCGCGACGCGACCGTTGATCAGCGAGCCGCGGCGCACCGGCGAGGCGAGGAACCGGTCCATGACGCCTCGGTCGAGGTCGAAGACCATCCCCATGCCCGACCACCCGCCGGAGAACATCGCGGTCATCACGACGATGCCGGGCGTGAGGTAGGCGATGTAGTCGGCCGTGCCGAAGTGCCCGAGCCCCGTGACCTTCTGAAACAGCGCGCCGAACAGCAGCAGGTAGATCATCGGCTGCACGAGCGTGAACGCGATGTACCAGGGCTGGCGGGCGAGCGATCGCAGGTGGCGCAGGGTCATGTACCACGTGTGCTTCAGCGACGTCATCTCGCCGTCACCTCCTCGGCCCGATCGGCCTCCTCGAACCTGCGGCCCGTGTGCCGCAGGTAGACGTCGTCGAGCGACGGCCGGGACACGGTCACCGAGGCCACGGAGACCCCGACCGACTCCAGGGCCTGGAGGACGATCGGAACCGCGCGCGGGCCGTCGTCGGCGCGGGCCCGGAGCCGCCGGCCCTCGAGGATCACGTCGCGGACCCCGACCAGCGATTCGAGCGCGCGGTGGACCTCGCCGTTCGTCGGCGCCCCACCGAGCTCGATGTGCAGGGCGTCGCCCCGGAGCTCGCTCTTGAGCGCCTCCGGTGTGCCCTCCGCGACTACGTGCCCGCGGTCGACGATCGCCAGGCGCGAGGCCAGCCGGTCCGCCTCCTCGAGGTAGTGGGTGGTGAGCAGGATCGTCAGGCCCTCGTCGCGGGCGAGATCGGCGATCATGCGCCACATGTCGGCGCGCACCTGGGGGTCGAGGCCCGTGGTCGGCTCGTCGAGGAACAGCACCTTCGGGCGGTGCACCAGCCCGGTCGCGATGTCGAGCCGCCGCTGCATCCCCCCCGAGTAGTCCCGGGCGACGCGCTCCCCGGCGTCGGCCAGCCCGAACCGCTCGAGCAGCTCGGACACCCTCCCGCGCAGCTCCCGTCCTTCCATGCCGTAGAGCCGGCCCTGCAAGGTGAGGTTCTCCCGTCCGGTGGCCTCGGGGTCCACCGCCGAACGCTGCGACACGAGCCCGATCACCCGGCGGACGCGGTCCGGCCGGCGCAGGACGTCCAGACCGGCCACCCGGGCGGTGCCGGCGTCCGGCCGGGAGAGCGTGGTCAGGATCTTCACCGTGGTGGACTTGCCGGCTCCGTTCGGACCGAGCAGGCCGAAGACGGTCCCCTCCTCGACGGCGAACCCGAGCCCGTTCAGCGCCCGGACGCCCTTCGGGTAGGTCTTGACCAGCCCCTCGGTCTCGATCGCGTGGCTCATCCGCGCTCACCTCCCTGAGGGTATACTCAGAATGTCGAACAATTTATAAATCGGAAGGTTCCAATGTCAAATGAAACTCGGGAGGACCTGATCGGGCAGATCGGGCGCGCGATCCAGGAGTACCAGAACGCCAACGACCTCCTCGACGACGCAGCTGCCCGGCTGTTCGGGATCAACCGGACCGATCAGCGGTGCCTGGGGGTGCTGAACGTCCGGGGCCCGATGACGGCCGGACAGCTCGCCGACGCGACGGGCATGTCGCCCGGCGCGATGACCGCGGTGCTTGACCGGATGGAGTGGGCCGGGCTGGTCCGGCGCGTTCGAGACGCGGGGGACCGGCGGCGCGTGCTCGTGGAGATCACCGAGCAGACCCTGCGGGCCGCAGAGGAGCTGTACGGACCGGTTCGCGAGGAAGGGAATCGACGCCTGCGCGATGCGCCGATCGAGCATCTGGAGGTGATCCGGGACTTCCTCGTCGGGGCAGCCGAGCTGCAGCGCCGGCACGCCCAGCGAATCCTCGCGATGCTCCCGCCGCCCGACGTGCGCGAATCGGTCAGGGCGGCTGCGCGCGAGGCCAGGGCCGCCGCGAAGGTTGCCTCGGCGCAGTGGAAGGCCACCCGAGCCGAGGTGAAGGCCGCCGCCGAGGAGGTGAAGGCGGCGGCAAAGGAGGTGAAGGCCGCTGCGAAGGCGGCGCTCAAGCCCTCCCGCCGCGGCCGGCGCTGAGCCTCACGCCGCCGCGAGGTCGAGCGCTCGGCGGACGGCCTCCGCCGGGTCCGAGGCGCGCTCGATCGCCTGGATCGCGCGACCGCCCTTCGCGAGCTCCCACGTGGCGAGGCCGACGACGGGGGTGCCCGTCTTGAGCGCGAGGGCGATCTCGGAGAGCGTGCCGAACTCGCCGCCGACGGCGATCACGACGTCGGCCGCCCGGACGACGAGCGCGTTCCGCGCCTCGCCGAG
>Ga0070741_10016404_pt1 | contig 12356 bp, 12 predicted proteins | sample Coa_R1_4_FD_66440 | JGI IMG/M metagenome (GOLD analysis project Ga0070741, IMG submission 66440) | Surface soil microbial communities from Centralia Pennsylvania, which are recovering from an underground coalmine fire - Coalmine... | ecosystem: Environmental > Terrestrial > Soil > Unclassified ...
TGAGCCCGTACTCCTCGAGCAGCACCTCGAACGAGCAGAGGCCGTCCCGGTGCGTGTAGTCGGCGCCCGGTGCGTCGTAGGAGCGGGCGCCCTCGCGCTTCGCGACGTCGACCACCTGCTCGGCCGGGACGTAGAGGAACTCGGGCTGCGGGTCGATGAAGTTCGCGATCAGCCACGGGCAGGCGATCCGGTCGGTCTTCGGGCGCTCGCGTGTGACCCACTTCATCTCGCACTCCTTCCTGCTCAGGCGGGTTCGCGGCCGCTCAGCAGCGCGCGCTTGCGGTACTCGTAGAGACCGTCGAAGAGCGGGGCCGAGAGCTCGAGCAGCTCGTCGTCGTCGCGCACCATCGACAGGCCGCGCAGCAGGACGTCGAGCCCCGACGCCTCGGGTGCGTCGTAGCGCTCGTCGGCGAGGTCGGCCTCGTGGACGATCTTCGCGATCTCCCACAGCACCGGATCGGCGAGCTCGTAGCGGTGCAGGAACGTCTCGAAGCTGCAGTTGCCCCCGTGGTGCGAGAGGTCGACGCCGCGCATGTCGAACGGTGTGGCACCGGGCGGGACCTCGTCGGGGTCGTCGACGAACACGAACTCGGCGTCGGCGTCGACAAAACGGCGGATCAGCCAGGCGCAGGCGGCGCGGTCGACGTGGCAGTGGCGGCGCGTCGCCCACCTCATGGGACCGGCTCCTCGACGAGCGCGACGAGCTCGTTCAGCGCCTGCTGCGCCTGCTCGCACTCCGGCGGAGGGAAGTAGTCACGCGACCGGATCCGCCGCAGCTCGCGGCGAAGCCGTCCGAGCGTTCGCCGCCGCTGGCCCGGCGGCTGCTCGCGGGCAGCGGCCGCCTCTGCAGCGAGGGCGAGGTAGTCCGCGGCGACGGCGCCGGCCATCCGGGCCGCGAGTTCGCGCTCCTGCCGCGCCGAGGCGAGCTCGCCGACCCAGATCGTCGCGTCGCCGCCCGCGTCCGCGACCTCCTCGGCGAGCCACTCGAGCTGCTCGCGGTTCCGGGCGTCGAGCGGAAGGGCCGCGAGCCCGTCGAGAACCTGCGCCGCGCCGAGCCGGCGGAGCTTCCGCCAGACGGCGATCCGCGGCGTCGAGGGCTCTCGCGGAAGGCGGTACGCGAGAAGCACCCACCTCGCCGGCTGCCGGGCCATGCAGACAGGCTAGCGGATCGTGAAACAGTGGTTGCAACCCCCATCTCGATAGCGTTCGCTCGATGATCCGGGGGGCGGGATGAGCACGCGGGGCGGCGTCCTCTTCGTGCTGATGTGCGTGATCTGGGGCATCCCCTATCTCTTGATCCGGGAGGCCGTGCGCGAGCTGAGCCCGGCCATGCTCGTCCTCTGCAGGACGGGTGGCGGCGCGCTCTTGCTCTTGCCGCTCGCCCTGGCGCGACGGGAGGTCCGGCCGGCGCTCCGGCGGCTCCCGCCCGTCCTTGCCTTTGCCGCGGTCGAGATCGCCGTGCCGTGGATCCTGCTCTCGAGCGGGGAGAAGCGCATCACGAGCTCGCTCACGGCGCTCCTGATCGCCGCGACCCCGCTTGTCGGCGCCGTGATCGCACGGACGACGGGCAAGCGCGAGCGCCTCGACGCCACCAGCCTCACGGGGCTGCTCCTCGGCCTCGGCGGCGTCGCCGCGCTCGTCGGCCTCGACCTCGGCGGCGTGAGCGGGGTCGGCGTCGCCGAGGTGTCGGCGGTCGCCGTCTGCTACGCGGCCGGGCCGGCGATCCTGTCGCGGTACCTCGCGGACGTGCCTGCGCTCGGAGTGTTGGCGGTCTCGCTGACTACCGGGGCTCTCGTCTACGCGCCGATCGCGGCCTTCTCGCTGCCGCGCGAGACCCCGTCCGGGAAGGCCATCGCCTCCGTCGTCGCGCTCACCGTCGTCTGCACGGCGCTCGCGTTCGTCCTGTTCTTCGCCCTGATCGCGGAGATCGGGCCGGTCCGCGCGACCGTGATCACGTACGTCAACCCTGCGGTCGCCGCCGTGCTCGGCGTCGGGCTCCTCGACGAGCGCTTCACGATCGGGATGGGCGTGGGCTTCGTGCTGATCCTGGGTGGATCCGTGCTGGCGACACGGCCCGGCGCCGTCACACGCGCAGCGTCACCTCCAGCGCCGTCCCCTGGCCGGGCCGCGACGTGAGGCTGAAGGCGCCGCCGATCGAGGCCGCCCGCGCGCGCATGTTCTTGAGGCCCTGTCCCGCATGGGCCTCGGGCTCCGACAGGCCCCGTCCGTCGTCCCGGATCGTGACGAGCCGGCGGCCGCCGCGCTCGCCGATCGTCACCTCGGCGTGCCGAGCGTTGGCGTGCCTGCGCACGTTGGCGAGCCCCTCCTGCACGATCCGGAACAGCTCGATCTGCTCGTCGGGGCCGAGCCGCACGTTCTGGATCTCGAGATCGACCTCCAGCGCGCCGTCGGCCGTCAGGAACTCCACGTACCTGCGCAGGGCGGCGTCGAAGGGGGCGTTGCCGCTCGCCGACGAGAGCGCGAGCACCGCGAAGCGGGCCTCCTGCTGGGCTGACGCCGCGGACTCCTTCAGGCGGGCGATCGTCGGCTCGGCCGGAGCGCCGCGCTCGAGCAGGTTGATCTGCGTCGAGATTGCGAACAGGTACTGCGCGAGCCCGTCGTGGATGTCGCGCGCGACGCGTGCCCGCTCCTCCGCGACCGCGCGTCCGAACTCCGCCGCACGGATGGCGCGCCAGACGCCGACGAGCAAGACGCCGTAGGAGAGCAGGCGCAGAAAGTCGCCCTGCGAGACGTACGAGCTCGAAAGGAGCGGCGTGAAGACGTAGTGCAGCTCGGCGAAGAGCGACAGCGTCGCCGCCTGCGCGAGCCAGCGGTCGAGGTCCTCGCCCTGCCGGCGGAAGCGAAGGGCGAAGCCGACGAACGCCGCGAGACTGAGGACAGCCAGCGCCGCGAGGCCCGCGGTCAGGAGGTACGGCTGCCGGCCTTCCGGGCCCGACGCGAGCGCGGGAAGCGAGTCGCCGGCGCGGTGGCAGCCGAGCCACAGCAGGAGCAGCAGCGCCGCGACGAAGGGGAAGATCGCCGCCGCGCCGCGCCTCGCCTCCACGCGCCCGCGGGCGAAGGCCGCGAGGGCGATCATCGCCGTGGCCAGGAGCCGCCCTCCGACTCCGGCCCAGACCTCGGCGCGGTGCAGCGGCTCGCCGCCGAGCACCGGCGCGACCTCGAAGGCCAGGGTCGCGACGGCCGACGCGAAGAACCCTCCGGCGAGCGCGAGATCGAGCCGTCGCCCTTCGACCGAGAATCGGATCCACGCCAGGACCGAGACGAGCGCGCAGGCGAGCGTCACCGCTGTGTCGAGGACGAGCCGCGCCTCCGGCAGCGCGTAGGTGTTAGGGAGGCCCGAGTCGACCGCGAAGAGCGCGAGCGACGCGCCGAGCAGGCCGAAGAGCAGCACCTCGTCGCGGATCAGCGCGACGTAGCGATCGCGTTCCTTGCCCCGCACGTTCCTCTTGTCGGCACGAGCGCGCATGCCGATGAGAACGGCATGGCCACCCGCGTCCTCGTCGTCGACGATCACCCCATCACCCGCGCGGCGCTGGCGGGTCTGCTCGAGCAGAACGGGTTCTCGGTGATCGCCGAGGCGGACGAGGGCGGCGACGCGATCGAGATCACGCGCCGGCTCCAGCCTGACCTCGTCCTGCTCGACCTCGGGATGCCTGGGATCGGCGGTCTCGAGGCTCTTCCACGACTGCGTGCCGCCGCACCGGATTGCGAGGTCGTCGTGCTGACCGCCTCCGGATCCGACGACGACCTCCTGGCCGCGATCCGCGGTGGGGCGGCCGGCTATCTCCTCAAGAGCGAGCCGCCGGAGCGGATCGCCGGCTTCCTCGAGGGCGTCGCGAACGGGGAAGCGGCGCTCTCGGGCCCGATCGCGCGGCGCCTGCTCGACCGCGTCCGCAGCGGCCGGAGCTCGGGCGTCCCCGACTCGATCGCGGAGCTGCTCAGCGCACGCGAGCTCGAGGTGCTGCTGCTCCTCGACGAGCACCTGGGGACGGACGAGATCGCGAAGCGGCTCTTCATCTCCGAGCACACCGTCCGCTCGCACGTGAAGAGCCTGCTCCGCAAGCTCGGCGTCTCCTCGAGACGCGAGGCGCTGGACGCCCTCTCGGGCGCCCGGGGCTAACCCGCAGAAATCCCCCGCTCCGGGGGATACGGCGAGGGATGCGAGTCGGGCCGGTCCGGACGATGATCAGTCACAGGTTCTCTGCGCTCCAGCGAGTAGGGTGGCTCCTGACTCCGGCGGAAACCGAAGACCGGCCTCGCGGGGCCGGTCTTCACGTTTCTGTCTCGAATCCCTCGTGGGCGGCGCGGACGAGCCCCGGCAGGGTACGGACGTTGTAGCCGCCCTCGAGCACGGCGGCGACACGCGGTGCGAGGGCGGCCGAACGGCGCGCGAGCTCGAGGAACCCGTCCTCCGTGACGAGCATCTGCGCGAGCGGATCCTCGGCGTGTGCGTCGAAGCCGGCCGACACGACGACGAGCTCGGGCTCGAAGCGCCTGAACGCCGGCTCTACCTCGCGCTCGAACGCCTCGAGGTACTCGGCGTCGCCGCAGCCCGCGTGGAGCGGGACGTTGACGGTCGTCCCGTTGCCCTCGCCCGGCCCCCCTGTACCGGGATAGAACGGCCACTGGTGCAGCGAGACGTACAGCACCGTCTCGTCGTCCCAGAAGACGTCCTGCGTGCCGTTCCCGTGGTGGACGTCCCAGTCGAGGATCGCGACGCGCTCGACGCCGAGGACAGCCTGTGCGTGCCGCGCCGCGATCGCCGCGCTGTTGAAGATGCAGAACCCCATCGCCCGGTCGGCGAGAGCGTGGTGGCCGGGCGGGCGTCCGAGCGCGAAGCCGCCGCGCTCGACCGCCTCGACGGCTGCGCCGGCGGCGAGGAGCGCCGCCTCGAAGGTGGATTGCGAGGCGACGGTGTCTCCGTCGAGCCACGTGGGCGAGTCGATCGAGCGGATCAGCTCGACGTAGGCCGCGGTGTGGCAGCGCTCGACCTCCTCGACGGCCGCCGGGCGTGGCTCGACCACCGCGAGCTCCGCGTAGAGCGCCTGGAGGCGCACGCCCGACTCCGGGTGCGAGCCCGTCGGATGCATACGCGCGAGCGCGGGGTGGCCTAGGAGCTCGATCGCGGCACCACGGCGGCGAGGCGCTCGAGGTCGGCCCCGCCCTGGCGCGCAAGCCCGACGAGGTAGCAGAGGAGCGGCGCGTTTCTTCGGTCTCCGCTCTCGTGGGCGGCGATCCGCGCGAGCTCGAGCAGCGCCGACGCCTCGTCCTCGGAGAGCTCGAGCTCGACGCCGCTCTCCTGCGCGAGCGCGGCGCGCACAGCCGCGAGCCACGCGTTCACGTGGAGGATCCCAGGTCGGCAAGGCGCTTCGACAGTGCGCCGAGGCCCCAGTCGCCCGCGATTTTGGACGCCTCCGCCCATGTCGGAGCATGGTCGGGGAGCGGTGGGAGAGGAGCGGAGGCGTCCAGACTCGCGATTCGGCGGTAGAGCCGCAATTCCTCCGCCTGGGCCGCGAACCTCCCGGCTGCGAGCGCTCCCTCCAGCGACCCGTACTGGCCGAGGAGCTGCGCCGCCGTCTTCGCGCCGACGCCGCGCGCGCCTGGCAGCTTGTCCGACGGGTCGCCCCGCAGCGCGATGAAGTCGGGCACCTGGCTCGGCTCGACCCCGTATCGCTCGCGCACCTCCGCCGGCGTGATCCTCGCGAGCTCGCTGACGCCGCGTACCGGCTGCAGGACCGTCGTCCGCTCGCTGACGAGCTGGAATGCATCCCGGTCCGACGTGGCGACGAGGGTCGAGCCACCGCGTGCCTCCTCGGAGGCGACCGCCGCGGCGAGGAAGTCGTCCGCCTCGAAGCCCGGCGCCTTCGCGGCTGCGAAGCCCATCGCCGAGACGAGTTCCGGGAGCATCGGTAGCTGCTCGAGGAGGTCGGCGTCGAACTCGCGTCCGGACTGGTAGCCGGCGAAGGCCTCGTGCCGGTAGGTGGGCACCTCCAGGGTGTCCCAGCCGACGACGATCGCCCGTGGCCGCTCGGAGTCCCAGAGCCGAAGCAGCATGTTCGCGAACCCGACGATTGCGCCTGCCGGCCGACGCTCGGCGCGGCGGATCGACTTCGGAAGCGCGTGATAGGCCCGGTGGGCGAGCGAGTCGCCGTCGACGGCCAGCAGCGGAGCGCTCACAGGCGCTCGTGGAGCTCGTAGATCCGCTCCATCAGTCGGTCCGTCGCAGTCTGGCCCGCCTCTCGCGGCGCCAGCCCCGTCAGGTCGTCGATCGGGATCGGCTGCCCGTACGCGATCCGGATCCGACCGATCCGCGCGAGGCGGTCGGTGCCCTTGATCGCCGCCGGGACGAGCGGGACGCCGGCGGCGAGCGCGATCCGCGCGGATCCGCTGTGGGGCTTGTGCTCGAACTTCTTCCGCAGGCCCTTCGCCCTTCGCGTCCCCTCCGGGAACATCCCGACGATCTTCCCCTCGCGGCAGAGCCTCACCGCGGTCTCGATCGCCTGCGTGTCGCGCTCCCCGCGCCGAACGGGGAAGGCGCCCGCGGCGCGCAGGAGCGGCGCGAGCCCCGGGTTGAAGAGCTCGACCTTCGCCATGAAGAAGAGCTGGCGGCGGGGCCAGAGCGGCATCGCGAGCGGCCACGGGTCGAAGCTCGACGTGTGGTTCGCCGCGAGCACGAAGCCACCGGGGGGCAGCTGCTCGACCCCCTCGGCGCGAAGGCGGAACAGGAGGTTCATCACGGGCCAGCTCAGCGCGCCGGCGACGAAGTAGGGAGGGGGCACGGGCACGCGACGCAGTATCCCCACCTGTATCGATGCTGTGTCGGTTCCAGGGCCGGAAAAAGAACCGTTCGAGGGCTCAGCTAAGGTGTTTCGCGTGCCGAAAACGCTCGTCATCGCCGAGAAGCCCTCAGTTGCCCGCGACATCGCGAGCGCGCTCCCGGGCTCGTTCAAGAAGGAGGACGGGTACCTGGAGTCCGACGCCTACGTCGTCACGTACGCCGTCGGCCACCTGGTCGAGCTCGCCGAGCCCGAGGACTACGACGAGCGCTTCAAGAAGTGGCGGATGGCCGACCTCCCGATCGTGCCCGACGCGTTCAAGCTCCGCCCGCGCGACCCGAAGTCGAAGAAGCAGCTCCAGCTGATCCACAAGCTGATGGCGCGCGACGACGTCGACCACGTCGTCAACGCCTGCGACGCCGGGCGCGAGGGCGAGCTGATCTTCGCCTACACGTACGAGACCGCGAAGAAGAAGAAGCCGGTCGCACGCCTGTGGCTGAACTCGATGACGAAGAAGGCGATCCAGGAGGCGTTCGAACGCCTGCGCCCCGCCGAGGAGATGGTCACGCTCGAGGCGGCCGCCAGGGCGCGCTCCGAGGCCGACTGGCTCGTCGGCATGAATGCGACGCGGGCGGCGTCGATCCGCCTGCGGCCCGCCTTCGACGGCGCGGTCTCGCTCGGCCGCGTCCAGACGCCGACGCTCGCGCTCGTCGCCAAGCGCGAGGAGGAGATCCGAGCCTTCGTCCCGGTGCCGTACTGGCTCGTCGAGGCGCGCTTCGCCGCAACCGGCGAGCGGCTCTACAGCGGGCGCTACCTCGGCGGCAAGCGCATCTCTGAGCAGGAGGCGAGCGAGATCGTCGACGCGGTCAGGGGGCGCGAGGGCGAGATCACGAAGCTCGAGAAGAAAGAGGAGCGCGAGAAGCCGCAGCTCCTCTACGACCTGACCTCGCTCCAGCGCCACGCGAACACGCTCTACGGCTTCTCCGCGCGTCGCACTCTTGCCGCGGCTCAGAAGCTTTACGAGGACAGGAAGGCGATCACGTATCCGCGCACGAGCTCGCGCTACCTCTCGAGCGAGCTCATCGAGGAGATCCGTCCCACCGCCGAACTCGTCGGCCGCAGCCGCGAGTACGCACGAGCCGCCGGTTACGTCCTCGGCCTCGAAAAGCTGCCGCTCGAGCGCGTCGTGAACGACGCGAAGGTGACCGATCACCATGCGATCATCCCGACGAAGGCCGAGCACGGCGTCGAGTCGATGGGCGACGACGAGCGCAAGGTCTACGACCTCGTCGCGAAGCGGTTCCTCGCGATCTTCCACCCGGAGGCCGTCTACGAGCGGACGCGCGTCGAGACGACCGTCAACGAGCGCGTCTTCCGCACGAGCGGGCGCGTCCTCGTCGAGGCTGGCTGGAAGTCGGTCTACGGCGAGGAGGCACGCTCGCCGGATGCGGACGACGACGACTCAGGTGGAGACCAGCTTTTGCCGAAACTGGAACAGGGTGAACGGGCGGAGACGCGCGACGTCCAGTCGCTGGCGAAGGAGACGCAGCCTCCGCGGCGCTACACGGAGGCCTCGCTGCTCGCTGCGATGGAGACGGCGGGCAAGGACATCGACGACGACCAGCTGCGCGAGGCGATGAAGGAGAGCGGGATCGGGACGCCTGCAACGCGCGCGGCGATCATCGAGCGCCTGATCCAGGTCGGCTACATCGAGCGCGACGGGCGTGCCCTGCACGCGACGGAAAAGGGCATCCAGGTGATCCGGCTGCTCGGGAATCATCCGCTCACCTCCCCGGAGCTGACCGGCGGCTGGGAGCACCGTCTCGGCCTGATCGAGCAGGGGACCGACAGCCGCGACGCGTTCATCGGCGACATCGTCAAGTTCACGACCGAGACCGTGCAGGAGCTCGACAAGCTGAAGGGCATCCGGATCGAGCGCGCGAACCTCGGCCCGTGCCCCGTCTGCGGGCGCGACGTGATCGAGAACCGCAAGGGCTACTCGTGCTGGACGAAGGACGACCCCGGCTGCGGGTTCGTGATCTGGAAGAACAAGGCGGGGAAGTCGCTGCCGATCTCGGTGGCCAAGGAGCTGATCGAGAAGCGGAGGACAGAGAAGCCGGTCACCGGCTTCCGCGGGCGCTCCGGGCGCGGCTTCAGCGCGAAGCTGAAGCTCGTTCAGAACGAGGAGGGGCGCTGGCGGGTGGAGTTCGACGAGGCGTGGGCAACCGAGCCGCCGCCCTCGGCGGACTCGACGGCGGACGGAGCGGACGGCGGTGGGGCGAACGGACGTCGGAAGCGAGCGAAGGCCGCGTCAGCGGCAGAGGAGTAGGGCTTCACGAAGGCTTAATAAACGCCGACAAACCTTTGACTGTGGGCCTCGTCTTCAAAGAGGAAGGCCCTCGCCAATGTCGGGAGAAGCGCAGTTGCCCGGAATATGGCCCGGATGCGGTCGTTGACCGTTTCCAGGCAGACGGCCAAGGGCAGAACGCTCCCCTGGAAGGGCGAGGAGAATCGGCCTAGGGTTAGAAGGTTTGCAGGTTCCGCCGAGGCAGCACGAAAGGACTGAGCGACCACTTGACGCCGAATCAATTGCAGGAGTTGCTGGAAAGCGAGCAGGCCCGCGTGCTGTTCGAGGGCGCGGAGGAGCGGGGCTTCATCGAGCCGGCCGAGCTCGAGGCCTTCGGAGTGGAGCACGACCTGGCCGACGACGAGATCGAGCAGCTGACGCGCGAGCTCGAGTCGATCGGGCTGGAGGTACGGATCCCGCGGGTCGAGGAGGCCGATCAGGCTCCCGCACCGGCGGCGACGCTGAACCTCGAGCCGGACGAGCTCGGAGGCGCTGCAGACAGTCTGCAGCTCTTCCTCGCCGACGTCGGGCGGCACAAGCTGCTGACCGCGGCCGAGGAGGTCGCGCTGGCGAAGCGGATCGAGCGCGGCGACGTCACGGCCAAGCGGCGCATGATCGAGTCGAACCTCCGCCTCGTCGTGTCGATCGCGAAGGGGTATCGCGGCCTCGGCGTGCCGTTCCTCGACCTGATCCAGGAAGGCACTCTCGGCCTCAATCGCGCGGTCGAGAAGTTCGACTGGCGTCGTGGCTACAAGTTCTCGACCTATGCCACCTGGTGGATCCGCCAGTCGGTCCAGCGCGCCGTCGCGAACCATGCCCGCACGATCCGCGTGCCGGTGCACGTCGTCGAGCGCCAGCAGAAGCTCGGCCGGGCAGCCCGCAGGCTCGAGGTCGAGCTCGGGCGCGAGGCGACGAAGGACGAGCTCGCCGAGGCGACGGGCCTTCCGATCCAGCACGTCGACGAGGCGCTCGGCGCCGCGCAGGCGTCGGTCTCGCTGAACCAGACGGTCGGCTCGGACGACGAGGGCGAGCTCGGCGACCTGTTCGCCGACCGCGAGGCCGCCGACCCGTTCGACGAGGCCGAGGAGTCGCTGCGCCGCCAGGGCGTGCGCCGCGCGCTCGACGCGCTGCCGGAGCGGGAGCGGCGAATCCTCGAGCTGCGCTTCGGGTTCGAGGGCGAGCCGTGGACGCTCGAGGCGATCGGCCAGGAGCTCGACCTGACGCGCGAGCGCGTGCGCCAGCTCGAGGGCCAGGCTCTCGCCCGCCTCGCGGCGCTCCGCGAGCTCCAGTACGTCGCCGCCTAGGGGCTAGCCCGCACCGGCCCGTCGTCGCTCCGCCTCGGCCAGCGCCTCGTCGTCGTAGAGGTGGCACTCGACCTTGACGCGACCGGCGTCGAGTAGTCGGGGTTCGACGGGCTCGTGCCACTCGACGTCGAGTCGGTCCTCGGCCGGCGTGATGCTGCGAACGCCCGTCCAGAACGGGTCGTCGGGCGAGTCGGAGCGGAAGTCTTCGACCACCGCAACCAGGTCCTCGCCTGTCGAGCCTCTGCGCGCACGGAGGGTCGCGCGCGTCGCGGGCGTCTCGAGCACGGAGAGATCGTCGAACCGCCGGCGCTCGGCCTCGTAGCGCTCCTCCTCCATCCGCGCCCAGCGCACCTCGAGGAGATCCTTGAGGTCGCGCGTCTCCCACCCGCAGACCTCGAAGGCGTGCGGGCAGCGGGGATGGAAGGAGCAGCCGAGCGGCGGGCGGGCGGCGTCGGGTACCTCGCCGCGCGGGAGGTCGCGCGGCACCGACCGGCGGGGGTCGGGCTCAGGGATCGCACGCAGGAGCGCCTGCGTGTACGGGTGCTTCGGATCGTCGTAGATCACCTCCGACGGTCCGATCTCGACGATCCGGCCGAGGTACATGATCGCGATCCGGTCGCAGAAGAGCTTCGCCGTCGCGAGGTCGTGCGTGATGTAGAGATAGGTCAGGTCGAACTCGCGCCGGAGCTCGAGCATCAGCTCGAGGATCTTCGCCCGAACGCTCATGTCGAGCATCGAGACCGGCTCGTCGGCGACGAGCAGGACCGGGCCGAGGATGATCGCGCGCGCGATCACCGCACGCTGCTTCTGGCCGCCCGAGAGGTCCGACGGGTACTTGGTCATGAACTGCTCCGGTGGCGAGAGCCCGACGTGCTCGAGCGCCGAGGCGACCATCCGGCGCATGTGGTCGCGGTCGCTGGTGAGCCCGTGGATCTGGAGTGGGTGCCCGACGGCCTGCTCGATCGTCATCGCGGGGTTGAGCGACGCGTGCGGGTCCTGGAAGACGATCTGCATTCGTCGGCGGTGCTCGCGGAGCTCCCGCTCGCGCAGGCGCGTGATCTCGCGGCCCTCGAAGACGACGCTCCCGGACGTCGCCGGAACGAGGCCGAGCAGCGTCCGGCCGAGCGTCGTCTTGCCGCTTCCCGACTCGCCGACGAGGCCGAGCACCTCGCCCTTGCGCAGGTCGAAGGAGATGTCGTCGACGGCCTTGACGTGGCCGGCCTCGTGCCCGATCAGCCGGCTGAAGAAGCTCCCCCGGATCGAGTAGTACGTCCGGAGGTTCCGGACGGAGACGAGGGCGCCGTTCTCGCTCGCGGCCTCCATCTAGGCCTCCTCGGCGACGGCGATCGCCTCGCGCTCGAGCTCCTCGGTCCCACCGTCCGGGATCTCCCGGTCGGGGCCATGCAGCCAGCACTCGACCCGTCGACCGCCGTCGAGCACCACGGGGATCGGAAACTTCACGGGGCAGACGCGCATCGCGTCCGGGCAGCGCGGGTGGAACCGGCAGCCGGGCGGCGGGCTGATCAGGTTCGGAGGCGCGCCCGGGATCGAGTGCAGCTCGGTCGTGTCGAGCGAGATCGTCGAGCGCAGCAGCTCGCGCGTATAGGGGTGCGCGGGCTCGGCGAACACCTCGACGGCGGGCCCCTCCTCGACGATGCGCCCGGCGTACATGACGGCGACGCGGTCGCAGGCCTCCGCGACGATGCCGAGGTTGTGCGTGATCAGCAGGAGCGCGGTTCCGAAGTCGCGCTTCAGGTCGCCGAGGATGCCGAGGATCTGCGCCTCGACGATCACGTCGAGCGCGGTCGTCGGCTCGTCGGCAACGAGCAGCTTCGGGCGGAGGACGAGCGCTAGCGCGATCATGATCCGCTGGCGCATGCCGCCGGAGAACTCGTGTGGGTACTGTCG
>Ga0070741_10016405_pt1 | contig 12355 bp, 6 predicted proteins | sample Coa_R1_4_FD_66440 | JGI IMG/M metagenome (GOLD analysis project Ga0070741, IMG submission 66440) | Surface soil microbial communities from Centralia Pennsylvania, which are recovering from an underground coalmine fire - Coalmine... | ecosystem: Environmental > Terrestrial > Soil > Unclassified ...
CCGTTTACGAATCAAAATGCGCCTGAAAATGTCCTGGGAAAGCTCAAGCGTGCCGAACCAGCCTTGGGGTGGCTGGGAATTTTCCAAATACCTGCGCGGCGCATCACGCGCCCCGCTTTACCCTCTATAACCAGAATATCACAAAGCATAGGTATAACCGGATATGTTTGCTAAAAATATATTTCCGTTCGATTGAGAGACTTGGGCCGAAATGGCGCGAAATAGGGGCTTGACAAGAATTCCGCCACTCTCTCAAGCCGCCCGGTCTTGGTCGCGCTATCTCTTTATCGCGGGCTGCCGCCCACGATTCTCGCAGTGTCCTCCAGGGCTTTTTGATAGTCGCCGTGGACCGACTTGAAATTGGGATCGTCTTTGTCGGACGCGGCCAGCCAGTCCTGCAAGTACAACTCGAAAATTTGCGCGTGCATTTGCACACCGAAAGCCAGCAAATCCACCAGCGATCCTGTTCCCTCGCCGCTGGCCTCGGTTCTGGCGAAAGTTTGCAATTCGAGCGGCACTTTCCCGTGATACTTCTCAAACAGCCTGCACCAGTCTCCATTGCAGGTCCCGCCCGACCGATGCTTCTGCATCGCGTCCGCGTTGAGTGACTGGATGCCGAATCCGAAGCCCAGTTTGACGGCGTGCTCGGCGATGTCGCGCGAAACTTCAGGCTTCTGCCCGATCAGGCTCACCATGATTTGCTTGGGAGAGTTCAGGCTCTTCTCGTAATCCATCATGTCAAAGAGGTATTTGCGCCACCGGTCGTCCGAATACTCGCCATGGCGCATCAGCTCAAACATGCACGCGGGATAGCTCTCCCCGCCTGCGCCCAGCCCGAACCGGATGTATCCGACGGAGGGGTTCGAGCCCCACTTTTCCACGAACGCCGACATGAATTCCTGGTAGGCGCTCATGAATTCTTTGCTCCAGAAGATGGGCACGGTGCCGTAGGCATTGCAGGTGGTCTTAGGCACCTTCGACAGGATGGCGGCCGGAATAGCCCGGGACGAGGCCTGGCCATAGCCGATCGCCCAAACGATGAAGTTAATCATCTTGCCAGCCTTGACCCAGGGCGACATTTGCTTCTCCACAATCTCCCAGTTGTAGCGTGGGTTTGCCCCCGGGCCTTTATCCACCTCGCTCCATACCACGTAGACTTCGGCGCCGCACACCAGCGGATTCTTCAGGACGACATCCTGCCGCTGTTCCGCCAGCCTGCGCTGTCCGGGAAAGAGCAGCACGAACAGCCCGTGCGGCGCGTCCGGAACCGGCACGCTCTGCAGCGGCTCGTTGCATTTCGGCAGGTTGCTGGAATTTTCCGGCCCTGATTTCTGCGCCCACGAAACGGCCAACAGCATGAGGACGGAGGCGAAAACGCAAACCCAGGCTTTCTTCATTAAGATCACCTCAAGACAGGCAGACGAATTTTACCCGTCATGAGATGCATTCGGAAACCTGTTCGGGCACATCCGCAACCGCAAATGTAACCGCTCAGTAATCCGTAGCTGGATTGCGCAGCTGTGTGGTGAAGGTGTCGGGTACAGTAGGCGGATTGAATACCGCGCTTGTCCGTCCTGCTGCCGTGGTATCGAAGACCACAAATCCAATGCCCGGCGATCCATGGGGCAAAGAATAATCGTCTGCGGGATACGCCGGGTTGTTGAATCCGGGATCCTTGACCACGCTGCCCACGTCTTCGCCCACCGTGGTCTGCCATTGCGCGAAGGTATAGAAAGTCCAATTCTGGTTGGTGGAGTCGGGCGCGACGTGGAACGCTGATGTATCGGTGGCAAAGCTTCCATCCGTGCGCCAGTACAAATTGCTTTGCCAGTTCTGATATTGCGTATAGGCGAACCCGCAGGGGTACGCATAACCGCGCTGCACGTAGAACTCGTTCCACTTGCCGCTACGATCAAAGTAGAACAGGTTATTGGTCGCGTTGAAGCCCAGGATCGGGCTGGATGGGCACGAGCCCGAGAAATACGGCGAAGGCGTTCCCTGGCTGATCATGCCGTTGCGGCCATACGCGAAAATGTTGTTCTTGATCGTGTTCGGTTCGTTGGGCGCGTTCGGGCCGACCGGCATCAGCATGGCATTGCCGGAAACCCGGTACACCAGGTTGTTCTCGACATCCACCGTCGCCGACTCCGCGTCCAGGTAAATCCCAATCCCGCCGTAGCCGTCGGAGTCCATGATCGAGGCGTCAGTCGTGTCATGCACCCGGTTGTTCAGAATACGATTGCCGGTGCCCGAAGCGTTCTGGTTGCCGATGTTGAAGTAGATCGCCCCGCCATCATCCAGGATGCCTTTGTAGATGTTGTAAATGTGATTGAACGAGACCACGTTGTTGAAGGTGCCGCGCGAATTCTTGGTTCCGGCAAAGCAGCCGAGCGCGCAGATATCGATGCCGTCGTGGTACCCGTCGAAAATTTCGTTGTGGGTGTAAAGGTTGTCGTGACCGCTTCCCTCCACCAGCCCTGCCGCTCCCGGCAGGATGCGCCCGTATCCCTCGATCACATTGTTTTGCGCCGTGGTGAACTGGTCTACGTTCGCGTCCGTATCGCTCGCAGTCGCCGGAGATCCGATGCGAATCCCGCTGCCCCCGATATCGTAGAACGCGCTGTTCTGGATGGTGTTGTACGCCGTGGTGGCGGTGGTCGAGGTGGTATCAAATTCAATGCCGGTGCCGGCAATTTGCGTGAGCGTCACGCCGTCGAAGGTGACGTGCTGGCAGTTATTGCACGAGACCGCGCCGGGAATCGTAGGCTCGCCATTGCTTCCCGACCATCCCGCACTCGGGATCACGAAGTTGTCGTGTTCAAAAGTAAGGCCCTGGAAAGTCACATACTGCAGCCCGGTTGCCGAAATCACGATCGAGGCCTGCGGCACAATGACCAGGTCCGTATTCGGATTCTCGCCGGGATTCGCCAGGTAAGTAAGCGTCCACGGCGTCTTGGCGCGATCCAGGAACCATTGCCCCGCCTCGCTCAGCGTGTCTTTTACGTTCTCCACCACGTAGCGATGCGTCGTGATGAGCCCGTGATAAAAGTCAGTCTGCACGGTGGGACCGGTGAAATACACGATGTGGTTCGTGGTATCGACTGACCGGATGCGCATCTTCGCCATCGTCCACTTCTCGAAAGCGCCGAGTTCGATGTCGCCCTGCGGATACGCCGCCTGCAGGTTCGCCCAGGTTGCGCTGATCGGGTCCGCCGGGTTGTACTGGAAGCGGTCGAAGCACTCCCATCCCAATCCGTTCATATACACCGTGCAATTCGGATCAGGCGCGGGCGAAGGCGGGGGTGAGGCGTTGAGGTACACCGTCGCCGCGATGCGATAATATGTGCCTACTCCGCCGCCCAAGCGTGGCCGCAACCGTCTCGCCCCGTTGTAATACAGGTTTTCAAAATATTGAGTAGAACTGTTCAGCGTAGCCTGCCAGCGATTGCCGTTCACATTGGTCCAGTTTTGAACGCGCATGCCTCCGCTGATCACCGGCGTCTCACCGGGATAGTTCTGCCAAACCACTGGCAGGGTCGAAGTGCCGGAGTCGGAGGATGTGAAAGTCACTGGCTGGCTCTGGTAGTAGCTGCCCTCGCGCATCATTACGATGACCGGCTGGCTGCGCCCTTGCGGGTTCTGCAAGATCGTCCGCACAGCCTGCTGCGCCTTGGCCATTGTGGCGAATGGCCCGTCACTGTAGCTGGAATTCGGGCATGCCTGTGTTCCTGACCAGCTGTCATTTCCGTAAGTCGCAACGTAAAAATCGGCGTTCCCACTGCCCGAAGTGCACGCGGTGCTTTCGTTGAAGTTCAGACCTGTAACGTTCGCACCGTTGACCGTCGCGGGCTGGCTTGCCGGACTGAAGTTCATTCCGCTGGCGGAAGGTGTCACCGTGTAGGAGCCATTGGGAAGCCCGGCGAAACTGTAGTTTCCCGAGGCGTCTGGTGTCGTGGTTGCAGTGGCAGCCCCGCTTAACGATACAACGGTATCCGGAGCATTCACTGCTGGACTTATCGTTCCGGAAATGCTGAAGGTCTGCGAGCCGGCCGGGGCAGTCACAAAATCTATGCCCGCTACATCCGCACCGTTGATGGTCGCGGACTGCGATGCCGGGTTGAAGCCGAATCCGGATTTCGCTGGAGCGATGGTGTAGGAACCATTGGGCAATCCGCTGAAAGTGAAATTGCCCGACGCATCAGCGGTAACGATCTCGTTGGCCGTTCCGCTGAGCGTGAGGGTGGCGCCCGCCCCGCTAGCTGCGGGCGTAACCGACCCCGAAATGCTGAAGGTTTGCGCAGGCGTAGTCGAAGCGCTGAAGTTCACTCCCAGCACGGTGACGTTGCTGTCGGAAAGCGACTGGCTGGCCGGAATAAATGTGATCCCGGACTTCTGTGGAGTGATGGTATAAGTGCCATTTTTCAGCCCGGTGAAGGCGTAGTTTCCGGAAGCATCGGCGGTGGTCGAACCAGGTGTAGGTCCGCTCAGCGTAATGGTTGCTCCGCTGCTCAGGTTCGCGGGAGCGATGTTGCCCGAAATCGACAACACCGTGGGATTACCCCCTCCCCCACCCCCGCCAGTGGAATCCGATTTGGACGAAACTCCGGCGCAGCCCAGCATAAGCATGCAGCTCAGGATCATCAGCGAGAATCTGATTGCCAGCTTCGAGGGTGCAGATAACATAGTTCTCTCCCCTTGAAACACGCGCGATTCCCAGTGACCTCGTAGAGCAACAGGGGCCGCAATCGCGAAGGTTCAGATTGGCATCGGTTGCAAAACGGGGACAGATACCAACAGGTCAGAATTCGAATAGGAGGGACATGTCCCAAAACCAGGAGAGAGACCACTAGGACATCTCGGCGGGACAGCCATTTGTGACAGGAACTTTCGAGGAATCGTCAGAAAAGGGCCATGTCCCGATGCGCGAATTTTAGGTCTCAGAAACTGGTTTTTTTCGCGCTACTTACGAAATTGCAAGTACGGGTTTGTAGCCGGCAAAAGAGCAAATGAAGCCCCAAAGCCCAGGGTGTCAGCGGGTTACTCAGGAATGCGCATCAGTTTGCACATTCAGTCTTTGGAAAGCTTTCGTTGCTTATATATTTCAACGGCTTACAATGAGTGACCTCGGGCAGGTTCGTGCACATATCTGCTCATCACGCTCTTCGTGTGGGGGAGCATTCTTCCATTCCGCCCGGCCTTTAAACCGCGCCTGGTGGAACGGATCATAATTTCGGGGCCATCGGACTCAAACGGGGGAATCAGACTGTGATCGCGCGCAATTGCAATTCGCTCATGCTCTTTTTGGTGTTACTGCTGGCAGGAGTTTCGACGGCCCAGGTGGGCCTCTCCACATTTGAGGGCCTGGATGCGTCCGCGCTTGGAACCAAGGCGCAACTGGATGTCGATCCGAACGGAGCCATTGGCACGAAGCAGTACATGGAGTGGGTAAATCCGGTTTACCAGGCGTATGACAAGACGACCTTCAAGCCGATCTACTCCTCCTGGCAGCCGGGCGACACTCCCTTTCGCAACAACAACATGTCCACCTGCTACGGAACCAATGGGGATGGCGTGGTCATGTTCGACCATCTTGCCTCGCGTTGGATTCTGGCGAAACGCCAGGGAACGGGCAACTACTACTACTGCATTGCGATCTCGAATACAGACGATCTCACCGCTCCGGGATTTGCGTGGTACGCCTACAACTTGTACCTGAACCCTGTGCTGGGAACCAACCCCCAAGGCAAGACTTACTTTCCGGATTATCCTAAAATCGCGACCTGGACTGACGCGTATTACGTAACCATCGACCTGGAAGATCTCAGCCAGAACTACCTGGAAGTCGGAACCCTGGTATGCGCATTTGACCGTGCCAGCATGCTCAACGGTTCGTCGGCCCGTCCGCCTCAGTGCTTCCGTTATCCCAGTGCGCCTAGCGGTCTTTTCCTCGGACATAGCCTGCTCGCCGCGGACGTGGACGGCGTCACTCCGCCTCCCGCGGGTACGGACGAATACCTGGTCAGCATTCAGAACCCCAGCGGGAACAGCAACTTTTCAAACCAGATCAACCTCTGGCAATTTCATGTGGACTGGAACAATCCAGCCAACTCGAATTTGTCGGGACCCACCCCGCTGAGCGTCGCGACCTACACGCCCGGGTGTTACCGAGCCGCCAATCCCGCGGCGACTGCGTGCGTTCCTGAGCCAACCACGGCAAGCACGCACAACTACATCGATTCTGTCGGCGACCGCCTCATGCATCGCTTCTCGTTCCGCCAGTACACGGGCACGAATCCGTTTTCATCGTACGTGTTCGCGCACAGTGTGCAAGTGGGAGCGAACGGCGGGAGGCAAACCGGAATTCGCTGGTATCAATTCCAACCCGGCTCGGGAATCACTAAGTATGGGACCATTAATCCCGGCGCCGGGAATTACCGCTTTATGCCCAGCGTGGCGCAGGATAACGCGGGGAACCTGGCCGTTGGCTATAGCACTTCAAGCGGACAGAACCATCCCTCGATCAAAGCGTCCTATTTGAATCTGATCAACAACACGCTGCCCACGGAATTTAATATCACTCTGGGAACGGCTGACGAGGAGTATTCGAATCACTGGGGAGACTACACCAGCATGACCGTTGATCCCGTGGACGACTGCACGTTCTGGTACGTGAACGAGTACTACACGACCAACCAGACCACGAGCACTCCGACATGGCAGACGAGAATCGCGAACTTCCATGTTTCAAACTGTAATTAGCGCAGCTTTGACGAACGCGTGATGCGACCTCTTGCGCATCACGCGCGCGTTTGTAGCGAACGACCCGAATTTCTGCAATAAGCAAATGCCGGGACAGAGATCCCGGCAGATGCGGAATGAACGATCGACAAATCCCAGGTTGCCGTCGTCGCCCGGAACGCTGCTCCATTTTGTGAGGTAGGTATGCGTGCGAAGTTTCTCGTCCCAATTTGCCTGCTCGTTTTGATTACGTTCTTCTTGGGAACAACCCTCCATGCGGCCAGCTTTGTTGCCGGGGATACGTACAACGTGGGAACCACTCCGCGCTACGTGGGCTTGGGCGATTTCAACGGAGACGGCAAGTTGGATATGGCGGTCGTGAACTATGGCAGCGATTCAGTCAGTATCCTGCTAGGCAACGGCGATGGAACCTTCCAGCCTTTCACCACTCTTTCGGTGGGCAGCAAGCCGTGGTCTCTGGCCATCGGCGACTTTAACAAGGACAACAAGCTTGACTTGGTGGTCACGCCCAACGCATTGAGCGTTGTCGATCTGTTGCTGGGCAATGGGGATGGCACCTTCCAGGCCGCCACCACCATCAACGTTCAACATAATCCGATCAACGTCGCCGCGGCTGATCTGAATAAAGATGGGAAGCTCGATCTCGCTGTCGTTAACCACGCGAGCAACACGGTCAGCATTCTCCTGGGTAACGGAAATGGCACGTTTCAAGCGCCCAAGAACTTCGCGGTAGGGACAGAGTGCCGGTGGGTCGCAGCGGAGGATTTCAATGGCGATGGCAAGTTAGACCTGGTGGTCGCCAATGGAGGGGATGACAACATCGGCGTGCTGCTGGGCAATGGCGACGGCACCTTTCAGGCACAGGTGACCTATCCGAGCGGCTCGACGCCCGTAGCCGTGGCGGTTGGCGACTTCAACAACGACGGCAAGATCGACGTGGTGGATGGAGATCTGAAGGCAGCTTCCGCCAGCGTTTTCCTGGGCAATGGTAACGGCACCTTTCAAGCGGCAGTTCCCTACACGGTGGGACAAGATCCATTTACCGTCGAGACCGCAGACTTCAATGGTGACGGCAACCTCGACATCGCTACCGCCAACCAGAACAGCAACAACCTTAGCGTACTGATGGGTCGCGGCGACGGCACATTCCAGCCGGCTACTAATTACGCCGCCGGGCCCGGCACCGAAGGCCTGGCGGTGGGCGATCTGAATGGGGACGGCGCTCCTGACCTGGTGGTCACGAACGGCAACGTAACTACGGTAGAGGTCTTCCTCAACACGGGCGGGACGTTCATCCAGACCACGAGTTCACTGAATCCATCGTCGTTCGGCCAGACGGTGACCTTTAGCGTGACGGTGACCGCGTCCATCGCCGGATCCGGCCAGCCAACGGGCACGGTTACTTTCAAGGACGGAACAGTGGCGCTTGGTACGGTGCCGTTGACGTCCGGCATCGCGAGCCTCCAAACCTCGAAACTCGCGGCCGGCTTGCATAATATTTCCGCCTCCTACTCGGGGGATGGCAACTTCAATCCGCACGTCGGCGCTCCGTTGCAGCAAACGGTGAACAAGGCAAAGACTACGACTGGACTTACCTCGTCGTTGAACCCGTCGAGAGTAGGCCAGCAGGTCACGTTTACTGCTACGGTGCGGCCGACTACGTCAGGCAGGCCAACGGGCTCTGTGACTTTCAAAGATGGGACGACAACCCTGGGGACGGTGAAGTTGAACAGCAACGCCCAGGCAGCGCTGTCGACCTCTTCTTTGTCGCAAGGACAGCACTCGATCCGGGCACAGTATGGAGGGGACAAGAATTTTGTCGGGAGTACGTCCGCCATCCTGAAGCAGACGGTTAATCCTTGAGATATGCCGAGCGCAGCCGAAGTGTTCTGGCTACACGAGCGACAAAGGCTGGCAACTTAGGTTGCCTTTGTGGTCTCAAATAGGGGCCTTCCCTGGCTGCCTGTTACCGGGCGGAATGTACCTGATGGAGCTGGTCCATGAAATTTCGCACAAGTCTCCACTTCGCGCTGTTGATTGCAGGATTCGGGTTCCTGGGCATCGGCCCTCAAACCAAGCTTGCGGCTCAAACCACCGCGAGCGTTCTCACCTGGCACAACGATAATTCGCGGACCGGGCAGAATCTGAACGAAACGACACTGACGACGGGGAACGTGAATTCCACCGAGTTCGGCAAAGTTTTCTCCTTTCCGGTGGACGGCCTGGTGTACGCGCAACCGCTTTATGTCCCCAACGTGAGCATTCCCCGGCGCGGCACGTTCAACACGGTATTTGTCGCGACCGAGCACGACAGCATTTATGCGTTTGACGCCGACGGCGAGGTCACGACGCCTCTGTGGCACGTCAGCTTTATCAATCCCTCCAAAGGCATCACTACGATTTCCACGCAGAGTCAGCATTGCGATTCGATGAAGCCCGAGGTCGGTATCACCGGCACTCCGGTGATCGACGCCAGCACCGGAACCTTGTACGTAGTGGCGGCCACCAGCGAACAGGGCAAAGCCGTACAACGGCTGCACGCGCTCGATATCACCACCGGCCGCGAGAAATTCGGGGGTCCAGTGATTCTTCAGGCCAACGTTTCCGGGGTTCGCTTCGATGCCACCCTGATCCAGCGCACCGGCCTCCTGCTGCTCAACGGGACGGTGTACATCGGGTATGCGTCGCTGTGTGATCCCCATCCGTATCACGGCTGGATTTTCGGGTACAGCGCGCAAAATGTGCAGACGCAGGTGGCTGCCTTTGTGACCACGCCCAACGGCGACAAGGGGGGAATCTGGCAGAGCGGCGCGGGCCTGGCTGCCGACAATACCGGCAATATTTTTGTGATGGACGGGGACGGCTCATTCGACGCCAGCACCGGCGGAAGCGACTATGGCATGTCGATGATGCGCTTGAGTACTGCATCAGGCCTGCAGGTGACTGACTACTTCACGCCATGGAATGAGGACACGCTGTCCAACAGCGACTACGACCTGGGTTCCGGCGGTGTGCTGCTGTTGCCTACGCAAAGCGGGCAACATCCCAACGAGGCGCTGGGGGCGGACAAAGAAGGAAAGATTTTCGTCGTCGATCGTGATCACATGGGGGGATTCAATCCCACGCGAAACCCGATCGTGCAGACATTGAAGACGCCCGCGCAAGGTTATTTCAGCACCCCCGCGTATTGGCAACAGGATGTGTATTACTCCGGCATAGGCGACTATCTGAGCATGTATCCGCTGAATAGTGGAATGCTGCCGAAATCACCCGCCTCACATTCCAACACGAAGTTCGGCTTTCCCGGCAGCACTCCGTCGATTTCGGCGAACGGCTCGAGCGCCGGTATCGTGTGGGCGATTCAAATGCCCGGCAATCCTGGTCCGGCTGTGCTGCACGCTTATGACGCTAGCAACGTGAGCAACGAGCTCTACAACAGCAATCAGGCGGGAAATCGCGATCATCCCGGGCAAGCCGTGAAGTTCACAGTTCCGACAGTGGCTAACGGCAGGGTGTATGTCGGGACACAAGCAGAGCTGGACGTCTACGGCCTGTTCTCGCAGAAGCCGTAGTTGCACGCGTGCAGAAAGAAACACAGGTCGACGCGGAAATCGCGCTCGAACCGGCGCAGGTTAACGGCCGTGCTGTTCAGCGCCGCAACTCATCCACACTGCTTTACGGCAACGCTCTTCATCAAGCGCTCGCGGCCGGTGTGCATCCAGTGCCAGGCGGTCTTGACCATATCGTGTAAAGAGCGCTGCGGCTTCCAGCCCAGCAGCTTGGCAGCCTTGGCAGGATCGGCGACCAGGCTGGGCGGATCTCCGGAGCGACGCGGAACAATTTTTCGCGGCACTTGCTTGCCCGTCATTTCCTCGACCGCGGTAATCACTTCCTTGACCGAGCTTCCGCGCCCGGTAGCCAGGTTCATGGAGTCCGGCTTGCCGCCCTTCTCCAGGTATTTCAGCGCCAGGACATGCGCCTCGGCCAAATCATTGACGTGGATGTAGTCGCGGATGCAGGTGCCATCCGGCGTGGGATAGTCGGTGCCAAACACTTCTAACTGCTCGCGCTCGCCGAGAATGGCGGTAAGGCAGGCGGGAATGAGGTGTGTCTCGGGACGGTGCAGTTCCCCGATTTCGCCACTCTCGTCGGCGCCGGCCGCGTTGAAATAGCGCAGCGCCACGTAACGAAGACCGTACGCCTGCTGGTATGCCTCCATCGCATTTTCAACCAGGAGCTTGGTAATGCCATAAGGATTGCAGGGCTGCTTCATGGTCTCTTCGCGAATGGGGCTCTCTTTAGGAGCGCCGTAGACCGAACATGTGGAGGAAAAGATAATGTTCTTCACACCGCTATCCATGGCGGTGTGCAGCATGTTCAGACTACCCTCCACGTTATTGTGATAGTACTTGCGCGGATTCTTGACCGACTCTGGCACCAGCGAGTTGGCCGCGAAATGCATGACGGCATCGACCCTCTTCATGGCAGACGCGAGCTTGGCCGTATCCGCCACCTCGCCGACGACCATCTCGAAACCTTCCGCCAGCTCCGGATAGCCGGTAGAGAGATTGTCGTAGATCAATACGTCATAGCCGTGGCGCCGCAGGCTGCGCGCCGCATGACTTCCGATGTATCCCGCTCCCCCGATGACTAGTACCGACACGCCCTTGCCTTTCCGCAGCCGCGAGGCTGCTTCCCTGTGTTTGCCTGAAAAAATTTCATTACAGAATTGTTATTGCGAACGCAGCGGGGAACCTGCTTTTACGCATCTATGCCCTGCCCCTACACCGCCGCCATCTTGTGTACTTCGATCCCGGTGTCGATGTCCTTGAAGGTCAGGATGTTCGAGTACATGGGATTATCCCAATCCTTGAACTTGTCCATGTTATCGATCAGGTTGTTGACAATGGCTTTCACATCGCCCGTGGGATGGAAACTGAGAACGTTGGCTGCCTTCTCGATGCTGACCTTGTAATTGCGGAAATCCTGCACGTGCTTGATGACCAGGTTCACGCGCGCATCCAGCCGTTCCTCAATCGCGGTTTTGATCAGGTCTCCGACTTCGCCCACGGTGTAATTGCCGGAGGCGACGTTGAACACACCGGAGATGCTCTGATTGGCTTCGACAGCGCGCGTGTACGCAGTCGCCGCGTCCTCGATGCTGAGGATGGGACGCCAGATCGAGGGATTGTTGACGGTAATCGTATGGTCCCGCATGGCGGTCTTGAACATGGTGTTGATGATCAGGTCCAGGCGCATGCGCGGGCTGTAGCCGGAAATTGTTCCCTTGCGGAGGGAGATAACCGAGAAATCCTTGTCGACAAGCTGCATGACCGCCTGCTCGCCCTGCAGCTTGGAGATGCCGTAGGGATAGCTCGAACTCACCGGCCGCGTCTCGTCATACAACTCGTTTTCCGTGTAGCCGTACACTGAGCACGAACTCGCGTATACGTAGCGCTTCACCTTGGCGATTTTTGCGATGTAGCCGAGGTAGGCCGGAGCGGCGGCATTGAAGATGAAGTTCTTGCTGGGCGAGTACTCGGCCATGGGATCGTTGGACAGCCCGCCCAAGAAGATGACCTGGTCGTAGGCGTGG
>Ga0070741_10016406_pt1 | contig 12354 bp, 10 predicted proteins | sample Coa_R1_4_FD_66440 | JGI IMG/M metagenome (GOLD analysis project Ga0070741, IMG submission 66440) | Surface soil microbial communities from Centralia Pennsylvania, which are recovering from an underground coalmine fire - Coalmine... | ecosystem: Environmental > Terrestrial > Soil > Unclassified ...
CTCTTGGAATTCCGCCATTACGACGAGCTGCTCACCAAGGAACTGGAAAACGTCTACGACTTCCTGGAAAAGGGCGCCACGGGATGGTGGTCGCGCTGGCGGACCGCGCGGGCCGCGTCCAAACTGCACACGGTCCTGCTCGACGTCAATGAACTGACCGAACGGGCTGATAATGCCATCAAATTCTTGAGCGACATGTTCTCCGCCCGCCTGTACAAGCTGTGCGCCGCTAAAGTCGGAGTTCCTGACTACAAAGACCTGGTCAAGGAAAAACTGCAGACCGCCGAAGACCTCTACCGCTTCATGGTTGAGCAGTTCAACCAGAGCCGCGCCTTCGTTCTCGAACTGATGGTGGTGATCATCCTGGTAGTAGAGCTGGTTTACTTCTTCAAAGGAAAAATGTAAGGGGCAGAACCACGTAGTGACCCGCCTCGCCCGTCCGGCCCAGGTGCTGTCAAGCCCATGTACGGACGGCCGCCTCGGCCGTCCGCCACAGCAAATCTCGGCTGGCTGTTCCCTGGAGTTGAACCGCCATGGTTCCTCACATCGTGCTCTTCACCCATCTGTGTCCTGAAACACCGCAAATTCCTCGGCGTTGATGTATAACTCCCTCACCCTAAAGACAAGGAGTCCTTCTGTGCGGGAAGAGACTCAGCCAAAAGAGCCGAAGTGTGCCATCTGCCACCAACCCATCACAGCCAAACAACGTCCTTCGGTCCAAGTGAAGCCGGGAGTGGAGGTCCACCTCGAGTGTTGGATCCGGGAGAAACAGGAGAACGAGAAGAAACAGGAACTCCTTTCGACCTTGACGATTGCCCAATAGAGGGCTCAGATCACTAACCCTGTTGCCCAGTCGGGGAAGTGTAGAGGTCTGCCTGCGTACTTCCATCGTCTCCCGCCCGGCGCGAATTGCCTGAAATAGCCGGGCGGCCCCTGGAGGGCCTTCCAGCATCTCCCGTCTCATCCTTCGCGCCTCCTTGGTTGGTCTGAGATAATTCTTGGTTATTCCTGGACGTCGGAATCAAGCCGGAGGGTGCTTGAAGGTTCTGTTGCTGGAAAACATCAGTGGGGTTGCGGTTGCGGGGTTTCGCGACGCCGGCTATGAAGTCGAGTCGCAAAAGACCGCGCTGGAGGAGCGCGAACTGATCGAGAAGGTGAAGGATGTCTCCATCCTGGGCGTACGTTCCAAGACGCGAGTAACCTCGCCTGTGCTCGCGGCCGCGCCGAAGCTGGTGGCTGTAGGCGCGTTTTGCATCGGCGTGGACAAGATCGATGCCAAGGCGGCAAGCGAGCGCGGCATCGCCGTGTTCAACGATCCCCACTCCAACTCGCGTTCGGTGGCAGAGCTGGTGCTGGGAGAGATCATCATGCTACTGCGGCGCACGTTTCAGGCGTCGAGCGAGATGCATCGCGGGGTGTGGAACAAATCAGCGGCCGGAGCGCACGAAGTCCGCGGCCTCACCTTGGGCATCGTCGGATACGGCAAGATCGGGTCGCAACTCTCTGAATTGGCCGAGGCCATGGGCATGCGCGTGGTGTTTTACGATACCGCGCACGTCCTGGCTCGGGGCAATGCCCGCGGCGTCAACTTCCGCGAACTGCTGGAGATCTCCGATGTGGTCACCCTGCATGTCGATGGCAAGAAGGAGAACCAGGACTTGTTTGGGGATCAGGAATTCCGCGCTATGAAGGACGGCGCCTGCTTCCTCAACCTGAGCCGTGGGTTCGTGGTCGATCACGAAGCGCTGGCGGCAAACCTGAAGACAGGCAAGATTGCGGGCGCCGCGATTGATGTCTTTCCCAAGGAACCGGAGTCGGGCGCGGGATTCGAGAGCGTGCTGCGCGAACTGCCGAATGTGATCCTGACCCCGCATGTGGGCGGCAGCACAGAAGAAGCCCAGCAGAATATTGGGTCCTTTGTATCGGCAAAGCTTCGCGATTACGTCGACACCGGCGATTCTCTGCTCAGCGTGAACCTGCCGCAAGCCCATCTGGAGTGGGAAGAGGGATCGTACCGGCTCATGCACATCCATCAGAACGTGCCGGGAATTCTGCGGGCGATCAATGACATTCTGGGAGATCGCGGAATCAACATTGAGCGCCAGGTGCTGTCGACGCGCGGGACTTTGGGATACGCGATCTATGACATCAATCGTCCATGTGATCAGGATTTGATGGACCAGTTGCAAGCCGTGCCGCATACGATTCGGGTGCGGGCAAAGGGCTGTTGAAGTGTAGCCACGGACGCCTCGTCCGTGGTCCGAGCGAAGCTCGGATGGTGGATGTGGGCTCGAGCGAAGCTCGGATAAGTAGTCGGCGCGAACTGTACTGTGCTCGTTAGCGGCATTGCTAACTCGCTTCGCTTGGGACGGACGGGGGCGTCCGTCCCTACATAGGCAGAGGAGATTCCATGCGGGGCTTGAAAGGTAAACGGGTGCTGATCACCGGCGGGGCCAGCGGGATTGGCGCGGCTACGGCAGCGCGCTTTCTGCAAGAGGGATCGCGGGTGTGCGTGCTCGATCGGGATGCCGCGGCTTGCGAGCACATCAAGCGCGAACTTCGAAGTTTGGGCGAGGCCGGAATTTCCGAGGCCATCATCGGCGACGTCACCGATCTGATGCAGGTGGAGGCGGCTTTCGCGGAAGCGATCCGGCTGATGGACGGGGTCGACGTGCTCATAAACAATGCGGGCATCAGCATCCGCCATAGATTTCTGGAGATCACACCCGAGGAATGGGACCGCGTGATCGCGGTGAATCTGACCGGAGTGTTCTATGTGGCGCAGACCGCGGCGCGGCATATGTGGGAGCGCGGCAGCGGCGTGATCCTGCAGACCGCCTCGACCAATGGTGTGATGGGTTATCCCTATTATGCGGACTACAACGCAACCAAAGCGGGGGTCATCGAACTGACGCGCTCGATGGCGCTGGAACTTGCGCCAAAGGTGCGGGTGTGCGCCGTGGCTCCCGGGTATGTGCTGACCCCGATGCAGCGCGCCGAGTATTCCGACGCGATGCTGGACGAGGTCAACCGCAAAATTCCCCTGGGACGGCACGCATCGCCCGAGGAGATTGCCGGGCTCTTCGCCTATCTGGCGTCGGATGACGCCGCGTTCGCTACGGGACACGTGTTCACCATGGATGGCGGCGAAACTGCTGGTGGACTGGCCAGCCGGTAAAGAGCGGCGAGAAAAGATGAGACTCAAGGATAAAGTTGCGGTCATCACCGGCGGAACTTCCGGCATCGGCGAAGCTACCGCTCTGCTGTTCGCCCGCGAAGGGGCGCGCGTGGCCATCACGGGGCGGAACGCCCAGCGCGGCGCAGGTGTTGTTTCCCGGATCAAGGAATCTCGCGGAGAGGCGGCCTTTCTTGCAGCGGACGTGAGCCACGCTTCCGATTGTCAGCGTGCCGTTCAGGAGACCCTGCGGGCGTTCGGGCGCATCGATGTTCTGTTCAACAACGCGGGAGTATTTTATCCGCAGACCGCGCTGGAGTGCTCCGAGCGCGAGTGGGATGAGCAGATCGATGTGAATCTGAAGGGGACATTTCTGATGTCGAAATTTGTTTTGCCGGACATGATTGCCCGTAAGAGCGGAGTGATCGTCAACAATGCTTCCGGGTGGGGGATTGTGGGCGGAGATCATGCGGTGGCGTACTGCGCGTCCAAGGGCGGCGTGGTGCTGATGACCAAGGCGATGGCCATCGATCACGGCGCGCAGGGCATCCGCGTAAACTGCGTTTGCCCTGGCGACGTCGAGACCCCGATGCTTCCGGCGGATGCGAAGATGCGGGGGCTGAACTGGGAGGAGTACATCGCAGGATGCGCAAACCGTCCGCTGGGACGAGTGGGAACGGTAGAGGAGATTGCCAAGGCGGTGCTGTTTCTGGCCTCGGATGATTCATCATTCATGACCGGCGCTGCTTTAGTGGTAGACGGTGGAGGCACGGCGGATTAGCCGCATGCACGGGCTGAAGGCAGCAACCGTTTTTCTCGGCGGCGGGCGCATTACGAGCGCGCTGTGCGCGGGACTTCGGCGCGGCGGATTCGCAGGCGACATCGCGGTTTACGATCGCAATCCGGAGAAGCTGCGGCTGCTGCGGAAAGAATCGCATGTCGAGATCGCGCGTGACCTGGAATCGGCTGTGGCGCGCGCCCAACTGCTGATTGTGGCCGTAAGGCCTTCGTCGGTAGGACCATTGCTCGCACAGGTCTCGGCCACTGGCGCCGTGGCGGGATTATGCGTCAGCCTCGCGGCGGGGATCCCTTTATCCGTGCTGCGCAAGCACATGCCAACTCCGGCGCGCTGGGTGCGGGCGATGCCCAGCCCGGTGTGCCGGGTTGGGCGGGGTTTGACCGCAATCAGTTTTGATCGACCCGTTTCGCTGTCGCAACGCAAGTGCGTGTGCGAGTTCTTTGAGCGAGTGGGGCAGGTCGTGGAAGTTCCCGAGCGCAGGCTCGATGCATTCACCGCCGCATATTCTTCGAGCCATGGATATCATGCGCTGGCGGCCCTGGCGTCGGCGGCGCAACGGGCCGGGCTTGACCGCAAGACCGCGCTGATCGCAGCGGCGCATGCGCTGGCGGACGGAATTCAGTACTGGCGCGAGAGCGGATTGGGCCTGGACCAGCTTCTGCGCGAGGCGGCAACGCCTGGAGGCATTGCCGCCGCCACCCTGCAGGCAATGGATCGGGCTGGTTACGCAGCGCTGGTTGCGAAGGGCATTCAAGCGGGAGTTCGGCAGGCGAAACAGAACGCGAGAGCTTCGCATCCTGCCTTGCGATCGTAGGCCCAGTCGAGCGGGCTGCCCACATTGTATTTCTCCGCTCACGTTGCCATCGCGCTCGAATCCGCCAGTCAACCCGCAGTCGTTTGCTGAGCCGGTTACCTTCGTCATCAGGCGGTCTGGGTGGAATCTGCAAAAATAGAGAAGGTGCAGTCGCCGCGAAACTCTTGCGGTCATCCACTGATATGGAAGTCCTCACAGCCAAGGCGATCCGCCGCAGCACGCGAATCCGGGTGGAGATCCCCGTCAGCATCATCAGTCTGGACCGGCAGAGGCCATTCGGCGACCGCTGCTTGTTGCTGGTGGTGAGCGCGCAGGGATGCGGGTTTCGCAGTTCCGAAGAGTTGCAGGTCGGCACGCCGATCATGATCAGCAATCTTCCAGACGGAGGCAGTGTCACAGCCCACGTGGTGAACTGCGTTCCCATGGGAAGCGATGGCAAGTACTTTCTTGTCGGCGCGTCCCTCTATACGCACGGGAATGTTTGGGGAATCGCAAATCCCCCCGAAGACTGGAACCTCGCAGCGAAGAATGATCCCTCTGCCCAACAGGTTGCCGCTCCTCCGGCGAGAGGGAAGAATGCTGCAGGGCCCGCAACCGCGGGCGCTCAAAAAAAAGCCTGGCCTTACAACCTCTTTGCCGAGGGCGCCGAAGCGCCGCTGGGGCGCAAGTAACCCCACCTTAGCTGGAAATCAAAGAACCATCAGCCTTTGTTGTTCTTTCGTAACTTCTGCGTTGGCAGAGGCGCTGCGATACTTGGCGAGGATATGTCCGACAAGCCAGAGTCGCACGCCGCCGCTCAGCCGGGACAAACGCACGGCATAGTGGAGCGGCCGTTTCGGGTGAAACTGCGCGGGTCTGTGCTCGTGTTGCTCCGACTACCGAACAAGCGCTCGTTGCGCGGCGCGCTTCACCAGCTTTCCATCACCGGCGGGGTGATTCATATGGAAAAGCCCCTGGATGAAAAGCTGGAAGTAGAATTGATTTTCCACATCCGCGAGAAGACGATTCGCGGCAAAGCCCAGTTACTGTTTCCGATGTGGGCGACGCAGGGCTGGATGCAGCCGTTTCGCTTCGTCGATCTGCCGGATGCAAGCCGCGACTTGCTGGACATGACGCTGAAATCTTTCCTGCAAGAGGCCAAGGCCACTGGCGCCGGCGCATAACGATTCCCATCTTCTTCGCTTGGATTGCTGAAAGCCTGGCTATTCCTCGTTCCGGACACTCCTCGCACAGCACAGGATCCCTGCGGCGGCGCTCAGGATCACTTCGCGAAAGGGTTTCTGGAAATTCCCGTTTCTGGTTACTCCGGTTACGTTGGTGACCGGGAGGCACGGGCCTATGATCCGGAGATAAGGAACCTCTCATGAAACGCCTCACCTTTGTGGTCTCGCTCACCAACAACAGCAACGATTATCAGCAGGAACAGGCGGCCGCGGCCGAGAAGGCAGCGCGCAGGCTGGGCGTGGAGGTCAAGATCATTCACGCCGACAACGACGCGCTGGCGCAGAGCCAGCAGTTGCTGCACTTTGTGCAGGATTCGTCGGTGGCGCGTCCGGACGCGATCATGTTCGAGCCGGCCGGCGGCACGGCGTTCCCCCAGGTGGCGCGCGCGGCGGCCGCGGCCGGCATCGGCTGGGTCGTGCTGAATCATGACGTCGACTACATTCACGAGCTCCAGCGAACGTATAAGGTTCCGGTATTTGCCATCAGTTCCGACCACCAGGAGGTCGGCAAGATCCAGGGTCAGCAGTTTGCGGCGATGCTGCCGAATGGCGGCACGGTGCTGTACATTGAGGGGCCGGCCAACAGCTCGGCGGCCAAAGACCGCACCGCCGGTATGATGAAGGCCAAGCCGGCGAACATTCAAATCAAGTCCATGCGGGCGAACTGGACCGAAGAGAGTGCGTATCGCACTGTGAGTTCGTGGCTGAGATTGCGCACCTCGCTGGAAAGTCGCATTGACATCGTCGGAGCCCAGGACGACAGCATGGCCATGGGAGCCAGGAAAGCCTTCCACGATCTGGCAGAGGGAGACCGGGCGCGCTGGATGCGCATTCCCATCACCGGCTGTGACGGCATGCCCAAGACGGGGCAAGCCTGGGTGAAGAACGGCACGCTAGCGGCGACCATCTTCATCCGTCCCAACACCGATCTGGCAATCGAGATGTTGGTAGAGGCGTTTAAAAACGGCTCGACCTTGCCCGAAAACAAAGTAACGGTGCCGGAGTCGGTGCCTTCCCTGGCAGAGTTGGCCGCCGCGGCCCAGAAGTTAGCGCGGGCAGCAAAAGTTTAGAAAGCCGCTTCAAAATCTCAGAGGTTTAGGATTTTCGCTGGAAGAGTTGTGCTGCGACCAAGCGTCGGGATCAGAAATAGGGTCCGCGAAATATGCTAGATTGAGTTCGCGGGCCCATAGCTCAACGGTTAGAGCAGCAGACTCATAATCTGTTGGTTCCAGGTTCAAATCCTGGTGGGCCCACCAGACGGCGCTATTCTCGGGAATTCCAGTCCTCACTGCACAATTAAGGTGAACGTGGCCGTATGCGTAATTGCGCCTGAGGTTCCGGTCACCGTGACCGCGTAATTCCCGGCAGGCGTTCCGCTCCCCCCGGTACCGCCCGGTCCTGATCCCCCTCCGCACGCCAGCAGCCCGAAGGCCATGGGGAGCACTAGCAGAAAGGCGGCAATTGCGGCGCGCGGCTTGCGCCCTGGAGCCGCAAAGGCGGCAAGGTAGAGAAGCAAGCCAGTGGCGGTAGCGAACCAGCCGGGCCCTGGCAAACAGCCAAGGGACCGCACTGCGAGGGCGGCGCTCCGTGAGGTTGTACTCACCGATATCGTTCCTACGCCCGGTCCGCTTCCCAGAGTATAGGAGTTGGGATTGATCGAGCATGTCGTGCCTTGAGCTGGCACGCTGCAGGAAACATTCACGGTAGACGAGAATCCGAAGAACGGATTGACTCCCAGGTCATTGATGTAGGATGCCGTCTGCCCCGCTGTCACGGTCTGCGAAGTCAATCCCCGGTCTGCGACCGTGAAATCCGCCACAAGGTTCAACGACATGTTCGTGGAACTGGAGCCGCTATAGTTGGCGTCCCCCGGATAGCTCGCCGTGATGTTGTATTGGCCCGGTGGCAACTGCGTGGCATCGAAAGCGGCGGTAGCTTGAGTCGTGCCGTTGGACGTGGCTCCGGCGACCAATGCAGCTGTGTTCAAGGCGGCCCCGCCGGATGTGAAATTCACGGCTCCCGTAGCTGGAGCACCCATACCGTTCGCCGTAACGGCCGCCGTGATGAGCAGGGATTCCGCTGACTTCTGGGAGCTAACAGCCGTGGTTGTAGCCAGTTGGCTGATGGTGAAATTGATCGGAGTAAGGTCCAGACTGGAATTGAAGCTATTGTCGCCGTAGTAGCCGGCGGTTATCGAATGCGTGCCTGCGTTGATAGCTGTGAGGGCTGGAGTCAAGGCATTTGCGTTCGAGTCCAGCCACGCCGGCCCGGCACCACTTCCGTTGTTGTCCCAGAAATTCACGTACGAACCGGGCGTCCCGTAACCGGATTGCCCAGCGACGTGGGCCTGAAAATAGACCGGCGTTCCATAAGGGCCAGCGGAAAATGGGACCAAGTTTCCCCCGGAATCCGTAGTCAAGACGGAAAATGTGACGGATGTGTTTTCCGGCTGGATGCTGACTTGCACGGGAGGAGCGGAATCGCTTCCGCCATACGTGGCATCCCCCGCATAATGCGCATCGACCTGATAGGTTCCGCCCGGAAGGAGATGCGTGACCCCGGAATACGTCCCCGCAGTGCCGAGATTGAAGATGTCGATCGTACCCTGCCCGGCGATATTCCCGGCAGGATAATTCGATAACCAGACTACGCCTGTGGCTGTTCCGGCGCCGCTGCTGGGAGTCACCGCCCCCGACACGTTCATGGCAGAGCCGTGCACCGCCGACGTTGGACTGATCGAGAAGGTCGTCGTTGTAGGGTTAAACGTGACCGTATTCCATTGATTGATCAGATTCGTGACGTTGACAGACCCCAGTCCGGTGGCCAGGTCGTAACCTTTTGCGGATTGATACTTCGCGCTGGAGGTACCGTAATTGGCTTCTCCGGGCACGGCGTTGTTTCCGACGGTCACGTCGTTGAAGACGCAGTTGCCAGCAGGCAAGGTTGTAGCTGAGGCATTGCATTGGCTCAAGGTCTCGGCCGCCGCCAGCCGGTATAGGACATAGTTGGGCTGGCCTAGCCGCGTCAAGGCGTGGTTGGCGACCAGCCCCATGATTCCTGCGAAGGCCGGCGCAGATGCCGAGGTTCCGCTGGCGCCATAGAAAAAGATTACTCCTTGCGCATTCGGAGTACAGGAGCCGCGAAGGCAAATGAGATAGGGATCGTGCGCGGCGGCCGTTAACGAAACATCAGGAAGATCACGGGCACCGTCGGAAGGGATCCCGGCTACGCCGGTTTGCCAGGAGGGCTTCGCAAAGAATGAACTCGCCCCTCCGCCGCCCGCCCAGATGTTGGGTTTGCTGCAAGATGCGCAGCTATCGTTCCACACGTCCTCCGGTATGTAGGAAATTGCCGATTCCTGAGTCCCTTGCGCATTGGATGAACTCCAATACGTGCTGTTGTGGCCGTTTTCATTGAACACGGTCCCCCCGACTGCCACGGTATAGGGGCTGGATGCCAGCACATTCACCGACAGGCCCTGGGTGGCAGTTTTTTGGGTATTGGGGTTATCACAGCCTGCCGCTCCCGAATCCCCCGAAGCAACCACGTAAGTGATGCCTTCGGCCGCGGCTTGCTGTGCCAAACTGGACATGCCCGCCGCCTGCGTGCTGGTGTAGTGCGCTTCACAGTCGCCGAAGCTCTCGCTCATCACATCCGCCAGATTGTTGTCGATGATATACACCTTGGAAAGATCGACGCCATCCGTAGTAGCCGTGGATTGGGAAACCACGAGCGTGATCCAGTCCGAGGGAGCGACAGCTCCGGCCCACGTCGTATCCAGCACCGCCTCTGCTTCCTCATCTCCGCCCAGATCTCCGGGGTCAGGCCCATTCAGAATGACATTTGCCGGCGTGGCCTGGTCATACATCCAGTAATGAAAAAAGGAAACGTCCTGAAGATTGATGTTGGTGCGGCCTATGATGGCGATCTTTGATAAGCCGGATCCCAGCGGATTGAAATTATAGATAGTGTAATAATCCGCCGGCCCAAGCGCGTGTGCGCCGCTGCTGGAGGTGAACACGGGATGGCTGGACTGCAGCGCCTTGGCGGTGAATTGGGCTTTCGCCAGATGCACCTGCGGCCTTTTATGAAAATCGTGCAGGGTGAAAACGCCGGCAACGACGGGTGCCAGCGCTTGGGGAATGCTGGGCTCCGAGGAGTTAGCCCAGTGAGATTCGCCGCCGACCACGAATTTTCGGATGGGCGTAGCGAATGCCGACTGCACCAGTCCGGCTGTTCCGGAGAACTCGATGACGGTTCGTCCCTTGCTGACCACGATGTTGTGGAAGCCCTCGGTTTCCAGCCAGGCAGTCACTTTCTGCATGTCGCCGTCCGCAGGTCCGAATTGCTCCCCAAATTTTCCAGGCGTCAACCACTTGCGATATTGCCGGGAGTGCTTGTCCTGCTGATCGTCAAGCAGCTTTCTAAGTTGCGCCTGCTGTTCCGGGCTTCGCTTCAACACCAGCAGCATGCGGTCCATTACAAGGTCGAGGGGGGCGGCGCCTGCATCGAACTCTGCGCGCGCCCATGGGTGGACATTGCCGGGCACAGTAACCCGCTTCTGATTATCCACTGGTTCCAACAAGCGCGGAGTAACTTGCCCGGAAACGCCCGTAATAGTTAAAACCACGAGGACAACAAGACAATAGATTGAGTTTCGCCAGGAAACACCACTTACATCCATTTGAAGTCACCCTGGGACCGCGAAAAGGACGCCATTCTACCTCTTTCCTCGAGTGTTTGCCGTGATTTTAGTCGCCCGAGGCGGGTCAAATAGCTGAACGTGCGACTTATTGCCTGAGTGCCGAAGGTCGAGTTACCTTTGCGGGCACCCTGCTTACCCAATCGTTGACACTGCCGGAAGCGGCACGTACAGTCGGCGGCAGGATTGGCATTCCATTCACAAAGAGTTCGAGCCGGAGGCGTGTATGGGGGTGAGACTATTCTGGGTCGGGGTATTGTTGTGCCTGGGAACTGCTGCCGGATTGGCGCAGGATCCTGCCAAGGTTGAACCTAAGCACTACAAGCTCGATTTCGAGAACGACCGGGTGCAGGTTATTTCGGTGCATTATGGGCCGCATGAGAAATCTTCGCTGCACGAACATCCCGGAGGCGTGGTGGTCGTTCTCACCCAGGCCCACCTGCGCTTCACGGATGAAAACGGGAAAGTGCGCGATGTATTTTCCAAGCCCGGCGAAGCACGATGGTATCCTCCATTCAAACATCGGGTCGAAAACCTGGGAGACACGTCTTATGATGCGGTGTACGTGGGCCTGAAAGGAAAGGTCGCTGCCGCGAACAGGACGGAGGACCCGGCGGCCACCCTGGAGGAAGCGAAAAAGATTGTCGCGGAATCTCTGCTGGCGGCGGGACAACATTAAATCTGGAGTTGAACCAAGCGCCGCGCACCGGTTCGCGCGGCTCTGCCGGCTGTATTTGGCGGGCGCGAGCGGCCGAATCGCATGAGCCGGCTTCCCCCAAGTCCTTCTTCTCACTGGAAAGCTGCCTGTTTGCTGGGCGCGGCGAGCTTACTCTCCTTCATTTATTTCTTCGAGGGCGGAGGATGGAACCAGAACTCCCGCTTCGATCTTCTGCGCGCCATTGTCGAGCGCCACACCCTGCAGATTGACGCGTTTCACGAAAATACGCAGGACAAGGCTCATTTCCGGGGACATTACTTTTCCGATAAGGCTCCCGGCCTCGTCTTTCTGGCCGTGCCGTTTGCGGTGGCTGCACGTCCTGCCATGAGGATTGCAGGGATTGATCCGCAATCCCCGCGGGGCGAATTTGCTCTGTCCTATCTGGTGACTGCGGCAGCGGTGGCGCTGCCGGCCGCCCTCGCCGTGGTCTGCTTGTTCTATCTGTCACTGCGGTTCGGATGCGATGCAAAAGGGGCTGCGTTTGCAGCGATGGCGATGAGCCTGGCTACTCCATTATGGACCTATGCCAGTCTGTTTTGGGCGCACGCGCTGGTGGGAGCCTGCCTGCTGTTTGCCTTCGCCGCGGCTTTGAAATTGAAACACAGCGCCACGGCGCGGAACGATCTTGCCTGGGCTCTTGCCGTGGGGCTGGCCGCGGGGTGGGCCACGGTAACGGAATACCCCGCCATGCCCGCTTCCGCTGCGCTGGCGCTGTTTGCCTTGGCACAGGCATGGCCGCGCGGAACGGCCGCTCGCGCACGCGTATCGGCCGGAGTTGCCATCGGTGAAGGGATTTGTGCCGTCGTCTTGTTCGGCTACCTGCATGCTGCGTTTGGGGCGTTCCGCCCGAGCTACTCGTATTACGATCCGAACTCGTTTTCGTTCATGCAGCAGCAGGGTTACATGGGATTAACCTATCCCCA
>Ga0070741_10016408_pt1 | contig 12352 bp, 14 predicted proteins | sample Coa_R1_4_FD_66440 | JGI IMG/M metagenome (GOLD analysis project Ga0070741, IMG submission 66440) | Surface soil microbial communities from Centralia Pennsylvania, which are recovering from an underground coalmine fire - Coalmine... | ecosystem: Environmental > Terrestrial > Soil > Unclassified ...
ACGTTGAACTCGGCCGCGATCGTGGACTGGAGGTAGCCGCCGACGAGCATCAGCAGCCCGGTCAGCAGCACCGTGACGCCCGAGTAATAGAGCCATCCGGCGGCGGTTCCCGGCCGCGCCCCGAGCCCGCGCGAGACGTAGTCGTAGAGCGATCCGGCCGCGTGGATCTGCTTCGCGTACGACGACACGATCCAGCCGATCGCGAACACGCCGACGGCGGCGATCAGCACCGATAGCGGAGCGGCGACTCCGCCGCCCTTGCCGGACGCGCTGACCACGCCCACCACCAGGGGGATGACGAAGGCCGACGAGAACACCGGCCCCATGAAACCGACCGACTGAGCGATCACGTCGGGCAGTGACAGCACCTTCGCACCAAGCCGCTCATACTCCATGGCCAGATCGTAAGGACCCAAACGATCTGCGTCAATAGGTGGCGACCCGTTCCATGACATCCACGCAGAACGCTTCGACCGTGGCCGCGTCGTCGATGAACTGCGACGCGCCGGACACGACCTTGCGCAACCGGGTGTGCTCTGGCGGGTCAAGGTCGATGATCGTGGTGCGAGCCGCCATGTCCTCGTCGGTCGGTTCCTCGAACGAGACGCCGCGGCGGGAGGAGAACGTCGCGACGTCCCGGCTGGCGGCGACGATGTCGGCATACCGGTGCACGGACCAGAAACCCGAGTTCGGCGGAGCCTCTTCGAACCAGGCGACGGGAGATTCCCGCCGCAGCCTGGCAAACTCGTCATAGGGCACGCCCTCGGCCCACATGTCGAGGTCCGTGAGGTCGACAGTGCTGATCATGAGAGATAGTTTGGCACCAAACGATAGGGAGGTCCAGTCGTGCGGGTACTGGTGGTTCGTCATCACGACGTCGATTCGGCGGGTTTCATCGCCGAGGCCTTCCGCGAGCGCGGCGCTGAGCTGGACGTCCGGCTGTTCCCTGACGACGGCCCGCTGCCCGGGCTGGCCGGGGTCGATCACATCGTGGTGCTCGGCGCGATTCCCTCGATGAACGACGGCCTCCCGTGGATCGCTTCCGAACTCGCGTGGCTGCGTGGCGCAGACGCGGCCGGCGTGCCGGTGCTCGGCATCTGCTTCGGCGGCCAGGCCCTGTGCGCCATGGCGGGCGGCCGGGTCGAACGCTCGCCGCGACTGGAGATCGGCTGGACCCACGTTTCGTCCGTGGCTCCCGATCAGGTCCCGCCGGGCCCGTGGCTGGAATTCCACTACGACCGCTGCGTGCTCCCGGAATCGGCCCGCGTGCTGGCCACCAGCGACCTGTGCGTGCAAGCGTTCGCCGTCGGGCGCCACCTTGGCGTCCAGTTCCACCCCGAGGTCGACGGCCCCCAGCTCAAGCGCTGGCTCGACAACGGCGGCGCCGCCGAAGTGACCCGCGCCGGCCTCGACCCCGACGAGTTCCTCGCCCAGACCATCCGCGAAGAACCCGCCGCCCGCCGCCGCGCCGCCACCCTAGTAACCACCGCCCTAACCCTCGCCCACCCCTAACCGCCGCCCACCCCCGCACGTCGCCCCCGCCCCGCCCCGCCCCGCCGCGCGCCGCGTCCGCCCCGCGCCCCCGCCCCGCGCCCCGCGTCCGCCCCGGCACGGCGCCCAGCTCGGCCGGCCCTGCCCCCGCCGCGCCCGACATTTCACGACTTGCCCGATCCCGAAAATGATTGCGGACACTTACCCCCCCAGATCGGGGGGGTAAGTGTCCGCAATAATCCAGCCAGCCCGATAGCACGCCCGAAACGCGCAAAATATTCGAATACGAGGGGCGCTGGCTGCGCATAGAAGCCGGACCGAGCGGCACACCCACGAGCCACACGTGCCGCAAGGACGCCTGTGGCACCAATTGTCTCAACAGCCCAGCAACCCGAGGGGTGGGTTATCCCCTAGGTGAAGATGGGTGACAGTCTGCTGCCGCCCGGCGGGCACCGTCCGTAGCGTAATTCCCGTATGCAATCACGCTACGTAGGGAGGTGTCCGGATGATCGAGGCACGCGGGCTAGTCAAGCGATACGGCAGCACGATCGCGGTGAACGACCTGAGCTTCACGGTCCGGCCGGGAATGGTTACCGGCTTCCTCGGGCCGAATGGCGCCGGGAAGTCGACGACGATGCGGATGATCCTCGGCCTGGACCTTCCGTCCGAGGGCACGGTCACCGTTAACGGCAAGCCGTACCCGCGATCGCAAAACCCGATGCACGAGGTCGGCGCGCTGCTGGACGCCGGTGCGGTGCACGGCGGGCGGAGTGCCCGCAACCACCTGCTCTGCCTGGCCCAGACCAACGGGATCGGCAAGCGCAGGGTGGACGAGGTGCTCCAGGTCGTTGGCCTGCCCGAGGTGGCGAGCAAGCGCTCAAAAGGCTTCTCCCTCGGCATGCGGCAGCGCCTCGGCATCGCCGCCGCGCTGCTCGGCGACCCGGGGATCCTGATGTTCGACGAACCGGTGAACGGCCTCGACCCCGAAGGCATCTTGTGGATCAGGAACCTGATGAAGTCACTGGCCGCCGAAGGTCGCACCGTCTTCGTGTCCAGCCACCTCATGTCGGAGATGGAGTACACCGCGGACCACCTGCTGGTCATCGGGCGCGGCAAGCTCATCGCCGACTGCGGCATGGCGGAGTTCATCGCCCGCGGATCCGGCCAGGCGGTCGAGGTCCGTACTCCAGAGCCGGCCAGGCTGGCCAGCGCGCTCACCGCCGCCGGCGCGACCGTCACCACCAGGACCGACGGGACGATCGAGGTTCGCGGCCGGACCGAGCGCCAAGTCGCCGACGTCGCGTTCGCCGCCTCGATCCCGGTCCATCACCTTGCCCAGACGAAGGTGTCACTGGAGCACGCCTTCATGGAACTGACCGCGGACAGCGTCGAGTACCACGCCAGAACCCACGTGGAGGCCTGAGATGACAACCCTGATGATTGACTCCCGCCGGACCATCCGCTCCGAGTTCACTAAGATCCGCTCGGTCCGGTCCACCTACTGGTCGCTGTTCCTGCTGGTGCTCGCCGCCGTCACCTGGTGTGTCGCGTACTGCCTGGCGACCGTGCACCAGTGGCCGACGATGGCGGCGCCGGACAAGTCGAGCTTCGACGGTACTCAGGACAGCGTGATCGGCCTAGCGCTGCTCGGCCAGCTGATCATCGTGGTGTTCGGCGCGCTGATGATCACCTCGGAGTACGGCACCGGGATGATCCGCACCTCGCTGACCGTGATGCCGCGCCGCCGGGTGCTCTACTGGTCCAAGCTGGCCGTGTTCGCCGGGGTCAGCCTCGCGTTGTCGCTGGTGACCAGCTTCGGCACCTTCTTCCTCGGCAAGGCGCTGCTGGCGCCCACCCACGTGTCGATGTCGCTGTCCAACCCGGCTGAGCTGCGGTCGGTGCTGATCACCGCCCTGTATGTCGAGGTCTGCGGCCTGCTCGCCTACGCGATCGGCGCGATCGTGCGCAGCACCGCCGGGGGCCTGACCATCGCCTACGGTGTCCTCGCACTGCTGCCGCAGCTGATCAAGGCACTGCCCGGTTCGCTTGAGCACGCCCTGGTGCGCTGGGTGCCCGGCGGCGACGCGCTGTCGGCGATGACCACCACCAACGGCTCGAACCCGCCGCACATGTTCTCCGCCTGGGGCGAACTGGCCGTCTTCGCCTGCTATGCCGCAGTCCTGCTCACCATCGGCGCTGCCCAGTTCAGCCGCCGCGACGCCTGAGGAGACCCTGATGAACCACAAGAAGCTCACCGCGATAGCGACCGCGGCCATCCTCACTGCCGGCATCGCCACCGCGAGCGCCGCCGCCGCGTCGCCCACCGGCCGCAGCCATTTGATCGTCTGGAGTGTAAACAGCGACGGACCGTACTTCCAGGAGATAGCCACTGGCGCGGTCGGTGACTACGGAAAGGGCAAAACCATCCTGCCGAACGGCAAGATCGATCCGGAGCACACCAGCGAACTTCGGCTGGACATGACGCACGGTTCGTTCCGGCTCAGCATCGCGGCCATCGGCCGGGGCGTGACCGAGAGCAAGCGCTGGCAGTGGAACACGGCCAACTGCTCCGGCCGCGTCTCGTTCACTGCGCAGGCGCCCATCGTGGCCGGCTCAGGTACCGGTGCTTACCGGGGCATCACCGGCACCTTCGCCATGACCGTGACTATCGAGGAGGTGGACGTCAAGCCCGTCTGCAACGGGACCAGCGGGTTCCTCTCCCAGATCATCCTGCTGGACGGCACCGGCTCCGTCTCCTACTGACCCCGGAAGGCCGCCGCGATGACCGCCTATCCTGAGCGCGTGCTGCAGCAGGCGTACGCATGGATGCGCGGTCATCCGCGGGCGGCCGACGGCATGCTCGGCCTCCTGCTCTTCGCCGCCGGCGTCGGCCAGCTTCCCACCCCGGAGCCGCTGTCCACGGCCCGCGGAGTAGCCGTCAACCTGTTGCTCGCCGCCACCGTGACCGTGCGCAGGCAGATCCCCGTGGCGGCCTTCTGCGGCGCCGCGATCGTCGTGTCGTTCCAGCTAGCGTTCGGCCTCGGATCGGGCAGCGTGCCGGGCATGGCGCCCGGCGTGACCGACTTCGCCATCGTGATCCTGCTGTACACGCTTGCCGCCTACCGGGCCCGCCGGACCTCGGTCGCCGGCCTGGTGGTGTGCCTGCTGGGTGCGGTGGTCGCCATCGCCAGGTACGCGCCGCTGCACGGGCCCAACGCCGGGGTGATCCTCCTGCTGTCCATCGCGGCGGTGGGCGTGACCTTGCTTGCCGCGTGGGTGCTCGGCGACTCGGCCGCCTACCGGAAGACCTACTACGTCTCGCTCGAGCAACGCCTGGCCGCCGCCGAACGGACCAGCGATCTGGAGGCCAAGCGTGCCCGCGCGGTCGACGAGTCCGCGGCCCGGCTGCGCCGGATCGAGCGCGACCTGCACGACGGCGCGCAGGTCAGGCTCGCGGCGCTCGCCATGGCGCTCGGCGAGATCAAGGAGAACCTGGCGCAGGCCGACACCGACCCGGACACGCTGAAGCTTCTCGGCGGCGCGCATCAGAACGCCAAGGACACCCTCACCGAACTGCGTGACCTGGCCCGAGGCATCCATCCGCCCGTACTCGACCGCGGCCTGGGCGAGGCGCTGGCGATGCTGGCCGAGACCAGCGCGATCCCCGTCGCCCTCACCGTCGATATCGCGGAACGACCCTCGCCGGCCATCGAGGCGATCGCCTACTTCTGTACCGCCGAGCTGCTCGCCAACGCGGCCAAGCACAGCGGCGCGCGCAACATCCAGGTCAGCGTCCAAGACAGCGGCAGCGCTCCGCTGGCACTGGCCGTCACCGACGACGGCGCCGGCGGCGCCCGGGTCGCGCCGCGCGGGGGACTGGCCGGACTGCTGGAGCGTGTGCAGACCGTCGACGGTCAGCTCACGGTCGACAGCCCGCCGGGCGGCCCCACCACCATCACCATCGAACTCCCGAGGCATGCTTGATGCGTATCGTCATCGCCGAGGACGCCGCGATCATGCGGGACGGACTCACCCAGACGCTCACCCGCCGCGGCCACGACGTGGTCGCCGCGGTCGGCGACGCGGAGGCTCTGCGGAAGGCGATCGCCGAGCACCAGCCCGACGTCGCGATCGTCGACGTGCGGATGCCGCCGTCGCACACCGACGAGGGCCTGCGTGCCGCCAAGGCCATCCACCAGGACTTCCCCAAGGTGGGCGTGCTGGTGTTTTCCCAGTACATCGAGGCGCACGCGGCCAGCGAACTGTTCGCCAGCGCGCCGACCGGGGTCGGCTACCTGCTCAAGGACCGGGTCGCGGACGTGAGCGAGTTCATCGACGCGCTCACCCGGGTCGCCCAGGGCGGTACCGTGCTCGACCCGGAGGTGGTCCGGCAACTGCTCGGCGCCGGCCGGCGCCGGGACACCCTGGCCGCGCTCACCCCCAGAGAGAAAGAGGTCCTCTCGCTTATCGCCCAGGGCAGGTCGAACGTCGCAATCGCCGCCGCGCTGTTCATCTCGCCGAAGGTCGTGGAGAAACACGTCGCGAACATCTTCGACAAGCTAGGCCTCGCACCCTCCGATACCGACAACCGCCGCGTCATAGCCGCCATCAAATACCTGGAGTCGTGAAAGCGTCAGCCGGCCTCCACCGAACGGATGATCTTCCGCAGCAAGTAGGCCAGCTGCTCCTTCTCGTCCTCGGTGAGGGCCGAACTGGCCGTCGCCTCCCCGGCGTTGAACGCCGGGAAAAGCCGCTCGATGACGGCGAGACCGGCGGGCTCCAGCGAGACGAGCACGAGCCGGCCGTCCTCGTCGTGCGCGCGGCGGCGGGCCAGGCCGCGCTTCTCCAGCGTCTTGAGCACGCCGGTGAGCGTGCCCTTGGTCACCCCGGCCTCGGCGGCCAGGTGCCTGGTCTGCTGGTCACCCCAGATCCACAGCACGAACAGCACGGTGAACGCGGCCCACGAGAGGTCTTCGGTGGCCAGCACGTCGCGCTCCATCTGATGCCGGATCGCGTTCGCCGCCCGGTAGATGTTCGACACCGCGGCCATCGCGACGAAATCCAGCGCGAGTTCGCCCGCGATCTTCGCACGGATGTCCTGCTCGGCCTGGACCAGGTCACGGTCGTTGCCGATGCTGAGGCGGCGTGGCATGGGTCGATGGTACGCGGGCAGAAGCGGGCCCTCGGTCACGACCGCCGCGGCGGCCGGATACCCCGGAACTCCCAATCCCCGCCGAACGCGGTGGAGATGACCTCCTCACTCTCCGACGGCTGCGCGCCGTACCCGCCGGCGACCGGCAGCGGCCCCGCCACCACGTGATTCGTCAGCGTGCCGAGCCCGTCCACCGACACCGACACGACGTCGCCCGGCTGGACCGGGCGTGACCCCGCCGGGGTGCCGGACAGCAGCACGTCTCCGGGCAGCAGCGTGATCGTCCGCGCGATGTCCGCGACCAGGTAGTGCATGTCCCAGGTCATCTCGTCGGTCGACCCGTCCTGCACCACCTCGCCGTTGACGAGAGTGCGCACCCGCTTTCCATGGAAGTCCCACCCGGTGACCAGCCCGGGCCCGAGCGGCGCCATCGTGTCCGACCCCTTGACCCGCAGCATCGACCCCGCGTCGGTGTCCCGGAAGTCGTGCAGCCCGAAGTCGTTCCCGATCGTGTACCCCGCGATGTACGAGCCGGCCTCCGACGGCGGAACCCCGCGGCACACCCGCCCGATCACGACGGCGACCTCGCCCTCGTAGTTCAGGTACTTGCACCCCGCCGGCCGCACCACGGCGCCGCGGTGCCCCACCAAAGCCGACACCGGCTTATGAAAATACGTCGGTGCCGGCGGCAGCGTCGCCTGGAACTCCGCGACGCGCGACCGGTGGTTCAGGTGCACCGCGATGATCTTGGTCGGCGCGACGGGCGGCAGATGCACGGCGGGCAGGCGGCCTTGACCAGGGCCTCCCCGATATCACGATATTTCCGGACCTGGCCACGCTGGCGCCGCTGCCCTGGGAGCCGAACGCCGCCTGGTGCCTCGGCGACGCACACCTGCCGGACGGATCGCCGGCGCCGGAGGACCCAAGGACCGTCGCGCGCCGGGTGACCGATCGCCTCGCCGAACTTGGCTATACCGCGGTGTGCGGGCCGGAACTGGAGTTCTATGTGTGCGAACGCGGCCCTGACGAGTACCGCGAGTACGCCTACCACCTCTAGCCGGGCCGCCGGATTTCGCGTGGTTGTGGCAACCAGGCGGCTCTATGCGCGTCGTTGTCACAACCACGCGGCCTACGAACCTCGCAAGCCGAGCTTCAGGCGCGGGCGGCCTGGATCGCCTCCCAGACCCGCTGCGGCGTCGCCGGCATGTCGATGTGCCGCACCCCCAGGTGCGCCAGCGCGTCGACAACCGCGTTCTGCACCGCGGGCGTGGACCCGATCGTGCCGGCCTCGCCGATGCCCTTGGCGCCCAGCGGGTTGTACGTGGTCGGCGTCGCCATGTCCGCCAGCTCGAACGACGGCAGCTCCGCGGCGGTGACGAACGCGTAGTCGGCGAACGTCGCGGTCAGCGGGTTGCCGTCCGCGTCGTACACGACTTCCTCCAGCAGCGCCTGCGCGGCGCCCTGGGCGATGCCGCCGTGCCGCTGGCCTTCGGCGAGCAGCGGGTTGATCACCGTGCCGGCGTCGTCCACGGTCACCATCCGGCGCAGCGTCGCCTTGCCGGTCTCGGTGTCCACTTCGACGACGGCCACGTGCGTGCCGAACGGGAACGTCGGCCCCGGCGCGCGGAACACCGCGCGCACGAACAGCCGCTCGCTCTCCGCCAGATGCGCCAGCGACACCGCCACGTCCGGGTCCCCGGCAACCGTGAACTCCGACCGCGAAGCGTCGAACACCAGGTCCGCCTGGCTCACCTCAAGCTCGGCGCCGGCCCGCGTCCGCGCCACCTCCAGCAGGTCACGGGAGGCCTGCTGCACCGCCGCGCCACCCTGCTGCAGGCTGCGCGACCCGCCGGTGCCGCCGCCCTCCGGGACCAGATCGGTGTCGCCCCACTTCACCGTGATCATGTCGACCGGGATCCCGAGCTCGGCACTGGCCAGCGTCGCCCACACGGTCTCGTGCCCCTGGCCGTGCGGCGAGGTCCCGGTCAGGATCGTCGCGCTGCCGTCGGGGTGCACCTCGACGGTGGCGTTCTCGCTCGCGCCGCCCTCTTCGGCGCCCGGGCCGGTGATCTCCACATACGAGGAGAGCCCGATGCCGAGCTGGACCGCGGCACCGGCGTCTCGCCGCGCCCGCTGCTCGTCGCGTAGCGCGGCATATCCGGCGGCGGACAACGCCAGCGACAAGGCAGCCCCGTAGTCCCCGGTGTCGTACGTGGCCCCGAACGCGGTCTTGTGCGGCGAGGTGAACGTGGGCAGCAGGTTCAGCCGCCGCACTTCCGCGGGATCCATGGCGATCGCCGCGGCGAACAGGTCGATGGCCCGCTCGATCGCGGCGGTCGCCTCCGGCCGTCCGGCGCCCCGGTACGCGCCGACCGGCGTCGTCGTGGTGACCACGGACCGCGCCACCGCCTCGGCGCGCGGGATCTCGTAGGGCCCCGGCGCCATCAAGATCGTCAGGTACGGCAGGAACGCGCCGAACCTCGGGTACGCGCCGGAGTCCTGGAGGATTTCCAGCCGGTATGCCTGCACGTCGCCGGATCGCGAGCCGCCGATCGTGATCGTCTGCCGCTGCGCCCGGCCGTGCGTCATGCCGACCAGGTTCTCGTTACGAGATTCCGCCCAGCGAGCGGCCCGGCCGAGCCGCCGCGCCACCCAGCAGACCACCACGGCCTCCGGGTCGGCGCCGAACTTCGCGCCGAACGCGCCGCCCACGTCCGGGGTGATGACCCGGACTGAGTCCTCGTCGGTGCCCAGCGCCTTCGCCAGCTCTTCGCGGGTGCCCTGCGCGCCCTGGTTCGGGATCCAGGCCGTCAGCCGGTCACCCTCCCAGACGGCCGCCGCGGCCCGAGTCTCCATCGGCGCCGGGGCCACCCGCTGGTTCTCTATCGTCTGGGAGACAACGACCTCGCAGCCCTCGAACAGGTCCGCGGCCAGTTCGGCCGGGTCCCCGTAGGTCCAGGTCACGTTCGAGTCGCACGCGGGGAACAGCAGCGTCTGACCGTCCGCCGCGTCCGCCATGTCGACGACCGCGGGAAGCACGTCGTAGTCGACGTCCACGAGCTCGGCGGCGTCCTCACCCTGGTACGCCTGCTCGGTGACGACGACCGCCACGGGCTCGCCGACAAACCGGACCACCTCGCGCGCGAGCAGCGGCTGGGTCATCAGCTCGTCCATGCCGGGCATCGGCGGGGAGATAGGCGCCAAGTCCAGGTCGTCCCCGGTGAACGCGGCGACGACCCCCTGCGCGGAAAGCGCGCCGCTGACGTCGACCGACCGAAGCCGCGCGTGCGCGACCGTGGACCGGACGAAGTACACATGCAACGCGCCCGCCAGCCGTTCGTCCCGCAGGTCGGCGGTGTACATGCCGCCGGTGGTCAGGAATCGCGGGTCCTCGACGCGGCGCACGCGGGTGCCCAGAATGCTCACGTTTACTCAGCTCCTCCCCGGCCCACTCATCGTAGTCCGAGGTCGATCACCGTCATTCCGGCGGTGGTGGCCGGCCCGTCCATCGCGACCAGCGCGCGCCCCGCCCCGGACAGCCCGATCACCGACCCGACAAGCAGGTCAGGCCGCAGCGACCCGTTCGCGACCAGCGCCATCATCGGCGGGTAGTCGCCCGCGGGCATGCCGTGCGCGCCGTGGATCTCCAGCTCCCGCGCGATCACCAGGTCCATCGGAAGGGACGCCTCAGCCAGCAGCCCGACTTGGACGTGCCGTCCCCGGCGGCGCAGGCACCGGACCGACGCGACGGCGGTGTCTGGCGAGCCGAACGCGTCCACCGACACGTGCGCCCCGCCGCCGGTCAGGTCGACGATCGGCGCCCCGGGTTCGGCCACCGCCGAAGCGCCCAGTTCCTGAGCACGTGCCCGGGAAGCCGGCGAGACATCCACCGCGAGCACCCGCGCCCCCACCGCGACCGCGATCATCACGGCGGACAGCCCCACGCCGCCGCAGCCGTGCACCGCCACCCAGTCCCCGGGCCGCGGCCGCCCGTGCGTGACGATCGCGCGATACGCGGTGGCGAACCGGCACCCCAGGCTGGCCGCGGTGACGAAGTCCACCGTGTCCGGCAGCGCCACCAGGTTCGCGTCCGCCGCGTGGATCGCCACCCGCTCGGCGAACGACCCGGGCCCGGTGAAGCCGGGCTGGGTCTGGGCCGGGCACACCTGCGCGTCCCCGGCCAGGCAGTACTCGCACCGCCCGCAGCCGCAGGCGAACGGCACCGTTACCCGGTCCCCGGCTCGCCAGCGGGTCACCGCGGGCCCGGTCGCGGAAACCGTCCCGGCCAGTTCGTGCCCGGGGATGTGCGGCAATGCCACCGGTTCGTGCCCGCGCCAGGCGTACCAGTCCGACCGGCACACCCCGGTCGCGCCCACCGCGACGACCACCCCGTCGTCCGGGCATTCCGGCGGCGCGACCTCCCGTACCGAGGGCGCGGCCCCGTATTCGTCGTACACGACAGCGAGCACGTGCGCATCCTAGGGCGTGATCGGGTATTCTTTAGCGTCGCGGGGCGGAGTAGCTCAGTCAGGCAGAGCAAGCGGCTCATAATCGCTGTGTCGCCGGTTCAAGTCCGGCCTCCGCTACACTATTTATCTGTACTCACCAGTAGAAAGGCACTCCAACCGTGGCTGCCACCGACGTCCGGCCGAAGATCACGCTGGCTTGCCAGGAGTGCAAGCACCGGAACTACATCACCAAGAAGAACCGGCGTAACGACCCGGACCGCCTTGAGCTGAAGAAGTACTGCCCGAACTGCCGCTGCCACCGCCCGCACCGCGAGACTCGGTAGTGTCCCCGAACCCGGCGTTTGTCGGCCACACGTTCGAGCCATCGGCTCCGTACGAGGTTAGCCGGGTCAAGATCGCCGAGTTCGCCACCGCGATCGGGGAGCAGAGTCCGCTGTGCTTCGACTCCGAAGCCGCGGTCAAGGCCGGTTATCCGGATGTGATCGCACCGCCCACGTTCGCGATCGTGCTCAGCACCGTGGGCAACTCCAGGGTCCTCGCCGACCCCGAGCTGAACCTGAACTACACGATGGTCGTGCACGGTGAGCAGGCGTTCGAGTACACGCGGCCGCTGCACGCCGGTGACGTGGTCGTCTCCCAGTCCACGATCGAGCAGATCCGGTCGATCGGCAAGCACACGTCGATGACGATCAGCACGAGCATCGACACGCTCGATGGCGAGCACGTCTGCACCGCCCGTAATACCCTCGTCGAGCGGGGGGAGTAGCCGATGACCCCGGGCACCGAACTCGCCACGAAGACCTACCATGCGACCCGCTTGGACCTGGTCAAGTACGCGGGTGCTTCCGGCGACTTCAACGTCATCCACTGGAGCGACCGGCTAGCCACGAAGGCCGGCCTGCCCGGCGTGATCGCGCACGGCATGTACACGATGGCGCAGGCGGGCCGCTACGTCACCGAGCTGGCGGGCGGCGACCCGGGCCGGGTGAAAGAGTTCAGCGTGCGGTTCTCCGCCATGGTGCCGGTCCCCGACGACGACCAGGGCGCGACGATCGAGGTCAGCGGCACGGTGACCGAACAGGTGGACGACGAGCACGTGGCCGTCGCCGTCACCGCCACGACGAACGGGACGAAGGTGCTGACCCGCGCCCGCGCGGTCATCCGCGTGTGAAGCTGGCCGACTGCACCACCCTGGGCCTGGGCGGCCCCGCCCGCGCGTGGATAACCGCGGCCACCGAGG
>Ga0070741_10016409_pt1 | contig 12352 bp, 31 predicted proteins | sample Coa_R1_4_FD_66440 | JGI IMG/M metagenome (GOLD analysis project Ga0070741, IMG submission 66440) | Surface soil microbial communities from Centralia Pennsylvania, which are recovering from an underground coalmine fire - Coalmine... | ecosystem: Environmental > Terrestrial > Soil > Unclassified ...
TGGCTAACGAGGTTTACCCGGTTGCTTGCCGGTTCGGCGGCCGGGCTCCCTGTGTCGACGATCTCTGTCACGGCGGCGGGGGCTGGACGCTCTGTGGGCTCGACATGGACTTCGAGTACGAGATGGCCCAGGAGCTCGACGACGAATGGGACCTCGACCAGGACGAGGACGATTTCTACGCTGGCGACGGGCGGTCAGACAATGGCTAACAGGTCTTACCCGGATCTCGCGTTCGAGCCTGTCAGTCCGTTCGTGCCTTGGCATCTGCCTCTCGCCGGCGGCGGCATGACGGAAGTAAACGCCGAGCGCTGGCGCGGGTCGCAAATAGTTCAGCTGCTCGCTCCCGCAATGCGCGAGCGCGACACACCTTGGGACGTCGTTCGCGGGATGGTCGACATCGGGAAGCTGCCGCTCGACGCGGCAATCTACGAGCTCGGCCTGCATCCTGAGGGAACGCTTATCCGCTACGCGCTCTTCCACGCTAAGGCGGATTAGGAGGCACGATGGACTACCAACTGCCCGAGGGTTGCGTGCTGATCGTCACGGTGTCGCTGGCCGACGGCGGCCTGCGCGCCGAGCTGACCTTCAACGAGGAGTACGGGACCAAGGTCGGCGCCCGCGAGCGCGCCATCGTGCTCCAGTCCGCGATGGCGGCGATCACCGCCGGCGCGGGCCGGATCGTGCCCGACGATCGCGAGGTGCCGGCCCAGTGGCCGCCCCCGATCGTGGTCAAGTGACCAGCTGCGTCGTGTGCGGCGGCAGCGGGCGCTGCCGCGCCTGCGACGGCAGCGGCCAGGAGCTGCGCTGGCTCACCGTCGCCCAGGCCGCCGACCACCTTCGGGTCAGTCCGGCCACCATCTACCGCTGGGTCGCCGACGGCCTGATCCCGCGCCGCGTGCTGCCGGCCGGCCGCGGTCTCCGCTTCGACCGCCGCGAACTGGACGCCGCGCTCGGCAGCCATGGCTGAGTCGGCCGAGGTCGCCGCCCTCCGGCACGAGATCGAGCAGCGCTTTACGGGCCGTCCAGCCATCAGAATTCATCGCGGGGTGGCTTGGGATCACCTGCTGGGCGACTTCGAGGCCAACATGGTCACCCGGCGCCGCTCCCCCGGCACCATCAAGGGCTACCGCTGGGCGCTGGAGGACTTCCTCCGCTTCCTGACCGAAGAGGGCGTGGCCGGTCCGGCCGAGCTCCAGTTCGAGCACGTGGAGGCCTGGCAGCAGGCGCTGGGCCGGCGCGTCTCGCCGGGCTCGCAGCGGCTGGCGGCGACCGCCATCCGGCAGTTCCTGCGCTGGGGCATCCGGCGCCGGATCGGCTGGTCGTCGGAGCTGCCCGAGTTCGTGGTCGACGTGGAGGAGAAGCGCAAGGACCCGCGACCGCTCGAGCCCGAGCACCTGAGCCGGATCCTCGCCTACTACCGGCCCCGGCAGCTGAACGCCTCGATCGCGCACATGCGCAACCGGGCGCTCTTCTGCTACCTGCTGGCGACCGCGGCCCGGGTCTCGGAGGCGCTCCAGGTCACGCGCAACGAGGCCGAGCGCGCGATCATCGTCCAGAAGGGCGGCACCGAGAAGATCCTCGAGGTGGGGCCGAGCGTGCTGGCCATGATCCAGGACTACTTGAACCGCCGCGACGACGACAACCCGTATCTCTGGGTCACGCACACGCCGGGCGACGACCTGGGGCCGCGGCCGCTCAAGGCTGATGGCGTGCGCGAGATCTGGAAGGGCCTGGCACGCAAGCTCGGCATCCCGCCCTTCACCACCCATCAGATCCGGCACACGGCGGCGACCGAGCTGATCGACGCCGACGTCGACCACCTGGTCGCCGCGAACTACCTGGGCCACCACGACCTGAGCACCATCCAGCGCTATGCCAAGGTGCGCGAGCGCCAGCGCCGGCAGGCGCGCGACGTGCTCGAGGGCGTGATCCGGATGGTGGACGAGGCGCCCTTCAAGCCGCGGCTGGTGCCCAAGCTCGAGCGCCCGCGCCGCAAGGGCAAGTACTAGCAGCGCACCTCGCGGCCGGCGGCGATCACGACCCCGCCGGCGCCCGCCGTCCGGCAGAGCTGGGCGTCACTGGGAAAGACCGTGTACGCGATGTCGAGTTCGCCGCTCTGATGGGCCTGCCGGCAGAAGTCGAAGACCTGGTCGTCGACCTGGCTCTGGCAGGGCACCACCGGGGCCGGGTGGCTGTGCTGGTAGGCGCTGGTGCCGGCCAGGGCGCCCACGGCGAGCAGCGCGACCACCAGGCGGGCGAGGCCGGCCACCCCGGGTAACACCCCGGCTTAGGCGGCGAGCTCCCCGGTTAAATCGAACGGGGAATGCCCATCCTTAGTCGCCTTAACCGGGGCGCCGCCTCCATTGTGGCCAAGTTCGATCCGAGTTCGCTTCGAGGTCGCCTGGCCGGCCAGCAGATCCTCGATTTCCCACTGCGGGTAATGCCACCGCTTGCCGATCATCACCGCATGAAGTTGATATGTGTTAACCCAGTGATACACCTGATGTTCTGATAGCCCATAGGCCTGCTCGATCTCGCGCAGGTTGAGCATGCGCGCCGCGACGGCGACAGAAGGCCGCTTGGCTTGCCATTTTGGGGATTGCATCCAGCGAACTTCAGGACTAAAGTTCCCGGACATTGGCTCAGCCAGGCCCCGTCTCAACATCATCCGGACGTAGCGACGCAGGTAGAGGCATGGCTCCTGTGGCGTGCAGCGCTCGCACTGGCGAACGTGCTTCTCGACGGCGTATTCGAACTTCTGCTGATCTGAGGAGAGATCCTCGGCCTGGCGGAGCACGCGCCGATCGTAGCGCGACTTCCCGTTTTTGGGTGGGGGTTTCCGGGCTGGGCGGCGCAAGTCGCCCGGGTGGCCTGGCGGACATTACCCGGGACCCCCTCCCGAGGGCGGCAGGTTAGATGCCGGCGCCCCGTCTCAAGCCGCAGACGCTGGAGGTGCTCCGCTACCTGGAGTCGGCGGGGCCGCTGACCAGCCGCGACGCCTGGATCTTCTTCAGCTGCTCCCGGCTGGCGGCCCGGATCCGGGAGCTGCGCCAGGCCGGCTACCCGATCGAGACCGACCGCAGCCGCGGCTACGCCACCTATCGCCTGACGAAGGCCGCCTGATGCGGGCCGCCTTCATCCCCGGCCACCCCCGCCCCAAGCTGAGCCGCCGGGACCGGGTCGGCAACTCGGGACTGGCCCGGGTCTCGCGCCGCGGGGCCGGCCGCCGCCGGCTCTTGCCCGAGCTCCGCTTCCTGCTCGAGCCGGGCTGGCAGCTGTGAGCGGATGGCGCGGCCAGGCCCTCTTCATCGCCTGCTGCGTCATGGCCGGCTTCTGCGCCGGCAACCTCTTCCTCCTGATCGCGAGCAAGCCGTGAGCGGCCTGCGCCCGGTGCGCGAGGACCTGGACGACGCCCGCCGCCACCTCCAGGGCGCCTGGGAGAAGCTGGTCGGCCAGCCCTTCCCCGACGACTACGCCCAGGAGCACGAGCTGGTCAAGCCGTTGCCGGCCAAGAGCCGGATGCTGGCCAGCCTGATCGGGGTCACGCTTGACACCCTGCTCGAGGCCGACCAGGTCGTGCGCCAGATCAACGGTGAGGTGATCGTCCAGATCCGGCGCGAGGCGGCGGAGTGAGGCTGGCGGCCGACTCGGTCACCTCGGCGGACATCCCGGCCGGCCGCTTCCCGATCGTGCTCGGCTACGTCGACGGCAAGTACGCCTGGTCGGAGCAGGACTGGCTGCGCCACACCCAGGCGGGCGCGCTCGCGGTCGGGATCGCGGTCAACCCGGCCACCGACGCCGGCACCATCCTCGACGTCGAGACCGGCGACGCCACGCCCTACCAGGCCCCGGCCTGGGTCCAGATGCGGCGCGCCGCCGGCGTCGACCCGACCGTCTACTGCGGCCAGTTCTCGCTGCCGGCGGTGAGCGCGGCCTTCAAGGCCCAGGGCGTGCCCGAGCCGCACTACCTGGTCGCCAACTACGACAACAGCCCCGTCATCCCGGCCGGCTGCATCGGCAAGCAGTACGCCAACGCGCCCCTGACGGGCGGCCATTACGACCTGTCGGTGGTCGCCGATTTCTGGCCGGGCGTCGACCCGGCCCCCCAGCAGGAGGACGACATGCAGGGAATCATCGTCACCGGCAGCAACGGCGAGGACTGGGCGGTGCTGCCCAGCGGCTACCGCTTCGGGGTCGCCTCCCAGGCCGACCTGGCCCAGCTCAAGGCGAGCGGCCAGTTCGTCCAGGTCGGCTCGGTCAGCGACGGCCAGCTGCAGCAGTGGCCGGTGCTCGGCCAGGGCGGCGCGGGCACCGTGCCCCAGCACAGCCACGGCGTCACCGGCACGGCTCAGTAGCCGCCATGGCCTGGCAGCGCGCCCACGACGCGATCGCGGTCGACTGGGACCGCTACGGCAACCCCAACCACGGCCAGGAGCCGGAACAGGAGGAGCTGCCGCCCGACGAGCTCGATCTGGCGGCGATGCCCGAGTGCTGCGCCAGCTGCGGGGCGCTTTTGCCCTGCGACTGCCGGGTCTCCTGGGGCCCGGCCGCCTATCGCTGCGACTGCGGAGCGCCCAAGCAGCCGCAGAAGCTGCGCTGCACGACCTGCGCCCGCGACATCGCCCGCAAGGCCGCGCGCGAGGGCATGAGAAGGCTGCGCGCCGGCGCGCGCACGCCGTCACCGACCGCGGTCGGCTGATCCGGGCCCGGTGTCCCGCAGATGACGCACCACGTCGCAGCCATCGCCATCCCTCCCTCCCCTGGCGATCCCAGCACCGAACGCAGCTCGCGGGCGCCGGCCCCGGCGTGAGCGAAGACCGCCCAGCGCCCCCGGCGGGGCGCCCGTTGCGTCGCCGCCCGCTGAAGCCCTTTTCGGCGCGTTGCAGCATCAAGCGGGCGCTCTGGAAGGCCAACGCCGCCCGCCTCCCGGACGGCCGCCGGCTGCCGCGCTCCTGTGTGGCGATGCTGGTCGCCCTGGCCTACCGGCAGGGCTACGTCAAGTCGGGCGTGGTCTTCATCGGCAACTTCAAGCTCGGCGAGCTGGCGGGAGTCTCGGCGCGCACGGTGACCGACTCCAAGTACCTGCTCGAGCTGGCGGGGCTGCTCTACATCGCCAACACCGCGGCCAACGGCAAGGTGGCGGGCGGCAAGACCCACGACGAGCACGGCCGCCTGGTCGCCTGCGCCACCGGCTACCAGCTGCACCCGCTGCTGGAGAAGCCCGAGAAGAAGCCCCAGGCGGCCGCCGCGCCGCCCAGGAAGGCGGAGCTGGCCCGGGAGCTGGTGGCCGGCCTCGCCCGCCGCTTCGAGGACCGTGCTCCGCCTCGAGCCTGACCAGCTCCGCGCCGACCACCGCCGCTACGTCCAGCTCAGGGCCGAGTCCCGGCGGGCCATGATCGAGCACCTTCGAACTTGCGACGCCTGCGGCTGGCGCGTGCGTTACAACTGCGCGGCCAGCCGCGCGCTGCTGCGTCAGAACCAGGCCCTGGCCGCGGTCGTCCAGGCCCTGGCGGGCCTCCTCGACCCCGTCTGAGCGCTCCGCCGGCGCCAGTTTTCCCCAGCCGCCATCCCTTTCGGGCGTCTAGGTGGAAGCGGCTTCTATGTACGCCCCCGATGCCGGCGAACGGCCCAGATCGCTACATAGAAGCCACCTCTATCCACTCCTCTCTTCAGAGTGACTGAAGAGGGAGAAAGTAGAATGACGCGCACGCGCCCGATGGGCGCTGACGCGCTGACGGATTGAGTTCATGCAGCCCACGCCGGCGGTCAGCTTTCGCGCACCGGTATCCACGGCATCCTGCTGGTCGATCACCCGGCCCGCCTGACGGCGCGTAAGGGCCGTGCTAGGCTCCGCGAGCATGGCGGAGCTCGAGCGCGACGACTTCGAAGAGCCGGCACCGCGCAGGCCCAAGCCTCGCGGCACCCCGGCCGGGTCCGCCATCCCGCGCTCTGACAAGCCGGCCAAGCTGGTGCTCGGCCTGGGCAAGGTCGGAGAACCCCTGGCGCCGGGCGAGGCGCGGCGCGCGCTCTATCACTCCCACCAGGCGCTGGTGGCGGCGCTCGGCTCCCGCGTCGAGCTGCGCGAGACCGACTTCGAGACCCAGGGCGACGCGCTGGCCGACATGTCGAACCACCTCTTCCCGCAGGCGCGGCTGATGCTGCGCGCGGTCTCGCCGCTGGTCTTCATCGGAGCCGAGCTGGGCGTGCTCCGGGAGATCATCGAGGGCATCGACGAGGACCGCGGCGCCAAGCGGCTGTGGACCCGGATCCGGAAGCCGAAGGAGAAGCAGCCGGCGCCGCTCTACGTGGTGCCCCAAGCCCCGGAGCAGCGCGCGCTCTAGCCTCGGAGGTGGACCGGCCGGACCTCCCAGTGGACGGGCACCGGGCGCCCGACCTGGGCGTAGTGCCAGAGCGAGAAGTTGGAGTCGTTGAACCAGCTGGTCTGGGAGTTGATCGGCCCCGCCTCCAGGTAGCGCAGCACCAGCGCCCAGGGCAGGTAGACCAGCCCGAAGCCGAAGTGGTCGCAGGTCGGCTCGCCGAAAGAGATCCAGCGCTCGCCGTGGCGGCCGGCGCGGTGCGCCCAGACCGGCTCTGAGAGCCCGGTCGAGGTGGGATAGAGCCGATAGGGCGCGACCTGGACCTGGTCTGGGGCCTCCGCCACCAGCTGCTCGAAGCGGCGCCGCTCAAGCGGCTCCAGGGCGACGTCCCACTCGAGCAGGAGGATGTCCTGCTGGAGCGTGTAGAGCCGGGGGTCGGTCGCCAGGTCGTGGCGGAATATGTTGAGCCGGGGCAGGTCGTCGACGACGTGAGCCCGACCCGCCGGCGGGTCGGTCGGCCAGGACCGGACCCAGATCACCGAGCGCCGGCTTGCTGCTGCGCCCGCTCCAGCTGCTGCAGGGTGAGCGGCATCCATTCGGGCGCCTTGACGACGTACATCTGGCGCCGCGTCACGTAGGCGAACTGGTGCTCCTGGAGCTGGTCGATGGTGACCAGCAGCTGGTCGGTGTTGCCCCCGATCTCCTCCAGCCGCTTGCGGGCGCGGGCGTCCTGGACGAAGCCGATCCAGTGCCGGCGGGGCTGGTCATAGAAGCTCGATGGCACCCAGCGCGGGGCCTGGGTGGCGGCGATCAAGGTCACCCGCCGGCTGCGGCCGCGCAGCCAGATGGCGTCGGTGTAGCCGTCGAGGCCAAGCCCCGGGTGGCGGCGGTCGGTGACGGCGCGGGTCTCGTCGAGCACGATCACCCAGTCGCCCTGGCGATAGGCCGAGCGCAGGGCCTGGGCGACCACCTCGCGCGCCTTCTGCCAGCCGCCCGGCTGCATGGGGTCGGGGGTGACCAGGTGATACCACTCGCGACCCCGCCGGCGCTGCTGCGACTGCTGCCACCAGGTAGGGAAGGAGTGGACGGTGAGGAAGTCGCCGCGCCGCCAGAGCTCGTCGTCGCCCTTGTTGTCGACGACCAGGACCTTGTCGGCGGTCCAGAGCTCGAGCAGGTGGCGGAGGATCCAGGATTTGCCCTCCCCGGTGGGGGCGATGACCGAGGCGTGCTGGCCCGGCTCCCAGCCCTGGTCGAGGGCGTCCATGTGGTCCGGCCAGGCCACCTCAGACATAGGCGGAGTTTATGGCTCTTTACGCTCCCATAGAAGTCGTCTATAGTTCCGGCCAATATGGCGCTTCAGATCAACCGGCTCCAGGCTCTCCTTCACGCGTTCATCGACCAGGGTCTCGGCCGCAGCCTTCCCCACGACGCCGTCGCCGCCCTCCACGACGAGGTCTCGGCGCTCGAGGAGGAGACCCCGGAACCGGTCGACCCCTACGCGGGCAAGTCCGACGCCGAGCTGCTCCAGGCCGCCCAGCAGGGCGACAAGGGAGCGCTCGACCGCTACGTGCAGAACCAGAACGCCGCTCCCGCCCCGGCCTCGGCCCCGGCGGCCGCGAGCGAGCCGGTGGCGCCCACCGTGGCGGCCGGCGAGGGTCTGCCCCCGGCGTGAGCCCGGCTCTGCTCGAGGCCGAGCGCCTGGATGAGGTCGCCTCCGACCAGGAGGTGGCTTCCCAGCTGGTCGCCGTGCGCGCCCAGCTGCGCGCCATCCTGAGCGTGCTGCGCGAGGTCGAGCCGCTGCTCGAGAAGGCGCGCCGCTACGCGGGGAGGCTGCCCTGATGGCCGAAGAGCCCAACCCGCAGGAGCCCAGGGCCGAAGAGCCGAAGGACGGCGAGGACGAGGAGACCTTCGCCCGCCGCCTGATGCGCGAGGAGATCGAGGCCGCCTTGGAGCGCCGCGACCAGCGCCGCGCCGAGGAGCGCAAGAAGCAGCAGGAAGAGGAGGCCCGCAAGGCCGCCGCAGCCAAGGACGAGAAGCCCAGTGACGACCCCAAGCCGAAGGACCCGTCGCCGGCGACCCGCAAGCACGCCGAGCGCCGCCTCAGCGCCCTCTACGGACGCCACCGTGTCTGACCAGCACAGCCACGAGGAGGACCTGGTCGATGAGGCCCACGTCCACTTCGAGATGGGGCCGGCCCCGGACATCGACTGGAACCAGATCCAGGAGGATCTGCTGGGGCTGGTGGCGATGGGCGGATTCGTTCTCACCTTCGTCAGCCCCACCGGCGGCAACGTGCTCATCAACCGCGCTTCCCGCGCCACCGATGCCCTCGTCGAGCTCGCCCAGCGCGACCGCCGCCTGGCCGCCTTCCTGCACCGCTTCCTCGCCCGCGCCCGCTACGCGGCCCTGCTCGAGGTGGGCGCCGAGGTGGTGATCGGGATCGGGGTCGACTACGGCGTGGTGCCGGCGGCCTCGCCGATCGCCAAGCCGATCGAGGCCGAGGTGGCCGAGACGATCGCCATGGTCAACGCCGTGCGCGAACAGCAGATGCAGGCCCAGGCCCAGGCCGACCAGGCGGAGGCGGCCGCCGCCGCCCAGGCCGCCCAGCCGGCCCCGGCCGCGGCCACCCCCCACGGGCCGGCGCCCAACGGCGTCACGCCGGAGCCGGCCCCCATCGCCGGAGGTGAGAGCTGATGGTCGCCGGACATTTCCACCTTTCGGGGGCCGAGGTCCTGAAGTTCCTCTCGCTCCTGATCATCGTCAACTTCCTGACCGGGCCATTGGTGGCCCACCACCGATCCGCCGCCTGGGCCCAGGGCCTCGCCTGGGACCTGGGACACCACTAAACCGTAGGGAGGCTAAAGACCCATGGCCGTCGCCACGCTCCAGAACCCGAACCCCTCGATCGCGACCGTGGGCCGCCAGCCGCAGACCACCGCCCAGCAGGGCGCCCAGGCCGCGCCCTTCACGCGTCTCGCCCGCAAGGCCGAGATCCAGGGCTTCAGCCAGTCCGGCATCGTCTTCACGGCGCCGCCGCCGGTGACGCAGAACCTGAAGCCGGTCGGCGGCTACCTGCGCTACCTGGTGATGCTGGTCCAGGCCTCCTCGGGCGGCGGCACCAACGCCTGCGTGGCGTCGGCCGACGCGCCCTTCAACTCGATCCAGTCCTTCATCTTCAAGGACCCCTCCGGGCAGCCCTTCATCCAGATGGACGGCTACGGCCTCTACCTGATGAACCTCTACTCGGGCCAGGTCGCCGAGCTCGGCTTCCAGAACCCGTCCGGCCTGCCCAGCTGGGCCGCGATCCAGACCACGTCGGGCGCCGGCTGCGGCAACTTCACCTTCCGGCTCCTGGTGCCGCTCGAGTTCGACTCCGCGGCCTACTGCTGCCTGCCCGGCCTCAACGCCTCGGCGCAGCCCCAGGTCGTGATCAACTTCAACACCTCGGCCACGGTCTACACGACCCCGCCGCTGACGGTGCCGACCCTGGCCGTGACGGTCAACCAGCGCTTCTGGACGGTCCCAATCGCCAACACCGGGGCCACGCCGCCCGGGCTCGGCTCGAGCTTCCAGTGGACGCAGACCCAGGGCCAGCAGTCGGTGCCCACCGGCGCCTTCGTGCGGGTCACCATCCCGGCCGTCGGCCAGTGGTGGGGCACCTCGATCTTCGTGCTCCGCGACAACACCAACGCCCGGGTGGCCAACTTCCCGACCACCGACCTCGCCTTCAACCTGGACAACTTCCCGCTCGAGTTCGAGGCGCTGACCGAGCGCCAGGACCTGATCTACATGATGTTCGGGGTGGCGGCGCCGACCGGGGTGCTGGTCTACAGCTTCCGCGACTCGGTGCGGCGCTCGGTGGCCCAGGACGACACCCACGACCTCTTGCTGCCGACCACGCCGGCCTCACTGGTCGAGCTCTCGGGCACCTTCCAGACCATCACCAACTCGCCGGGCACGATCACGGCCTACGTCGGCCAGCTCTACCCGTCGGGCGGCATTCCCTACACCCACCTGGCGGCCTGACCGATGGCCAGTCGCCGGATCCTCCAGCGCAACGCCTACAACACCGGGATCGGCCCCCTCGGCATGGGCGGCTATCAGGGTGGCGTGGGAACGGCCCAGGACGCGGCCACGGGCATCTACGCCCCGCGCCAGCTGCCGGCCATGCTCGGCATCGACTTCACAAAGGCCAGCACCTGGTCCTGGGTCTGGTTCATCGCAGCCGTGGCGTACCTCGGCTTCATCTACACGGCCCATGGTGGCCGACGAGGAGGAATTCTCTGATGCACATCGTCACCCACAAGTACTTCTGGGTCGGCGCCGCCGCCGGCGTGGTCGGCGCGCTCTGGGTCTACCCGCTGGTCGCCCGCGCGATCGCGCCCCGCAGCTGAACGTAAGGGTTTCAAGGCCGGTCATCGTGAGGCGTGCATCACCCACCCCTGGACCCAGAGCGCGCGTTTTGGGAAGGCGAGGTGGTCACGCGCGCCGAACTGACCTCCGAACTGGCTCACGTGAATGAGCGCATCACCAACCTCGCGGGCCGCATGGAGGCGGTCGCCAGCCGCGTCGACTCGCAGGGCTGGCGGCTGGCCTGGATTCTGGGCGGTATCGCGCTCGTCGGCTTCGAGATTCCGATCGCCGTCGTGCTCATCGCGGCGGGCGTGATCAGGGTCCACTGATGGCTGTCATCCAGCAGACTCTGGCGGCGGGCCTGGTGCGGGCGCTGGTGCTCGCGGTCGTGCTCGCCGGCTCGGCCTTCTTCGGCCAGCTGCAGAGCGGCTCCACCGTGCGCGCCGCCGGGATCGCGGCCGGCGTCGCCTTCTTCGCGGCGCTCGTCCTCCGCCTCGGCGAGGCCGGCTATGACGTCTCCCAGTCGCAGCCGCAGGCGGTGAAGCAGCCATGAGCCTCGGCTCTCTCCTGGCGCTGGTCGCGCTCCTGCTCGAGGTGGTCGCCTTCGCGGTCACCCACGACACCAGCCTGACCTTCTTCGCCCTGGTCGCCCTGACCCTGGCCGTGCTGCTCTCGGGGGTGGCGCTGCCGCTGAGGCGCCTCCCATGATGGTGGCCGCGGTCTGGATCGCGATCATCGGCTATGGCGCCATCTACGCCGGCCTGGTCACGCTGGCCGGGATCGGCAAGGGCCAGCAGCCCTACTCGGTCTTCGACGCGCTCACCAAGTGCGACGCGCCCCAAGTGGCGGCCACCGCCGCCAGCCCGGCGCCCTCGGCCGCCACCGCACCCCCGGGCACCACGCCCGAGCCGGTGCCGGCGACCGTGGTCGGTCTGACGCCCGACGTCGCCCCCAGCCCGGTCCCGCGCGGCTACCTGGTCGACGTCACCGGCCCCGCCCAGAGCCCCGGCATGCGGATCCGGCTCCCGGTCTACCCGACCCCACCCGCGATCAAGCTGCCGCGGCTGCCGGGACCGCCGCTACCCCTGGGCTGGGCATGAACACCGGCCAGGCGCGCCGCCTGATCGTGCTCAGCTGGGTGTTGGCCGTGGTCCTGGTCTCGGCCGACGAGATCCACGCCAACCGGGCCGCCGGCAAGCAGTACCCGCAGCTGCTGCCCTGCCCCAGCCGCTTCGTCAAGATGACGGTCGCCTTCACGATCTGGGGCGTGCTGGGCGAGTTCACGCCCGGCCTGGCCGCCGTGCTCGCCTTCGGGACCGTGCTGGCGCTCTTCGTGCGCCAGCTGGAGGCGGGCAGCTTCCCGGGCGCTGTCAACGCCGGCACCGGCAACTTTCGGAACTTCGCTTAGGAGGCAGCCATGGGCTCCCGCATCATCGACCTGGCGGCGCTGATCATGGGCGGCGTCATGCTCGCCGACCTGGTCGCCCACCGTGACGGCACCGCGGCTCTGATCAACGGCGTCCAGAGCCTCTACTCGACCAGCGTTAACGGACTTCTGGGCCAGCCCACCAGGTGAGGTTCCCGGCCGGCCAGCTGCCCCCCGACCTGCCCTCGGCCAACGCGATGGCGGCCGCCCCGGTGGCGGTCGACGTGGGCTGGCTGACGCCGGTCGCCGGGCTGCC